>Ga0335074_10002010_pt1 | contig 27657 bp, 24 predicted proteins | sample Lox_Sample_23_FD_206715 | JGI IMG/M metagenome (GOLD analysis project Ga0335074, IMG submission 206715) | Soil microbial communities from Loxahatchee National Wildlife Refuge, Florida, United States - Lox_Sample_2.3 | ecosystem: Environmental > Terrestrial > Soil > Wetlands | place: USA...
CTTGAGACCATCGCCGGCCTTGAGGGCACCGCCGGCCTTGAGGACACCGCCGGGCAGGGTCCTGGCCCGGCGCCGGCCCAGCGCGTACCGCACGCCGTAGGCGACCGCCCCCGCCTTGCCCACCGGGCCGGCCGCGATCGCCTTGCCAGCGCCCGCCAGCGCGGTGACCTGGCCGGCCAGCTCATCCATGCTGGTACCCAGCTCATACATGCTGGTACCCAGCTCATCCATGCTGGTACCCAGCTCATCCATGCTGGCCGCGACCGACTCGGCTCGGTCTAGCTGACGGTCCGCCCGCTGAACGGCGGCCTGGGCTCCGTCCACGGCGGCACGTGCCATGTCGAGCAGAACGTCACCGCGCGCGAGCAGGCGGGAAGCCTGCGACATCAGCCTGGCCAGGCGGAGCAGGGCGACCACGCCGGCCAGCGCGAGCAGCGCGAAGGAACCGGCCGCGATCAGCGCTGCCGTCTGCGTCATTCCTGCTCCTCCTTGAGGATCGCACGGATCTTCGCGGCGCGGTCGGCGACGCGTTCCTCCAGGCCGTGCCTGGTCGGCTCGTAGTAGACGCGGTCCGCCACCGCCTCCGGTGCGTAACGCTGGGCCACCACGCCACCGGGGAAATCGTGCGGGTACCGGTACCCTTCCCCGTGGCCGAGCCTGGCCGCACCAGGATAGTGCGCATCGCGCAGATGTGCGGGCACCGCGGCGGCGAGCCCGGCCCTGATGTCGGCCTCGGCCGCGCCGATGGCCTTGATGACCGCGTTCGACTTGGGTGCCAGCGACAGGTGGATGACCGCCTGGGCCAGGTTGATCCGCGCCTCCGGCAGGCCGACGAACTCGACCGCCTGCGCCGCGGCGACCGCGGTCTGCAGCGCGGTCGGGTCGGCCATCCCGACGTCCTCGCTGGCGTGCACGATCAGCCGCCGGGCGATGAACCGGGGATCCTCGCCCGCCGCGATCATCCTAGCCAGGTAGTGCAGTGCCGCGTCCACGTCGCTGCCCCTGATCGACTTGATGAACGCGCTGATCACGTCGTAGTGCTGGTCGCCGGCCCGGTCGTAGCGGACCAGCGCGCGGTCCACGGCGCGCTCCAGCGTGTCCACGTCGATCACCGTCGAACCGAGAGCGGCGGCCTCCAGGTAGGTGAGCGTGCGCCGCGCGTCGCCGTCGGCCAGGCGGATCAGGTGCTCTTTCGCCCTGCCGTCCAGGGTGACGCTCGCACCCAGGCCCCGTTCGTCGGCAAGGGCCCTGTCGATCACCTCCGCGATGTCATCGTCGGACAGCGGCTGCAAGGTCAGCAGCAGGGACCTCGACAAGAGCGGCGATACCACAGAAAACGACGGGTTCTCCGTGGTCGCGCCGATGAACGACACCCAGCGGTTCTCCACCGCGGGCAGCAGCGCGTCCTGCTGGGTCTTGCTGAACCGGTGCACCTCGTCGACGAACAGCAGCGTCTGCGTCCCGCTCATGCCCAGCGTCCGCCGGGCCGCGTCCACCGCAGCGCGCACGTCCTTCACCCCGGCGCTCACCGCGGAGATCTCCACGAAACGGCGCCGGGTCACCTGGCTGACCACGTAGGCGAGCGTGGTCTTGCCGGTCCCCGGCGGGCCCCACAGCAGCAACGAGGTCGGCGCGTCGTTGTCGATCAGCTTGCGGAACGCCGTGCCGGGGCCAGTCAGGTGCCGCTGCCCGATCACCTCATCCAGGGTGCGCGGGCGCATCCGGACGGCCAGCGGCGCGGCCGCCGCGGCCGCCTGCTCCTCTGCCTCGTCGAACAGGCTCACGGAGCCAACTTACCGTCACCGGGATCATGGGCGGGGGGAGAGCTCATGGGCGGGGGGAGAGCTCGCGTCGATGCCCGCCTCCTTGCGCTGGGCGGGAGTGATGGGGGTGGGGGCGCCGGTGAGAGGATCGAGGCCGGAGGCCGCCTTCGGGAACGCGATCACGTCGCGGATCGTGGGCGTCCCGGCCAGCAGCATGACCACCCGGTCCCAGCCGAACGCGATGCCGCCGTGCGGCGGCGGCCCGTACTTGAACGCCTCGAGCAGGAAGCCGAACTGCGATCGTGCCTCCTGCTGAGACAGCCCGATCGTGTCGAACACCGCTCGCTGCGTGTCCGAGCGGTGGATACGGATCGACCCGCCGCCGATCTCGTAGCCGTTGCACACGATGTCATACGCGTCGGCTAGGGCTTCTCCCGGCGAACCGGCGAACCGGGACGCCCACTCCGGCAGCGGCGCGGTGAACGGGTGATGCACCGAGGTCCAGCCGCCCCCCTCCGAAGCGGGCTCGAACATGGGCGCGTCCACCACCCACAGGAACGACCACGCCGACTCGTCGATAAGCTCGCACCGCCGGCCGATCTCCAGCCGCGCCGCGCCGAGCAGCTCGCGGGAACCGTGCGCGGGTCCGGCCGCGAAGAACACGCAGTCTCCCGGCTTGGCTTGCACGGCGGCCGCGAGTCCTTCCCGCTCCGCCTCCGAGAGGTTCTTCGCCACCGGCCCGCCGACCTCGCCGGTGTCGGCCGCGAACGTGGCATACGCCAGGCCCCGGGCCCCACGCGACTTGGCCCACTCCTGCCACTGGTCGAACTCCCGCCGCGACTGGGCAGCGCCGCCCGGCATCACCACGGCGCCCACGTATGGTGCCTGGAACACCCGGAAAGGCGTTGCCGAGAAGAACTCCGTCAGGTCGGTCAGCTCGCATGCGAAGCGCAGGTCCGGCTTGTCTGATCCGTATCGCGCCATCGCGTCCGCGTACGTCATCCGGGGCAGCGGCCGCGGGATCTCATACCCGGCGACCGAGGACCACAGCGTGGCGACGATGTCTTCCGCCACGCTTATGACGTCTTCCCTGGTGACGAACGACATCTCGATGTCGATCTGAGTGAACTCGGGCTGCCGGTCCTTGCGGAAGTCCTCGTCGCGGAAGCACCGGGCCAGCTGGAAATAACGTTCCAGCCCGCCGACCATGAGCAGCTGCTTGAACAGCTGCGGGGATTGCGGCAACGCGTACCAGTTGCCCGGCCGCAGCCGCACCGGCACCAGGAAGTCCCTGGCCCCCTCGGGGGTGGACCGGGTCAGGTACGGCGTCTCCACCTGCACGAAACGGTGCTGGCGCATGACGTCCTGCAGGAGATACGCGGCCCGTGACCGGACCCGGAGCGCGTGCGCCGTGTCCTCCCGGCGAATGTCCAGGTACCGGTACTTGAGCCGGACGTCCTCGCTGACGTCGGTAGTACCCTCGATCGGGAACGGCAGCGGGTCGGCCGCGCTGAGCACCTCCACGCCGTCCGCGACGACCTCGATCGCGCCGGTGGACAGGTCCGGGTTCTCGTTCCCGGTCGGCCTGACGTTAACGACGCCGTCCACTTTGATACAGAACTCCGCGCGCAGCTCGTGCACTGTGTGAGACTCCCGGACCACGACCTGGACGACGCCGCTGGAGTCGCGCAGGTCGAGGAATACCACGCCGCCGTGGTCGCGCCGCCGCGCCACCCAGCCGGCCAGCACCACCCGCTCCCCCGCGTGTGACGCCCGCAGCGTCCCGGCCTCATGCGTGCGGATCATCGCCCCTTCTTCCCATCAGGCAGAGCCACCCTTCCAGTTATCCAGGCCACTGCTTCCGCCGCTGGCACCTCGGCCTGATCGCCGTCTTCAAGATTTTTTATCAGAACAGCGTGCCGTGCTTGCTCCCGCTCGCCGATCAGCAGCGCGTAGCTGGCGCCCGACCGGTCCGCGGCCTTCATCGCGCCCTTCATCCCCCGCTCGCCGAAGGCCATGTCCGCGGTGATACCCGCCCGTCGCAGCTCGGTGACGAGCGTGAGCATAGCCCGCCGCGCGACCTCTCCGATCGGCACGCCGAACACCAGGCTCTTGCTGTTATCCGCACCGACCTCCTCCGCTTCCATCGCCAGCACGATCCGGTCCAGGCCGGAGGCGAACCCGATGCCGGGCAGCCGCGGCCCCCCGATCTCCTCGGACAGCCCGTCGTAACGGCCTCCTCCGCCGATGCCTGACTGCGCGCCCAGCAGCGGGTGCTCGAACTCGTAGATGGTCCTGGTGTAGTAGTCGAGCCCGCGGACCAGACGCGGCGCCTCTGTCCATTCGACGCCGAGCCCGGCGAGGAAGCCGCGCACCCTGTCGTAGTGTTCCTTGCAGTCCGCGCACAGGTAGCCGGCCATCGTCGGCGCGCCGCGGGTCTGCTCCTTCACCTCCGGACGCCTGTCGTCCAGGACGCGCAGCGGGTTCAGCTCGATCCGCTCCCTGGTCTCGGCATCCAGGTCCAGCCCGCGCAGGAACTCCTGCAGGGCCTTGCGGTAGACCGCCCGGCAGGCCGGGTCACCCAGCGAGTTGAGCAGCAACCGGTGCCGGCTCAGCCCGAGATCGCGGTACGCGTCCCAGGCTATCGCGATCGTCTCCGCGTCCACCGCCGGATCCTCGGTGCCGAGCGCCTCGAGGTCAAACTGGTAGAACTGCCGGTACCGGCCGGCTTGAGTGTTCTCGTAGCGGAAGACGGGGCCGGCGGCCCAGACCTTGACCGGCAGCTGGCCGCGTTGCAGGCCGTGCTCGAGCACGCAGCGCAGCAGGCCGGCGGTGAACTCCGGCCGCAGCGTGATGGAGCGGCCGCCTCGGTCGTCGAACGTGTACATCTCCTTGGTCACCACATCGCTGGACGCGCCCACCCCGCGCACGAACAGCTGCGTGTCCTCGAAAACGGCGGGCTCGACATAGCCGTACCCGGCCCGCAGCGCGGACCGGGCGAATGCCTCGCGCACGCGCAGCATCAGTGCGCTGCGCGGCGGCACGTACTCGCTGACCCCCTTGGGGGCCTGGAAGCTCATCGGTTCACAATCCCCTTGTCACCGGACCCATGTCCTGCAGGTACGGGTTGCCATGTCGTTCCGCCCCGATCGTCGTCCGCGGCCCGTGCCCGGACAGCACGACGGTCTGGTCCGGCAGCGTCATCGTCCTGGCGAGCGACCGCAGGATCGTCTCGTAATCCCCGCCCGGCAGGTCGGTCCGACCGATCGACCCCGCGAACAGCAGGTCACCGGAAAAGAGCGTGCCGGGCACGCGGAAGGTGACCGATCCCCGGGTATGCCCCGGCATATGGTCGACCACTATCGACAGACCGATAAGATCGAGAGCCTCCCCATCCGTGAGTTCCTTGACGTCGTCCGGTTCAGTGAACGTCAGCCCGCCGAACAGCTGCTGGCCGATGCCCAGCGGGAAGCCCTTGGCCGGGTCGCTGAGCAGCGCCCGGTCGGCGGGATGAATGTAAGCGGGTATGTCTTTGGCGCCGCAGACCGGGGCCACCGACCAGATGTGGTCCAGGTGGCCGTGGGTGAGCAGGACGGCCGCGGGCTTGAGCCGGTGCTCGGCCAGGATCTCCTCGATACCCGGCCCGGCGTCCTGGCCTGGATCGATGATCACGCACTCCTCGCCGACGGCGGGCGCGACGATATAGCAGTTGGCGGCGAACGTCCCTGCCGGGAACCCTGCGATGAGCACCGTCATCCCTTCTCCGATACGGTGACTCAGGCTACCGAGAGAACCGGCACGGCCGCGAACCGATAACAGAGGTACCGCGCCTGGCAGCACGCCGGGTACCATTTGCGGACGATCGCGAACTATGGGGTGCACAACGGGTTCGTTGGCCTGACTCCCGTGCATCTCGGTGGCAGCGGACCGGCTCAATAGCGCGAATAACAGTATGACAGGCCAAGGAGGGCAACACCGGTGGCGGGTAACAAAGATCGCCAGCGCAGGCTCGCACGGGAAAGGCACCGCCGCCAGCAGGAGGCGCGGCGGGTCAAGCAGCAACTGCTCCGCAAGCGGACGACCATAGGCTTCGCCGTGGTCCTGGCCGTAGGGCTGATCATCGGCCTCACCTTTGTCTTCCTCCCGTCAAGCACGCCTAAGAAGACGGCGGCCTCATCGAAGGCGACGCCGACCGCCTCATCGACGGCGACCCCGACCGCCTCGGCCACGACCGCGGCCACCACCGTGGCGGAACCGGCTCATCACTGCACGTACACGGCTACCACCACCGATGTCGCCAAGAAGGAGTCGCTCCCGCCGTCCGCTCCCGACTACAAGGCCAGCTACACGGCCACGATCAAGACCAACGTGGGCGACCTTAACCTCGACCTGCTGAACTCCAAGGCGACCTGCACGGTGAACTCGTTCGTGCACCTAGCCGAGGCGGGCTACTTCGACAACACCCAGTGCCACCGCCTGACCGGAGCCGGGCAGGGCATCTACGTCCTGCAGTGCGGGGACGCCTATGCGACGGCCTCGGCCGCGCTGAACTGCAGCTCGACCAGCAAGGTAGGCACCGGCGGGCCCGGCTACGAGTTCGCCAGCGAGAACCTCACCGGCGCCAAGTACCCCATGGGCACGGTCGCGATGGCCAACTCCGGATCGGCGGACAGCAATGGCAGCCAGTTCTTCATCGTCTACAAGGACAGCGGCACAGCCCTGGGCCCGGATTACACGCCGTTCGCTACGGTTTCATCCGGGATGAATATCGTCCAGAATGTAGCAAAGGCTGGCACTTCGTGCCAGGTCACCGAGGACGGAGAGTCCATGGGCGGCCCGCCGAAGGACAAGGTCATCATCGACAGCGTGTCAATCAAGAGCACCTGACATAGCGCAGCACATAGCAGGAGGTTCGCCGTGACCACCGCCCATCATCCCTGGGGCCGGGTAGACGCCGACGGAACGGTCTATGTCCGTACCGCCGACGGCGAGCGGGTGATCGGCTCATGGCAAGCGGGCAGCCCGGAGGAGGCGCTTGCCTTCTTCCAGCGCAAGTACGAGGCGCTCGAGACCGAGGTCGTGCTGCTTGAGCAGCGGCTGAACGCCACCGACCTGGCCCCCGCGCAGGCCGCGGCCACCGTCCAGCGGCTGATCCGGACGATCTCCGAGGCCAACGCGCTCGGTGACCTGGACGGGCTGCGCACGCGGCTGGAGCAGCTGACCGAGGATGTCGGCCACCGCCGGGAAGAGGTCAAGGCCGCTCGTGAGCAGGCCCGGGTGCAGGCGCGCGAACTCAAGGAGCGGATCGTCACCGAGGCCGAGGAGATCGCCGCCGAGGCCACCCACTGGAAGAGCAGCGGGGAGCGCATGCGCGAGTTGCTCGATGAGTGGAAGGCCGCGCCGCACGCGGAGCGGGCCGTTGAGGCCGCCCTGTGGAAGCGGCTGTCCGCGGCCCGCAACGCGTTCACCAAGCGGCGCAAGGCGTATTTCGCCACGCTGGAAGCCGAACGCGAGGACGTCAGGGTCCGCAAGGAGCAGCTGGTCGCGGAGGCCGAGGATCTGTCCGGATCGACCGACTGGGGTCCGACGACCAGCGCGTTCCGCGAACTGATGCGGCAGTGGAAGGCGGCGGGTCGCGCCGACAGGGACGCCGAGGCCGAGCTGTGGAAACGGTTCCGCGCGGCACAGGACAAGTTCTTCACTGCCCGCGCCGACGTGTTCTCCGCCAAGGACGCGGCGCTGCGCGAGCACGCGACGGCCAAGCAGGAACTGCTCGAGCAGGCTCAGGCGCTGCTGCCGGTCACCGACTTCCGGACGGCGCGGTCGGTCCTGCGCGGCATCCAGGAGCGCTGGGAGCAGATCGGCGCGGTACCGCGGGACGCCCGCGACCAGCTGGAATCTGGCCTGCGCCGAGTGGAGGACGCGGTCCGCAAGGCCGAGGAGAACCACTGGCGCCGGTCCAACCCGGAGGCGCTGGCCCGCGCCGAGGGCACGGTAGCCCAGCTGCGTTCCGCGATCGCCCAGCTGGAGCAGCAGGTGGCGAAGGCACGCGATCGCGGCGACGCCCGTGCCGCCCACACGGCCGAGGAAGCCCTCAGCGCCCGCCGTTCCTGGCTGGCCGAAGCCGAGCACACGCTGGCAGAATTCAGCTCGTGACGCGGTAGACGTCGTAGACGCCGTCGACGGCACGCACCGCGCGCAGCACGTGGCCCAGGTGCTTGGGGTCACCCATCTCGAAGGTGAAACGGCTGAACGCAACCCGGTCCCTGCTGGTGGTGACCGTCGCGGACAGGATGTTGACATGCTGATCGGATAGCACCCTGGTCACGTCGGACAAGAGCCTGGTCCGGTCCAGCGCCTCCACCTGGATGGCGACGAGGAACACCGAGCCCTCGTTGGGCGCCCAGCGCACGTTGACCAGCCGCTCCTGCTGCGTGTCGGTCAGGTGCCTGATGTTCACGCAGTCCGCGCGGTGCACCGACACGCCGTGACCGTGCGTCACGAAGCCGGTGATCGGGTCGCCGGGTACCGGGGTGCAGCACCGGGATAGCCTGACCCAGACGTCGGATACCCCCTCGACCTCGACCCCGGAGTCCCCGGGAGCCCGCGGCTTGGGCGCCCTGGCCGGGAGCGTGGTCTCGGCGATGTCCTCTTGCGCGCCGGCGAACCCGCCGGCCGACCGGACCAGCTTGTCGATGATCGACTGGGCGCTGACCTGGCCCTGGCCGACCGCGGCATACAACCCGGACAGGTCGGGGTAGTGCAGGTCGCGGGCGAGCGTGAGCAGAGTGTCGGCACTGGCCAGGCGCTGCAGCGGCAGGCCCTGCTTGCGCACCGCGCGGGCGATCTGGTCCTTGCCCGCCTCGACCGCGGCTTCCCTGCGCTCCTTGGAGAACCACTGCCTGATCTTGTTCCTGGCCCGGGCGCTCTGCACGAACTTGAGCCAGTCCTGGCTCGGTCCGGCCTCGGCCGCCTTCGTGGTGAAGATCTCGACGGTGTCGCCGTTGTCGAGCGCGGACTCCAGCGCGACCAAGCGCCCGTTGACCCGCGCCCCGATCGTGCGGTGCCCCACCTCGGTGTGGATCGCGTAGGCGAAATCGACCGGCGTGGCACCCCTGGGCAGCGCCACCACCTGTCCGCGTGGCGTGAACACGTACACCTCGGCCGGGCCAGCCAGGTCGAACCGCAGCGATTCGAGAAACTCGGCCGGGTCCTCGGTCTCCCGCTGCCAGTCGACGAGCTGACGGAGCCAGGCCATGTCCTGCGTCTCGCCGTCTGGGGCCTGGCTGGTCTTGGCCCGGGTGCCGAAAACCGTCTCCTCTTTGTACTTCCAGTGCGCGGCGACGCCGTATTCGGCCTTGCGGTGCATATCCCAGGTGCGGATCTGCAGCTCCACCGGCTTCCCGCCGGGCCCGATCACCGTCGTGTGCAGCGACCGGTACAAGTTGAACTTCGGCATCGCGATGTAGTCCTTGAACCGTCCGGGGACCGGATTCCACCGCGCGTGAATGATGCCGAGGGCCGCGTAGCAGTCGCGGACAGTGTCGACGAGGACCCGGATGCCGACCAGGTCGTAGATATCGTCGAACCCGACATTCTTGGCGATCATCTTCTGATAGATCGAGTAGTAGTGCTTCGGCCGGCCCGTCACTGTCGCCTTGATCTTCGCCTCACGCAGGTCACCGGACACATCCTCGGTCACCTCCTGCAGGAACTGCTCCCGCCGCGGCGAGCGCCCGGACACCAGACGGGCGATCTCGTCGTACCGCTTCGGGTACAGCGTGGCGAACGCGAGATCCTCCAGCTCCCACTTCACCGTGTTCATGCCGAGCCGGTGCGCCAGCGGCGCGAAGATCTCCAGGGTCTCCCTGGAGATGCGTTCCTGCTTCTCTCTGGGCAGGTAACGCAGCGTGCGCATGTTATGCAGCCGGTCCGCGAGCTTGATGACCAGCACGCGGATGTCGCGGGACATCGCGACCACCATCTTGCGCACGGTCTCGGCCTGGGCCGACTCGCCGTACTTGACCTTGTCCAGCTTGGTGACGCCGTCCACCAGCGCGGCGACGTCCTCACCGAACTGACCGCGCAGCTCGGTGAGCGTGTACGGCGTGTCCTCGACCGTGTCGTGCAGCAGCGCGGCGCAGATCGTCTCGGTGTTCATGCCGAGCTCGGCGAGAATGGTGGCCACCGCGAGGGGATGGGTGATGAACGGGTCGCCGCTCTTACGTTTCTGGTCCCGGTGCCAGTAGGCGGCCACGTCGTAGGCGTGCTCGACCAGCCGGATGTCGGCCTTGGGGTGGGTGGCCCGCACCGTCTTGATCAGCGGCTCGAGGACGGCATTCAGCGCGGTGCCGCGCTGGGCTCCCAGCCGGGCTAGCCTCCGCCTGACGGCGGGCGTCGTCGCCCTGGGTGCCCCCGGAACACCATCGGCACCCGGGGCACCGGCGGTGATCACATCCCCGGCCACCTATGCTCCGTTCCCTCACATCCGCCAAAGCATCAGTGTACTTGGGTGAGTAGAACGCCAGCTCAGACCCGCGGATTCCCGGGCCTGACAAAACGGTCGGATCGGCTCAGATGGTGAGCCTCAGATGGTGAGCAGCGCGCTGACCGGCAGATCCGCCAGCTTGTCCCGGCCGCTGAGGAATGAAAGCTCAATGAGCACGGCAATGCCGGCCACAGCGGCCCCCGACCGCCGCACGAGGTCGGCCGTGGCCCGGGCGGTACCGCCGGTGGCCAGGACGTCGTCGACGATCAGCACCCGGTCCGAGGGCGCGAACGCGTCCCGGTGCACCTCGATCGTCGCCGTCCCGTACTCCAGCTCGTAGTCCTCGCTGAACGTGGCGGCGGGCAGCTTGCCTTTTTTCCTGACCGGCACGAATCCGGCGCCAAGGCGGCAGGCCACCGGGGCGGCCAGGATGAACCCGCGCGCCTCGATACCGGCCACCTTGTCCACGTCGTAGCTGGCCGCCAGTCCGTCCACCACGGCACGGAATGCCGCGCCGTCACCGAGCAGCGGGGTGATGTCCTTGAACACAACCCCCTGCTTCGGATAGTCGGGGATGTCGCGTATCCAAGTGCTGATCAGACCGCCGAGCACACTGCCCTTTGCCGTGCTGCCCCTTGCCTTAACGGACGCCGGATCCGCGGACACCGGCTATCGCCGCTTCTTCTTGCCAGCAGGCCGCCGGCGCGTGGCCGCCGAGCTGCGTCCGTCGCGGCGCGGCTGCTGTCGTGGGCCAGGCCGGACACCGGGCGTGACCCGTTCCGGCTGAGCCTGGGCTGCCGACGCGGTGGCCGCCCCGCTGAAGTCGTCGTCCACCATGATGTCGTCGTTCACCACCAGATCGTCCACGACCAAGTTGTCGATGTCGTCTTCCACGACCTGGGTGGCGATACCGCCCTTGCCCCCAGTCCCACCCGTCTTTGCCGCTGCGCGCTTGGTGGCCCGGCCGCCGGTCGCGCGCACCGCGACCCGCTTGGCCAGCGCCTGGTACTGCGGCTCACGCTCCTTGAGCTGGGCGAGCACCGGCGTCGCGATGCAGATCGAGGCGTACGCGCCGGACAGGATGCCGACCAGCAGCACCAGTGCCAGGTCGGACAGCTCGTTGCCCGGCGCCAGCGCGACAAGCGAGACGACCAGGATCGAGGTGACCGGCAGCAGCGCGATCAGCGAGGTGTTGATCGACCTGACCAGCGTCTGGTTCAGCGCCAGGTTGGCCGCCTGACTGTAGGTCTGCCTGTTCCCGCCGAGCAGGCCGGCGGTATTCTCGCGGACCTTGTCGAACACCACCACGGTGTCATAAAGCGCGTATCCCAAGATGGTCAGGAACCCGATGACGGTCGCGGGGCTGACCTCGAATCCGGCCAGCGCGTAGACACCGACGGCGATCACGATATCGTGCAAAAGTGCGACGAACGCGGCGACGGCCATCTTCCATTCGAACGCGATCGACAGGTAGATGACGATAACGATCAGGAACGCGATCAGCGCCTGGATCGCCTTGGTGGTGATCTGGCTGCCCCAGCTCGGTCCCACGAACTGGACGTTGACGTTGGTCGCGCTGGCTTGTTTCTCCAGCTCGCTGATGACCTGCTGCTGGACGGCCGGGCTGAGGTCCTTGGTCTGCACCTGGTAGTTGACCTTCGCGCCGGTCACGTGCTGCACGGTCGCGCCGGACACGCCGGCGTCGGTGACCGCGGTCTGCACCTGGCTGACCGACGCTGACGAGTCGAACTGGAAGGTCGCGCCGCCCTTGAACTCGACGCTGAAGTCGAGCCCGCGGATCGCGAGCGCGGCGATGCTGACCACCAGGATGCAGGCGGAGATCAGGTACCACATCTTCCGCCGGTCGACGAAGTTGAGAGAAACGTCGCCTCGGTAGAGCTTGCCTCCTACCTCGGTAATCCGCGACATCATGCCTCCCCGGTGGTGCGCGTCGACGTGATGGTGCCGGATCGCGACGGGTTCCGCCGCACCGACGAGCGCCACGGGGTCCGGGCGCCGAGCCGGGCCGGGTCAAGCCCGGACCAGCGGTGCCCGCTGCCGTAGAACTTGGTCTGCGCCAAGATGGTCACCATCGGCTTGGTGAAGGTGAACACCACCAGCACGTCAATGATCGTGGTAAGGCCCAGCGTGTACGCGAAGCCCTTCACGTCGCCGATGGAGAAGTAGTACAGCAGCAACGCGGCAAGGAACGTGACCGTGTCGGACACCAGAATCGTCCGCCTGGCCCGTTTCCAGCCGGCTTCGACCGCGGGCCGTAGCTGTTTGCCTTCACGCACTTCGTCGCGCAATCGCTCGAAGAACACGACGAACGAGTCCGCGGTGATGCCGATGGCCACGATCAGGCCGGCGATACCGGTCAGGTCCAGGGTGAAGTTCTCGTACTTGGACAGCAGCACGATGGCCATATAGCCGAGCAGGGTGGCCATCATCAGGCTGGAGATCGAGACGGCGGACAGGCCGCGGTAGTAGAGGAACGAGTAGATCACCACAAGGCACAACCCGATCGCGGCGGCGATCAGACCGCCGGTCAGCTGGGCATGTCCGAGCTGAGCCGACACGGAGGAGACGTCCTCGATCGTGAAGCTCAACGGCAGGTGCCCGTACGCCAGTTCGTTCTGCAGCTGATCGGCGTAGGCCTGGGTAAAGCTGGAGCCGTTGATCAACGCGTTGCCGGCGGTGATCGGCTGGTCGATCTCCGGGTTGGACACGACGGCGCCGTCGAGCACGATCGCCACTTCGTCCAGGATCTCGTCGTCCTGGTTCGAGGAAGCCTCGCTGTAATATGTGTTGTACAGCTTGGTGGTGAGGTTGCCGAAGTCGGTAGTACCCGAGCTGTTGAAGCTGAGATTGACTTCCCACTCGTCGTCGCTGGTGGAGTAATCGGCGGTAGCCCCGGTTACCTGGGTGCCCTGCACCTTGGCGACGTCGAGCGCGTACTTGTCGCCAGAGCTGTCGCAGGAGACGATCTGCAGGTTCGGGTTGTCGTACTCCTTGGTCGTGTAGCCGATCTGCGCCTTCCACGTGGACGGGCTCTCGTTCGGCTTGCAGACCAGCTTGTCGAACAACGCCAGCGTCTGCTTGTTCACCAGGCTGGAGTTACCGTAAGCGCTGCTGCTGGAGCTGGCGGAGGACGACGGGCTGGCGCTCGGGCTCGGACTGGCGCTCGGGCTCGCGCTCGCGCTCGGCGAGGCGGTGGCATGCGAGCTGGGTGAAGCCGAAGCGTTCGCCGACGGGCTGGCACCGGCGTCCGCGACGATCTTGGCGGTCGTCTTGGCGGTACTCGTGGCGCTCGCCGACGCTGTCGCGCCGGGCTTGGCGGTGGACGAGGCGCTGGCGCTTGGAGTCGAGCTGGCGCTTGGAGTCGCGCTGGCACTTGGGGTCGCGCTGGCACTTGGAGTCGGGCTGGCACTGGGAGTCGCGCTGGTCGAGCCGTACGGCTCGTAGAGCAGCACCTGACGGAACATCAGCAGCGCCGTGGTGCTCACCAGCGTCTCGGTCTGCTGGGTGGACTTCCCGGGGATCGACACCACGATGTCGTCGCTGCCCTGGGTCTGCACCTGTGCGCCGGAGTTACCCGTGCCGTTGACCCGGTTGGTGATGATGGTGACCGCCGAGCTCATCTCGCTGCTGGTCGGCTGCCCACCGCTGAGGGTGGTCGCCTTCATCGTCACCTGCGTGCCGCTGGACAGGTCGAGGCCCAGGTTGACCTTGAAGTCTTTATGCCACTGCGCGGGGCTGAACAGGTTCCCGCCCAGGATGCCCAGGAGCATGGCCACGATGAGCGCGCCGAGTACCGCGAGCACCCGCCCTGGATGGGGGGAACTCTTCGCTGGAGGTGCCACTTTGTCTTACGCCTGCCTGTCGTCTTACGCCTGCCGGTCGGATTCGGTCAGAACACGTCGCTGTCGGACTTGGCCTTGGTGCCGTTCGCGCTCGCCCGGTCATCGAGGTCGTCGTCGACGTCGTCGTCTTCCTCGTGCGAGGCGCTGAGATCATCCTCTGCCGACGTTACGTCATCGTTGTCATACTCAGAGTCATCAGCATCCCCCGCGGACTGGTCGCCCGGCGTGAGGACCTCCATGATGGCCCGCTTCATGTACCGGACCTCTATGCCCGGCGCCACCTCGAGCACCACGTCGTCGCCGTCGACCTCGACCACGGTCGCGTACATGCCGGCGGTCGTCCGCACCTCCGCCCCGGGGGCGACCGTGTTCTGCTGCTGCATCACCTGATGCTGGCGACGCCGTTGCGGCCTGATCATCAGGAAGTAGAGACCGACACCGATAATCAGGATGAATATCAGCCATGTGGCCGAGCTGCTAGACGACGACTTAGAGGCCGCCTCAGCGGCCGCGATAATCCCCATGAGCGGGGCATCCTTCCAGTTGGGCTATCTGCGCGTGGTCGGCGTAGGCCATTGACCAACTGCCGAAGTTTAGCCGTGGTTTGTCCGCGCTCCAACAGGCTACGACGATTTGCTTGGTGATCGTGACCAGGCCGCGCCGTCGCCGCCTGATTAGCACTGTTCAAACAAGGTCGGCACCTCAACAAGACCGGTCGGCGGAGTGAGGCCCAAATGGGCCCATCCCGCCGCCGTAGCCACCCGGCCACGGGGAGTTCTCGCCAGCAGCCCGCAGCGAACCAGGAACGGCTCCGCCACTACCTCCACCGTCTCCGCCTCCTCGCCTACCGCCACCGCCAGCGTGGACAGGCCCACCGGTCCGCCGCTGAACCGGCGGATCAGCGCGTCCAGGACCCCCTTGTCCAGGCGATCGAGGCCGTGCTCGTCCACCTCGTACAACTCCAGGGCGGTCCGGGTGAGTTCCCTCGTGACCACCCCGTCGGCGCGGACCTCGGCGTAGTCCCTGACCCGCCGCAGCAGCCGGTTAGCGATCCGCGGCGTGCCGCGGGACCTGGTGGACAGTTCCGCGGCGGCCTCGTCGGTGAGCCTCACCCCCAGCAGCCCGGCCGAACGCCGGATGATCAGCTCAAGCTCTGCGGGCTCGTAAAACTCCAGACGCCCGGGGAAGCCGAACCTATCGCGCAGCGGAGCGGGCAGCAGGCCTTCCCGCGTCGTGGCCCCGACCAGGGTGAACGGCGCTATATCGAGCGGAATCGCAGTGGCTCCCGGGCCCTTGCCGACTACCACGTCTACGCGGAAATCCTCCATGGCCAGGTACAGCATTTCCTCGGCGGGCCGGGCGAGGCGGTGAATCTCATCGATGAACAGCACCTCACCCTCGCTGAGCGTGGACAGCACGGCCGCGAGGTCTCCCGAGCGCTCGATGGCGGGGCCGCTGGTGAGCCGCAGCGGCATGCCGAGCTCGGCGGCGATGATCATCGCGATCGTGGTCTTGCCTAGGCCGGGCGGCCCGGACAGCAGCACGTGGTCCGGCGGCCTCCCCCGCCGCAAGGCGCTCTGCAGCAGCAGCGACAGCTGCTCGCGTAGCCGGGCCTGGCCGGTGAACTCGTCCAGCCGCTTGGGCCGCAGGGCGCTCTCGATGGTCCGCTCGTCCGCCTCGGCCAGTGGCGATACCAGGTTCTCCCGGCGCGCCGCCAGCTCGGCTTCCTCGGCCCGATCGAACTGATCGCTGCTTTCCGTCACTGCTTGCTAAGCCTCCGTAGCGCCGCGCGCAGGGCGGTGGCGACGTCAATCTGATCGCCGCCGATCGTGCCATCCTCTTCGAGCGCCGCTATCGCCTGGTCCGCGTCACGGGCAGGCCAGCCGAGGTTCACCAGCCCGGACTGCACCTGGTCCCGCCAGGAGGGTACCCGGACCGCGGATCTGCCGCCCGGCAGCCCGCCGTCGCTGTCGCCTGGCGGACCGAGACGGTCCTTCATATCCAGCAGGATCTGCTGTGCCCCCTTCTTGCCGATGCGGGGGACGAGCGTCAGCGCGTTGATGTCCTCGGTGGCGACGGCGCGGCGGAGGGCGTCCGGCGTGTGTACCGCGAGGATGGCAAGCGCCAGGCTCGCGCCGACCCCCTTCGCGGACTGCAGCAGTTCAAACACGTTCCGCTCATCGTCGGTAGAGAAACCGTACAGGGTGAGCGAGTCTTCCCTGACCGACAGCGACGTGGCCAGCTGCGCGCGCTCTCCCGGCTTCAGCGCGGCTATGGTACCGGGCGTACACAGAACCCTCATGCCGACGCCGCCGACGTCAATGACGGCTCCATCGGGCGAGATCCCGGCGACCGTGCCGGCCAGGTGCGCGATCATCGTGCCGTCCTTCCTGCGCTGGGGGCGGAGCTAAGACTAGCGTCCGGAGGCGGGGCGGCCCGGCTAACCGGGCCAGACACCGCGCCGCCCGAAGCCGCCGCCCCGGCGGCTGCCTCCGCGAGCCTGCTGACGGTCCCGCCGCGCCACAGGTGGCAGATCGCCAGCGCGAGCGCGTCCGCGGCGTCGGCCGGCTTAGGCCGGTCGGTTAGCCGCAGCAGCCTGGTCACCATGGTGGTGACCTGATCCTTGTCCGCACGACCGCTCCCGGTCACCGCGGCCTTGACTTCGGTGGGCGTGTGCAGGGCGACCGGGATCCCACGCCGTGCCGCGCACACGATGGCGACCGCACCGGCCTGTGCCGTGCCCATGACCGTCTGCACGTTCAGCTGGCTGAACACCCGCTCGACCGCGACCGCGTCCGGCCGGCATGAATCGAGCCACTGCTCGACCTCGGTCTCGATCGTCAGCAGCCGGCGCGCGATGTCATCATCGGACGGGGTCCGTACCACGCCGACCCGGACCAGCGCCAGCGCGCGCCCCGGCGCACCGTCCACCACGCCGAGCCCGCACCGGGTCAGCCCCGGGTCGACACCGAGGACCCTGATCGGCTGCCGGGCGAAGGTCAGGGTCACGCCGGTCCGCTCCATCCGAGAGACTGAACATCTGTTCGTCAAGAACTTACCGCGCTTTGCGCTCTACGTCCCGCATCACGCGCGGCGTGTCCGTCAGCCGCCATTGCAGTAATCTCGCGGGCATGGACGCGCCGAAATTTGAGATCCAGATGCTGCATGACCGGGTGATGGTGCGCCCGCTCAAGGACAGCGGAGAGCGGCGTAGCGCCAGTGGCATCGTGATCCCGGCCACCGCCGAGCAGAAGCTGCGCCTAGCCTGGGGTGAGGTCTGCGGCACCGGCCAGCACGTGCGCACGGTCAAAGTGGGTGACAAGGTCCTCTACCACCCCGATGACCAGCTTGAGGTGGACATCAACGATCAGGTGTACCTGGTCATGCGCGAGCGCGACCTGCACGCCGTGGCCAGCGAGCGGCCCGAATACGGCACGGGCCTTTACCTGTGATGGCGCTGCGGATGCCGGCGGGCCGCCGCCGTCAGAAGCCGTCGAGCATGAACGGCGCGGCGGCGAATGCTGAGTCCAGGGCGGCGTCCGCCTCGGGGGTACCGCCCGCCGCGAGGCCAGCCCTGCGCAGGGTCGAGACGGGGGTGCCCGCGTACAGGGCGGCGAGGCCCCTTGCTCCCAGGGCAAGCACCGAAGCGGAAGCGAAAGCACCGGCGTCTGTTCTGACCAGACGGGCTTCCCCGGAGGAACGGACGGTCAGGGTCCACCGGCCGTGGTTGCGCGGGACCTGCTCGTCGGTGATGTCCAGCGGGACCTCGATGTCCACAGCGCGGAAGCCGCGCGCGGCGATGGCCGCCGGGGCGTCCAGCAGGCGGAGCATCCACGGGTCGCGCCCGGACATCTCCGCGTCCTGCTCGGCTAGCAGCCACCAGAGCGGATCATGGGGGGTGACCTGCGCGACGACCGTGCCCGCGACCGAGGAATGGGATGCGATGATCGACCACAGCGCGAGAGTCGTCTCCGGCGACATCGCCAGGACGCGATCCACGTAGATCTCGTCGTTCCCCCGCCAGCGGTAGCCGGCGAAACCGTCCGGAGCCAGGAGCGCGTACTTGTCGCTGTCCGCGTACTTGCCGGGGGCGGTCAGCCGGCGGCGCATGGTCTGCTCGCCCCAGGTGACCGGTCCGCAGTCGCCGGCCCGTCGATGCGCGGCGCCGATGACCGCGAGGACCTCCGCGGCGTCGTCCGGGCCCGGACGCCGGATGTCCGGCATGGGACCGGCCGGCCGGGGCAGGCCGAGCAGGCTCCGCGCGGGGATCTTCGCCTCATATCGCGCGCCGGCCAGTTCCCAGCCGAGCTGCCGGTAAATGTGCATGGTCGCGGGATACAGCACCGACAGCGGATAGCCCCGCTCGGCCATCAGCGACGTCAGGGCCGTCATCACCCCCCGGCCCACTCCCCTGCCGCGGTACTCGGGCGCAACCGTGACCCCGGACACGCCCGCCATCGGGAGCGCCCGGCCGGCCCACCACTGGAGCAGGTCGACGAACAGCGCGGCCCCGACCATCCGGTCGCCGTCGAACGCACCCAGGGCACGCCCCAGCGCGATAGCCGGATTGGCGATCGCGCGCAAGATCGCTTCGTCGTGCGGGCCAAAGGCCCTGATGCTCAGGTCAAGATGGTCAGCCTGGCTGTCATCCGCGGTCAGCGGACGGATGATGATGTCAGCCAAGTTTCTCCATGATCTCGTCGGAGACCGAGTAGTTCGCGTAGACGTCCTGCACGTCGTCGGAGTCCTCAAGCGCCTCGATCAGGCGGAACACCTTGCGCGCCTGATCCTCGTCCAGGTCGACCTCGGCGCTCGGCAGGAACGCAACGTCCGCGGAGTCGTAGTCGATCTTGGCTTCCTGGAGAGCCTTACGGGTGGTGACCAGGTCCGACGGCTCGGAGATCACCTCGAACGACTCGCCCAGGTCGTTGACCTCCTCGACGTCTGCGCCGGCGTCCAGCACGGCGGCCAGCACGTCGTCCTCGGAGATGCCGTCCTTCTCGACGATGATCACGCCCTTACGGTGGAACAGGTAGCTCACCGAGCCAGGGTCGGCCATCGAGCCGCCGTTGCGGGTGAACGCCACGCGCACGTCGGACGCCGCCCTGTTCCTGTTGTCGGTCAGGCACTGGACCAGCACCGCCACACCGCCGGGGCCGTAGCCCTCGTAGGTGATGTTCTCGTACTGGGCGCCGCCGCCCTCCTGGCCGCTGCCGCGCTTGACCGCCCGGTCGATGTTCTCGTTCGGGACCGAACTCTTCTTGGCCTTCTGGATGGCATCGTAGAGGGTCGGGTTACCGCCCGGGTCGCCGCCACCGGTACGGGCAGCCACCTCCACGTTCTTGATCAGCTTGGCGAACAGCTTGCCGCGCTTGGCGTCGACCACCGCCTTCTTGTGCTTGGTGGTGGCCCACTTGGAGTGGCCGCTCATCGGTTTCCTCTCACGATGTCAACGAAAAGCCTGTGGATGCGCCGGTCCGGGGTCAGCTCCGGATGAAAGGCCGTGGCAAGCAGTTGCCCTTGCCGGACGGCGACGATCCTACCCGTGCGGCCATCGCCGGCAGGCACCGTCTTGGCGAGAACCGTGACCGCGGGTCCGGCCTCCTCCACGGCGGGCGCCCTGATGAACACCGCGCGCACCTCGGCGCCGTCGATGGTCACCGACGTCTCGAACGAGTCGACCTGACGGCCGAACGCGTTCCTGCGCACGGTCATGTCGATACCGCCGAACGTCAGCTGCCCGTCGACGCCGTCGGTGAGCCGGTCCGCCAGCATGATCATCCCGGCGCAGGAGCCGAAAGCGGGCATGCCGTCCTTGATCCGCGCCACGATGGGGTCGAACAGGTCGAAGGCGGTGGCCAGCTTCCACAGCGTGGTGGACTCTCCGCCGGGGATGACCAGGCCATCCACGACTTCCAGTTCGCTCAGCCGACGGACCGCGAGCGTCGATGCGCCAGCGTGTTCGATAGCATTCGTATGCTCAGGCACGTCGCCCTGCAGGGCGAGCACCCCGATAAGCGGGCTCACCAGCCTCGGCCGGCGTAGTGCTGCTCGGGCGCGAGCTCATCCAGGTTGATGCCGACCATCGCCTCGCCGAGGCCGCGGGAGACCTTGGCGACCACGTCCGGGTCGTCGTGAAAGGTCGTGGCCTTGACGATCGCCGCGGCACGCTTAGCCGGGTCGCCGGACTTGAAGATGCCCGAGCCGACGAACACGCCCTCGGCGCCCAGCTGCATCATCAGCGCCGCGTCGGCCGGGGTGGCGATCCCGCCGGCGGTAAACAGCACGACCGGGAGCTTGCGGTTCGCCGCGACCTCGGCGACAAGCTCGTACGAGGCGCCTAGCTCTTTGGCAGCACTGTACAGCTCCTCCGGCGCCAGGCCGGCCAGACGGGAGACCCCGGAGCGGATCGACCGCATGTGCCGGGTGGCCTCGACCACGTTGCCGGTGCCGGCCTCGCCCTTGGACCGGATCATCGCCGCGCCCTCAGCGATCCGGCGCAGCACCTCACCCAGGTTCGTCGCCCCGCAGACGAACGGCACGGTGAACTTCCACTTGTCCACATGATTCGCCTCATCGGCGGGCGTCAGCACTTCGGATTCGTCAATGTAATCGACCCCGATCGCCTGCAAGACCTGAGCTTCGGCAAAGTGACCAATCCGGCATTTCGCCATGACCGGGATGGACACGGCGGAAATGATGCCGTCGATCATGTCCGGGTCGCTCATCCTGGCCACGCCGCCCTGGGCCCGGATGTCCGCGGGCACCCGCTCCAGCGCCATAACTGCGACCGCGCCGGCGTCCTCGGCGATCTTTGCCTGATCAGGCGTGACCACGTCCATGATCACGCCGCCTTTGAGCATGTCGGCCATGCCACGCTTGACCCGTGCGGTACCGGTAATTGACTCGGTGGACACGATGACCTCTCTTAAAATTCTCGGTTAACGCCCTACGTCATCAATCGTATGGCCAGGCCATCGCGCCGGGGTCGGCTCGCCTGGCCAGCGATTGGCCGCCGTTTGCCGGCATACCGCCTCGTCCGGCCCGCCTCGTCCGGCCCGGCTATCCGGCCTGGACGGGTAACGCCTTCTCGGCCAGGAGCGAGTCGTCCATCTCGAAGTACTCGGGCATTGCCGCCTTGCCCGCCAGTCGCAGGGCGCGAGCCAGGGGCCGCCGCCGCGCCTCCCGGGTCGCGGACACCGCGTCGTTGTAGAATTTCCGGGCCAGGAACACCTGGTGTGCCGCGGCCTCGACCTCGGCGAGCAGTTCGTCCGCACCGTCCTTGCCGGACAGCGAGGCCCGGAAGTCCGGCTGGCTGAACGCCGCCCGCAGCGCCCTGGTCAGATCCGATTCGGCCAGGTCCCGTGGCCGGTCATCGTCACGCGCCCCGTGTGCCGCGCCGGCCAGCAGCACGCTGGTCGCCGGGTCCAGTATCGCGGAGGATGCCAGTTCAAAGGCCACCGACGACCGCCGCAGCAGGGCGGCGTCCAGCGCGGCCCTGGCCATGTCCACTCGCCCGTGCAGCCGGTCGATCCGCCCGGCCCGCCAGGATACGTACACCACGGCCACCAGCGCGGCCGCGATGACGATGATGATGTCGGTGAGCGTCAAGCGCTGACCCCGACCCGGTCGCGCCCGAGGATCACGGTCTCGTAGACGGAGAGCACCTCGCGGGCGACGACCGACCAGTCGTAGATCGCGACCGCGTTGAGCGCCGCGGCCGAGAGCGCAGCCCGACGGGCCGGGTCGTCCAGCAGCCTGGCCGCGACCGCGGCGAGCGCGGCGGGATCGCCCGCGGTGAACAGTTCCCCCGCCTCGCCGCCGTGCAGCACGTCGCGGAACGCGTCGATGTCGCTGGCCACGATCGGCGCGCCCGCCGCCATCGCCTCGGCAGTCACGATGCCGAAGGACTCACCGCCGGTGTTCGGCGAGCAGAACACGTCGACCGAGTGCAGCATCCTGGCCTTATTTTCCTCGTTGACCGCGCCGAGGACCACCACCCGGTCGCGCAGTTCGGCCGGAACACGGTGCAGCGCGTCGTCGGCGTCACCGGAGCCGCCGGCGATCAGCAGCCGCAGTCCCGGCCGCGACGGGCCGAGGATCTCGAAGGCCCGCAGCAGCACGGACAGGCCCTTGCGCGGTTCGTCCATCCGGCCGAGGAAGCCGATGGCGCCGCCCTCACCTGGCCACCCTGGCAGCGGCTCGGCCTTGCGGAACCTGCGGGTGGCCACGCCGTTCGGGATCAGCACCGCGTCCCCGCCGATGTGCTCGACCAGCGTCGTGCGTGCCGCCTCGGAGACGGCGATGCTCGCGTTGATCTTCTCCAGGGCGGTGCGCAGCGCGGTGGCGGCGGCCAGCATCGTCCGCGACCGCGGCGTGGCGGTGTGCACGGTGGCGACGATCGGCCCGTTGGCCACCCAGCAGGCGAGCAGGCTGAGCGAGGGCGCGGCAGGCTCGTGCACGTGCAGCAGATCGAACTCTCCGTCCCTGATCCAGCGCCGGACCCGTGAAGCCGACAAGAAGCCGAACGAGAGCCGGGCCACCGACCCGTTGTACGGCACCGGCACCGCCCGCCCGGCGCCGGTCACATACGGCGGCAGGGGCGTGTCGTCGTCCGCGGGGGAGATCACCGACACCTCGTGGCCGATCTCGATCAGTGCCTCGGCCAGGTCCCTGATGTGCGACTGGACGCCTCCTGGCACGTCCCAGGAGTAGGGGCAGACGATGCCGATCCTCACCGTGGCTGCCCTAATCCCGGGGTTCTATATCGGCGACGAACACCCGCTGCAGCATGTGCCAGTCCTGCGGATGTTTCCTGATCGCCTGTTCGAAAACCGTGGCGAGTTGCTGAGTCATCACCCGCACCTTCTCCTTGCGGTCCCCGGTCTCGGGCACCGGGATCTCGTCGTAGATGTGCGCGCCCCAGTCGTGCTCCCCCTCGAACCAGGTGGCGACCGGCATCAGCGCGGCGCCGGTCTGCACCGCCAGTATCGCCGTCGCCGCGAACTTGGCCTTCTCTCCGAAGAAGTCGACCTCGACGCCGCTGTCTTTCAGATCGCGTTCTAGCAGGATGCATGCCAGCCCGCCGTGGCGCAGCCGCTGGGCGACGACGCCGGACGGGTGCGCTCCTCCGGTCAGGGGCAGCACCTCCATGCCCAGGCTCTCCCGGAACCTGGTGTATGCCTGGAACACCGACTCGGGCTTGAGCCGTTCGGCGATCGTGACGAACCGGCCCGCGCCGCGCAGCACGATCCAGGCGCCGGCCTGCTCGAAGTTGCCCATATGCGGCAGCACGAACAGCACCCCGCGGCCGTTCTTCATGTGCTCGAACGCGGTTTGCTCGCCCGGCCCCTCGATGTGCATGCCGTCGAGGATCCGCTGAGAGGGGATGATCTGCAGCCGGAACGCCTCCAGGTAGTATCTGGCGTACGACCGCATCCCCTCCCGGGACAGGTCGCGCAGGGCGGCGCCCGCCTCCTTGGGGTCAAGGTCGTCGTAGCCGATCACCCGGCGCAGGTTCGCCTCCAGCCGCTGGACCCCGGGTCCCTGCCGTCGCCAGGCGATGTCGGCGGCGGTCATGAACGCCCACCAGGCCCATGACTCGGGCACCCGGCAGACGACCTTCCAGCCGAGCCGGTACGCGACCCCGGTCAGCCGCTCGCTCAGGCTCTCCGCCTTGACCGCCACGTGAACTACCCCTTTGCGGCTCTATAGACCGCGTGCACTCGCTGCCCGAACGTGACGGTGCTGCCCGCCGCCAGCGCCCACAGTCCTATGGGGAGAATGTACGGCACGCCGAGGCCGGATACGCCCACCGCGATCAGCGAGATGAGCATCCGCTCCGGCCGCTCGATCAGGCCCACGTCGCAGCGCAGCCCCAGTCCCTCCGCCCGCGCCTTGGCGTAGGAGACGAGGGCGCCGCAGACCAGGCAGAACAGCGAGACGCCGCCGAGCACGGGGTCGTGCCCGCCGCGGAAGAACCACCAGGTCAGCCCGCTGAAAATGCCCGCGTCGGCGACCCGGTCCAGTGTCGAGTCGAGGAAAGCCCCCCATGTCCCGCTCGTCCCCTTGATCCGGGCCAGGACGCCATCCAGCATGTCGAGCAGCACGAAGATGGTGCAGGTCAGCGCGCCGGGGAACAACTCCCCCATGGGGAAGAGCACGAGCGCGCCGGCGGCTACGCCGACCGTACCGGTGATGGTGACGGCATTGGGTGTCACCGGGGTACTGGCCAGCGCCCGGCCCACGGGGGTGAGCACGCGCGTTATCGCGGGCCGCAGCACGTTCAGCATGGCCGTCCGATCCTATGGGAACCGTGGAGATTCTTTCACTGGGGGTTGTGGTCAAGGTGCTCGCGGGTTAAGGGTGGGTTACAGCTAGCGGTACAGCGCTCATTCACATGCGGAGGATCACCAATTACATAGCAGTCCGCGATCGCGAGGAGGCGAACGCAATGGCAACCTCAGGGACATCAGGTCAGGGGGGAACGCCCGGCAGGGTTCCGGCGGCCGGCCAGGTTCGGAACGTGGTGCTGGTCGGCCATTCTGGTGCGGGGAAGACAAGCCTGGTCGAGGCGCTGCTCGCCGTGACCGGCACGATCCAGCGGCCAGGCAGCATCGAAGAGGGCACCACGGTCAGTGACTTCGACGAGGCCGAGGTCAGGCAGCAGCGCTCAGTCAACCTGACCCTCGCCCCGGTCGTTCATAACGGGATAAAGGTTAACCTGCTTGATACCCCGGGCTACGCCGACTTCACCGGCGACCTACGGGCCGGCCTGCGCGCCGCCGACTCAGCGCTGTTCGCCGTCTCCGCCACCGACGGCATCGACGGCGTCACCCGGATGCTCTGGGACGAGTGTGCCGTCGTCGGCATGCCGCGTGCCGTGGTCGTCACCAAGATCGACCACCAGCGCGCCGACTACGAGGCGACGCTGGCCGCCTGCCGGGAAGCCTTCGGCGAGTCGGTCGCGCCGCTCTACCTGCCGTCCCTGCCTTCATCCGGGGGCAGCGGCCTGCTCGGCCTGCTGTCCCAGCGGCTGTTCTCCTACGCGCCCGATGGCACCAGGACCGAGAGCGATCCGTCCGCGGCCGACCTGGACCGGCTGGAGGGCCCGCGTGGTGAGCTGATCGAGGGCATCATCACCGAGAGTGAAGACGAGACCCTCATGGACCGGTACCTGTCCGGTGAGGAGATCGACCCCAAGGTGCTGATCGACGACCTGGAGAAGGCGGTCGCCCTCGGCAGCTTCTTCCCGGTGCTGGCCACCTCGGCTCCCGGCCGGATCGGCATGCTCGAACTGCTCGAGGTGATGACCCAGGCCTTCCCGTCGCCTGCCGAGCACCCGCTGCCCTCCGTGACCACACCGGACGGCAAGCCGGCCAGCGGCCTGGCCTGTGACCCGAACGGCCCGCTGCTCGCCGAGGTCGTCAAGACCACCTCGGACCCGTTCGTGGGACGGATCAGCCTGGTCCGGGTGTTCTCCGGCACGCTGCGCCCGGACGCCTCCGTGCACGTGTCCGGCCACGGCCGCGCCGATCGCGGGCACGCCGACCACGATGACGACGAGCGGATCGGCGCGCTGACCTCCCCGCTGGGCAAGCAGCAGCGGCCCATCCCGCAGTGCGCGGCCGGGGATATCTGCGCGGTCGCCAAGCTCGGCACCGCGGAAACCGGCGACACCTTGTCCGACAAGGAGCATCCGCTGCTGATGGAGCCCTGGTCGATGCCGGAGCCGCTGCTGCCGGTCGCGATCGTGGCCAAGTCCAAGGCGGACGAGGACAAGCTGTCCCAGGGCCTGTCCAGGCTCGTGATCGAGGACCCGACGCTGCGCCTGGAGATGAACCCGGAGACCCATCAGCTGGTGCTGTGGTGCATGGGCGAGGCGCACACCGACGTCCTGCTTGACCGATTGGCGAACCGCAACGGCGTCGCGGTGGAGACCGCCCCGCTGCGGGTGCCGCTGCGCGAGACAATCGCCGGCAAGGCCAACGGGCTCGGCCGTAACGTCAAGCAGACCGGCGGGCACGGCGAGTACGGCATCTGCCACATCGAGATCGAGCCGCTGGCGGACTCGGCGGGCTTCGAGTTCGTGGACAAGATCGTCGGCGGCGTGGTGCCCAGGCAGTTCATCCCCTCGGTGGAGAAGGGCGTCCGCTGGCAGATGGAGCAGGGCGTGCTGGCCGGCTACCCGATGACCGGAGTACGGGTCACGCTGTTCGACGGCAAGGCGCACTCGGTGGACTCCTCGGACATGGCCTTCCAGAAGGCGGGCCGGCTAGCGCTGAAGGACGCCGTCGATAAGGCGCAGCCGATGCTGCTCGAGCCGGTCGACGAGGTCTCGATCCTTGTCCCCGACGACTACGTCGGCGCCGTCATGTCCGATCTGTCCGGCCGACGCGGCCGTGTCCTCGGCACCGAGCCGATCGGCACTGGCCGCACGCTGGTCAAGGCAGAGGTCCCCGAGCTGGAGCTGACCCGGTACCCGATCGACCTGCGTTCGGTCAGCCACGGGACAGGAAGCTTCGCCCGGTCGTACTTGCGCCACGAACCCTTGCCGTCGCACCTGGCCGCCAAGGTGGCCGCCGATTCAAAGCCCGCATAGGTAGTCAGAACTAACGACGGTGCACCCGCACCGCCCGCACGCCGTGTCCCTCGTGGCTGTCCGGCCCGTCACGAGGGACACGGCATCCCCGCCCGCATCCCGCCCCCCTCCGCCCCCGGCCCGCAACGTGTCAATGGCACCATTGAGCCCGCTGGCCGACCATGCGGCGGCCTCATAATGTCAGTGGGTTGTGACACTGTGTCGCCATGGGCACGCGAGCGAACTATGACAGCGACCGGCTAAGCATCATCAGGGCGAACCAGTACGAGGTGGTGACTCGACGCCAGCTCCTCGACTGCGGCATGACCCGAAGCGCCATACAGCACCGGGTCCGGCAGCTCGGCACCTTGCAGGTCATCCTTCCGGGCGTGTACGCGGCGAGCACCGCCCCGATATCGGCTGAGCAGCGGCAGATGGCCGCCCTGCTCTATGCGGGATCTGGCGCGATGATCACTGGCGCGTTCGCGGTCCGGCACTACGGCCTCGTCGCATCCGGCCCAGATTACGTCGATGTCCTGGTCCCGGCCGACGTGCGGCGCAAGAGCGTCAGGTATGTCCACCTGATCCGTACCGGGCGGATGCCCGCTCAGGCCAACCTCGCAAAGCACCTGCGCATCGCACCGCTTCCACGGGCCGTAGCTGACGCGGTCCGCGGATACCGGACGATTGGTGACGCGCGCTCGCTGATCGGCGCCGCGGTCCGGTACGAGCTGTGTACGATCGCCGAACTAACGACAGAGCACGGCGAGGGCCCCAAACGCGGTTCAGCGCTGTTCCTGCGCGGCTTGCGCGATGTAGCGTCCGGCATCTGGTCAGCCGCGGAAGGCGACCTCATGAACCTGATCAAGCATTCAGGCCTCCCCGAACCCGAGTACAACGTCGCGCTCTACACCGCCGACGGCACATTCCTCGGCATCGTCGATGCCTGGTGGCAGCGAGCCG
>Ga0335074_10002011_pt1 | contig 27644 bp, 23 predicted proteins | sample Lox_Sample_23_FD_206715 | JGI IMG/M metagenome (GOLD analysis project Ga0335074, IMG submission 206715) | Soil microbial communities from Loxahatchee National Wildlife Refuge, Florida, United States - Lox_Sample_2.3 | ecosystem: Environmental > Terrestrial > Soil > Wetlands | place: USA...
GTTGCTCTGCCGTCGCGGCCTGAATAGAAGGATCGATCTGGAGGAGAGGTGTACCTCTTGTGACCGATTGTCCTTCGCGGACAAAGATGTCCTTCACGGTCCCCGCAACTTCGGGGTAGATATTGATATTTTGCCCGCTCGACTGAACGCTTTCGACTATGCCCTCGGCGTAGATGCCAGCAACGTAGGGATTGGAGGCCGGGTTAAACACCGGCGGCTGAGCGGCATGGATAATCGTCGAGAAATACGCGGCCCAGCAGCCGGCAAGGATGCCAACAATAGAAAGAGCAAAAAGCACCTTGTTTTTCATTTCGATTTCTCCATCTCACCTGTGAGCCTGCCGTCCTCCATCTGCAAGATACGAGTGGCAAAGTCATAAATTCTGCTGTCATGCGTGACAATCAGGATGCAACGGTTCTGGTTGAGGAAATGGTCTTTAACAAAGCTGACTATGGCACGTCCGGTGTCGCCATCAAGAGAGGCCGTGGGTTCATCCATGATGAGGATGTCAGGTTGACTGACGATTGCACGAGCTATTGCCACCCTTTGCTGTTCGCCGCCGCTTAGTTTTACCGGCGCGAGATCGGCGCGGTTTTTAAGGCCGACAATGTCAAGGTATTTCACGCCCTGTTCCACCGCCTCGTTCCAGTTGGTTCGTCTGAGGATCAGCGGAATCGCGACGTTCTCAGCGGTCGTGAGGCGGGGAAACAGATGGTAGTCCTGGAAGACGAAGCCGATTTTCTCCAACCGGAATGCAGCTAACTCATCCGCGGACAGGTTCCATATACTTGTCTGCTCGCAGAGGACGGCGCCCTTGTTGGGACGAAGGATGCCTGATAGCACGCTCAGCAGAATTGTCTTCCCGCTGCCGGAAGGGCCGAAGATATAGACCATCTCGCCGAAGTAGGTTTCCAGGCACACCCCTTTGAGTGCCTGGGTCTTTGCCTCGCCCTCTCCAAACCATTTGCTGAGTCCATCGGCTTTGATTGCGATGTTTGTCATCTCAACCTCTGAAAATCTCGAACGGTTCGATGCGGAGAACCTTGCGTACACCCACGTAGCTCGAAATCCCGGCGATGACAATGACCATCAGGAGAGCCGATGCAATGTTCGGATACGTGATCATTGCGGCTTAGTCGGGCAGCCGCGCTTTAGCGAGCGTGATTGCCAACGTGCAGAAACCTACACCAAGCCCGTATCCGTTGAGGGCTGTGAATGATGCCTGGAAAAGAATCATGAGCACTAACTCCCGACTCTTGGCGCCAATCGCTTTCAAGGCACCAAATTTATCCAGGTTTTCCAGGATGAACGTGTAGAAGGTTTGTCCAGAGATCGACAATCCCACGATGAAGCTAATAATTGTCATCAGTAAAAGATTCATCCCGACGCCGGTCTGATACTTATAGAAATCAGAGATTCGCTGTTCGAACTGCTCCTTGGTAAGTGCCAGATATCCCAAGTCACTCACGTCCCGCTGTATGCGGGATATACCTGTTCGGCTCTTGGGCTCGACCAGAATGTAAGAGATCGTGAAACGCGGATTCGGGATGTATTGAATGGCACGCTCATAGGTGGTGTACAAGGTAGGAATGCCAAAGAGGCTGCTGGTGGCGACCTTGGCTATGCCAACAACCACGCCCCGGTGATCATTCAACTCAAAGGTTGTTCCAATGTGCGGATGCCCCAGCTTGAGGATCTCGGAATCGTGCACGGCGATAAAGGAGTTTTCGGCGAAGATATCGTCGATGGTTCCCTGCTCCATCGGCGGCCTGCCGAACAGACTCGTGTCATCAAGACCAACTACGTTTACGGACTGATAAGTTCCATCTTCGAGCTTGACCAAAGCCCCACCGGAGAAGAGAGGCACTGCATACTTGACTCCCTGTATGCTGCGCACCGCGTCCAGGGTGTAATCGGGAATGCCGATGGTATTAGCTACCGTTGCACCGATGGATCCATCACCCAAATGCTTGCACCGATGTTGATGACCGTGGCGGAGGCGCGGTTCAGCACCCCCGCAAAAATGGAGGTCATCATAATGATCAGAAAGACGGCAAAAGTTATGCCAACGAGAAGCGCGCTGAATTTGGCGCGATCATTGACCAGCAGCTTATAGGCAAGTTTAATGATTCCCAGCACCCCTCGCCTCCCGTAGCGTTCTGTATTAAGGGTGCCTTGTAAGTGCATCCAGCCACAGTGATTGGGATCACACAACGGCCGGCCTCAGAGATTCTGAGTGGGCCTATGTAAACCGAAGCACACTGCCGCCTTCGAATCCAGGAGAAGTGATTCGGAGGTTGCAATCTGCCTCGGCTGAGGGTTTGCCTGCTACGCAAGATGAGGCTGGACCGCCAGCACAGGGCAATGGGACTCGCGAATCACCGCGGAGAGCGTGGCCCAGGGCGCGTGTTCGGCGATCATGGAGCGCTCCCTGGCGCCCATCACAATCAGGCTGGCCTTCAGACGTTTCGCAGCAGAGAGGATTTCCTCTGCCGCGTCACCCGCTACCACCTCAAAGTGGACATGCTTCTTCAGCTCCGGGTCGTTCGGCACCAGCTGGTGTAGTTCTTCCCGAGCACGTTCTTCGGCACTTCTAACAAGGATTCCCATCCCTGGCACGCGACCTGGAACAACGTGCACAACGGTAAGCATAGCGCCGGTCTCTTTCGCTAACGACAAAGCGTATTGCACCGCACGCAGAGAATCGGGGGGGAGGCTCGTCGCAAGCACCATGGACCTGAACGGGTCGAATCGCCGGGCGCAGCGAGGGCCGACCACCAAGGCCGGGCAGTGGGTGCTGCGGATGACGGCTTCGGCAACCGAGCCCAGCACTATCTTTGCCAATCCGCTTCTGCCGTGAGAGCCCATGACCACGAGATCGATACCCTTCGCATCCATGGCGGCATCGATCGCTTCGGTAGCAGGGCCACACAAGGCAATCTCCTCGTGCTTGATCGTACGCACTTCGGGGATTCTGGACAGATGCTGGCGCAATTGCTTCTCGCCACGCTCTATCTCGATCTTCTGCAATTCGGCAGACAGCACGCCTGTATCTGTGACATAGAGTTGCGGCATAACCGTATAAAGCACGTGGAATCTGCAGTTAAGTTTCTTTGCCAGCCTCGCTCCAAATTTCAGCGCAAGTGTCGCCTGTCCCGACAGGTCGGTGGCTGCCAGGATTCCCTTGATGTGGATCGGACTTGTCTCCAGGTGAGGGACGACGCTTTCGTGCAGCTTGTGTTCACTCATAACCGTGCTCATACTCGCCTCCTCCATCGCGGTGATTCCTCAGCCCTGTGAGCTTTCGGTAATTTGCTCACTCATTGAGGGTAAGAGGCTCAGCGGAACGGAGCAGTGACGCCCGTCACAGCGACCAGGAAGCAGGAATGACAGAGTGATACATGCGGTTTGGTCTTTTCTGCGGCGACGAACTCGCATTCATTCGAAACTTGAAGCTCTGTTGAAGGATCGAGCAACCGACGGAGCGCGTACAGGAGGCTTTATGAGCCAATCTTCGGTAGTAAGTTTCACGAGGGAAGTGCCTGAACTGGTCTTTCAAAAGATCCTGGTTGCTTATGACTTTTCCGAGGCCTCGGAGACGGCTCTTCGTCATGCAGTCAGTCTGGCAAGGACATTCGGCGCGTTCGTCACAGTAGTTTCTGTTCAATCCGGCGCCGACTATGCCGCCGAAATGGAGAGCGGTTTCGAACGGAAAGAGGCGCACCGTCAATTGACGAGCGATTTGCAACAACTCGCTCAGAGGCTAACGGCCCAGGGAATTCGCAATCGAGTGATGCATCGTACAGGCGCGGTTGCTGACGTGCTCGTGCAACTGGCGGCAGAACAGAAAGCGGACCTCTTGCTTCTGGGCGCCTATGGCCAGAAGGGGATCGATCGCCCGCGGCTTGGGTCGACCGCCGAATACATGCTCCGGTCTATGCCCTGCGCGGTGCTGACGATAGGGCCCGAGGCAATCCTCCACGACCGCGATGTTCCACCGATGCAAATGCTGTTGTACGCGTCGTCACTTCCGAAGAAAGCCGGATCCGCGGAGCTGCTCGTGATGGCACTGGCCAAGAAATCAGGCGCGAGAGTCGAGATACTGCACGTGATCGACAGCCAATCCAAGGTTCGCGATATTCGCTCAGGTGAAGAAATGAGAGTTGCGGAAGAAACACTGGCGGCCGAACTTCAGCGCGCTGGCGTCGAGGCGACGTGGAAAATGCTTTCCGGACCGCAGGGGCAACGGATCGTTGAGCGATCGACGGAGATTCATGCGGATCTCATCGTTTTCGGACTCGAACATGTTCCCGGATACCCTGACGCGGTTGGAACCATCAGCAGAGCGATCTGGCAGGCATCCTGTCCGGTGCTAACAGTGCCGGGACCCGGATAATCGCCGATGTCAACCTTCCATGTGTGATCCAAATCACCGATGGAGATACACCTTCTGGTAAAGACTGAAGCCTGGACGGGAGAAATGCCATGAAACACGAAAACCGACTTCAATTTAATACCATCCTTGTCGCCACGGACCTCAGCGAGGCCGGATCGACCGCTCTTCATTACGCACAAGCAATCGCGCTGATGCACAAATCCGTGCTCGTGGTCGTTCACGTTATCGATCCTGTCAGCTACGCCTTTCCCGAGGGCGTGCCGGCTTCGGCCACTGCGGATCAGGCCGCCCGGGATGAGTTGCAGAAGATAGAAGAGGAGACTCGCCGGCACGGAATTCCGATTCACTCGATGGTAGAGACGGGTGTGGTTTACGAGCGGATATTGCAGGCGATACGCGATCACAATGCCGATCTGCTGGTGGTGGGCACGCGAGCGAGAACCGGGATAGGCAGGGCAGCGTTGGGGACCGTTGCAAGACGACTCCTGGCGAAGGCGGGGTGTCCCGTACTCACCGTACCACCCGAGGCGGATGCACAACTTCATTGGGCGGGCCGGTGGCGCCATGTACTTGTGGCGACCGATTTCTCCGACGCGTCTCTTTCGGCCCTGGGTCATGCGCAACGCATCGCCGACGAGCAGCTGATCGTTCTTCACGCGGCTACTTCGGAGAAGGCCGGCATCTGCAAAGACCATCTCGAACAGCTGCGCTATCTGGCTCCATTCAACGAATCCCATACGGTACCGGTGGAACACATCGTTATGGCCGGTGAGGCCGGTGAAGTGATCAGTGAACAAGCGCGCAAGTTCCGTGCCGATCTGGTTGTTCTTGGATCGCCAGTGAATGAGCTGAAAGACGAAGATTTTCACACCAGCACGGTATTGCAGGTGATATCCGGGGTGAGTTGCCCGGTTCTTTGCGTACCATCGCTGCCGGATTCGCCGGCGACGAATGTGCTAAAGGAGGTAACGCTCTCATGTTGAGATCAATCAAGCTTCAGCAACGGATTCTCATCTTTCATGGGGTTCTTGCTCTCTGTCTTGGTCTTGCTCTTTTTTATCTCCGGACAACGATGACGAATCAGATCTTCGAAGCGGTGGCAGTCGTGATTGCCATGACGCTGGCGGCGGCCGCCCTCGTGCTGGGAGGCATTGCGGACTGGTTTGCCGCATGGAACGAAGGTACGAAGCACCTTCACCGGGTAGTTTTTTATCTTCTTGCCGGCCTCGCTTTTGCATTGACAGGAGTTTTTCTGGGAATTTACTCGCAAGTGTCAATGCAGATGCTGGTCATCTTTGCCGCAATCCACGCCGTGGCTTTCGGGGTGCTGGCATTGGCTCTCTCATGGAGAGCCGGCCGTCATGTCCTCGAACGGCGCGGAATGTATTTGTTCGGGCTGGTTTCCATCGTGTTTTCGGGAACAATGACCGGACTGGCACGGCAACTGAATGATCCCGCTGCTACGACGACGCTCGGCGTTTACTTTTGCTTCGTCGCAACGACGCTGCTCTTCCTGGCCTGGATTTCGCATCGCGTCGCGCAGATAGCCGATAAGGTCAACCCAAATATGAGGCACCATCACGCCGGCCTGCCCGTCGATCATACGACTATGTGAATACAGGCGGGCAGACGGTTAACGTGGGTGCGCGCGAGAAGAAGCTAAGTGGTGAAGCTTTAGGGCCTGTTGACCGGCCACACTAGTCTCCGCCCACGGCTGCCAGCGCAGCGCGATCTGGAATTACCATGGTCGCGCCTTTAAGCATTACGAGATGCCTGTTTTTGAACTCGCTCAGGGTTCTGGTCACGGTCTCCCTGGTAGACCCGACACATTCTGCAATCTGCTCATGCGTCAGCGGAACGCTGATGCGGGTGCCTTCCTTGGTTTCTCTGCCTTCGTACGACCAGTGAAGAATGAGGCGGGCGAGCTTTTCCCGCGAAGAAGTTGAGAGGACGATGGTGCGCATCTGTTCGCAGGCTCCGTAATATTGCGCACTCAGCTGCCGCAGGATGGTCTGATAGGCTTCGGGGTACCTGGCAATGAAGCGTGAGAAGTCATCGTGCCGGATAAAAGCTACCTGGCAGGGCTCCAGAGCCTCGACTGTTGCCTCATATGGACTGCCTGACATTGCGGCCACCAGACCCAGCGTTTCGCCTGGCCTTGCGAGCCTGAGAATCAGGGTTTTCCCTCCACGGGAGCTCATCGTGAGCTTAGCCTTGCCACTGCAAAGCAGGTAGATTCCGCGAACCGGCTCTTTCTCCAGAAACAAGAAAGATCCACTGGGATAAGTGAGAAAGGACTTAATCGCTTCAAACTCTTTGGCCGCCGCCGGCGCAAGGTGGCAGAGAAATCCCTCTTCCTTTACCGTGCAGGTCTGGCAATTACGCTCGACTCCGTGACAATGCATCTCAAATCTCCTTCTTTTCGGTCCGGGGCATCTTCCGCACCGTCTCGGCTGCAAAATATCGCGTTAGGGGCGTGTCAGCGAGAATATCCGCCTCAGTGGAGCGGAAAATTCTTCGCAAAGTTTTGGTCCCCTTCTCATCTACGAATGTCATTCCGCGCAGATCCAGGCACAGCTTCTTCATTCCGAGCGAGGGCTCGAAAGCGTGCCAAACGCGGTTCAGTTCATTCACCCAGAGCCCGACGAGCTTACCCTCGAACTTGAGTGTTGCTGTATCTGCGTCTTCTTGTATGGAAATCCTGAGCACTTTAAGCCTCGCCACTTCAATGGCACGTCTGGGGCCGAAAATAGGGCGGGAGTCTCGACGACGGCTAAGTCACTGATGGCCCGAGAACTATCGCGGAGACGAAGTGGCACTGTGATAAATCGATCCAGATGAAGTGACGAGACGAAATTTCGTCAGAGACGAAACTTCGTCAGCAAGTAGTGAACGAGATGAGGTGGAGTCCATTTCGCAACAGTCATCCCTGAGTGGGCCCAGGGCCCTGAGAGGCAAGTGTGACGAGGATCACTGTTGGAAGAGCCAATCGAGAATAGAGTGAAGTTCGGCAAGGATGAACTATGACAACCACCGTAATCACTCCCGAAAGCCGGCCGTTAAAGGGCGCATCTGGAACCATGAAAGCGCTCGTTTTCCATGGACCGAATCAGATTTCGCTGGACACGTTGCCGATACCGAGAGCCGGATACGGCGAAGCGGTGCTGCGGGTTACGCTGACGACGATCTGCGGGACTGACGTGCACATTCTGAAAGGCGAGTATCCGGTAAAGCAGGGATTGGTCGTCGGACATGAGGCGGTGGGGGTTGTTCATGAGATTGGCCCCGGTGTCACCGGCTATCGTATCGGCGATCGCGTGCTGGTAGGGGCGATTACACCCTGCGGACAATGCTCGTTCTGCCTCAACGGAGCATCGTCGCAATGCGGCGGAGTGCCAATCGGAGGGTGGAAATTCGGAAACACAATTCACGGTGCGCAGGCTGAGTACCTGCGGATTCCCTCTGCGCAGGCGAATATGGCCAGGATTCCGGATGAACTCCCCGACGAGCAGGTGATTCTGCTCGCGGACATTGCATCTACCGGCTTCTCAGCAGCGGAGAGCGCCGAGCTGAGGTTGGGCGATTCCGTTGCTGTATTTGCCCAGGGGCCAATCGGGCTTTGCGCCACGGCCGGCGCCCGGCTCAAGGGCGCCGGGCTGATCATCGCTACGGAATCGAACCCGTTACGTGCGCAGATGTCTCTGCGGATGGGCGCAGACGTCGTGCTCGACCCGAAGAAGGTCGACGTTCTGGCGGAGATTCGAAAGATAACCGGCGACCGAGGAGTGGATGTCGCCATCGAGGCTCTTGGCACACAGTCTACTTTTGAGATGGCGCTGCGCGCTCTTCGTCCGGGAGGAACGCTGTCCAGCCTCGGTGTCTACTCGTGCGCATTGAATATCCCGGTGGATGCTTTTGCTGCCGGAATTGGTGACTACAAGGTGGTGACAACTCTCTGCCCGGGCGGCAAAGAGCGGATGCGCCGACTGATGGAGTTGGTATCGCACAAACGCGTCGATCTGACCCCATTGCTAACGCACAGCTTTCCTCTGAGTGAAATCACCGACGCATACGAGCTGTTCCGCAACCAACGGGATGGCGTGCTCAAGGTAGCTATTTACCCGCAGGAGACGCATCCGCTGAAGCCCGGAGACGACGAGTGCTGAGTACCCGCGGATCGAAAGGAGACAAGGCAATGAGCAAGTATCGCGAATTCAATATGAAGACCATCATGGTGGCGACAGATTTTTCCGATGCATCTTACGGCGCCCGCACCTATGCCAGGCAGCTGGCCCTTCGCTTTTCCGCGAAGGTGCTGCTGGTGCACGTTATTGAGGATCCGGCGCAAACAGGAGTGGAGGACCAGGAAATTCCGCTTTCGCAGCGAATTGATTTGGCCGAAGACCAGCTGCAAAAGATGGTGGCCGCGCTCCACTTCGACAACGTGCGGTGCGCGATGACTGTGCGGGTCGGCAACGTTCGGGACACGGTTGTCGAGCTGATCAAGGAACGCGATGCCGATCTGCTGATCATCGGAACGAGAAGCAAGGATCGCAAACCTGGAGACAGGCTGGGCTCGATCGCTGAGAAGCTGCTGCGTGGAATGCCTTGTCCTGTGCTTACAGTGGGCAAGTACGTCCGCCAGGATTCTTTTGAAAGGACGCACCCGCGGACGGTCCTTTTTCCCACCGACTTTTCTGACGTCTCGCAGAAGGCTCTCACCTATACGGAATGCCTGACCAGGCATCTAGCCGGACATCTTTGCCTGCTGCATGTCGATGAGACCGAAGCAGAGATGACACTACCTGCCGGACACCAGGCGAACTTCAAGAAACTGGTAGATGGGATGCAGGACCCAGGCCTTGTGACGGAATGCGTCACACGCAATGGGCATCCAGCTGAAGTGATCGCAGCGGTTTCAATGGAAAAGTGGGCTGACTTCGTTGTGATGGGAGTACATGGATCGGATGAGTTGGGCAAGTCCCATAAATATGGGATTGCTTATGACGTGATTCGATCGGTGAGATGCCCTGTCTTCACGCTCTTCATTACTTCGCGGGATGTGGCGAATGAAAGTCGGCCTGGGCATTCCGATGTGCCAACGAGTCCGTCAGCGCTGATGCCGAAGAGCGCATAGGGCAGCGATCGAATTCGTGGTTGTCGGCTCCCCTCACGGATTCGATCGTTCTTTTGTTGAGAGAGGCCTTCGCGATGATAGCTCCGGCGGGAACAGTAGACCTCGCGCTTAAGAACATACTCTTTGCAACTGATTTCTCTCCGGGCGCAAACAAGGCGGAGGTTTATGTAACCGCACTGGCGCGGCGCTTTGGATCCCGAGTGCAGTTGGTTCACATCGTGGATCTGTCCGCGGCGTTCAAGACTCCTGACGCGGGAATCTGCATCGATCTCTTTCGCCGCTCGGGCGAAGAGAACCTTGCGAGGGCCAATGCACGGCTGACCGCAATGGGGATAACGACGGAAGCAATTCTGAGAGAGGGGATCGACTGCGCAAAAGAAATTCTCCGGGTTGCCGGAGAAGATGCAGCGGATCTGATCGTCAGCGGCACGAGAGGACATGGAAATCTGACCCGCCTTGCGCTTGGTTCTGTGGCTGAATATTTGATTTATCATGCCGTTTGTCCTGTACTTACTGCGGGTCCGAAAGTTAAGCAGGTTGGCTCGCCAGAGAGTTTCAAACAGGTTGTCTGCGCGACTGATTTTTCCCCGGAAGCCACACGAGCGATCAAATATGCGGTGGCATTCACCCAAAGTTACGACGCCCACGTGTACCTCTGTCACGTGCTTCCGCGTTCGGATGGTAGCGGACATATCGACGTTCAGCAGTTGACCGAGAAGTTCGAGACGGACCTCGGGGCGTTGATTCCAGATATCGCACGCGAGCGGTGCGAGCCGGAGTGCGTGGTGGATCACGGATATGCGGCAGACGGAGTTCGATTGCTGGCGCGCCGTGTGAAGGCGGATCTGATCGTTCTCGGAACCCACCGCTCATCCCACTGGTTCACTAACCTCAAGGGCGGAGTGGCTTTCGAAGTAATTCGCGCAGCCACTTGTCCTGTGCTTACGGTCAGAACATGAGGAGTTCTATTTATAGTCTTCCCGTTCGATGCCTAATTTTTTGAGCTTCGAATTCAAAGTGGTGCGCTTGAGACCAAGTTTTTCCGCCGCACCTCCCCGACCTCCAATCAGGCCATCCGTTTCGCGAAGCACACGCAAAATATGCTCGCGTTCCGTCGCTTGAAGAGTTGCGTCGGCCATCGGCGCTGATTCTTCGAGCGTCTCGAGCTCGGCAAGCGGAGCACGCAGTGCGTTGCCCTGCGTCAGAATGACCGCGCGCTCAATGAAATTCTCCAACTCCCTTACATTGCCGGGCCATTGCCACTTTGTAAGGGCGTTCATCACCTCGGGCGGGATCGTTGTGATGGATTTGTTCATGCGGCGCGCGTGCTTGGCCACAAAATAATTCACGAGCAGAGGTATATCGCCACGGCGCTGATGCAAGGGTGGAATCCTGATCGGAAAAACGTTCAAACGATAGTAGAGATCGCTGCGGAAGTGGCCCTCCTTAATCATCTTGCTCAGGTCGCGATTCGTAGCTGCAATGAGACGGACATCTACGGGAATTGTCTTTCTGCCACCCAGGCGCTCGATCTCTTTCTCCTGCAGGGCACGCAGGATCTTCGGCTGGAGTTCGAGTGGAAGGTCACCTATCTCGTCGAGGAAAAGAGTTCCCATATGCGCCAGTTCCAGCCGGCCGACCTTTTGAGCGATGGCCCCGGTAAAAGCGCCCTTCTCATGGCCGAACAATTCACTCTCCAGCAGGCCGAGCGGGATAGCAGAGCAATTCAGTTTTACGAAGGTACGATCGCGACGCCGGCTCAGTTGATGTATGGCCCTGGCAACAAGCTCTTTGCCGGTACCGGTGTCTCCAAGGATCAAGGCGGTCGCGTCGGTTGGAGCTACGGTCTCGACCTGCTTCAGCACGCGCTTCAAGCTGGCGCTTTCGCCGACGATCTCCTCAAAGCCGTACTCGGTGCGCAACTCCTCCTCGAGATATTTTTTTTCCTCGGCCAGTTTTCGGGTGTTGTCCGAAATTTGCCGGTACGCCTGTACATTGTCGACGGTTACAGCGATCTGGCCGGCGATCTGGGTAAGGGTTTCTACACTGGTCAGATCGAATGCGGATTCGCTTCGGCTTCCCATGAACAGTGTGCCAATGACGTTCTCGCGGCCGCGCAGCGGGAGCCAGCATCCGGACTGCACGCTAGCCTGGCGATAGCGGGCGAGGCTTGCCGGCGTGAACCAGTCGGGGTGAAGGTCTTTTAAGAATAGCGGCTCCTGATGGTTGAATACCCATCCGCTGGGGCTTCCCTCGATCGGGATTACTGTCTGTCCAGAAAAGGCCGAAGCCGCATGGGGCAGCAATTCATGAGCATGAAGGTCGCCGCTATCGCGATCGTAAAGGGCAATAATGGCGTAGTCATGGGGCACGATATGTTGCAGGCCCGCGGCTATCGCGGTAAACATCTTGCGTATATCGAGTCCGGCAAGTACGGCGTTGCCGAGTTCCAGGAGTAGAGCTTCTTCGGCGGTCTTGCGGTTGGAGAAATCGCGCGTTACCTTGGAAAAGCCGATCAGCTCGCCATCCGGGCCGCGGAGCGCGGTAATGACAACATTCGCCCAGAAACGCGAGCCGTCTTTTCGGATTCTCCAACCCTCGTCTTCGCATCTTCCCACTGTCCTTGCCACCTCAAGCTCGTGCGCCGGCTTGCCGCGGTCGATGTCCTCCTGGGTGTAGAACCTTGAGAAGTGCCGGCCGAGTACCTCTTCCGGCGCGTAACCCTTGATTCGCTGGGCGCCGGGGTTCCAGGTGGCTACGTTGCCCGCCGGATCCAGCATGAAGATGGCGTAATCGCGTGCGCTGTCGACAAGCATCCGAAAGCGCTCTTCGCTTATGCGTAGTGTCTGCTCGATCTTTTTGCGCTCGGTAATGTCCCGAACGACGGCAAGGACAAACTCCCCCTGTTCCGTCTTGATTGGACTCAACAGGATGTCGACTGGAAACTCGCTCCCGTCCTTCCGGCGCGCGCGCAGATCGAGATTGCCGCCCATCGGACGCATCCGTGACTCCTGGTGATACCGGGCACGGTGTTGGATGTGAACATTGCGAAGACGTTCAGGAAGGAGCAATTCTATTTGCTGGCCGATGAGTTCGCCGCGAGAATAGCCAAAGATGCCGTCTGTCTGCGGGTTCACCTTACATATTCGGCCAGCGCTGTCGACCATAAGGACAGCATCGGGCAGGAAATCGAGCACCTTCTCGTCAGGCACAGGCACGGTCTGGAGTGCTTCCCCTGGGAGGACCGAGATCGCCATAGTTCGCCCGCCTTCGCAAACACTTGCCGATTCAAGTATCTACCACAGTGCGGACATTCCTCCAACACTCGTTGGGCTTGTCGTACCACCGAGATCGAACTAAATAAGTAATTGTTGCGTGAAATGACCAGCATTCAAGCGCTTGAGCCCTTAGTAGTTCCCATGAAAAGCGTGTCGGGGCGTTTCAACCCTGGGTGCCGATCAGGGCCTGAACGGTCGTGGTAGGCGGTTAGTGGAACTCATTTGCTCTGATCAGGGTTGGCGCACTGTTAGAACAGGACGCCGGGCGTTGGCCGCCACGCTGTATGTTGTGCCGTCCTGAAAACGGCGTGCCAGCGCGCCAAGCAAACCCGTTCTGTGTGCGCCCATCACAATGAGTCCAGCGTCACGCTTCCTTGCCTCTTCGAGGATCACTTCGTCAGGCACTCCAAAGCCAACAACGTACCTCGATCTGCGAGGCAGGTCGAGGGTGTCTGGCAGCAGTATTTTCAGCTTTTCCAAAGGCTCTGCGCTCACCTTCGCTCGCTCAAAGGAGAAGGAGACGTCTCGATTCGGCATAACGTGAAGCATAACCAGCTCAGCATCCTGCTGCCTGGCAATCGATACGGCATAGGGCAGCGCCATTGCCGCAGACTTTGCGGACAAGTCGGTGGCATAGATAATCGTGTTGAGCCGGCTTCTCGCCAGATCGCGGATCTGGCAACCGGGTCCAACGGTCAGCACGGGAATGGGAGAAGAGCGAAAGATTTTTTGCGCCGTCGATCCCAGCGCTGCCCTCCTGAGTCCTGTGTGGCCGGATGTTCCAACCACGACGAGATCTGCATCACTCAGGTCTTCCATCAAGTCCGCTGTGTCTCCCTCGCGGAGTAGTATGGTGCACTTAATGTCGCGGAGATAGTCCGCCTCGGTCAGGTTCAGAAGCCGACTTTCCAGGCTGCCACGAAAGGTCTCGAATGCCTGATAGGCGAGCGCTATCTCCGGCGCCGCACATGCGCAAGCCGGCGGTGTGTAGGCGTGCGCCAATGTCAAACGCGCCCCATACTCCCTAGCAAAGGCCGCCGCGTACCGCAAAACAGTGTCGGCGTTTCTCGAGAAGTCGGTAAGCACTGCGATCTTCTTGAACTTTATATCCACGCCCGATGCAATCTGTTGAGCTGCAGCCATGATGCCCTCCCGATCAGACCCGAGTTGATACTGACTCATGATCGCCGGCCGCCGGTGTGCGGGAAGTGATGACCATCACTTGCGTTGCAGCTTTTTCCGACGACGATTCGGTCCTCGATACGCGGGCGTGGCACGATAGGTGATATGGATTTGGGAAAGTCGGTTCTGGTTCTGGCAAGGGAGAACGATTCGCAGCTCGCGAGGCTCGAGAAGGTGCCACATACGACGGGAAGCGACGCGTCTGCATTCGCAGAGGCGGCGACCGCAGCGACCGCAATTTTGAACTGGTCGGCGTCCCGGGGCCTGCTGAGAACAGTGCTTGCGATCTGCCCGAACGTGAAGTGGGTTCACTCGCGGTCGGCGGGGCTCGACGGGGTCTTGTTTCCAGAACTTGTGGAGAGAGACGTGATATTAACCAACAGCCGGGGCGTCTTCAGCGCGTCGCTAGGCGAATTCACACTGGCCGCGATTCTCTATTTCGCCAAAGATTTCCGGCGGATGATACGCAACCAGTCGGTAGCCAGGTGGGAACCATTTGATGTGGAGGTGATCGCCGGGAAGACTGTAGGCATCGTCGGTTACGGTGACATAGGACATGCTGTCGCCATGCGCGTGCATGCTATGCGCATGCGCGTGCTGGCTACGAAGCGACACGTTTCCCAAGGGAGCGATCCGTTGATTGAACGTTACTATTCGCCGCAGCAGCTTCGGAAAATGCTGGCAGATTGCGACTACGTTGTGGTCGCGGCACCGCTGACTGAGGAAACACGGCACATGATCGGAGAACCTGAATTTGAGGCGATGAAGCCGAGCGCAGTCGTGATCAACGTCGGCCGCGGTCCCGTAATTCATGAAGAGGCCTTGGTGAAAGCGCTGATCTCCGGGAGAATCAAGGGGGCAGGGTTGGATGTGTTCGAGCACGAGCCCTTACCTTCCGGGCACCCGCTGTATCGACTGGAGAATGTTCTGCTATCTCCCCACTGCGCGGACAACACGCCTGACTGGAAAGATCGTGCGATGGACTTCTTTCTGCACCAATATGACCGGTTTGCGAAGTACGAACCCCTGGAGAACGTGGTAAATAAACGACTGGGATACTAGATCCGCCCGTGTCCCGCCAAGCGGTACCCGCTGGGCCGCTGCGCCCGCTGAAACATCGAGGAGCCATAGTTGAGCGATTTGAAGATCACAAATGTGCGTGTCATCGACCTGAGATTTCCTACGTCACGCGAACAAATCGGCTCAGACGCGGTGAATAAGGATCCTGACTATTCTGCTGCGTACTGCATTCTAGAAACAGACCAGGGAGTCAATGGCTACGGCCTCACATTCACACTTGGACGAGGAACGGAGCTTTGTGTACAGGCTATCCGCTATCTGTCACGTTACCTCGTTGGCAGGACGATGTCATCGATTGCTGAAGATTTCGGTGCGTTCAGCCGCTGCCTCACCGAAGACAGCCAGTTCCGGTGGCTGGGTCCCGAGAAGGGCGTGATTCATCTTGCGACAGCGGCGCTTATCAATGCCGTGTGGGACCTATATGCACGCACGCAAGGTAAACCCGTCTGGCAGCTTCTTGCGTCTATGGAGCCGGAACAAATCGCGACGGCAATTGATTTCCGCTATATAAGCGATGCTCTGACTCCCGAGGAAGCCGTTGCGCTCCTAAAGGAGCGACGCGCCGGATTAGAATCACGGCTGCAACGCCTGAAGGCCAATGGATATCCCGCCTACACAACTTCGGTTGGGTGGTTTGGCTTCAGCGACGAGAAAATCGAACGGCTTTGCAACGAGGCTCTGGCGGGGGGCTGGACACATTTCAAGCTCAAAGTGGGCGGAGCTCCATCGGAGGATCTGCGACGGGCGGGACTCATCCGGCAAAAGATCGGACCAGCGCGAAAGCTGATGATGGATGCAAACCAGAAATGGGATGTTGTAGAAGCCATTCTGCGAACACGCGAACTGGCGGAAATGAACCCCTGGTGGATGGAGGAGCCGACAAGTCCAGACGACATCCTGGGACATGCCCGCATCCGGCGGGAGGTCCCGAATGTGCGTATCGCCTCTGGAGAGCACTGCCATAACCGGGTGATGTTCAAACAACTGATGCAGGCACAAGCCATCGACGTGTGCCAGATTGACAGTTGTCGTTTGGGAGGAGTGAATGAGAATCTGGCGGTGATTCTCCTGGCGGCGAAGTTCAATATTCCCGTGTGCCCACACGCGGGCGGAGTGGGGCTTTGCGAATATGTCCAGCATCTTTCCGCATTCGACTATCTTTGCGTCTCCGGCTCGATGGAAGATCGGGTGGTTGAGTTTGTCGATCACCTGCACGAGCACTTTGTCGATCCCGTTCGAATCAAAAATGGCCACTATCTTCTTCCGGAGAAGCCCGGCTACAGCATCGAGATCTATCCGCAAACGCTCGACGACTTCAGTTATCCAGACGGTAAAGTGTGGCGATAGGGGCATCACTAAAGTTGGAACAAATGCGTAATTCAGGTTTTCAGCATTTGAAGGGATAAACACTCACGAACCATGCACCGCCGCATCGACGCACATCACCATCTATGGCGCTACACAGCCGACGAATACGGCTGGATCGGCGAGACGATGTCGCGGCTACGGCGCGATTATAACCCCGGCGATCTCTCAGAGGTGATGGCGCCGGCGTGCATCGGCGGGACAATTGCAGTCCAGGCTCGGCAGAAACTTGCCGAGACACACGATCTCATAGTTCTGGCCGAGACACACCCATTCATTGAGGCCGTAGTGGGATGGGCTCCGATCGCGAGCGCGAATTTTTCCGCGTGCCTGGATAGGCTGGCAGCGTATCCGAAGCTGAAAGGGCTGCGCCATGTGATTCAGTCTGAAGCCGACGATGAATTCATCCTTAGAGACGACTTCAATCGCGGGATCACGACCATGCTCGCCTCGGGCCTGGTCTACGAAATTCTGATCTACGAGCGACACCTTCCGCAAACCATAAGATTCGTAGATGCTCATCCCAACCAGATTTTCGTGCTCGACCATATCGCCAAGCCGAGAATTCGCGAGCGGATCCTGTCTCCATGGCGTGAACACATCTACAACTTGGCGCGAAGAAGCAACATCTATTGCAAGATCTCTGGAATGATAACCGAAGCGGATTGGCAGGCGTGGAAGGAAGCCGATCTCTGCCCTTATCTGGACACAGTGTTCGACGCGTTTGGAGCAGAGCGACTCATGATGGGATCCGACTGGCCGGTATGCCTCTTGGCTGTCGAATATCAGCAGTGGTTCAGCTTGCTCGACCGCTACGCGGCACAATTGAGCGAGCATGAACGTGAACAATTCTGCGGCGGAACGGCCGGCCGGGTTTATCGTCTCGATAGTCAAGGTACGGTCTATCAATGAGAGCCCTTGTCTTGAAACAACCGGGCGAAGCCGCCGTTGAGATCGTCCCCGACCCGGTGCGACGTCCCGAGGAAGTATGGCTGAAGGTACGGAGGGTAGGATTGTGTGGAAGCGATCTCAACTCTTTTCGCGGCAAGAATCCATTGGTCACCTTCCCTCGTATTCCTGGACACGAGATAGCAGCCACAGTCGTCGAGGCGAGCACTGTGCGCCCGGATCTCACGGAGGGAACCTGCGTGGCGGTCTCTCCCTACTCCTGCTGCGGAAGCTGCCCATCATGCCGGAGAGGCAGGCCAAACGCGTGCCAGTTCAATCAGACAATGGGTGTACAACGCGATGGCGGTCTCACCGAATTCATCCAGGTACCTCCGGAAAAAATCTTTCCAGGCAATCTGAGCATCTCTGAGCTCTGCATCGTTGAGCCGCTGACGGTCGGCTTTCATGCTGTGGAACGTGGAAAGGTGACGGCAGCAGATACAGTAGCGGTGATTGGGTGCGGTGGCGTCGGGCTCGGTGCGATCGCTGGAGCAGGCTTTCGCGGAGCCCGGGTCATCGCAATTGACGTGCAGTCTGAAAAACTCGAGATTGCGCGCAAAGCCGGTGCCTCCCACCTTATAAATACGGCTTCGGAAACGTTGCGGAAACGATTGCACGAACTCACCGATGGACGCGGGCCGGATGTGGTCATCGAGGCCGTTGGGCGTCCAGAGACGTTTCGGGCCGCTGTGGAGCTGGTCGCATTTTCGGGAAGAGTGATATACATCGGCTACGCAAAGGAAGACGTCTGCTACGAAACGCGCCTCTTTGTGCAAAAGGAGCTTGAGATTCTGGGATCACGCAACGCGGTCGCAAACAACTTTCGCGAGGTGATTCAGATGCTCGAGCAGGCGCGGTTCCCGGTCGCCGATTACATAACGGCAGTCGTTGCGCTGGAAACCGCAGCGGTGATGTTGCACCGTTGGAGCGAGCACCCGGACGAATTTACCAAGATAATCGTACGTCTCGATTGAGCGCGAACTATGGAGAAACCTCGGTAATGCTAACTCCGGCCACAACCACCTCAAAAGGCGGCCGCGAAGGCAAACGCGCGGCATCACTTTTTCCCGCAGGCCAAATGCTGCCCTTCTCTCTGGTTACGATTCTCTTTTTTCTCTGGGGAGTGCCGAACAACCTGAACGACGTGCTCATCCGTCAGTTCATGAAGTCGTTTGCGATTACCCGGTTTGAAGCCGGCCTCGTGCAGTCCGCCTTCTACCTGGGGTATTTTTCGCTAGCCATGCCTGCGGCTATGCTCATGCGGCGAACCGGATATAAGACGGGGATAGTTACCGGACTCATTTTGTTTGGCACTGGAACGTTCCTCTTCTGGCCCGCTGCCATCGTCGACCGATACGGCTTTTTTCTCTTTGCGCTCTTCGTTATCGCCAGTGGGCTGGCGTTTCTCGAGACGGCATCGAATCCCTTTATTGCAGAGCTCGGAGCCCCGGACAGCTCAGAGCGACGGCTCAACTTCTCACAGGCGTTTAATCCGCTTGGCTCCATTACCGGTGTCGCCATTGGCACGGCCTTCATCTTCTCAGGCGTCGAACTCACTCCGGCGCAGACCGCGGCACTTAAAGCTACACATCAATACGCAGCGTATCTCCAGGGCGAGACGCTTCGCGTGGTCAAACCGTACATCGTACTTGGAGCGGTAGCATTTGCTCTTGCCGCAATCATTTCCCGAGTTTCATTTCCGACAACGCGGAGCAGTTCGGCTACCGCTGGTCCGCGCTCCGGCAGAAGCAGGCTGTGGCATTTGCTTCGTCAGCCATTTTTCGTTTTCTCTGTTGCAGCACAGTTTCTATACGTGGGCGCGCAGGTGGGTACGTGGAGCTACTTCATTCAGTACGTTCAGGACTATGTACATGAACCGGAGAAGACAGCTGGGTATTTTCTGACCGGGTCGCTGGTTGCGTTTGCCGTGGGTCGCTTCGGATCGGCATGGCTGATGCGATTCGTAAGCCCCGGACGCCTGCTGGGGATTTACAGTGCAGCCAATGTTTTGCTGGTAGCGATCGGCGTTGCCCGTCCGGGATGGATAGGCATGTGGAGCATCTTTTTGACCAGCTACTTCATGTCGCTGATGTTTCCGACAATCTTTGCGATGGGCCTTCGAGGGCTGGGAGAAGACACGAAGCTCGGCGGCTCGCTTCTGGTCATGGCAATCGTCGGCGGAGCCGTGTTGACTCCCTTGATGGGATTGCTTTCTGTCAGAAGCCTCGCGGCCGCTTATCTCGTGCCACTGGGCTGCTATTTGTGCATCATGCTCTATGCTTTCGTTGGAGCGAGAGCCCTGGCAAGCCCGAGTCATAATCAATAGCAAGGTGGAACACTCATGCTGAAGAACGGCATCCTCAATCCTTCGATCAACTCATTGCTCAGTCGCGTTCGTCATACAAATACACTGGTGATCGCCGATCGTGGATTCCCGTTCTGGCCGCAGATTGAAACAGTTGACATCTCCCTGGTAGATAACATTCCTCGCGTACTGGATGTGCTCAACGCAGTCCAGGAAAACTTTGTAATCGGTGCGGCGACGATGGCGGAAGAGTTTCGCTCCGCAAATGGGGCGGAGATACAGAAGATGTTCGCGAACGCACTTCCTCATATCGAGATCACGTATGAGCCGCACATCGAATTCAAGAAGCGCGTTCCGAGGGCGGTTGGGCTGATACGCACTGGAGACACAACGCAATATGCCAACATCATCATCGAGTCTGCCTAGCCAGAAATAACTGCTATCGCATAATCAGTTCAACCCGGGAACGATAGCACAGTCAAAGAGTCCGGTCGGAGAATTCGAAGGACACTTGAGCTACGATGTGAGGCAACGATTGTGGGCGTCACTCGACGGCAACTTCTGGTTTGGTGGTTCGACGAGTTTGAGCGGCGTACCAACTCCTCAGACACCTACGAGAAATTCGCGGGGTCGGCGGTACCGTCTCTATTCCATTGAATGAACATCAATCCATCAAAGCCAGGTACAGTAACGGAGCCTACACGCAATAGGGAGGAAACTACCAGAATGTATCGGTGGGCTGGCAATATACATGGATGGGTGGACCGTGATAGTGGCGGATTCGCCCGCAGAAATGGCTGTTCTGTGGCCAAGGCCGCTCGTAGCTGCGGGATTAGCCAGGGTACACGAGGTCTCTGACCGGTCAGGCTCTGTACCAGTTCGCCGCTGCAGATCCATCAGTACGTTTCAGGAATGAAATGCCTTCCCTTTAGTGAAGCCTGATCGTTATACCGTTTGCGGTTGTCCCGAGGTGGCAGTTTCACCTTCTCGTGCGGAACCTTTCCATACGCGATACTGCTCAGCAAATGGGAAATGCAGTTGAGCCGGGCTCTCTTTTTGTCGTCAGAGCGGATAATGTGCCACGGGGCGTGCTTGCTGTCGGTGGTCTTGAGCATGGTGTCACGAGCAGCAGAATAATCGTACCAACGGCGGAACGACTCGAGGTCCATCGGACTTAGCTTCCACTGGCGGAGCGGATCATTGATGCGTGCTTTGAACCTCCGTTCCTGTTCGTCGGAGCTTACTTCAAGCCAGTATTTGACAAGAATGATTCCGGCATCCACGATGTACTTTTCCATCAGGGGGCAGCGCTCGAGAAAAATGCGATGTTGCTCTTTGGTGCAGAAGCCCATCACGTACTCCACGCCGGCGCGGTTGTAATAGCTGCGATCGAAGATCACGATTTCTCCCCCAGCGGGAAAGTGCTCGATATAGCGCTGTATGTACATTTGGGATTTCTCCCGGTCTGAGGGAGCCGGCAATGCAACGACGCGAAATACACGCGGGCTCACTCGCTCGGTGATTGCGCGGATGGTACCGCCCTTGCCGGCGGCATCACGCCCCTCGAAGAGGACGATCACGCGAAGCCCTTTATATTTCACCCAGCTTTGCAGCTTGCACAGCTCTGCCTGAAGCCGACGAAGTTCCTTCGCATACTCCTTGTTGCTCAGCTTGCTTCCGTTCTCGCCGTTGCCCTTATCGGCCATGGATGATCACCTCTGTTGACTGTTGCTCCTGCGCTGTCTGCGCCGGAACGATTCACAAGACATCAATCGTACAGGGTATGCCGGTGAGTTCGCTGTGGATACTGTCAGAAGAAACAGTGAGTGTCCGGGCCTTGGCGAGGGGACTTCTCCGATTTACTGGCCGCCGGCAGGCTTGGCGACGCGAGGCGAGGTCCCGTTGTTTGCCGCTTCAGTCCGATTCAAGCGAAACCCGGGAGGGTTGTAGTCAGGCTTGACATATTGTTCCGGGATGGCGATGGCATTTCCGTCGCGCAGCGCTGAGAAATGCGGAGAGCATATTTCTACCCCGGCGTCATTGAACTTATCCTGGATATTACGGTGCAGATCGGAATATATATTCAGCACCTCACGCGGGGCGCCGGTATAGGCGTTCAACTCGTAAGTTACATAGAAGTCATCAAGCGACCGCTGCAAAACGAAGGGTGCGGGTAGGCGCAGCACATGCTCGGTAGCCAGCGCAGCGTTGATCAGCAGCTGATGAACGGTCCTCCACGGCACATCAAAACCAATCGAAACGGCGGTATAGAAGATAACCCCTGCTTTCTTTGCCTCAGTGCTGTAGTTCTTCACGGACCCGCTCATGACGGCTGAGTTAGGAAACGTTATGACTTCCGCTTTGGGTGTGAGCAGCCGGGTCACAAGCAGGTTTCTTTCGATGACTTCTCCCATGGTGTCGCCAATCTGGATCCAATCGCCAACGAGGAAAGAACGCATGTAGGTAAGAATTACTCCAGCGATTGCATTGGCTACTGCCGAAGAGGAGCCTAGCGACAACAACACTCCGACAAATATGGAGATTCCCTGAAAAGCCGGGCTCTTGGCGCCCGGCAGATAGGGAAATGCAACGATCAGGGCAAGCACGAGTACCAGCAGGCGGATTAATTTGTCGGTAGGCTCGGCCCAGTCTGGATAGAAGCTGGGAATTCTGAGATCGCCCTTGCGGATCTGGCTAAAGATCAGCTTAACCAGCCGGAGAAGGTAGTAGGTGAGCAGCACAATTACTGCCAGGACCAACAGATTGGGCAAGTAGTCCAAACCAGACTTGGCCAAAAGCTCTAACTGCGAAAATATCCACTTGGTCGACGTGAGGGATATGGCGCGGGTGGAGGAGTAGAAGCCCAAAGTCACGGTAAAATAGGCTTCCAGCAGGCCGAGAACGAGAATCCATCGCAGGAAGGTTCCAACCGCCAGCATGGTTGGTCCGAGGTATGCGACGGAGAGATCCCAGGTTGACTTTTTTTCGACGCTGGCGCTGGTGGCAATTCGTCTCTCGATGCGGGTTCGGGCGACAAATCGAATTCGCCGGATGAGCCATAGCAAAACCAGCAGAACCAGCGTGGCCAACGCGGTCTTAAGGACGGCCCGCAGTATCATTCTCCAGCTGTGTTCTTCCCGATAGATCTGAATAGCTCGGCGGATGCTCGCCACGTCGTCCTCGACAAGTTCCTGGCGCGTCTTGCCGGCGGCCCTTGCGTCTGCATCGGTGACCGCCATAATCAACGTATTCTCGGCTACGATTTCGGTCCATGCATTGTGGGGCTGGAGACGAATCGACTCTGGCGGGATGCCGCTGTCCCTGGCGAGCGTGACGATACGCGCGGCGATTCCTTCCGCGCGACCGTCCAGGGTTAAGGTACCGACCGGCTCATAGACTCGTAGAACGGGTTGCCCATCGATCACTACCTGGCCGGGTTCAGTGATCTCCTGTTCGGGATTGTCCTGGTCGCTGCTTGATTGATTGCCCGGCGGCGGAGCAGGTGATGGATTCTGGGCGGCCGCAGTCAGAGCGGCTTGCAGCAGGAAGAAGATAGCGATGAAACCAACTCTCACGATCCTTTTCTTCATTGGACAACTCTGCACGGGGCCTGCGTCGCGCAGCACTGCAGGCCGGTCACGAATTCAGAGCATCTATTGCTCCCATCCGCCGCCGAGGGCCTGATAGAGCTGATCGTAATTCTGCAATTCGGTATACCAGGCCTGCATCAGGTTCAATTCGGAGGTGAAGTACTGCTGTTGGATGGTCAGCACTTCGAGGAAGCTTGCGTACCCTCCGGTAAACCTGACGTTGGCGAGTCGCGCACTTTCCTTGTAGGTGGCGGTCTGCTCCGCGATCTTCATCCGATATTGTCGCGATTGGGTATAGCCCACGAGACTGTTCGCAACATCTCCAAAAGCCTGCTGCACGGTCTGCTTATACTGCAGTTCGGCCTGATCCCGTTGGGCCCATGCCAGACGGTAGCCACTCGTGATCCTGCCGCCTTCAAAGATGGGCTGCGCGAGCGCGCCGCCCACGGCCCAGAAGGTCGCCGGACCCTGGAGAAAGCTGGTAAGGGCGGTGCTGGACGCACCGAAGGATCCGGTGATGGAAAACTGCGGGAAGAAGTTCGCTTTCGCGACGCCCACATTGGCATTGGCCGCGACCAGGGCCTCTTCCGCCTCACGCACATCGGGGCGGCGCTCCAGAAGCGCGGAAGGAAGGCCGACGGGGACATCGGGTAAATGCGGCTGATCGACAAGGTCGATGCCGCGGTTTATGGGGCCGGGATTCCTGCCGAGCAGAATGCTGATCGCGTTCTCTGTCTGCGGGATCAATTGGTTGAGCGAAATGACCTCCGCCTCGGCCTGTTGGACCAGCAACAGCGCCTGATCGACGTCGGAGAGCGAGTATTCGCCACCTTTGAAGTTGATGGTGTTTAACCTGAGAATGTCTTTATCGGCAACAACAGTTTGTTCGGAGATCGCCAGCTGGGCATCGTATTGGCGGAGCGCGAAATAGGCACTGGCTATCTCGGAGATGAGCGTGATCTGGACCACATTCTGGGCGTATCGGGTGGCCAGGAGATTGGCACGCGCCGCCTCGGTTTCGCGACGGTATTGCCCCCAGAAATCGACAATGTAGTTCATTTGCACACCGAGCGTGTCGAGCCAGGGCGAGCCGATGAAAAGCGGCGTGGCCTGCTCATTCTGGATACTGGCGGTGCCACCCAGCGTGGGGAACTGGTTGGCGCGGGTGATTCCCAGAGAAGCCTGCGCCTGCACGATGCGGCTGGCGGCGATGCGAATGTCGTAGTTGTTAGTGAGCGCTTCCTTGATGAGGGCCTGCAACGTCGGGTCCTGATAGACGGCGGCCCACTTCATCTCTGCAAAGGAAGGGCTGACGGGCTGCTGCTGGGCGAGGCCGGGCGCGGTTCCGCGATGCTGTGCGGGGACGTCGAGGGCAGGACGCTTGTAGTTGGGGCCGACTTTGCAGCCGGAGAGGGAGAGCAACAACAGCAGGCCAAGCGATGATGTTCCGGTCCGCATCTTCGTTCGCATTAATCGTGCCCTCCTTTCGGCTCGGCGTTGAGCACTGGTTGCGGCAAGGGCTGTGGCTTTTCTTTTTCTTTGCTGAAGAGGTTGCCAAAGCGCTCCACAACATCAAAGGAAACCGGAACAAAGAAAATCGCGATGATCGTGGATGCGAGCATGCCGCCAATAACCGTCGTTCCCAGCACCTGACGTGAAATGGCGCCTGCTCCGAATGCACGCCACAAGGGCACGCAGCCAAGAATGAAGGCAAATGCAGTCATCAGGATTGGCCGCAGTCTCACCCTGGCGCCGGCTAGTGTGGCGTCAATAATCGACTTGCCGCTGTCGTACTCAAGCTTGGCGAATTCGACGATGAGAATGGCATTCTTGGACGACAGTCCGATCAGCATAACCAGACCGATCTGCGCGTACACATCATTGTCAAAGCGGCGCAAGTAGAGGGTTAAGAACGCGCCGAAGACGGCTATCGGAAGTCCCAACAATACGCTGAAGGGAAGCGTCCAGCTCTCGTACTGGGCGGCCATGATGAGGAACACCACAAACAAGGCCATCCCAAAAATAACAGCGGGTGAAACGCCTTGCGCTGCTTTCTGCTCCTGGTAGGACATCCCGGAGTAGTCGAAGCCCATCTGGCCAGGCATGGTCTGATGAAAGACGTCTTCCAAGGCAGCCATGACCTGAGCGGAACTATATCCGGGCGCGGCCGCGGCATTAATCTGCACGCAGTTGAACAGGTTATAGCGCATGACGAATTCGGCGCCGCTGCGCGCATCGGTTGTGGTCAGCGTACTAAGCGGGACCATATCGCCGGATGCGTTCCTTACATAGAACTTGCCGAGATTCTCCGCCCTGGTGCGGAAGTCGCCGTCGGCCATAACGTATACCTGCCACTGCAGGCCGAAGCGGTTGAAGAAGTTAATCAGGGAGCCGCCCATAAACGTCTGTACTGTCTGGTACAGGTCGGACAGCTGGATCTGCTGGGTCATCGCTTTGGCGTTGTCTACCTTTACCCCAACCTGGGGAACGCCGAACAGGGCTGTGGTAAAGAGCCCCGCCAATTCCGGGCGTTTGCGCGCAGCCGCCATATAGATCTGGGTCTGTTTCGCGAGAAAGTCGAGGCTTCCGCCCGATCTGTCTTCAAGAATGAAAGTAGCGCCTCCGGATGTGCCCACGCCCGGGATTGCTGGCGGCGGGAAAGAGAACGCAAGGCCCCCGGGGACCCTTGAAAGGGCCTTCTGAAGGTGGGCTTTGATCCCTTCGTAACTCTCCTCCGGAGTCGTGCGCTCATCCCAGGGCTTGAGAGAGATAAAGAAGAACGAACTGTAGGTGGCGGCGACACCGCTCAGTAAGCTGTATCCGTTGACCGTGCTGACGTATTGGACGCCAGGCGTGTCCATCATGATCTTTTCGACTTCGCGCGCAGCGTCTGACGTGAGTTGCAGAGACGAGGCATTGGGCAGTTGCAACCCGGCATAGAGATATCCCTGATCTTCATCGGGGAGAAAGCTTCCCGGGAGCTGTTTACCGAAATAACCTGCACCCACGGCCAGTCCGGCGAGAAGAAGGAACGCCAATGCAGCTTTGTGGATCAGGTGTCGGCAAATGTTTACGTACCCGTCAGTGGCGCGGCCGAAAACCTTGTTAAATCCGCGAAAAAATGCGCCCAGGGGTCCTCGAGACTCCTTCTTGGGACGTAGCAGCATGGCGGAAAGAGCGGGACTGAGGGTAAGCGCGTTGAAGGCCGAGAAGAGCACCGAAATCGCGATGGTGATTGCGAACTGCTTGTAAAGCTGTCCCGTAATGCCGGGAATGAAGGCCGTCGGAACGAACACCGCCGCCAGGATGAGCGCGATCGCAATGACCGGCGATGAGACTTCCTCCATCGCTTTGATGGTGGCGTCGTGAGGACTCAGTCCCAGCTCGATATTGTGTTCTACGGCCTCCACGACCACGATGGCGTCGTCGACGACCAGTCCGATGGCCAGCACCATACCCAAAAGCGACAGGGTATTGATGGAGAAGCCAAGCAAGGGAAAGACCATGAAGGTCGCGACGAGAGAGACAGGAACGGCGAGCAACGGAATCAGTGTTGCTCTGAAGCCCTGGAGGAAAATGTAGACAACTATGATGACGAGGATCAGGGCTTCGATCAGAGTCTTGTAGATTTCATGGATGCCGGCACTGACAGCAAGCGTCGTGTCGAGCGCGGTAATGTAATCCAACCCCTGGGGAAACCTGCCCTTTGCCTCGCTCATCATTTTGAGGACGGCGGCTCGCGTTTGCAGCGCGTTGCTGCCGGGAGTGAGGTAGAGCGCGATGAGCGCAGCGGGTTGAGAGGGCTTATTCTCTCCGGACACTCCCAACCGCGCGATATAGGAGTAGTATTGCGATCCCAGTTGCACACGCGCGACGTCTTTCAACCGCAGGATTGACCCGTCGGGCTGAGCACGGACGACGATCTCACCAAACTCTTCAGCCGTGGGCAGGCGCCCCGGAGCTCGCACGTTGTAGGTGAATTGTTGACCTTGTGGGACGGGCTCGCCGCCAATCTGGCCCGCGGGATTGACCTTGTTTTGAGCCTTGACCGCGTTGGTAATGTCGGAGACGGTCACGCCGAGGCTTGCCAACTTGTCGGGATTCACCCAAATGCGCATGGCATAGGGACCGGCGCCGAATATCTGAACCTGGCCGACGCCCGAGATACGGGTGAGCGCATACTGCAGATTGATGGTGGCGTAGTTGGCCAGGAAGATGCTGTCGTATGTGCCGTTGGGAGAGTAGAGATCAAGGAGCATGAAGGGCGCCGTCGTTCCCGGCTGAACGATTACACCCTGCTGGTTTACTTCGGCGGGCAGCTGCGAGTTGGCCTGGCCGCTCCGCATCTGCGCCAGAATCTGGT
>Ga0335074_10002012_pt1 | contig 27644 bp, 23 predicted proteins | sample Lox_Sample_23_FD_206715 | JGI IMG/M metagenome (GOLD analysis project Ga0335074, IMG submission 206715) | Soil microbial communities from Loxahatchee National Wildlife Refuge, Florida, United States - Lox_Sample_2.3 | ecosystem: Environmental > Terrestrial > Soil > Wetlands | place: USA...
GCGAGACCGAGACCAAGGGCCAGATCGCCCAGGTTGCGGGTATCTCGGCAGCTGACCCCGAGATCGGCGAGCTCATTTCCGAGGCCATCGACAAGGTCGGCAAGGATGGCGTCGTTACCGTCGAGGAATCGCAGACCTTCGGGATGGACCTCGAACTGGTTGAGGGCATGCGCTTCGACAAGGGTTATGTTTCGGCCCACTTCGTCACCGACGCTGAGCGCATGGAGGCCGTCCTCGAGGACCCCTACATCCTGCTCTTCGGGTCGAAGATCTCGGCGGTCCGTGACCTCCTCCCGTTGCTCGAAAAGGTCATGCAGGCGAGCCGCCCGCTGGTCGTGATCGCCGAAGACGTCGAGGGCGAGGCACTGGCCACGCTCATCGTCAACAAGATCCGCGGGACCTTCCGCTCGGTCGCCGTGAAGGCGCCCGGGTTCGGTGAGCGCCGCAAGGCGATGCTCCAGGACATGGCCATCCTGACCGGAGGCCAGGTCATATCCGAAGAGGTTGGCCTCAAGCTGGAGAATGCCACGCTCGACCTTCTTGGCCGGGCGCGCAAGGTCGTCGTCACCAAGGACGAGACCACGGTCGTCGAAGGCGCCGGGACCGAAGCCGACATCAAGGGCCGCATAGCCCAGATCAAGACCGAGATCGAGAACACCGACTCGGACTACGACCGGGAGAAGCTCCAGGAGCGCCTGGCCAAGCTGGCCGGCGGCGTCGCCGTGATCAAGGTTGGTGCGGCCACCGAAGTCGAGCTGAAGGAAAAGAAGCACCGGATCGAGGACGCGGTCTCCACGACCAAGGCTGCCGTCGAAGAGGGAGTGGTCCCCGGTGGCGGCGTGGCCCTGTTGCGCGCCCAGGTGGCCATCCTCGATAGGAGCGAGAAGCTCGAAGGCGACGAGGCCATCGGTGCGCGCATCGTTGCCCGCTCCGTCGAGGAACCGCTCAAGCAGATCGCCGTCAATGCCGGGCTCGAGGGCGGGGTTGTGGTCGAGCGAGTCCGCAACCTCCCGCTCAACGAGGGCCTCAACGCTCAGACTGGCCACTACGAGGATCTCTTCAAGGCCGGCGTGATCGATGCCGTGAAGGTGACTCGTTCGGCGCTCCAAAATGCGGCGTCGATCGTGGGCCTTTTCCTGACGACCGAAGCCGTCATCGTTGACAAGCCCGAAGAGAAGCAGCCTGTCGCTGGTCCGGGTGGCGGCGGGATGGACGACTTCTAAGCCAAGTCGCCTCTCCTGCCGCTCAGCGGCGGGAGCACCCTGTCTGTAGAGGATGTAGATGTAAAAGGTAAGGAGGAGGAGGCGCCCGTTGTTGGCGCCTCCTCTTTTTTGCAAGAGCGGGGATGCGACTTTCGCTCCCACGACAAACGTGCGCGCCGGGAACGGGGGTGTTTACCGGGGACGGCTTCCACGCAGATGCACCTCGGCGCCGGCCGGCCGTAGCATGTCCGTCATGAGCACCGAGCCGATCCAGCCACTCGACCCGCTCGACCCCCTCGCCCCGCTAGAGCCCGCGGAGGGCTGGAGCGTCCTCCACCTGTTCTGCAAGCTCACACAAGCCTCGGACGCAGGAGCGGTCACTGCAGCGGTCAAATCCACTGAGGAGGCGGGTACCCAGGTCATCTCGTTCGCCGTACTCGGGCACAAGGCTGACCTTGGTTTCATGCTGCTCAACCCGGATGTCATCGCGCTGCGCAAGGCGCAAAGCGCCCTGGTGCGACCGTCGGGCCCCACATGTCTCGAATTGGCGAGCTCGTACCTTTCCCTCACCGAGGTTTCCGAGTACGCACGCGGGATGCCCGCGAAGCTCTTGGATGCGAGGCTTCACCCTGTGCTGCCGCCCGAGGGCAAGCGGGCAATCTGCTTCTACCCGATGTCCAAGCGCCGCGACGGCGAGGACAATTGGTACCGCCTCGAGTATGACAACCGTCTCGCTCTGATGTACGGGCACGGGACGGTTGGGAGACGTTTTTCAGGACGGGTACTGCAGCTTGTCACCGGCTCGACGGGGCTTGACGATTTCGAATGGGGAGTGACGCTTTTTGCCACGGCGCTCGATGACCTGAAGGAGTGCGTCCACGCGATGCGCTTTGATGAGGCGTCCGCCAGGTATGCCGAATTCGGCCCGTTTTATACCGGGACCGTGGCACCTATCGAAGAAGTCCTCAGTCTTTGCGGGCTTTCTTGATGGGCCACTTGCCGGCCACTGCGCCGGGCACGGTAGCTACGGGGCTCGGCGAGCGCCTCGACGGTCATTTCCGTCGGCTGCGGGGCCAACTTCAAGACTTGTCCCGCGTGGTCGTGGCCTTCAGCGGAGGCGCGGATTCGGCGCTCTTGGCGTGGGTCGCCAACGACGTCCTCGGCACACAACGCGCAATGGCGGTTACGGCCGTTTCCGCATCCTTGGCGCCCGCCGAGTTGGAGGATTGCAGGGCGCTTGCCTGTGAATGGGGCTTGAATTACCGTGAGGTCGAAACCCACGAGGCGAGCCGGCCGGGCTACGTGGCGAACGGGGCCGACCGGTGCTGGCATTGCAAAGACGAACTGATGCAGTGCCTTGCGCCTCTAGCGAGCGGCGACGGCGCCAGCGCGTCGTCGGGCAGCCGAGGCACGCAAAGCGGGCAAGCCGTAAAAGGCATACACGGTAGAGAGATCGCCGAGGCGAAGATCTTGCTCGGGGTCAATATCGACGACCTCTCCGACTACCGCCCCGGCCAGAAGGCGGCACGGGATGCGGGCGCTCTGTTCCCTCTTGTCGATGCCGGGTTTACCAAGCAAGATGTGCGAGAAGTCTCGCGGGCCCTCGGGTTGCGGACATGGGATAAGCCGGCCGCGGCGTGCCTGGCGTCGCGGGTCCCCTACGGCACACCTGTGAACCTCGGGGTACTGCAAATGGTGGCCAAGGCTGAGGCGGGACTGCGCGCCCTCGGTTTCAGAAGTGGTTTGCGTGTCAGGCATTACGGCGACCTCGCCCGGGTTGAGCTCCCCGTGGGAGACCTCGAGCGTGCGGTTAGCGTGCGGGCCCGGATGGTCGAAGTAGTCCGTTCTGCCGGTTACCGTTACGTGACGCTCGACCTGGAAGGGCTACGCTCGGGCAACCTCAATGCCGCGCTGGCCGTCGGGGCCGGCGGATCCGACCGGCCCGCCGAGATCGGCGCTCAACTCCTGGAGGAGCGGTCGTGAGCGAGAAATCCGTAAGGGCCCGCTTGACTTTCCCCGAAAGCTTGGTCCGCGAACCTGTGATAGCGCGGCTGGCGCTCGATTACAACGTCATCGCCAACATCAGGAGGGCAAACGTCGAGGACCACACAGGCTGGATCGTTTGCGAGCTGTCGGGTACGAGCGAGGCGATCGACGCCGGTGTGGCGTGGCTGAACAGCTCGGGGATCAGGGTGGACTGGCTCGGCGGGCCAATAGAGAGCTAGCGATGGCGCTGCAGCGATAAGGGTTTACCGGTTTAGCCGCCTACTGAGCGCCGGTCTCCGTGACGTTTGCGCCAACCCAGCATCTCGAGCACCAGCCATGTCATGAGCGGCAGGACGGCGGCCACCGTGAGCAGCACAGGCCGGGCGAGGCCCGAGGGTGCAGGGATTGTGACTGACGCGTCCTGGACGAGGACGACGACACGGGTGGACATCGACATCGGCTGGCCGGACGAGCCCGTACCCACGACCTGGAGCTTGTGGGCTCCAGCCGTGGCTTGCTCGGGGACGAGGACCGCCGCCTTGAAGGTCCCGTCCGGCTGAGCGACGGCGTACCCGACGACAACGCGCTTCGGGGCGTCGAGGACGATGTCGACCTTGCTGTTAGCGGCGAAACCGGCACCCGAAAGACGCACTTCCCGCCCGGCCCACACCCTCGGAGGAGCGGACACTGCGGGCGTTGCCACCATCGCCGCCGGAGCCGGCGGGGCCGCGACGGTTTGCAGGCTGGTCGCGGTGGTTGCCGGGGGGGCGGAGGTTGTCGTCGCCGCCGGGGAGAGGCTGCTGCCCGAAACGTTTGGGGTCCCGGCGGCGATCGTGGACGCACTCCCTCTTCCAGTCGGTGCCGTGCTCGAGGTGCTGGCACCCTGGCCCTCACCGCTGCCCGTGCCGGCGGTGCCCGTGCCTGTGCCGCCGGTGCCGGTGCTCGTGCCCGTGCCGCCAGCTCCGGTGCCGGTGCCCGTGCCGCCGGCGCCCCCCGTACGTGTGCCGCCTGTGGCTGTCCTTCCGGTCCCTGTGCCAGTCGTGCCCGTCCCTGCGCCACCTGCACCAGTGCCCGTGCCGGATGTGCCCGTACCGGTGGTGGTCGAGGTCTTGGCCTTTGCCACCTGACCGCTGGTGGGGGAGGTGCTCGAGGTCGCCGGGAGTGTCGTCGAGGAGTTCGCGGTCGCGCCGTCTGTGGTTGGAGATGTCCCCGAAGTGGTGGTTGCACCCGTGGCTGGTGGAGCGGTAGTGGTGGTAACAGTCCCGCCGGATGAGCCGGTCGGGGCGGTTGTCGAGCTGGCCGAGCCGGGGATCGCGGTCGTAGTGACCTGCGAAGTGGCATCTGAGCTGCTCGACGAAGAGCTGGCGGGCAGGGTCGAGGTAGTCGACGACGTGGTGGTCGAGCTCGAGGTTGGCTCGCTCGGCAGCGGGAGCGGCACCGGCGGTACCGTTGGAGAGCTGGTTGAGGGCAAGGTCGTCGACGAGGTTGTCGTTGACGATGTCGTTGTGGTGCTCGAGCCGCCCGAAAGTGTGGTCGAGCCGCCCGTGGTACTCGTCGTCGAGCTGGTCGAGCTGCCGGTGGCCGTAGTAGACGTGGTAGCGGCCGGGCCAAGCGTGGTGGGCGGCAGGGTAGACGAAGAAGTCGTCCCACTGGCCGCAAGTGCGACCTCAGGTGCCAGGAAGGAGAACAGGACGGAAGTGAGGGCGCCGAGCCCCCCGAGCAGCCCCAAGCTCGCGGTGCGGCGGAGTGAGCCTGAGCCTGAGTTATGCGCCGTCAAGGCCATCCCGGGCACTCACGTCCTAACTGGGCGAGTGCGCTAACACACGCCGCCCGCCGACCAGGTCAAATGCAGCACGAGACGCCAGCCTGGCGAGAAGTGGCAGCTCTCGGCCACATCTTAGGGCGCCAGGGCCGGGCTGCGGCAAGCACCGCTGTTCAGGGGGGAAAAACAGGCTCGATCAGAGGGTTCAGTTGAGTACGGTCTACCCAATGACAGCCCCCGGTCAACCAGCGGTCCTTGGGCCCGGCAAGCTGACCAAGGTAAGGCGGTTGGCGGAGCGAGCAAGCTACGACCGCGAACTCGTTTATTCGGTGCTCGACGAGGCCTTCATTTGCCACGTCGCCACCCTTTTGAACGGTGAGCCCGTCGCGCTGCCGACCGCTTATGCGCGCGTCGACGACGCGATCTACCTGCACGGCGCACCGGCCAACGCCACCCTCGAGCGAGCCGTCGGGGCGGGGATGGTCAGCGTCACAGTGACGCTCCTGGACGGCCTGGTGCTCGCTCGCTCCACCTTCCACCACTCCATCAACTACCGCTCCGTCGTTGTGTTCGGCCCGGTGTCGGTGGTCACTTCATCGGACGAAAAACGGCGGGCGCTGGAGAAGTTGGTCGAGCACATCGTCCCCGGGCGCAGCCGGGACGCTAGGGCCCCTACCGAGGCGGAGCTGCGGGCGACGGCCGTCGTCAAGGTGGAAATAGCCGAAGCGTCGGCGAAGGTCCGTACGGGCGGGCCGAGCGACGACGCCGAGGACGTAGCAATTTCGAGGATCTGGGCCGGGCAGCTACCTCTCAAGTGGGCCCCTCAAGACCCGGTCCCGGACGAGGATTGCCCCGATGTCGCTGTCCCCGACTACATCGCGGGCTACCGGCGGCCCGGATGGGATTGACCAGAGCACGGACTGGCCGGAGCCGACCTAGGCAGTCGCCCGCCTCCTAAGTAGTCGCCGGCACACTCGCTTTCGACGGGACCTTCTTGGCCCTGTTCGCGGCTGTCTTGGAGGTTTTGGCACCGGGCTTCGCCGTTGCCCTCGCGGTGGTCGTAGTGGTCGGTTGCGACTCCTTGTAGGCAAGCGCCACCGCTGCCTCGCCGGCCCGGATGTCGTTTTGGTAGGACGCCAAGTCACCCGCCCTGAGCGCGGCGTCGGCAAGGGCAAAATCTTGTTCCGCTGTCGCCAGGTACTGGCCGACCGTCTCGTTGGGCGTCGGCTGGGTGGGCGCGGCGGGCGTCGTAGTGGTGGTGGATGTCGGCGTTGCAACCGTCGTCCTCGAGGGAGCCGTGGTCGTGGCGCTCGAGGGAACGGTCGTGGTCGCGGCAGGGACAGTCGTTGGTGGCGTCGTAACAGTGCGGCCGCTCGGCGGGGTGGAGGTAGACGACGGGGCGCCTTGTGGGCAGTAGCTTGCGAACGGACGAGATCCGCCCGGGTTGGTCACCTGGCACAAGGCGTTGTAGAGCGTGGGGTTCGAAGTGCCGGACTGGTACACGTTCCCGTTGTAAACGATGATGACGTCGTCGAGACGCGGGACGGCGTTGTTTGTCTGCTCGACGTAAAGAGGCACAGTGAAAAGGAGCGACTGGCCGATCGGCGTCATCACGACACTTCCGAGAACTGCACGCGAGCCGGCTTCGTCGAGCAGGGTGACCACCTCGGAGACCCCGGCGTTCGTGAGGGCGGCCGTATCCACCTGGTACGGGCCGTCGACGGTCTGGCCGGCGGGGATCGTGTAAGCCGTTAGGGCCCCGTAGTCGCTCGGGTCGGACGAAGCAGTCATAAAGGCTGTGAGGTTTTGTTTGTCGCCCCCGACCGAGTACGGCTGGAACGGCTGGAGCAGCACGAAGCTCTGGCGGGTCTGGGGTGGCAGCGCTACTACCTCATAGGAGGGCATTACGGCGCTCGTGCTCGACGGGGCTGCCGTAGGTAAGGGCAGAGTGACAGCCGGCGCGCCGGGCACAGTCGTGGCGGCGGCGCCAACTTGGCCCGACGCCCGGTTTTCGGCGATCTCCCAGGCTTGCGAGTTGTTGTAGAAAACGGACGCCGTCTGCTGGTGGTACGTCATCCACATATTGGTTTGGACCGTGAAGATGTCCTCGGGGTACCGCCAATGGTCAGTTATGCCGGGGACGTAGCTGTCCGCTTTGTCCATCGGCTGGAACAGCTTGGGGAACGCTCGCTCATAGGTTTGGATGATCGGGTCGTCCGGGTCCTGTACAAAGAACCAGATTGTCCCGTTGTAAGCATCGACGACCGCCTTGACAGAGTTCCGAACATAGTTGAAGGTTTGGTTGACCAACTGGGCCGGGTCGGCGCTCGGCGTGAGCCGCGACGTGTTTGCCTGCTCGGAGTACGGGAAGTTGGCCGTCGTCGTGTAACCGTCAACGACCCAGTACAACCTCCCATTGAGGAGCACAGGGTAGGGGTCGCTGTCAAACGAAAGGAAGGGCGCGGCCTTTTCGACGCGTTGGACGACGTTGCGGTAATAAAGGATTTTCGAAGTGGAATTGACCTGGGACGAGATGAGGATGTTGTAATTGCCGAAACTCACGGAGAAGGCGAGCTTGCGTAGCAACCCGCCCACGGCCACGCCACCCGTGCCGGTGTAGTGGTTTGTGATCTCGTTGCGGGTTTGCGGGTCCTCGTAGTCAACCTCGGGTTGGTCCGAGTCGGCGATCACGTACCCGCCGTCCGAAGAGCTGTTGGTGTCGAAATAAATGCGCGGCTGGGCGCTCACGGATGGTTCGCCCGTGGGAGGCAGGCCCGAGAGCGTGAACGCCGGGTAGCCATCTGTCGGGTCGATCCCCGATTGGTTGGCAGGGGCGACGACGGCGCCATAGCCGTGCGTGAACTGCAGGTGTTGGTTGACCCAGCTGCTCGACACGCCGGCGGAGTTGAGCTCGCGGGCGGACACGAGGACCTGGGTCTCTTCGAGCTTGCCGTTTGGCCCTCGCGGCAAGTCGTAGCGATCTGTGCTCGGGCCGCTCATGCTGTAGTAGCTCCAGTAGCCCTCCTGCTTGGTGAAAACCGAGTTCACGTCTGCCAGGTCCGGTTGCAGCACCGGGATGTTGGCAATGCTCTGCTCATTGGCCTGGGAGCTGGGAGACTTCCCGGTGAGCTGGGACGCCGTGACAGTTGCCTGGCCCTGGAACGGGATGGTTTGGACGTTGGACAGGTCGTATGCGGATGTCGTTGCGGTGATGTTGTCCGTCAGGTACGGGAGCTCTTTGACGTTTTGGGCCGGCGTGACTACGAGCGCCTCTATAAGTGCCGGGTAGACGTTGGCCACGAGCAACCAGACCAGTCCCCACAGTGCCACCGCCACGGCCGGCAACAGCCAACCCTGCTGGCGGACGTTGTAGAGGAACAAAACCGCCGCTATCACCGAAATCGCGATGAGCAGCAGGAGGGCCGGACGTGTGGCATGGACGTCGGTGTACGTCGCGCCGTCCAGGATCTTGTACTTCGTCGAGAGCACGAGCGAGAGGCGCTGGAGGTAGTAGCTCACCCCTTCCACAAGAGCCAGTGCGGCGAGCAGGACGGACAGGTGGGCTTTGACTTGGCGGCTGACCCTCTGCATGGGGGAATGGGGCCGGATGCCGCCGTTCAGGTAATGGGATACGAGGCACAACAGCAGCGTCACGATGAGGGCCGAAAATGCCCATCCGACTACCCAATCGAGGAACGGCAGCCGGAAGACGTAAAACCCGTCGTTCATGTGGTTGAGCGGGTCCAACCCGTCCCATGGCGCAGACACGCTCGTAAAGGGCTGGGCGTTGGAGAACAGGATCCAGTTGTCCCACTGGCTGTGAGCGCTGAGGCCCCCGATCAAGGCGAACAATATGGAGACGCCGAGGCGGATCAAAGGCATGTGCGGCGCGGCAATTTGTTGCCAGCGAGCCACGAGCTCGTCGTTCGGTGCCAACCCCGTCGACCCCGGCGCGAGGCGGTCGGCAAGGATGAGGTTGCCCCACAGCAGACCGAACAACACGACCGTGAAGCAAGCGCCGAGACCTATTTCGATAGTTATGGTCTTGGCCCAGACCGAACTGAAGCCAACCGAGCGGAACCACAAGTAGTCCGTGTAGAAAGACGCGACGTGTTGCGCCGAGGCGATAACGATCAGGACCACGACGACGGCGATGACCAATGCCCAGCGGGCCCTTCGGCTGGAGAGGGAAAAGCGGCGCGGGAGGTCCGGTGATGCTCGCATTGGCAACCCGGAGCCTATCTTCGTGCCCCGGGCGATCGTGGGCGGTTAGCCGGGAGGGCCTGCAGTAGCCGGTTCGCTCGTCGCCGGGGTCACTGCGCCGGCAATGCCTTCGGGTTGGAGGCTGCAGCGGCACCCGGGGTGTGCCGGCGGGTAGAGCTGCCCAGTGGGCCACACCTCACCCTTTTGCTGTTCGCCCGCCAGCGCGTTGTCCTCGCAGTCCGGGCAAGGTCCCTCCGAGCCGTTGGCGACCCATCGCAAGAGGGTGCCGGGAGCGTACGCGACAAATGTCCCTCGGGAGAAGGCGGCTGCGACTTGATCGCGGGCGATGGCTTCGATCCTTTGCGTCTTCCATTCCCGGTAGGCGGGCGCCAGGGAATCCGCCACCTCGGCCGCGTCTTCGCTCGGCGATTGCAACGCAGTCTCTAGGCGCTGCCGCAGAGGTTGGGTAATGACTCTGCCCAGTTCCTCAGCGAGGTCCTCGATCACGTCGGCATCGAGGGGAGCGGCTTCACCCGGTGGTCCATAGAGATCCCTCACGAGCTGACTGCCCGCCCGCGCCGCATCTTCGAGTACCGAACGGCCCGCTTCGACAAAGCGATCGGGTTGTTCCTCGGCACTCGGCAATACGTTGGCCGGGGTCAGCGGGCCTTTCAGGTTGCGTAGGCGGTCGAGGAGGGAGTTTTGCTCATCCTGGAGAGAGCGCTTCAACTTTCGAGCGAGCGAATTCTCGAGGCGAGCGGTCACCTGGTCGCGCTTGGCAACGAAATCCCCCTCGCTCCCCACCCCTGCTGAGGCCCGTCCCTCCGCCACCACGACGCCTGCGGGTACAAGTTCGCCAAGCGCTCGCTCGTCCGGTGCCCGGGCCGCCGGTCCACTTTCCGCTCGTGAGCGCTCCGCACGTGCGCGCTCGGGAGGCTCCGGCTCAGACGGTCCGCCGGTTGGCGCCCCCTGCGCCTCCTCTGTGCCTTCGGGCGGCCCGTAAAGGGCTGTGCGGGCGTTGGTCGTTGCTTCGGCCCGGCCGGCGCGGATCCGTGCGAACAGGCCCTGCACGTCTCGCGAGGCTGTGGAGCTGGCGTCAGGATGCCCGTTGGGCGAAGTCTGGCCCAAAGGCGGCACCGGGCTCTCGGCCTGAGGCGGTTCACCGTTCGTTGGCGCTGGGATCTTGTCCTCGGGCGCCACGGGCCCGCTCTTGGCAGCTGGCTCCGGACGTAGGACCCTTACGCTCTCGATGGCGTCCGGTTGAGCGACTACGGCCGATGCTCCCGCGCCAAGGCCGAGGTCATCGTGCTCCATGGGCTGCAACCTGGCCGGCGCGGTCACCTGGTGGCCCGGCACCTGCAGCTGCGCTCCCGTCACCAGGGCTGCGGCTGCGGCTGCGGCCGGTGGGGTTGCGGCTGGTGGGGTTGCGGCTGGTGGGGTTGCGGCTGGCGCTGGTGCAGTGCCGGGCGCGGGCGCCGTAGCGGGAACCGGCGCGGTCGCCGGCGCGGGTGCGGCTGCGGCGGCGGGAGCTCCGACATTGCCTGGCGCGCCCGCCGGGGTCGGGCTGTCACCGGGCTCGGGCGAGGCTGCCGCCGCCGGGGCTTCACTCGCCCTGGCGGTAGCGGAGGCCTTCTTTCCGGCAGCAGTCTTTTGAGCCGCTACAGGGGCAGCCGGTTGAGGTGTCGAAGCGTCATCGGCCCTCAGGTCGACCAGGTCTTCGGCGTCGAGCCCATGCTGCCTGCCCACTGCGTCTGCCGCGGCTCGGGCCTCGGCGTCGGCACGTTGGAGCTCGTCGGTAACTTCGTCGAGAGTCCGGCGAACGGTCATGTAGGCGTCGAGCAAGCGGTCCCTGCCGGCCCTCAGCTGCTCGACCTGGACGCTCCCGAGCTTCCGCCTGCGCGCCAAGTCCGTGAGGATCCTCTCGCGCAGTGCCTGGGCCTCCTGGACGACGTGCTCAGCGTTACTCGTGGCGTCGTCGGTGACCGCTTTTGCCTGCTGCTGAGCGAGTTCGCGGACCTGGTCCGCTTCTGCGAGCGCCTGTTCGCGTAGCTCGTTCGCGACCTCGTCCGCCTCGGCGCTACGCGCTGCGAGCAAGGATTCGGCTTCCGACTCGAGCTGGGCGGCCTTTGCCTCGGCTGCGCTGACAATGGCCTGGGCCTTCGCGTCCGCCTTGCTCGTTATTTCGGCAGCGGCACCGTGGGCGCTGCGCAGGATGCTCGCCGTTTCCTCGCCGACGGCCGACATCAGCACCGCCTCGTCCAGCTCGGGGTGAGAAGCGCGCTGTTCGGCCTCGCGTCTGGCGTGCTCGGCCTGTTCGCACCTTTCGCGCAAAGTTCGGACCTGGCCCGCCACTTGCGACAAGAACTGCTTTACCTCTTCGGTGTCGTAACCCCGCCAGCTCTGAGCGAAACGCCGCCCTGCGATCATCTCGGCCGACATGTCCGGCGCCTCGTTACGGCGTGGATTTATGCGGTCTGTTGCCACATCGAACAGCCTAGGCCTGCGTGCCCTGCGCTTCGGAGAAACCACCTCCGTAGTCCTGTTGGAGGACCTGGAGGACCTGGTTGAGCGTAGTAACGGGCACTATGCGGAGCGAACGGCCCGCAACCTTCTTGGCAACTGTGTACTCGACCTGGGGCACAAAAAACACCTGCGCGCCGGCGCGCTCGACCGCGACGGTCTTTTCCTGCACGCCGCCGACGTCACCTACTTGCCCATCGGCCGTTATCGTGCCGGTGGCAGCGACTGTGTGGCCCCCGGTCAGCCGCCCGCTGGAAAGTGCATCGAGGATGGCGAGCGTGAAGGCGAGGCCCGCGGAAGGGCCCCCGATGTCCCCGGCGTCCACCGACACGTTGAACGGCAAGATGGGCTGGAGGCCGTCGGTTACCTCGACGCCGAGGTACGCCTGCTGCGGGAAGCCGAGCTTCACCATTTTTGGTGGTGTTGTCTGCAGGCGGACCTTTACGGTCTTCACCGCCGTCCCCCCTCCGGGGTGGTCCGTTAGCCGGACCATTGCGCCTGCGGGCAAGGGCCGCACAACGTCGGTGAACTGGGTGGCGTTGGTCACCTTTTTGCCGTCGACAGCCGTGATGAGGTCGTTGCACTTGATCCCGGCGTCCCAGGCGGGAGTGCCGCCGACCACAGTGGTCACTTCCGCTCCGAGGGCCTTCTCCGCCACGTGGTAGTGAAGCGCCAGGAGGGCCGCCAGAGCGGCCTGCTGGTTGGCGGACTGCATCAGTTGGGTGTCCTGGCAGCCGAGCTCCGACGTCGGGGTAATCCCGGCGTAGTCAGCGACGGGGATGAGCTGGCGCTCGCTGCCGAGCAGGCCGAGCTCGTACTCGGCCCAGTCGACAGGGCCCGCTTGGCTGACCTCGACGTCGACCATCAGGAGCTGGCCGTCGATGGTGTGCGCCTTGTCCTTGGGGAGGAGCAACCTGACGCAAGGCTTGCCGTCGGGGAGCGACAGGAGGCCCTGTGAGGGCTTGCATGACGCGCTGTCGGTGATGACCGGGGCCGTGCCGGGCGCAAAAAGGAAGTAGCCGTCGGCGTAGTGGGTCGCAAGTGCCGTCGCCCCACCGGCAATGAGCCCGATGAGCAGCAGCAACAGGACGATCCGTGGGCCGATGGGCAGCCGGCGAGCAGGGAAGGCGCGCTGCGCGTGGGCGGGAGGACCTGGGGTCATCCTGCAGCTCTTTCCTGGCCGGCCGGTACAGTCGGCTCAATGTCCTGTCCATCCATGTGCAGTCCTCAGGTTCGCACGTCGGCGCGGTTGGCAGGCAGTCTCGTCCCCGGGGGAGCCCCATGAGTCCCGGGATCCGCCAGCCGAGGATGCGCGAAGTCTTTGCTGGACCTCGCCTAGCGGTCAGGGTTGCGCCGCTCGTCCGGGCTCGCTCTGCCGTACTGCTCGCTCTAGCAAGCGTAGCCATCGGCGCAGCGCTGGCGGCTGGTCTAGCCGTCGGTATAGGACTGGCGGTCCACGCCTTGTCGCATTCCTTTGGCTCCGGCGGGTGAGGCGGCAGGCGGGCCGCCGGTAGGTAAGACGCCGGCAGCCGAAGCCCCGGTAATTGCGCGGCGGAGAGCAGTGAGCGTTGCCGGCCACAGAGGCGATCAGCGGACCGCCAGGGCAGGCCTCGGCGACCGGACGCCGGAAGTACGTGCAAGTGCGCTCGCGGCGCTCGCCAGGATGGGCAGGCTCCAGGTCCACGAACTACGCCGGGCGCTTTCCGACCCGGCACCCGCTGTGCGGCGGCGGGCGTGCGAGGTCGCGGCAGCGATCGCCAGGCCCGGCGAAGACGGTGCAAAGAGGCGACCCGGTCCAGACGAGCTGGGCGAGCTGCCGGTAGACATCGCCGGGCTCCTCTCGGACTCCTCCCCTCCTGTCGTAGAAGCCGCTTGCTACGCGCTCGGCGAGCTAGGCGAAGGTGCGGGGTGGGGCGCCTCGGCCGTCCCCGGAGCCGGGCCTGCCTCGGTCGGCCCGCTGGCTTTGACCGCGACGTCGCACCCGGACCCTTTGTGCCGTGAGGCGGCAGTCGCCGCGCTCGGGGCACTGGCTCTGCCGGCTGGGTTGGCGGCGGTGCTGTCGGGTCTCGGAGACAAGCCGGCGGTACGGCGCCGGGCGGTCATAGCGCTCGCCCCGTTCGAGGGGGCGGAGGTCGAAGCGGCCCTGGCAAGGGCATTAGAAGACAGGGACTGGCAGGTGCGCCAGGTTGCGGAGGACCTGGTAGGCAACAGGTCTCGAAAAGGCCACGCCCCTGGTACGGGCTAAGAGCCGTTGGTACCCAGCTGGGCCGGCGGCAACGGAGTCAGGTCATCAAGAGGTCGTGGACGGCGTCGAAGTTTTCGATGCACTTGCCCGCGCCCATGACGACGCACTCGAGCGGCGCGTCCACGAGGTTGACGGGGAGGCCCGTTTCCTCCGACAGCCGCCGGTCGAGGCCCTTCAGCATGCTGCCGCCGCCGACAAGGTGGAGGCCCTGGCTCAGCAGGTCTTGGGACAACTCGGGCGGAGCCGACCCGAGGCAGCGAAGGACGGCGTCGACGATCGACCCGACTTGTTCCTCGATCGCTTCGCGGACTTCTTCAGGGGCGAGGATCACCGTTTTGGGGAGGCCGCTCATCAGGTCGCGGCCACGGACCTCGGCCTTTACCCCGTCGTCCATCGGCCAGGCGGACCCGATCGCCACCTTGATCTCCTCGGCGGTCCGCTCACCTATGGCGATCCCGTACTCGCGCCTGACGTAAGCCTGGATCGTTGCGTCTATGTCGAAGCTACCGACCCGGATGGCCTCGAGCGCGACGACTCCTCCGAGAGAGATCACCGCTGTTTCCGTCGTGCCTCCGCCGATGTCGCAGACCATGTTCCCGAGCGGCTGGTGTATCGGCAAGCCGGCACCGATCGCCGCCGCCGTCGGTTGTTCGATGAGGCTGACACTGTTGGCGCCGGCCGCCCTCGCCGCCTCCTCGACTGCCCGCCGCTCGACTGCCGTGATGGCGGACGGCACGCAGATGAGGACCCGTGGGCGACCGAAGCGTGAAATCCCGGCGCGTTTGAGGAGCAGTTCGATCATCCGCTGGGTGACGTCGAAGTCCGTTATGGCACCTTTGCGGAGCGGCCGCACGGCCACGATGTAACCCGGCGTCCGGCCGATCATCTGCCAGGCTTCACGGCCCATGTTAAGGACCGTATTGGTGCGGCTGTCGAGCGCGATGACCGTCGGCTCGTTGAGGACGATGCCACGTCCCTTGGCGTAGACGAGGGTGTTGGCAGTCCCCAGGTCGATCGCGAGATCCCTAGACACCCTCGTTGCTCCCTCTCCTCACGGCACGCTCGTCGTGCGGCTTGGCCATTATTGACCGGATCTCGCCGCTCGGGGTGCGCGACCCTGACCGGTGCGTTGGGGCCACCGCCTGGAGGGACCTGGAAAACTCCTCCATGCCGTCTTCCATCGACTTTGGCCGCCGCGATACCACGACGATCGTGGCGATGATCACGGTGGCCGCGACGGCTGCGCCAACGATCCATGCCAGCGTCCACCACTGGATGGGCGCGTGCGACACTTTGGCAGTCGCTTCGAGTGCGATCAGGTGCACCGTCAGTCCCCTAATGGGCCCATAGGCCCATGTTCGCTCAAAACGGGTCGCTGCGCACCCCCGAGTTGCGCCCCGCCCCCGTTTTGCGGCACTGCCCCGTTTTGCCGGGCGCCCTCGAGCTGCGGCGCTCCCTCGAGCGGGTGGGTATCGAGCCCCCAGGCCTGGCCGCCCTCCCAGGTTTCTCGTTTCCAGATCGGCACGCGGCTTTTGACCGCATCTATCCCGTAACGGGTAGCTTCGAAAGCCTCGGGGCGGTGTGGGGCAGAAACCGCTACAACGACCGAGATGTCGGTGGGCACGAGAAGGCCCGTCCGGTGCAGGAGAGCAATCCGCCCGAGCACCGGCCACCGCCTGCGGAGATCTGCCGCCACCTCCCACAGCTGGGCCGTTGCCGCCTCTTCGTATACCTCGTAGTCGACGGAAACAACGCCCGGGCGGTCCTCTGCGTAGTCGCGAACCGTACCTGTGAACATGACTACGGCTCCGCAACCAGGCAGGATCGGCCAGCTCGCGACCGTCGCCAGCGGGAGAGGGCTGTCGACGAGCGCGACCCAATCGCCCTGGGCGGGAGGCGGCACCACCGGCCAATCCTACGCTTGGCGAAGAGGCCAAGTCGAAAGAGCCCCAGCCCAGAGGGCGACCTCAAGTCCATGCTTTACGCTTGTAACCTGGATGTTTATAAATGGCACAAGACGACGAACCTCAAGGGGCAGGCGACGAGGAAGAGCCACAGAGCTCTCCTTGGCTCCATCCCGACGACCGCCTCTGGCGCCACCCTTCGGAGGTCCGTTCCAACCCGCCGGTAGCCCCTTCACCTCCGGAGGGGCACTTGAGACGGTTGGCGCGCAACACACAGGCTCGTCTTTGGTTCGTCGGGGTCATTTCCGGCCTGGTAGGGGCCTTGTTGAGCATCGGCCTGCTGCTTGCGACAGGGGAGATCGGCAGCCCGCCGGACGTCATCCGGTCGACGGTGACTTCGACGGTGACCACCGACCCGCATAGCGGGGGTGATGTGCCGGGCCTGATCGGGACGCTTGGCAACGTCGAGCCTTCCATTGTCGGGGTAACGGTCAATGGCCCGAACGGGGTGGAGACGGGTTCGGGGGTCGTCGTGCCTCCGTCGGTAGGTAACGAGTCGTACATCGTCACCGAGGCGGGCCTCTTCGCCGACACGGGCAGCAACACGCAGATCCAGGTGACGACCAACTGGGATTACAACGCAACGGGCTCGCTTGTTTCGTTCGACCAGGGGTCGGGGATCGCATTGATAAAGGCTGTGCTCTTGCCGGCCAAGGACGTCAATGCCGCCAACCTCGGCAGTGTCGCGAACATCCAGACCGGCGAGGAGGTCTTGATGGTCGGGTCGTTGCCCGAAGCGGCGTCCGACAATGCGTCGAACTTCGCCACCGGCTACATAAACGACACGTTGAGCTTCATCCCTCCGGTAAATGGCTCATCGGACGCAATTTTCTCGATGTTGGTAGCCAACTTCTCGCTCCCGCAAGGGAGCCCGGACTTCGGCGGAGCCATCGTCGACAGCAACGGCAACGTCTTGGGCATTGCCGACTACGTCGAAAGTGCCTCGGGCGGCCAGACCTACGTTTACGTGACGCCGATAGACACCGTCATGGCCGAAGTAACAGCGATGATCAAAGAGGGGCAAGCCGGGCCGTACCCCTGGCTCGGTGTCCTGCAGGCAACCGACCTGTCGGGGCCCGGTGCTCAAAGCTTCAACCTTTCCGGCGGTGTCCAGGTTGAGACGATCGCAGTGGGGAGCCCTGTCGCCAAAGCGGGCTTGCAGGACAACGACGTGATCAGCAGCCTCGACGGTCACTCGCTCCCCTCGGTCGGGGCGCTCATCGAGTGGCTGGCGAACGCGAAGCCCGGGCAGGTGGTGACCATTGGATGGCTCCACAACGGCCACCAGCGTACGGCGGCCATCACTCTTGGGACTCAGCCTCTCTCGGCAAACCCCGGTTAGCGCCCTCGCTCAGCGCCCCGGTCCCTGTCAGGCCCGCCGGCGCCACCAGATCGCCCCGGCTGCGCCAACAGCACCGAGGACTGCGGCAGTCCCCGACAGCACGAGTGCCACACGACGGCCTTGCGGGAGGTCGTCCCAGTGGCCCCGCTTGTCTGCCACTACAAGCGCTTGCTCCGAGCTGTACTCGGCTCGCCAGCCGGTTTGGCTCAGCTTGTCGCCGGAGACCACCCATGAGTGGTCCAGGTACGCTCCGGCACCGTCAAGGGCGCCTCGATAGAGGGACCGCCAGCGGGGGCTTCCCGGCATGGTCCCGGAGCGAGGGAAGAGGAAGCTGGCAGGACCGCCGATCAGCCGTCCAGCAGTCCCTTCGAGGATGCCCGCGTCGGATGCCACGTTGTACACCCCCGAGAGGCCTTCCTCGAGAACGTGGACGACCGCCTTGGCGAGGTCGTCGACGTGCAGGTACTGGACCATCCTCCCGTCGGCACCCATGGGGCGGCGCTTGGTGTACGCCAGCGCCTGGTAGAGGGGGTGACTTGCCGAACCCACCGTGCAGGCCGGGCGCAAGACGCCGACCGCGACCTGGGGATGGTCCTCGGCCCAGCGCCCGACCATCTCCTCGGCTCGACGCTTTTCGACCGCGTAAGCGAGCTCGGCGTTGGGGCGAGGTTGGGCTTCCTCGGTGATAGGGACAGGGTTGTCCGCCCAGGCGCCGTACACCGTGGCGCTCGACAGGTGGACGAAGTGGGCCGGCTCGACTGCGTCCGCCGCGTCCAGGACGTTTTTGAGCGCTCGGAGGTTGTCGCGCCCTTCGGGCTGCCACGCCAGGTGGACCATCGAGTCGGCCTGCTTCCCCAAGCCGGCGAGCTCGTCCTGTGAGCCGTCCGACGACAGGTCGAACACATGCGTTTCAACGACGGGATTGGTTGCTTCCATCCGCGCCAAGTCGACGGCGACGACCCGGTCGATGCGCGGCAGTGCCGAAAGTAGCGCCACCACCCGCCTCCCGAGGTCGCCTGCGGCACCTGTCACAAGGACGGTGCTCATGGCGGGCCGCAACTGTCGCTGGGAGTTATGTGTGCCTTGAGCGCCATTGTCACGAGGGCTGGTCCAAGTAGACGGGAAAGAACCCGCCTTTACTTGTAGCCGACCACGTTAGCGCGACGGGTAACCTTGCCTGATGGACGGCCCGGACCTCCCGGGTGGAGGGCCTTTCGGCGACCTGATGAGAGATCTGGCGCGTCTTTTGACGGCCCAAGGCCCGATCAATTGGGAGGTGGCCCGCCAGCTCGCGCTCTGGACTGCCTCTGGAGGCCAGTCCGAGGCCAACCCCGAACCCCTTGCTCGCATCCGGACCGAGGAGTTGTTGCGGGTTGCCGAAATGCATGTCGCCGAAGCCACCGGCTTGGCTACCTCCCGTCGGGGATGGCTGGGAGCCAGGAGCGTGACCAAGGCGGAGTGGGCCTCGGCGGTGCTCGCCTCCCTGAAGGAGGTCCTGACCCAACTGGCGTCTTCGCTCGGTACCGGGCCGGGCACCGCCGAGGTGGGCCAGGACGACGCGATGGGCCAGCTTCTCGGGAACCTGCCACAGGTGATCGGCCCGCTCCTGATCGGCGCCCAGGCAGGCACCATGGTCGGTCACCTCGCGAGCCGGGCCATGGGCCAGTACGACATGCCGCTCCCGCCGCCGCCTGACGACCAGCTGCTGGCGGTGCCTTCGGTGGTGGACGCCTTTTCCGCCGAATGGGCGTTGCCGCCGGACGACGTGAGGATGTACGTCGGGCTGCGGGACGTGACCCACCACGCCGTGCTGATCCGCCCACACGTGGCCGATTTCGTGAAGCGGCACCTGTCCGCCTACGCCGCAGCGTTCCAGATGCCGGCCGACCTGCTCGAAGAACGCTTGAGCGGGCTCGACCCCACCGACCCGATGTCGTTCCAGAGGTCTCTCGGAGATCCGGAAACGTTGTTGGGCGAGATGCAAAGCGACGATCAGCGCCGGTTGATGGCCCCGTTCCGGGCTTTCCTGGCCGCCCTTACGGGTTATGCCGACTACTTCGTCGAAAGCGTGGGCCAGCGCCTCGTTGGCTCGTACGCGCTTGTGAGCGAGGCGTTCCGCCGGCGACGGTTGGAAGATGGGCCGGGGCAGAAGGTCCTAGGGAAACTTTTGGGCATCGAGGTCGGCCAGGGGGTCGTGGACAAGGGCCACTCGTTCATTGCCGGAGTGGTCGAGCGGGCCGGTGAGGCGGCGCTCGGCCGGCTTTGGGCCTCCACGGCGACAATGCCCACCCCTGCCGAGGTCGACGCCCCGGGCCTTTGGCTCGCTCGCACCGAGTTCGTCGATTAACCCCCGGTTTGCAAGCCTTTTGGTGCCCCTCTTCGCTCCCTAACGGCCAGGCGGGGCGACCGGCTTCGGGGCGGAACCCGGGAACCAGGCAGGCAACGTCCCCCGGCGCGCACGCGTACTGCCGCCCGCAAATGCGGCGGCTCCCAACAGCCCGACGGCCCCGATCGCAATGAAACCCTCGGAGAGCGTCATCGGGACCAGGACCGCAAAAAGGCTGCCGATCGCCCAGGAGAGCTGAAAACCGCTTTCGAACCGGGCAAATGCCTTGGCCCGGTGGCCTGCGGGCACGTCTCGCTGGACCATCGAGTCGAAAGCGACCTTCCCGGACCCGGCGACCAGGCCGATGACGGCGGCCATCAGGACGGCCACGAACCAGTGGGTCCCCCAGTGGACGATCCCAGCGGCGAGGGCGGTGGCACCCGCCACGACCGACGAGCCGGTGAGCATCAGTTCCTCCGCGGCGTGCTTGCGCAGCAGCGGTGCCAGCAGGGCGCCCGACACATTGCCGACCTGGCTCGCACCCAACGCCAGCCCGTACCAGATGAGGGCGGCATCGTGGCGCCGGAATGTGAACACGAGCAGGAAGGTCACGAAGCCAACCGAGAGCCTCAGAGCTGCGGTGGCCAATGCCGCCAGTTGCAAACCTCCCGGTGGGAGGCCGCCGGGACGGGGGGCAGGTGGCGGCAATTGGGCCGTTCGGCTGAGGCTGGGGGCCGGCAGAGCCGGGACGGTCAGGCCCGGGCTGGTCGGCGGTGGGCTGGTCAGCGGTGGGCTGGTCAGCGGTGGGCTGGGCCGGCGGGCAACCGTCAACGCCGACGCCGCCCACGCGCACGCCAGGTAGACGACGATGTCGAAGCGAAGGAGGCCTGCCGCTCCGAGAAGGTCCATGATGCCTACAGCGGCCCCACCCGCGACGGTGCCTGCGAGAGATCCGCCCACCGACAGCTTCGAATTGGCCGTCACGAGCTGCTCTGGCCTCTCGACGACGCCCGGGACGAGAGCCGCTTTGGTGACCAGGTAGAGCTTGGAAAACACGAGCGTAAAAAAGGCGACGGGGAACAGGAGGAGGGAATGCACCCAGAACGCCATGAAAAAGCAGCAGGCGGCGCGCCCGACGCCGGACCCGGCGGCGATTGCTCGCCTGCCAGCCTTTGCGCGTTCGACCATCGGCCCGAGCAGCGGGCCTACGACAGCAAATGGCGCAACCGTGAGAGCCAGCGATAGGGCGACGCGATTGGCAGCGGTACCAGGGGAGACGTTGAAGAAGACCGATCCGGCGAGCGCAACGGCGACCATCGCATCGCCGCTCGAGGACAAGGTGTGCATCAACGCCAACCGCCCGAAAGGGGGGAGGTCCAGGGAGCGGCTGCGCCACGCCGGGCCGGTCGGCCGGCCCGCCCCGGCGACCTCGGGCGGGGTAGCGGCACCTTCGAGCAAGTACGGGTACCGGGCCCAGCGGCGTACCACCGCAAGTGCCTGTTCGGCGGTCATCTCCAGTGCTCCGCTGCGCCCTGTCCGGCCATCGTTCCCCTGGTGAGACTACAGCCGATGCCGTCGCCTTCGGTCCCGGGCGCAGGCGCTCAGAGCGGGGGTCGTAAGGCTCGCCGAAGATGTGCCGAACGGGCCATGTTTTGCCGCAATTCAGGCGTGTTTCCTCAAGTGGTGCCGGACAAAAGCCGACGTTGCCTATATGCCAGAACGTCAGCAGGGCGGCGGCCCGTTACCACCTTTGGCCCCCGTGGGGGTTGAAAAGGTGGACAACCGCAAGGTAGTTGAGGGTAAATCGCGCCAACCTGACCCCGCTGGTCCCTCTGACGCTCATAACGGCCCGAAGCCTCCCTGGGCCTCACTCCTCGAGCCGCATTCCGTCGCGGTAGCACCCTCGGCCCCTGCCGCCGCGGCACCCAACGCGCCGGCGCACGCCGCCGCGCCCTACCCCGCACGTAAACCGGCAGTGGCGGCCCCACCGGCGAGCAGCGCCACCGCAGCCCCCGCAGCCCCCGCAGCCCCGTCAGCCCAAGCAGCCCCAGCCGCCCCCCGCGGGTTGTCCCCTACCGCCGCGTCGGCGGCGAGAGCCTTGAGCAGCCTGGCGGGAGCACCGCTGCGGCCTGGCCGGCCAGCGGGCCCTGGGTCTGCGAGCGCAGTCGTCGCCGGAGCCGCTCCGGGCGGCCAGAGCAGGCAACAGGCTTCGCCGGCAGCGGCTTCTGGCCAGCAGGCTGTCGGCCAGGCGGCAAACCCGAAGGCGGGCGGAGGAGCGCAGGCAGGTACAGCCGGGGGCGGCGGGCAAGCTCAACGTCAAGGAGCCAAACCGGTGCCGGAGGGCGTCCAGGCACAAGGCAAGGCCGCCCACAACGAAGACCAGCCACCCGAGCCGAAAGCTCACGGCGACGACATCCTGCCTATCAAGCGCAAGGGCTTTAGCCTGCACTTCCGGCTTCGCTGAGCGCGAACGGCGGCTCCCCCGAGTTACGGCTCGCACGGGGACGGCGCTCGGGGCCCAGTCAGTGGTCGTCGGGACGGGCTACCTCTAGCTTGTACCCAAGGCCGCGGATGGTCGTGATCCGTTGTGGCTTGCCAGGGTCGTCCTCGATCCTCGCCCTCAGCCGCTTGATGTGGACATCCAGCGTCTTCGTGTCCCCTACGTAGTGGGGGCCCCAGACCCGGTCGATCAAGGTCTCACGGGGGAGCACCCTGCCGGCGTTGTTCATCAGGAGCTCGAGGAGCTCGAACTCCTTCAGGGGCAGGCTGACTTCTTTGTCCCGCAAAAAGACTTCGTGCCTCTCCGGGTCGAGCCGGAGCTGCCCGATCTCCAGCTCTTCGCCCTCCTTTCCCGACTCCTCCTCGGGCGGGGTCCTCCTCAGCACCGCCCGCATCCGGGCGACCAGTTCGCGGAGCCGGTAAGGCTTGGTGACGTAGTCGTCGGCGCCTACCTCTAACCCCACGACCGTGTCGATCTCGCCGGTCTTGGCAGTGACCATGATGATCGGCACCCGCGATCCGCCCGCCCTGATCGTCCGGCAGACATCGATGCCGGACACCCTCGGGAGCATGACGTCGAGGAGCACGATGTCGGGCCGCACCGAGGCAAATTTGTCGAGCGCCTCGGCGCCGTCGTAGGCAACCTCGACCCGGAAACCCTCACGTTTCAGCCCGACGACAAGAGCTTCGACGAACGATGGCTCATCCTCGACAAGGAGGGCCGTGACCTGCTCACTCACCGGAAGACTCCTCTGTGGCAAGGGGGACGCTCATCCTGAACGTAGACCCTTCTCCTTCCACAGACTCGACGCTGACTTCGCCGCCGTGGTACGCGGCCACGTGCCTGACGATAGCGAGGCCCAACCCCGTGCCACCAGTCCAACGGGAGCGTGCTCTGTCGACGCGGTAGAAGCGCTCGAAGATCCGCTCTTGGTCCCTCCGGGGGATGCCGACACCTTGGTCCCGCACCGAGATCCAGGCGCGGCCATCCGAGCGCTCGACGCTCACCCGGACGGCGCCCTCGGGTTCTGAGTACTTGATGGCGTTGTCGACGAGGTTTGCCACGGCCGAGGAAAGGTCCCGCCTGTTGGCCATTACGAAAATGTCCTCCGCCACGGGGGCGAGCTCGAGGCCGATCCGCAGCGTCGTCGCCTGGTCCCTGAAGGCTTCCACCGTTTCTGTCAAAACTGCGAGTAGGGAGACGGGAGCCAGTTCTCCAGTCGCTCCGGCCTCGATCCTGGAGAGGTCGAGCAGGTCGTCGACGAGCCGGGAGAAACGGCGCGCCTCTGCCCCGACCCTCGAGGTGAGGCGAGTGACGATGTCGGGGTCCTCCTCGCCGTCCAGGGTCTCGGCAAGGAGGCTGAGGGCGCCGAGGGGGGTCTTGAGCTCGTGGCTGAGGTTCGCGACGAAGTCACGCCGGACGGCCTCGAGCCTGCGAAGCTCGGAGACGTCGTCGACGAGCGCCACGGCGCCCGACGGTTTTTTGCCCGCGCCGTCGCTGCCGAGGGGGAACGCACGTATTTCGAGGGTGTGGCGCGTCGGCGAATAAAGGTCGAGGATCTCCTCGTGGTCAGCGCCCGCCAGAGCACGCCCGAGGGCGGCTTCGACGGCTTTTTCGGCCAGCAGGTCGCCTTCTCGGGCGTTCATCAGTTCGCGTGCCGGAGCATTGCGTAGGACAACCTTGCCGTTGCCATCGCAGATCACCAGCCCTTGGCCGGCTTTGTCGACGGCCTGCGCCAGTAGTGCCAAGGTGGCGGCGGCCTGCTTTTCATCGTCCCGCACGGGCACCCTTTGGTCCAAGTGCCCTCAGACGGTCTCAACAAGGACCGGCGGGAAGTACTGCGCCGAGGTGAACGAGCCGTTGGCACCGTCGAGCACCCACACCGAGCCTTTTGCCTGCCGCGGGTTGGGCCCGAGGTCGACGCGGTCCTCGTCGGCGAGAGTAACGAGGATCTCGGCGATCACGTCACCATGGGTACAGGCGACAACGTTTTTGCCTGCAAGCGACCGGACCAACCGCACCGCCGCCGAGCTCTGGCCCTCTTCGAGCTCGACTGCCTCTTTCAGGTCGACGCCGAGCGCTTGTACGAGTGGCTGCACCGTCTGGAGGCACCTCAAATACGGGCTCGAGTAGACCTTGATGAACGGCGCGAACTTTCGCGCGACCGACGTCAACCCCTCGGCCTGGCGGGCACCATTTGCTGAAAGGGGCCGGAGCTTGTCGTCGCCTGTCCAGTCACGACGCTGGTAAGCGTGCGCGTGGCGTACCAACAGGAGCGGCACTTCGTTAAGTCTTGCAGAACGGCGAGCCAACCGAGGAATTGCGCTCTCGGAGTGCACGGTCCCACCGTGAGCATATTTCGGAACGTGGGTGGGCAAAGGGATGTGCGATAGATGGAGCAGCTGGCAACCGAAGGGCAGCCCAACCGAGGCCGCTGCGACGTAGGAGCGGCGTTCACTGCCCCGTGTCCCTCGGAGATGGGCCGTACCTTGGGGACGTGGACGACTTGCTGCCAGCGGCCGCTATGTCCCCGGGCACCGCTGCAGGACGACCGGGCGGAGGCCGCATCGCCCACGCCGGGGCGCGCCTGTGGGGACAGGCCAGGCAGCGCTTGCTGTTCGAGGTCGGCCTGGCGTTCATCACCCTCGGCGCAGTCGTGCTCCTGTTTGTCGGTTACGAGCTGGTTGGTACCAACATTGCCGAGCAGCACAGCCAGGCAAGGTTGGCCCGCCAGTTCGAGCAGGCTGTTGCCGCCGCCGCGGCGCGGGCAGCACCCGCGGCAACGGCGGGAGCCCATGGTGTGCTCAAGCCAGGAGCCGCAAAACCTGCCGCCCACCCGGCAACGCGGCGCACCACCGGCGCCGTCCACGCCCATGCCGCTGGGGCCTCGCACGGTGCCTCCGCCGGGCCTGCCGGCGCGGGTGGCGCCACCGGTGCCTCCGTGGTCCCACTGCCCCTGCCGCCCCCCGGGGGGGCGCTCGACCACCTGGTCATACCAGCGATAGGTGTCGACCGGTACGTTGTCCAGGGCGTCGACGAGGCCGACCTTCAGGAGGGGCCGGGGCACTACCCGGGGACGCCTCTGCCCGGCGAGAGGGGCAACGTCGGCATCGCAGGCCACCGCACTACTTATGGGGCCCCATTTTTCCGTCTGAACGAATTGTCACCCGGCGACCTCGTTTACCTGACAGATACGTCCGGGACCACTTGGGTCTACGCCGTGGAGCACCTCTCGGTCGTTTCGCCCGACGATGTGGCCGTGCTCGATCCCTCGCACGGGGCCGAGCTGACGCTCACCACGTGCAACCCCCGTTTCGAGGCGACTTCGCGCCTTGTCGCCAGGGCCTTTCTGGCTGCCGAGCTGCAACGGGGGACTAAATTGACGGGCCGCCTGCCGGTGGCACTGCCCGGCCCCGGCAAAAGCAATGCCCTTCCCGGGAAGGTGGGCGAAACCGCCAAGGAGCTCACGAAGCCCGAAAAGGAAGTGGCTCCTGGCCAAGGGCACAAAGGGTCTGCCACGGCGGGCAAAGGGGAGGCCGGGCACCCTGGGGCCCAGACGCCCGTAGCCGGTCGAGGCAAAACTGCACAGCCTCAGGGAGGGAGCGACAACCCGACCGTGGGCCCTGCCGGGGGCACCGGGGCGGCTGGCCAACCGGGCCCGGGCCAAGGAGGCTCGCGCCAAGGGAGCCAGGCGAGCGGAGCAGGGTCGCTGGCGGGGGCTCTGGGGGCGGCGGGAGGCTGGACATGGTTTGAGCTGGCGGGCTGGGCGTTGCTTGCGCTGGCGCTTTGGGTCGTCACCCGGGTGAGAGCTGCGCAACGCCATGGTTATACCAAGGTGGTCGTACTGTGCGCCGGGGCGCTCGTCTGCCTGGTGCCCCTCTGGTTCGCTTTCGAGAACGCCGTGGTGCTCCTGCCGGCCAACTTCTGACCGCCCCCGACTGCCCGCCCGGCCGGGCGTCGCACCGAGCTGGCGTGCTCGCGCCCGCCCGCTAGAGCGCCGGGCTGGCGATCGGGATGAGCTGCCCGAGGGCGTCGAGCACGACGACGTCACGCGGGTAAGTCAAGCGCTGGCGAGCTTCGGATAGAGGGGCCCAGATGGCCTCGTCGACTTCGTCGCGGTCCTCGGGGACCGGGCGCCCCAGGCTGAGGGGCGCCACGCCACGGGGCGCAGGGCCGACCGTCATCGCCCAGTAGCGGACGGACTTGAGCTGCCCGCCGACGGGGTAGGTCGTCGTCGGCAGCTCGGCGCCGAGGCGGCATCGCAACCCGGTCTCCTCTTCGACCTCCCGGAGGGCCGCCTCCTCGTCGGTCTCGCCTGCTTTTGCCTTCCCCTTGGGGAACGCCCAGTCGTCGTAGGCAGGCCGGTGCACGAGGACTACCTCACCACCTGTTGGAACGAGCCGCCAAACGAGGCCCCCGGCAGCTCTCATGATCTCCTGGGGCGCAACTCGTGCGGGCGTACCTGTCACCCGTGCCTCACTCACCGGGCCCCACCGCCCTCCCGCGCCTCAACATCGTCGAGCGTGGCCGGCGAGCTCGGCGTCACGGGACCGCAGCGAACCCTTCCGGGCCGCCGCGGCGGCGAGAGCGCGCCAAGGCGAGGTCCTGGAAGTGGTTTTGCGCGTTGAAATGCTTTGTCAAGGGCACCTTTCGCCATGAGCCGTCGCCCGACAGTTCCCAGGCGAGCTCGTCGTCGGCGAGGACTACCTCGAGGATTTCTCTCAGCCGGGCGCGCACCTCTTCCGAAGTGACGTCCACGAGCGCCTCGACACGCCTGTCGAGGTTGCGCTCCATCATGTCCGCCGAGCCCATGAGGTAGACGCCGCCTTCTGGGAGGCCCGGCCACGGGCGCACACCATCAGGCGGCCGGGGTTCGCCGGCGTGACCTTCACTGAAGTAAAAAATCCGCGAGTGCTCGAGGTAACGCCCGACGAGCGACCTGACCTTTATATTTTCCGACAGCCCGCGCACCCCCGGGCGAAGTGCGCACATTGCCCGCACGATGAGGTCGATCTGAGTGCCCGATCGGGAAGCGTTGTAGAGAGCGTCGATCACCTTGCTGTCGACGAGGTTGTTGAGTTTCCAAACGATGCGGCCGGCGCTGCCGTAGGAACTTTCCCGCTCGATCAGCTCGATGATCTTGGCCCGGAGGGCAAGCGGCGCAACTATCAGCTGGCGGTAAGCCGATTGCCGGCTGTACCCAGTGAGAAAATTGAACAGGTCAGTGAGATCCTCGCCCAGGGTCGGGGAGGCCGTGAGCAACCCGAGGTCTTCGTACATCCGCGCCGTCGAGGAGTTGTAGTTGCCCGTCCCCAGATGGCAGTAGCGGTGGATGCCGTCCTTTTCCTCCCTGACCACGAGGGCAGTCTTGGCGTGGGTCTTGAGGCCGATCAGGCCGTAAACGACGTGCACACCCACCTGCTCGAGAGCGCGGGCCCAGTTGATGTTGGCGGCCTCGTCGCCGCGAGCCTTCAGCTCCACAAGAGCAGCTACTTGCTTACCTCTTTCGGAGGCCGTGATGAGAGCCGTCACTACCGGGCTGTCCCCCGACGTCCGGTAGAGCGTCTGCTTTATTGCCAGCACGTGCGGATCCC
>Ga0335074_10002013_pt1 | contig 27643 bp, 24 predicted proteins | sample Lox_Sample_23_FD_206715 | JGI IMG/M metagenome (GOLD analysis project Ga0335074, IMG submission 206715) | Soil microbial communities from Loxahatchee National Wildlife Refuge, Florida, United States - Lox_Sample_2.3 | ecosystem: Environmental > Terrestrial > Soil > Wetlands | place: USA...
GGCGCAACTCCCCAAGAAGAGACAGCATGAAATCGCGAGGAGAGCGAATGCGGGGTACGTAGAGCGCCAGGGGATTTCTTTCGACGAAAGCCAAAAGCAGACGAGTCTTGCCAACGCCCTCAGGGCCGTAGACCAGCATCGATTTGCGCCTCTGTGCCTGTGCCAGCAGGCGCGCGATCTCTTCCGCTCTCTCGACTGCGGCGAGGTACTGATTGTCCGGGGCGTGGAGAGCTGCTGCTGTCATGGTCTCGCTCCTCCTTAACGTGAAGCCACAGGCGTAGGAAATCTCTCGTGGCTCGTGCGAATGGCTTCGTAAGCCGCCGCACGGTCCTTCCAACCGAGTACCTCCGTCTTTTTGCCCTCAAGGCTTTTGTAGACCGAGAAGAAGTGTTCCACCTCGCGGAGAATGTGAGGCATCACATCCGTGTAATTTTGGATGTTGCTCGCGCGCGGATTCCCAGTCGCAAAAGCCAAGACCTTTTCGTCTGGTATTCCCTGATCGAGCATCTCGAAGAGACCTATGGGTCTTGCTTTGAAGACGCAGCCCGGAAACGTCGGCGAGTCCCCGAGAATCAGAATATCCAGAGGATCGCCGTCCTGTGCAAGAGTCTGAGGGATAAAGCCATATTCGCCCGGATAATGCACTGGTGAATGGAGCACGCGATCGAGCCGGAAGACATGCAGTTTCTTGTCGTACTCATACTTGTTAACGCTGTCGAGGGGGATCTCGACAACAGCGGTGACAATCTCCGGCGCATGCTCGCCAATGGGAAGCTCCAGGTAGTTGTCGGTCATTTTGCTCCTTTGTGTTGTTCCACACAGGCGCAAAAGAAAACTCCTGCACCCATGCAGGAGTCATCAGCCATTCCATTTCGGATGGCGGTTGTGGCGGATTCCGTCGCCTTCCTTCAAGATGTAGCACAGCTATCCATGCCCCGCAACGCGTGAAATCAACTCAATACGTTCAGACGAGAGCCGACACTTCCGCTTCTAAGCGTTGGAGCCGCTCAAGGGCTGACTGCACTGCCTGATCGCCCTCCTCTTTGACTTTCCGAGCACGACCCAGCGCCTCTTCCGCTATGCGGCTCACCTCATGCAGTAGCTTGCGAATTTCAACCTCCAAGCGTTCACGACTCTCCTGTATTCGATTCAACACGTCGTTCTGTACACGCGAACTATTTGTCTCAAGGAGGTGGAGAAGGAATTCATGAGCATCCTGCGTAATCAGCCTGCGTCCACCGAGCAGCGGCAGGAAGACGTCTGCCAGCCAACGCAGAGGTGAAGGTGGCTGCGCAGTTCCGATGAAGTCTTCGAACGTAAACCTCGAACGAACGCGAAAGCCCTTCTCTGCGTCGAGCGCATGAGGCATCCGCGTTAATTCACTGAGCCCGGCGTCTGCCAGTGTTTTCAGGAAGCTGTTTCCCATCTCAACAAATCGAAGGGCGACGGCGCGATACTGGCGCTCCCCCTCTTCCTGCTCAGGTCCGAGCCACGGCATCACTTTGCGCCTGGAGATTTCCTGGGCGAGGTGCATCACGCTGCGTCGATAGCGCGGGCCAAAGCCACGGTGGACAGCGCGCAGGCCCTCGCCGAACTCTATCTTTGATTCCGCTTCGGCGGAATCGGAAAACTGCCGGCGCCTTTCCACGAAGAAGTCCGAGATCCGCTGCTGCTCCGCCATGAACAGGAAATTCAGCTCGCGCATGGAGCGCTCAGCCTCACCGATTGTGTTTCTCATGAGTTCAATGCGGCGTTCCGATTCTTCGATTGGCCGCTGAAGCGCCTCCCGATCCTCACTGATAATGGCCTGCAGTCGCTCGCTTAGCCGCTGAAGTCCCCGTTCGCAAGCGGCACGGACGAGATTCCTGCCCGAATCGTCGACCAGATGATGCAAGGCCGCCAGCAGCTTCTCCCAATCTCGCAGAGGGCCGCGGCATTCACTCCGCTCGGCGGCGCTCACCTGAAAAACGTCACCGACGGTGCGATGGAGCCGCTTCTCGAGAATCTCCCGCGTGAACTTCACCGCCGCGGCGCGCTCCGGATCACTGGTTCGGTCGGCCTTGTTAATGACGAGAATCAGATCCTGAACCTGCTTACCGACAGTCTCCACCAAGGCCAATTCCTCGCCTGCAATTGGTGGATCGGCTCCAACGACAACCAAGGCTGCGTCGATGTGAGGAACAAAAGCCTGCGTCGTTACCGTGTTTCCAGTGAATACTGAGCCGAGACCCGGTGTGTCGACAAAACACATACCGGATGACAGCAATGGACTGGTTACAAACACTTCCGCGCCTTCGACGCCTTTCTTGTTCTCGGGGTTGAGTTCCTCCGTCACGTATTCCTTCAAGTCGGACATGGCAATATCCTGCCAAGACCCGTCGCGCATGCGAATTCGTGCCTGTAGCTGGCTGCCAAACCGAATGACGGTGGGCACGGCCGTCACCGGGACAAACCCTGTGGGAACGACTGCATGGCCGACAAGAGCATTGAGCAGCGTCGATTTCCCTCGCTTGAACTGACCGACACAGGCTACATAGAACCGCCCTTCGGCCACCCGCGCCGCGAGATCCCGTGCCTCCTCGGCAACAGGTACGGAACCGAGCTCCTGAGCCAGATCAGCAAGTCGTAAAAGACGCGAAGAGCCATCCATGGCCACAGACATCTTGGCCGCCATGGAGTCATCCATCACCATCAGACTGTCGTTGCGGTCTTCAAGGCCCGATTCCATAGATTCACGGCTTTCCCGGCGCAGCGGTTGCGTTTCTCGAATATCGAATGACCTGCACCGTTGACATGGCGATCAGGCCGTCCTGAACCATCTCGTCCAAATGCGGAATCAATTTGGCGATCTGAGGCTCGGTGTCGATGATGCTGAGCATGATGGGAGCGTCCCGAGAAAACGTCCAGTGGCTGGAGTGGCGAATCCGCGTGCTCGTTCCGTAGCCCTCAATGCCGCGGTAGACGATTGCCCCGGCCATGCCGAGTTCCTGGCATTTGCCGACGATGGCTTCGTGGAGCGGCTTGCCCTGCCATTTGTCACTTTCGCCAAAGTGAATTCGCAGCATGCGAGCCTGAAATTCTTCCTTCATTGTTCAGCCTCCGTTCACGCCAATACTGGTCCCGACGGTTTCGAATCCTCTCCAATTTCTACTTCGATCGGGCGGTGGGAATACTTAATGATCTCGACGTCCGAGAGAACCACGAGACCCTCCTGCACCATCTGTTCAACCATCGGGAGGAACGCTCGCAGCTTGTCCTCAATATCGATAGCCGAGAGCATGATGGACGAATCGTGGCTCAGGTGCAGCGGCTTATCCTTATGAATCCTACGATGCGCTCCGTATCCGAGGATGCCCTTATAGACAGTCACTCCGGCAATATCATTGGCCCGCATGGCCTCCACCAGCGCCTGGTATAGCGGGCGGTCCTTCCATCGGTCGGATTCGCCGATGTAAATTCGCATCATCCGCGCCTTACCCTCAATCTTCTCGTGAGCCGCTGGCAAGACATTTTTTGCGCGTGACGGCTGCGCTGGCTTCGCGACCGTTGTTTCCTGAATTTCGATCATGCCACTGCCGGCGAGTTCTTCGAGTTTTCCTAACAACTCGTTGACCTTTTCCCGAGATTCGACAAACTCGATCTTGAGGGGAAGGTGGTCCGAAATCTCCACAAAGCTGGATGAGTGCATGTGATGATCGGCACCGAAGCCCGCGACCCCCTTCAAAACGGTTGCGCCGGAGACTCCCCGAAAAAAGAGAAAGTCGAGGATTCGGGAATATCGGGAGACTCCGTGACTGGTCGATCCTTCGCTCAGGTAGATGGTCACCTTGACTGCTTTTCCGGCATTCAACATGTCTATTTGTCTCCTTAGGGACGTAGTCCCCGTTGCGAAGCAAGAAACTCGGCGGCACGGCCTACAGCACCCCAGCCAACTCGATTGGATTCCGGCAACCATTCGTCCCGGAGATTCTGGAGATCCGCGCTCAACTCTTGTCGGTAGGCCTCTATCATGCTGTCGATCCGGGGAATGAAAGTCGGGGGCAGGCCGGGGCGAAGCTTGAGTCCGTGAGGGATGCAAAGATTACCGCTGCCGCGAAGCCATTCCGTGACTTCGGCGCGCTGCAGGCAACTCAGGAATTCTCGAACTCGCAGATTTTCCTCTTTGAGCACCTCGTCGCAGATATCGCAAGCGGCATTTCCGTTGGAGAGGGGTGCTGCCTCATTGACAAGCTTCAGGAAAATTCGCGCCGCAACGGGCGCTTCTTGCACGGCGGCAAGACCCCAGACGTGAAAATTGCAAAGATGATGCAGTTCCCCTTCTGCGTGCTTTTGCAGGCGATCGGCCTGAAACTCCTTCAGGAATCGGCAAAAGGGACACCCGGGTTCATGAAGGACCGGGAGAATCGACTGGTAGACAACATGTTGCTTATGCCTTCTCATGAGATCGCCTCCGCGATCAGCACTCCAGCCCAGATGGCGACGAGACCCAGGAATAAACTAGCCAGCACATATAGAGAAGCGATAAAAAACGCTCCCGTTCTGATCGACGAAAAGGTCTCCCATTCATAGGTTGAAAAAGTGCTGTAGGCGCCGACAAAACCGATGGGGACCAAGTAACGCCATGCCGGGCTCAGATCGGCGCGTCTTCCCAGGAACGTCAATGCGAATGCAATGATGACGCACGCCGTGATGTTGATCACGAACGTCCCGTAATAGAACTTTGTGCCAAAGCGGCCAGATATGGTTGAACCAACCCAGTACCGCGCGATCGAACCGAGCGACCCGCCCAACGCAATGAAGAAGTATTTCTGCAAGTCCTCTCTCCCTGATGGATTACGCCCGTTTCACTGCCAAACCGGAATCTGTGCCTGCGCTCCACTCGCGGAGCAGCATCAGGTCACCTTTGACCATTTCAATATCCTTCGGTCCTTCACCGAGGCCACTCAGGCGCTGAATCTGTGCTCGATAGGTATCGGCATAGGAGTTCACGAGAGCCACCGCTTTACGGATCGCTTGCTCGCTCCATTGGCGCAGCGAATAGCCGTAAAGATGCAACTCATTGCGAAAATCAGATCCGATGCTCTGACGCAGGCTGCTGGCGATCGTTGAACGAATCACGCGATCTCCCATCCATCTCCACCGCCCTGCATTGGCTTCCGGGGGGAGGGCTGCCAGTTCGAAACGGGGTACGTCGCGCAGCAGGTTTTCGAAGTCGGCGGGCACGGGCGCCTCGTTGCTGCCCAGTTCTTCGGCGGCCTGCCGCAGAGTTCGAACGGCGTGCTCCATCGCGGCGCGAAGCCGTTCTACCTGCTGAGCTACGAACTTCTGCACCGCATCGTGGATCCACTCCGAGAGCTGAAGAGCAGCTACAGACGAGCCTGGATTGGAGCGAATCCATGCCAAAGCCTGATCCACAACTTTGCCTAGCACAGCATCCGGCGATTCGCCGAATTCGAGAAATGCATGATCGAGAGATGTCAACATCTCCCCGATCTGTCCTGTGACGAGGCGCAATTGCCCTTCCACACCAGAAGGAACTACGGGGGGCTTCTCACGGCCATGCCGATCCGCGAGTGTCTCCAGGGCAGCAATGACGGAATCTCGGAGAGCCCCGATTTTTCTGGCGACTGAAGCCTCGCGAAGACTCTGTGCCTTCTCAAAACGAGGCAGCAGTTCACGTTCAAAAAAGTGATCAAGGAGTGCGCCCGAAGTCGGGAGGGCGCTGACGGCATGAACGTGGACTGTGATGCCAAGTTCCTGCCGCAACTGGTCTTCGATGTAGGTGATAGTCCGGTGCAAATCCCCTTCAGCCAACAAATCGGACTTGCTGAGGAGCACCAGAGAAGGAATGCCTGTTTCGTACAGCAACCGCAGCGTCCCGATGTCTTCGTCGTTGAGCGTCGCGCCTGCATCAATCAGGAGCAGGGCCAGATCGCACACCGGCAAATAGGCCATCGTCTCTGCGGCACCTTTTCTGGCAAGGGATCCAAGCCCGGGGGTGTCGACCAGAACAATGCCTTGCTTAAGGCGTCGCGAGGGAACCTCGACGATGGCGCGGGCGACGTTGCGCAGATTCCCTGGATTTCCCTTTTCCGTGACAAGGTCTGCCAGTTGGTCGACGGGAACGATCTCACTTCGGCCGTCACCATAGGTCACCGCCGCCCGCAACGCAGGCCCGTACCGCAGTTTGGTTGGAACAGCGGTGATCGGGTTGACCCCAACGGGCAGCACATCCGTGCTGAGGAGCGCATTTAACAGCGACGACTTGCCACTGCTGACCCGGCCAAACAGCGCGACTTCGAGATTGTTGTCTTCCATACGGCCGGCAAGAGAAGCAATTCGCGGGCGAAATTCGACGAGACCCTGCCGAGTTACGACTTGCTCGATGATCTGCAGGAGATCGACGTCGTATCCGGTTTCCCCGAGCTTGCGCAAACGGGTCTCAAGGTTCGCCGTTAGTTCCTGACGGAGATATCGCTCCATGCCTTCGACCAGCGAACGCAATTCGTGAACAACTCCATTGAGTTCGCCGACAGCATCCTCCGGCACCTCGCCGGAACCACGCATGTAGCCCGGGCGGAGCTCTTCAATCGCAATGTCGATGAAAGCAAGATTCGTGAGAACGGCCCGCGTGGCGGGGATGTCGGGCGCATTTGGTCTCAGGTGCTGCCATTCGAGCGCCCGCAAAAGCTGTCGGCGCAGGCGACGAATGTAGTCCTCGATCACGCGGACCTGAGCCGGAGCGATGTCGATGACATAGCGCGGAAACGGCGACTGGGACGTCGCCTGATGCATGATGTGTTCAACATCGTTAAGAAGCTTGTCGATGTATTGGCAGCTAATGCGAAGACGGTTCTGCTGGGGACCGTTCAGTTCCCCCGGGAACCGCTTCATCAACGCATCGTCCGTCTCGTGTTGGGGCATGACTCCTCCAGGCGTTTTCAGCTTGCAGGAGTCATTTGCCCAGTGAGCAGTTGAGGTGGACTCCAACACCTGTACGACAGTTACGCTTTCACAGAATGTTTCCGACGTTCGTAAATAATGGCGCCGGCATAGCGCGCTTTCGATCCGAGTTCGCGCTCGATCTCCAGAAGGCGGTTATATTTCGCGATTCGCTCACCGCGGCTGGTCGAGCCTGTCTTGATCTGACCCATGCCACAGGCGACCGCGAGATCGGCGATGCTGCTGTCGTCGGTTTCCCCGGAACGGTGCGAAATCACCGCACCGTATCCGTGATGGCGAGCCATCGCAATGCAATCGAGGGTTTCGCTCACGGTGCCGATCTGATTTAGCTTGATCAGAATCGCGTTAGCGATTTTGTCTTTGATGCCCTGCTGAAAAAGCGCGGAATTGGTCACAAAGTTGTCATCGCCGACCAACTGAATCGTGTTGCCCAGTTCCGTTGTTAGCTGTTGCCAACCCGCGCGGTCATCCTCAGCCATCCCATCTTCGAGCGACCAGATCTCGGGGTATTGCCTTAGCCAGTCTTTCCAGAGAGCGATCATTTCGGCGGAGGTTTTCTTGCTCTTATCCGACTTCCGGAATTCGTAGACGCCCTTCTCGTACAGTTCGCTGGCGGCCGGATCGAGCATGATGACAATTTCTTCGCCTGGCTTGTATCCGGCTTTGCGAATCGCTTCGAGGATCAGTTCGATCGGCTCTTCGTTCGACTTGAGTTGTGGCGCGAACCCGCCTTCATCACCGACCGCCGTGCTGTGGCCTTTTGCGTGGAGAACCGATTTCAACATCTGGAATGTCTCCACCGCGGCACGCAATGCTTCGCGGAAATTTGGGGCGCCGACGGGCGAGATCATGAATTCCTGAAAGTCAACGCTGTTGTCAGCGTGGCGGCCACCATTGAGAACGTTCAGACTAGGGGTCGGCAGCAGGTTCGCCGGGTTCTCTACCAAGGCGGCGTACAACGGAAGGCCACGGTCGGCAGCAGACGCGCGCGCCACAGCAAGGGAGACGCCGAGAATGGCGTTCGCGCCGAGACGGGCTTTGTTTGGAGTTCCGTCCAGTTCGCAGAGCTTCTGGTCGAGGCCCTTCTGATCGTTCGCATCCAGACCGTGAACCGATATCTGAATTTCACCTTCGACGTGACTGACTGCTTTTAAAACACCCTTGCCGCTGTAGCGCGATTTGTCACCATCACGCAGCTCGACCGCCTCGCGTTTCCCGGTAGATGCCCCGGAGGGAACTTTAGCCGTGCCCTGAACACCGTTCGCAAGGGTTGCAGTGACGGCAAGCGTGGGATTGCCGCGGGAATCCAGGATTTCGAGGGCTTCCAGTTTCGCAATTTCAGACATAGCAATACACTTTCCCGACCGTAAGGTCGCCAGTGAAAGAAGACGTGAAGCATTTGCGTCCGGAACAGGGCGAAGAAGAGACGCGAAGTCCCTGCGCGCGGATGAATTCGCACGGAGGGCGAAGCCGAAGCAGAGAACGCACCGAAGCCATGGGCATCATGAACTCAGGTTCCAGATTGTCTTTTGGGATTCCCGGCTACAGACATGTCTCCGTAACAGGGAATCCCCTGTCAGGAGTCATCATCTGTCCGGCTCGTAGGAGGAGGACAGCAGTTAAGGTGAACTCCGTCACCTGCTAGTCTTCAATTTATTTCTATGCCTGTTTGGCGAAGGATGTCAACAGCACGAGCGTAATCAACAAGATTCTGAAGAAGGCAACCGCTGCCGGCCTGAAGTCATTCGAAATCTTGACAAGCCGAGCTATAAGACGCAAGATGCTCGCTAGAACAATCTGCGTTTGGTGATGAAGTCCACCATTAACCGCCTTCATGGCTGATGACTCCTACCCGTAAAGGGGAGTCATGCCATGAAGAAATGCCGGTGCCGCGTAGCCCAGCCTGAACAAACAGCCCTCCCCTGCAACCTCTTGCAACCCTGCTATTCCTTCCCGTGGAGGCCGCATGGTCTTGCCTGACCTCGTTCTCCAGATTTGCCAGGTTCTCTGCGTGCTGCTGCTGGCCCCGTTACTCCAGGGTTTCATCCTCAAGGCCGAAGAACGGGTCCAGCGCAGTCGCGGCCCAAGTCTGATCCAGCCCTATCGGGACCTCTGGAAACTCTTCCACAAAGAACTGGTCCTGCCGGAGTCGGCCTCGTGGATCTTCTGGATCGCTCCCTTCGTGGCGTTCACGGCCATGTTGATCGTGCCGATTCTCATCCCGGTTCTGACGGATCGCCCACTGCCCCTGTCGGACATGGGTGACATGCTCGGTGGCGGAATGGTGTTGACCCTCGGATCCTTCGCGATCCTCCTCGCGGGTCTGGATTCAGGCAATGTATACGGCGGCATTGGTTCCAGCCGCGCCGTCATGCTTGGGATTCTCGCCGAGCCAACGCTGATCCTTGTTCTTGTCGGCATCAGTCTGCTCGCTAAGGCGATGCTGCCTTTTGTAGTAAATCATTTGCTCCTGGGCAGTTTGTCCGTTTACTGGAGCCCGGCGCACGTATTCCTCATCCTCGGATTCTTCGCATTGCTTCTGGTCGAAACGGATCGTCTGCCGATTCACTCCAGCACGCACATCGAGATCTACATGATCGACGAAGCCCGAATTCTTGAATATTCCGGACCGTTGCTCGCGCTGCTCAAGTGGGCTTCCATGATGAAGCAGTTCATCCTCTACATCATTTTCTGCAACGTCTTTCTGCTTCCCTGGGGCATGTCGCAGCTGGGTACTCCCCTCGGTCAACTCGGCTCCGTCGTCACCCTATTACTCAAATTTCTGCTGGTCGCGCTTGCGGTGGTCATCGTTGAAACCGTGCAGTCACGTCTTCGCTTTTACCGCTACCAGGAGCCGTTAGCTGCCGGCTTCCTGTTCGCGGTCCTGGCCATTGTGTCGAGTCAGTTGCTTTAGGAGCCGCGGATGTTTCTGGCGCATGTGAACTCGTTGGAAGCATCGATCTTTAGTTCGCTGGCGATCCTCAGTCTTCTGTTGGCATTCGTCATGCTGGGGTCCCATTGGCTGCGCAACTACGTCTACGCATTTGCCGCGGAGTCCTGGCTCATTGCAGCGCTCTCGGCAGCTGTCGGATACTTTGGCGGCTACCGCGAGCTCTATGCCATCGCTATTCTGACGGCTCTGTTTAGGGGACTGGTGCTGCCCTGGCTGCTGGTTCGCATCATTTCCCACCTGAACGTGAAACGGGAGATGCACGCTGTGCTGCAGCCCAGTTCGAGCCTGGTCGTCGGTGCGCTCCTGGTGATGTTTGCTTTCGTCATTGCGAACTATATGAATCATGAGACGGCGACAGCGGGTCACGTGGTGGTGCTGGCTCTGACCATCATGATTTCGCTGAAGCTTCTCGGCTTTCTCATGCTTTCGGTCCGCAACGAGGCCATCAGCCAGATTCTCGGCCTCCTTGTTCTCGAAAATGGCATCTTCCTTGGTTCTCAAATTCTTGTTCCGGGCATGCCCATGCTGATTGAGATTGTCATCCTCTTCGATCTTCTAATCATCGTGGCGTGTTTCGGAATGCTGGTTCGGTACCTTGTGGTTCATGCCGGCACTACGAGCAGCCGCGAACTCCAGAGGCTGGTGGGCTGAACCATGGCATACGATCTGGCTCTCATCCTCTTCCTGGCTCCCGCGATTGCCGCGATTGCATCGCTCATCCTCCGCCAACCCCGCATCGCCGAATACCTCACGGTCGCCGCAGCCGTCATCGATCTGGTGGTAAGCATTCCGATGCTGGTATCGGTTCTGAGAAACGGGCCGGTTATAGCCCTCCACGGGTACGTGCTCATTGACATGCTGGGCACCTGGGTCATGATCTGTATCGCGATTGTCTACGCTCTTTCCTCGATCTATGCGGTCGGATACATGCGGTTGCTCGACGAAGAGCCCCGCCTCCCGCTCTTCTACGCACTTTTCTCTGGATTCGCATTCACCATGTTTGCTGCCTGCGTGATGAACAATGCCGGAGTCTTCTGGATCGCGATCGAGTTGACAACGCTGATCAGCACATTCCTCGTGGGCTTTGAGCGGGAAGCGGAAAGTACTGAGGCGGCGTGGAAGTATATCGTCGTCGTATCCAGCGGCATCAGCTTGGCTTTGCTCGGGACAGTGCTCTTTTACTGGGGCGGATCGTTTGTCCTCGGTCCGACCTATGCGATGACATGGGCGGCGCTGCATCAATCGGCCGCGCAGGTGTACACACCTCTGCTCACGGTTTCGTTCCTTCTCGTGCTCGTTGGATATGGTACCAAGGCCGGTTTGGCGCCGATGCACACCTGGCTGCCCGACGCGCACAGTGAGTCGCCAGCTCCGGTATCCGCGATGCTGTCCGGCGCTCTCCTCAATGCATCGATGCTCGGGATTGCGCGCTTTCTTGCTGTAGTCGGCGGTACCAGGACCAGCCGCTTCGCGCACTCGGCCGTAGTTTCGTTCGGCATTTTTTCCTTCGTTCTTGCAGCTCTGTTCATCGTCCGCCAGACCGATGTGAAACGCCTGATGGCGTACTCCAGCGTCGAGCACATCGGGGTTCAGGCACTCGGCCTGGGCTTCGGCGGGGTTCTCGGCGTGGCGGGCACGCTCTATCACATGCTGAATCACTCTCTGAACAAGTCGTTGATGTTCTTCGGTTCGGGAAATGCGATGCGAGCCTACGGTACCAAGGACATCAGCAGAATCCGCTCAGTCCTACGTACGTTCCCGGCGTCGGGTACTCTGTGGCTTTTGGGCGCAGTCGGCATCGCAGGCGCCCCACCGTTCGCTCTTTTTCTCAGCGAATTCACAATCCTGCGCGCTGGCATGAGTGGGCGCTATCGGTGGGCTGCCATTTTATTTGTCGTATTCCTGATCGTTGTTTTTATCGGATTCCTGTCACACTTCCGCAGCATGTATTTCGATCAGACCGCTGAGCCGGGCGAAAAACTCTCGGGTCTCGCGTGGCGAGCTTTACCGATGTGGCTGGCGTTTGCCCCAATTCTGATCCTCGGCCTCTGGTGGCCACAACATCTGTGGTCCGTTTTCGCACGAATTTCCTCGAACCTTGTCGGAGTCGCGCAATGACGCCAACCGTAGAGCGCGTTCCCGGGCGCGGCATGAAGGGGACCGCGGAGCACACCGTGTGGCCCCACTCAATTCCGCAGGCGTGCGAGGACCTCATGCAGGCTGGAGCACGGCTCCAGATGGCTTACGCATGGTTTCCGCGGCCCGGACAGCCCGCCGAAGTGATTTATCTCGCGGACCGGGCACCACATCAGCCCTTTGAGATTCTGCGCTGCAACCTCACGGAGCAAACTCAGGAACTTCCTTCGATGACGCCTAGGATTCCGCTCCTGGGCTGGTATGAGCGCGAAATGCACGAGTTGTGCGGGATTCACTTCCGCGGCCATCCGGAGCTAAGGCCGCTCGTCTTGCATGAAGGGGCTGCGCCCCCCATGCCGCCGCTCGATCCCCGTTACCAGCCAACGGAATTGATGCCGTACACGGAATCGCCGTGGGATCTGCCTCCGGTTGAGGGAGACGACGTGCAATTTCTGCCCTTCGGGCCGGTACGCGCCGATGTGCTGGAGTCGGCACAAATCGTCTTCTTTTACGTTGGTGAGGCTATCCTGCATTGCCATCCACGACTGTTCTTCAAACATCGCGGCATGGAGAAGCGATTCGAGGGCCTGACGCCCGCGATGGGTGCGTTGATCGCCGAACGCGTATCCGGCGTGGACAGTGTCGCTCACACACTGGCATTCTGCCAGGCAGTTGAAGCAGCATGTGGTTGTGAGGTCTCCCCCCGGGCACGTTTCCTGCGCACGATCCTCGCCGAACTCGAGCGCCTCTACAACCACCTTTATTACTTCGGCCACCTCTGCCATACCACGACTCTGAAGGTCGGCGAGGCAGAGGGGAAATTACTCGCGGAGCGATCGAAACAGATCAACGGAATGCTGACGGGAAGCCGCTTCCTACGAGCTCTGGTTATGCCCGGCGGCCTGCGGCGCGATCTCGATCTGGCCGCACTCTCTGGAAAGCTTCGGATGCTCGAACCTGAAATTCTCCGGTATATGGAGATGCTGGAACAAACCAACAGCCATCTGGATCGGCTGATCACAACGGGGCATCTGCCACAGCAATTCGCGTTTGATCAGGGTGCGACCGGGCCGGTGAAGCGAGCTTCCGGCATCCAGCACGATCTCCGTTGCGACCACCCTTACGCGGCCTACGGCCAGCTTGCGATGGAGACTCCGATGCGCACCGAAGGGGACGCGCATGCTCGCGTCCAGGTTCGCATGGAGGAGGTTCGGAACAGTTTGAAGCTACTCTACTCGGCTATCGAAGCAATTCCGGGAGGGCCGGTAAGGGTCGAGTTCAACCCCGTACCTCTGGCAGAAGGTCTGGGGTGGTGCGAGGGATCGCGTGGTTCCACGTATTACTGCGTCCACCTAAATGGCGAAGGACGGCTCGCACGTGTGAAGGTGAAATCGCCATCGTTCTCTAATTGGCGCGTCTTCCCCTACACCGTGCACGACACCAACATGATGGATTACGCCATCAACGAAGCGAGCTTCGGCCTCACCATGGCGGGCTGCGACCGATAAAGGCAAGGAGAAACAATGCCGCTTTGGACACTTTTCGGACTTGGGCGCGGGCTGGCGACGACGCCGTGGCCCGAGAGACAGAACGCGGCTGTCCAGCCCGGCGTGCTCGGTTTGCCGCGATATCACTCCGACCGCTGCGACGAGGATTGCAGGGCCTGCGCTGAAGCCTGTCTCCCGGGCGCCATCGATGTCAAAGATGGGAAGTTTCGCCTCGACTACGGAAAGTGCATCGCCTGCCAGCTTTGCACGGAAGTCTGTCCCAACGAGGTGCTCACGAAATCGCAGGACTGGGCCTTCGGTGTTCGCGAGCGCAAGGACTTGGTCTGGGCAGAGGCGTTCGCGTCCCCCTCGGCACAGGAACTGAAGAACGGCATCCGCAAGCACTTCAAACGCAGCCTCCACATCCGTCATGTCGATGCGGGATCCTGTAACGGTTGCGAATCGGAACTGCAGGCTCTGAACAATCCCTTCTATAACCTTCACAGGCTCGGCATTTTCTTTACGCCCTCGCCTCGTTTCGCCGACCTTCTGCTTGTGACAGGTTCGGTGACGTATGCGATGCGCGGCCCACTGTTGGAAACATGGAACGCTATGCCGGAGCCGCGCTGGGTGATGGCCGTTGGCACCTGTGCGGTGTCGGGAGGCGCGACCGGGGGTGGCTACGCCTGCGGTCATGGTCTCGAAGGCATTCTTCCTGTGGATGTCTGGCTGCCGGGCTGTCCGCCGAATCCATCGGCCATCATCCACGCGCTGTTGTTGCTGCTTAATCGCGCTGGCCAGCGCGTCAGTGGAGGCAGCTATGCAGGCTGACCTTCTGCTCGCGATGGTCCTTCTCTGGGTTGCGTCAGCCATGGTTGCGCTCCTTGGCATGCCGGCCGTGCTTGCGCGTTTCGGGATTGCGCTCGGTTGTCTTGCCGGCATCATCGCATCACTCGAAGGGCTTGCGATCGGATCGGCTGTGGTATCGCTTGGCCTTCACCTCAGTGACACCGCGGTTCAATTCCATCTCACGAACGCAGCCCTCTGGTTGATGCTATTTGGCCTGATCCCCGCCTTAGTTGCCGCTCCGCTGCGTAATGGTGCGGCTGCCGGATGGCCGACTCGACGCTGGCTCGCCGGTTTCGCAATTACCCTGATCGGCGCGCTGGGCGTGATGGGTCTCGAGGATGCAGTCTCGTTCCTGATCGCGTGGGAAGTGATGAGCCTTGGCGGAGCGGCCATGATTCTCGGTGAGGGTGTGTCCGAAGCATCCGGCCGACCCGTGCTCTTCATGCTGAGCCTGCTGGAAGTCGGTGCCGTCGCCATCCTTCTCGCGCTTCTGCTGACCGCGAGCCGCACGGGCTCCTGCAACTTTTCGAGTTTCGCCGCCTCGGGGGGTCTTTCCACCCCGGGAACCCTGTTGCTTGCCCTTCTGTTGCTCTTCGGCTTTGGCGCGAAGCTGGGAGTGTTGCCCTTCTACGAGTGGTTCCCAGCGGCCTATGGCTCGGGCAGTGGCGCCACGGGGCTCGTCTTTTCGGGAATCGTGCTAAATGCGGCATTCTTCGCCCTGGGTCGCGGCATCCTCGAATGGCTTCCGCATAGTGGCTTCTGGGCGATGAGTGCGGCGGGCATCATGGTTCTTGCCGGTGTTGTGAGCGCGATTCTGGCGATCTTCAACGCCTTCCAGGAAGAGGACTGGCGCCGCATGTTGAGCCTCTCGTCCGCGGAAAATGCCTGCGTGGCTGTCGCGGTGCTCGGTGCGTCATGGCTCTTTTTTGCCTGCGGCTTGCCTGAGCAGGCGGCACTCGCCTGGATCGTCTGCCTGCTCCACCTGGCCGGACACAGCCTCGCCAAAGGCACGCTGTTCTTGACCGCCGATGGAGTGCGCTCTGTAACGGGCAGCTACGCGATCCGCCAGACAGGACTGCTCAGAAACAACTCGGCCGCTTTCGGAATCGGGGCCTTGTTCGCGGCGATGAGCCTTGCCGCACTGCCCCCGCAAGCTGGCTTTGTCAGCGAGTGGTATGTCTTCCAGAGCCTCTTTCACGGAATGCAGGTGAATGTGCTGGCAGCGCGCCTCACGATCGCAATTGCCGCGGCGGGACTAGCGCTGGTCGCCGCGGTTGCCTTGGCAACATTCGCCAAACTCTATGGGGTTGGCTTGCTCGGCGACCATCATGTACACACGCGGCATTTCTCCGCCGGGCGAAGCACCGGAATCTTCGTGCTTGGCGGCGTTGTCCTCGCCCTTGCCGTCGGAATGCCTTGGGCTGTTCACGCCCTGGGCTCGGGAAGCACGGCTCTCTTCGGAGTGGACGCTACAGCCGACATGCAAAGCGGCTGGCTGTTGGTGCCCCTGAGTAACAAGTTTGCTTTCATCTCGCCTGCAAAAATGATCATCGCCGGACCCCTGCTGGCGCTGCTGCCTGTCGCTCTATTCCTTTTCAGCCGGCGTTCTCTCCATTTTCGCCGGGTCGCGGTCTGGTCCGGCGGCCGACGCGAGGACGCCCGACGAATAGCCACGACGTCACTGGCCTTCTCCAACGCTTTACGTACGTTCTATGGATTCATCTACGGCCCCACGCACAACCTGGAGCGCGAATACGATCACGGCCCTTATTTTGTGAAACGTCTCATCTTCAATCAGGAAGTCGCGCCCATCTTCGGGCCCGGACTCTTTCGCCCTTTGGCCCGAGGTGTCCGCAAACTTGCAGAAGCGGTCAGCAAGCTCCAGTCCGGCTACCTCAATCTCTACAATGCACTCATCGGGATGCTTCTGGTCCTGATTCTCGCGCTGGCGCTTTTTTATCGGTAGCAGGTATGACTCTCTCAACGGGCCGCTGAATATCAGGAACAGCAGTTGCGAGATAGGCCTCGGCGAGATCCGGATACAGCCGCAGCCAACGGGTCAGATCGATGAGATGGCTGCTATCGAGTGCCGCGCGCAATCGCGGGTTCTTCAACCCGCGGCGAAGAATGGTTTTCACCACCAGGTCCTGATCACCCATTTCAAAGCAGACCCTGAACGCTCCCTCGTTGACAACGCGATCGCGCAGAATATTGCAGATCGCGTAGCGGACGCGGTGACGGGTCGCTCCGTCCTCATACACCCGAGAGAGATAAATCGCAGCCTCCATCGGTCTGCCCAAAGACAGTTCGGTATAGATCCTCGCCAAAGCTGGTAGGCAGGGGCGCAGCTTCCACAAGTCGAAACGTCCGTTCACCTCCGGCGAGGCGCTCTGCGCGGAGAAAGAGAGTTTTCGCAGGGTGTTCTGCGTGGAAACTCGCCGCCAAGTCAAACAGATGCGTAACGTAGAAAGTCCTGATTCCCGAAGCGAGGAGTGCCCGCACAATCTGCCTTGCAATCTCCGAGCCTTCCCGTTCGTTGGTGGACGCAAACGATTCATTGAGAAGGACAAGCGAGTTAGGTTTCAGATGATCCACGATAGTGCTCATCCGCGCCAGCTCCTCATCGAGCTTGCCGCTCTTCATCGCCGCGTCTTCTTCGCGCTTGAAGTGGCTGAACACGCCGCCGCACAGGCTGGCCCGATAGGCGTCGGCCGACACAAACATCCCGCACTGCATCATGACCTGCGCCAAACCCAGTGCTCGAAGCAAAGTGGACTTGCCGCCGCGGTTCGCACCGGTCATCATCACGAGCTGCGTTCCATCCGCAGCAATGTCATTCTGGACAACGCCACCTCTCATGCTCAGAGCAAGCGACGGATCATAGAGTCCGTGACCGGACAACGCAGCTTCTTCCCGGCCAGCGATTTGCGGAATGCAGACGCCTTTCCCCCTGGCCGCCAGCTGATCGCGCAGATTGAGACATCCCACATAGAATCCAAGCTCCAGTCGCAGCATTCTGAAAAAGTCGAGAATGTGATCCGTCGATTGAGCCAGAGCTGCGGCGACGGACGCAATACCTTCGCTCTTCAGCTCGCCCAAGGCATTGAATCCGGCTTCATCGCGCTCGGCAATTTCATAGGTGAACGGGTCGAACTCCGTCCTGAAGCGCCCGATCCAATCCTGCACCCGCGCCAGCCAACCTTCTCGTGCCTCGGGCGGCTTGCGCAGAATGTAATGTGTACCCTTGTTGCCCGGCCCCAGTTCCGCGCTCATCAGAAGGCCTCCCGGAAAAGCCAGCCGCTCCAAATGATCCCTTACGCGGTCGAGGTAGGCGTCGCTGACTTCGCTTTGCAGCATCGTAAGGAAGCGACGGAATCCCTTCGAGCGGAATCCCGGCAGTTGTCCATCCGCGATCTGCCGAAGGCTGGTCAGCATGCCCGCAAAGATCTCCAGCACTTCGACCGCACGATGCAGCAGCTCATTCGGGTACTTCGTTGTCATCCAGCCCCATACACGCTTCTCGCGTTCAATGGCTTCGACGGCGAGAGCGTAAAGCTGACGAACGACCTCCGGATGCGTCATAGCGTCAGAGAGAATCTGTTGCCGATAGAGAATCGCAGCGGGGTCCCTGAGAAAGCTCAGCGCGGTCTGCCGTCCAACCTCCCGCAGGAAGGGGTCGCCCGCAGACATGGTGTCCAGCAACAGATCCATGCCTAGGTCGTGCACAAGGTCGTCAGCATTCGCAGGCAACAGTGCGCGTGGGTCGAAGTCTCGATCCTCATGCATCAGCCACGCCTTCATGACGGCTGCCCCGCCGTGTTTTCGACGATCCGCTTCTTCACGGCGTTCTCGGTGAGGCGATACTTGTCAGCGATCGCCATGGCATAGGCCAGACCATCCGCCGGTCTGCGCAGGATCCTGAATGTTCGCCGCGAAGGATCTTCCTGACCAACCTCGCCAACCATGCTGACGGTGCTGGCGCTCATGGATACCAACTCATCAAGAAAGGTGACGGACACACAGATCATGTCCAGCCGCACGATGCGCATCATGATTTCCCGGCTCAGGAAAAGAGCGTCTTTGACGGTTGTGGAGAGGAAGCTCTCGTTCATAATCAGAACGCTCTCCGGGGTCGCCAATTCCAAATTGTGGCGAATCCGAAGCAACTCGTCTTCCAGCTTTCCGGTGAGATTTCCGATGTCTTCTTCCTTTTCAAAGTGCGTGAAGACCTGATCGGCGAGGAACAACCGCGCCTCCTTAGCCGGCACGGGGCAACCGAGTCCCGCGAGATAATGCAACTGGCCGATCATCCGGGCAAAGGTCGTCTTGCCACCCTGATTCGGGCCTGTGACAACGAGAATTCGCTCCTCACCCGCCAAGGAGAAGTCATTGGTGACGACTCGCCTTCCACCCTTATCAGCGCGCAACTTGTCCGCGAGTGCCAAGTCAAATGCCTCTTCAGCGCTCTCAGCTTTCGATTGCTCCGAAACCTCGGGATAGCAGAACGAGAGACCTTCGCCCCTGAACCGGTCCATGTGCTCAGTCCACGCGAGATAGAACTGCACTTCCCGGTCGAATTGGGCGATCACTGGATTCTGGAAATGCGCGTGAGCTGAACAGAAGTCCGCAAGCGCAGCGAACACCTCCGGGTAAAGGCGCGCCACTCGGTCGAGAATCGCCGCCTCCACATGATTCATTTCCAGCGCGAATCGAAAATTGAACGGGCGTTCCTTTGTCCCACCCTGGCGGAACCTCTCAAAAGTCTCCAGAACGTCGGCGCCATAGTCCTGTTCCGGCTCATAGCGCTGAACCGTGATGCGCTTTCCTTCGATCAGCAGTGCGTAACGGATCTCAGCGATTTGGCTGGCAATGCGTTGCGCATCGGCCTCCATTTTTCGGAATCGCGTACTCGAAAGGAACTCTTCGACATGCTGGCGGAATGCCCTCAATCCGTCAGACCGTACGTTCGCATTCCTCAACCCACTGACCAATCTACGCAGTGCTCTGCAGTAGCCATCTACCGAATCAAGAAGACAACGCTGCCTCTGAAGCTCGTAATAGAGCTTCTGCGCTTGAGAGATTTCGTCCCGCATCTTACGCATCTCAGTTGCGAATGTGCGGAGACAGTCGGCGGTTGCCGAGTACTCTATATCCCGAAAAACGTCGTGGCGATAACTGATCTCCGTCACAACTCGCGAAGGCAAATAAAAGAACGGTTTGAGATCGTAATCATCGCAGCCCGCCGTCACCGCCGTGACAATCTGATCGAGCTTTAGGTCGGCAAAGCATTCGGGCTGCGACCGGCTGTCGATCTCCGGCAGAACCTGCCCATTGGGAAAGAGAATGCTCCGGAATCTCCTCACATCCGAAGTGAGATGGCGCGTGTCGATGAGCTCTGATACGACAGGCTGAGGTACCGTCATTGGGCGAATCTCGTCCTGGCGAAAAGGTCACTTTGACCAGCAGGCAGAGCCTGCCGACCATCGATTACGGTTTGGGAGAGCAAGGCGGACCCCTTCCGAGTTCAATCTCGTAGGAGTCATCTTCCCCTCGTGAAAGGGGCGGTTATAGTGGACTCCAACACCCGCTCAATTACAGTATTCGCGTCTCCGAAAGGCGTGTCAACGGTTCGGATTCAACCGATCAGGAGGTTCTCCACGCACTGTACTGCCACACTCTCGTCGATACGAAGACAACTTTTCGGCTCTCCTTCAGCTTCCGGGCGGGTGGTCGGCCACCTGCGGCAGGGTGCCGGCCCGTTTCTCCGTGGCTAAGCGGGTCGTGTCACCCAGTCTGATCTCTATGGGTGACTTGCCCTTCCATGAAAAGGCCGTAGTTCTTAGATCCCCCAGCGCTCACTCTCTAAGGTAGAGGCGCACTAGCCTTGATGTAAGCGTCCTGTCTTTGCCGGCCTGCAAGTGAAGAACATTCAACCGGTGCGCTCCGACAACGGCGAGGGCAAGGTGGCCTCCGCATTTGTCTGGCAGCCAGCCGCGGCATCTACTGCTCGCTTCCACAGCTGTTCGAGGAACACCCGGGCGGGAGATAATCATCGAGGTCGAAGATTCGCCAGTTCCCCCTAGGCGGCTTCACCCACAGCAGCAGAGCTACGGCTGACGGTGCGCCCTGGTAGTAGGGTACGTGTATGCTGTGCCGACCCGCAGCGAGCGTGATCGCACCCTGGCTGATCTCGGCGATATGCAGATGGTCCAGATCGATGACCTGCCTGTCGTCGATTTGCAGGCGGGCTCCGTCGTCGGAGACCATCATGAACTGGTACCGTCCCGGCGTGGTTACCCAGAAGGAAGCATGATAATCGATGCCGAAATCGACTGTGCGCGACGTAACTCCGGGAATGCCGTTCGTGCCGGAAAACGTCTGGTTGGGCACATCGAGCGAGAGTGTGTAAACGGACCCGATGGGGTCGAGGCCACGGAAATCGGGCAGCTCAGGAAGCCGGTCGGCCAGCTCGAACACATCGCCACAGAAGCTGTGTGTGATCGGCACGACCGAGCCGAACGATCCCAGCGGCCCCTGCGGCGGCTGGCCTGCGTTAATCTGCGGGGCCAGCGCGCCGATGTTGAGCGACTGCAAGTTGACGGTCTGCGCCGCATCGAGATCGATCTTTGAGAATTGCAATAGCGCGCGGCTGGGCGCGGGCGGCTCGACGGCCCCTGCCACGATTTCGGCTGACCCCACATTGCCTGTGGCGCGATCGCGCACGATGAAGCGCGTCATGGCCAGATGCTGCGGCGTCGGAAACTGGAGCAGATGAGGAAAGCCGTGCGCCACTGCGCGCGCGTAATCGACAGGACTCAGAACCTGATCGAGCGGGGCCGTAAAGTAATTCAGCGGCTTTCCGGACGAGTCGAAATTGCACACGGCATAGTCGAGCTGAATCCGCCGCCCCCGGTCGGAGAGCGAGATGAATGCCAGCGAATCGGCATCGACGGAGACGGAATACCGCTGCATGCCAGGGTCGCCTGTTTTGATAGAGCCAGCCCGCAGGCCGATGGAGAGCGGAACGGACGCGTGGTCACAGGCATCGCTGCGCAACTGCGCGTCCAGTTCCTCGGAAGTGAGGGGCCGGATCCCTTCGGGCGGCGCCGTTGCGCCCACGTAGTAGCTATGGCGGTAGTAGAGATGGACTCCGCGACGCAGCGACTTGATCGCGACCTGATGTGTGCCGCTGGTCCAGGCCTCCGGACCGGGGTGGTACGCAAGACTGTAGTGGGGCGTTGCCTGGTCCAGGCACGTGCGCGCGATCTGAAACCCAGTGGCCTCGCGTTCGCCGGACGCGGGCTGCTGCCCTGTTGGATCGACGAACGAGAGGCTAACGATACCCTCCGGCGGTCCCTGGACGCCGTGTTCGGCAGGTTGGTCGAAGACCCGGAGATCTGCGGGACGCAGGTCCAGGATGGGCCGGTCGCGACCATCGACAGCGATGAAATCGACGACCACGTCGCGCGTGGTCACATGGAATAGATATGGTGCAGTTTCCTGAGTGGGAAGTGCGCTCGCGGTGCTCTGCTGCGAAGCGTGCGGAAGACCGACGGCAAGAAGTAGCAGGAGCATAGAGTGTGTCTGCGCAACAAGTAGTAGACGCGCCAACACCGGCAACGGTCTCGCGAGAAGCGGAGAATCATCATCAGATAGTTCCCGCCCTACCCACTTACGCAACTCAAACCTGCTCTTGCATGTTGCACTCCCCGCGGTTGCTTCCATAAAGAACAGCGTGCCGTGAATCGGCGAATCATCCTACCGGTGCGATCTATCGAAAGACCGGGTCGAATGAAGTGCGGAAGTGTCCACTACTTTTTAAGTGGACACCTCCGAGGTGAGATTATGAGACTTCGGTGGCCATGTTCCAGGGCAGCAGTTCGTCGATCCGGCTAAGTGGATGATCGGCGATGCTGCTCAGCACCTCGCGCAGCCAGCGCTCGGGATCAACGCCGTTGAGGCGTGCCGTTCCGAGCAGCGTGTAGATGGCAGCCGCGCTCTCGCCGCCGCCGTCTGATCCACAGAACAGGTAGTTCTTCCGGCCCAGAGCGACGGCGCGAAGTGCCCGCTCGGCCGCCGAATTATGTGTGCCTTGACAAGGTGCATTCTCCTCCCCGGTGCGAATCCGGACCGGCAAACTCTCGCTCCAGCCGGAAACACTCGGGGCGGGTCAAGAGGCGACGAATGACCTGAAGCACTTCGAGAAAAGGTGCCTTCAGGGGATTAGTGGTCCATGCGGGCTGCAACGCGAGTGAACGTCGAGTAGGCCTCGAAACAGCCAATGTGGAAGTCGACCCACCATAATTTTGGGGAAGACCGATGTCACCGGTGAAGCGAGCGAGAAACGCAATCGGTGAGACACGGGCGTCTAAACGCCGCTTGGTTGCGTTTTACGCGCGAAACTGAACAACCTCCGAAACTGATTCAGCGAGTGGTCATCCGAAAAGCTGCCTGTCGACGCTATGGAGATCATGCGGGTCGAAATAAGGCCGCGCCCATCTGTCATCCGTGGATAGGAACCAGCCCGCTGAAACTGCGGCCTGTTGTTTGGATGCGGACGCCTTCTTGCTTTTTTTTGCTTTCGGGCCTTTGGCGACCCGGTCTAGGAAATTGAAATGATCAACTAAGGCTAGGGCTTCGATCGCAAATGCGGTGGCGACGTCGCCGTCATGAAGAGCGATCAGGTTGTCACCGTTGTTTTCCTCGCCGCCTTCAGCAAGATTGGACGATCCGCAGTAGACGACTGGATCGGTGCCGTTGAAACCGCATACGACGAACTTATGGTGCACCTGATGGCCCACCCCCCCGATGTTGCGAACCTGATCGAAAGGCGGTGGCAACTGCGTGTTCACAGGCTTGCCCGTTACCAGAACGCCGTTTCTCTTGCCGACTGCATAAAGGTAGATTCCGCCCGGGCTGTCGGATATCCCATAGCTAAAAATGTCCTGGTCGGAATGAAGCTTTATGAGAGCAGGGTAGACGGGTCCTGTTCCCTTATCGATCTGCATGACCGCGAACAATACGCTTCCAACGCTCTTTGGCTTGGTTCCTTCTTGCTGAATCCGATTTGCGAGGTCATCTAGAACGGTTGCTGCGAAAGCAGGCTTATGAGGTGCGAAGGTGATCTCAGTGTGTGGTGTCTTGGCGGATGAAAAGGAGAAGGTTTTAGCCGCATCCGGGAGTTTGGTGAACGCTCCCTTGGCTGCCTCTCCGTTCCAAACCTCGTCGAAGATGTCGGCGTAGGTTCCCGCGACGGTCGCATCATCAAAGATGACGACGTGGTTCGAATTCACATAGAGGCCGGTCACGGAAAAGTTGGTGGATCCGGTCAGCACTTTAGTTGCCGAGCCGCCCTTCTCAGACACAATCAAAATCTTGTCGTGCGCATAACGTCCGAATTTCCCGCGCAATATCTCCGCTTTGGCTTTCGCCGCCTTCTTAAAAATCCTCTCGAATTGGTCCTCGGGTTTGGGCGGCTTCCCATGGTGGAGAGATGAATTGTCGAGAATGACGCGAATCCGCCCTTGTCCGGCAAGCTTGAGCAGCTTCCTGATGATGTCGGGTTCGTTCAGGTCGTAAGCGAACATATCGAGCGTGAGGGATTTGCCAGCAATAACGCTATCGAGCAATGCAAAAATCTTCTGCCGCGCGGTGAAGCCGAGCCACTCATACTCCTGTTCAAACGTATACTCATTGCCCTTCGGGTCGATGCCGGACACCTGGGATGTGTCGAACTGCAATGCTTTCGCTTTTGGCTGAATCAGAGCTTTCGGCCCGAAATGATGCTGGAAAGCCTGCGACTGGGTGAAGCCACGGGTGAACCCGAGTTCGAGACCTTTCTTCTTGAATGGTCCGAACTCGACCTCGACATCAGCGGACAGGGATGTATCGATCGGAAGCAGCGACTTGTCGCTCAGATATCTCGGCGTCACCGTGTATTTGTATTTGCCTACGACAGGACTCGCGCCCTGGTGGACAGAGCCGGGCACATGAAGCCAGCGGAACTTGTGGAGTGGTGCATTGATGGAGGAGTTCGCCGGTTCCTTGGGGTCCTGTGCGTGATCAGCAGGGACTTCATACTGGAGATTATTTTGCAGGTAGTAGGGAGTTTGCCCTTCAGGAGCGCATTGAATAGTGAATCCTGCCAGGCTTTTGCTGCTGCTCTTGGTCGTGAAATTGAACGCAAGCAGCGTTTTCATGTCCCCCGCATACGCCTTCACGGAGAATGTTCCGTTCTTTCCCATAGACTCCCCCAAATGCGAATGGTTATTTGGGCGGGATTCTAGCAGGCGCAGCTAAGACCTTCCAGCAGCCCTTTTGCTGGTTATCATGTAAGTAATAACGGAGGCCTTAATTTATCCAGGATAAGTCGAGCCGTTCGATAGTTACGGCATCAATTCGTAACTTTTCTTCCCGGTACGCCGTTCGCACCGTTTGCTCCCGCGTCACCCAGAGGTCCTTGCGGCCCGGCAGATCCTCCGTGGCCGCCGCCACAGAATGTACTGCCGCTCCCACCTTGTCCGCCAGGTCCACCCGAGCCTCCAGGTCCCCCAGGTCCGCCATGACCACCCTGACCAGCCGGCGCTCTGAAATCAATCACGCCAGCGTTATTCGCTGTCATCGCTTCGAGAATCAGCTCACCTCCATTTCCACCCCTGCCACCGGGCAGTCCAGACCCTCCCTTACCGCCTGGTCCTCCTGCTCCCCCGTCCTGTCCCCCGCTCCTGCAGAATCCCGGACCGTTCACTGCATCCGCACCTCGATTGCCCTGCGGGCCGCCGGCTCCAGGAACTCCCGGTGTTCCATCACCGCCATTCTGCCCCGGTAACGCTACACGGAGACCACCGCTGACATTGTGGAGCACTTTGATCCGGACGCTGCCGCCGTCAACGCCATCAGATGTGGGAGCCGCTTTGGCGGTGTTGGGGCCGAATGACACGATTCCTGCGTTCTCGCCAAATCGTGCGTTCACGCTCACAAGCACGAGACGGTTGCCGTTGGTGATGATCTTGGCGCCATTCGACAAGCGCAGCGTATTACAAGCGATTGTGAGGGTGCGACCCTCGCCCGGCGCACCTATTGTGAGCGTCGATCCGCTGAGAGTCAGCGAATTCCGCTTTTTTAGTTCTTGTGACTCCTCATTGGGGGAGCCGTCCTGAACAGGATTTGTCAGTTCGGCAGGCAAGTCTGAAGGCGTTATGTTCTGACCGTATATTGTCGAGACATTTTCTGCGGGGGAGGTACCTTGGGAGGATTTTCCGAGGAGCGTGACAGCCAACCATGCCAGCAGTGCAACGATGGTGATCCAAAACACTTTGTTGATGATATTGGTGATGACGACCAACGTACCGCGGCTTCCTACATTCTTGAAGATGTTCAGCTGCAGGATCTGCCTGATCAGGTAAAGAAGGACAATGAGCGCGATTCCGCCAAGGCCTGCGTACTTGCCTGCTGCTTCAAAAATGTGCCAGTCCATACGCGCGTCCCCGTGCGCAGAATTGTAACGTAAGCGCTCCCCTTTACCCGCTGATCGCGCTATCGAACGACCGAGTCACGATGATCCCGATCGCCCCTGAAAACGCGCTTTGGATCCAGCGAAAACACTAGCCAGAACCGCAGGATCATGGTCTATGCCAAATCGCGAGTCACTCATTGAAACCGATGGAGAACGAAAAGTCGGCTGGCTCTAACCATTTGCAGCCAGCCGGGGAAGTCTGTAATTTACACTGTCTGGCATGGATATAGCACGGCTAATTTCCGAGATAGATTCCGAAATCTCCCTCCTCCAACAAGCCCGCGCCCTCCTGTCAGGTCGAGATTCGACGACTCAACCGAGGCTGACCAGAAAGAAGCGCACTCTGAGTGCTGAAGCACGGGCGCGGATCGCCGCAGCGCAGAAACGCAGATGGGCGAAACAGAAGGGTGCGGCGAAGAAAGGTGCCTGATCGTGACCCGGATTTCAGGTGGAAGGTCGCGTCGCCCAACCGAGTGGGCCGCGTCCCGGCACAGCCTCGATGACGAGGGCCATATAAGGCGGGTTCTCGATCTTGAGGTAGAGAGTGGGCCGGAAGCCTCCGGCCCGCTCAAAGATGCGAAGGATGGTCTGCATCAGGCCACCTCCGCAATGAGTTCCTCAGCAGCCGGAGTCTCCTCCGGCGCTTTCTCCACGGTGATTGCGCCAAGAATAACGGCGGAAGTGCGCTGCACGACTTCGAGGCTTTCTGCCAGAAGTACCGCATTGCCCGCGTACATCTGGATGTAATCGCTCGACGCGCGGCCCATCTCAAGGCCGATGCCTTGGCCTACGATGAACGCCACAGCCTCGGCTTCCGTCTCCCGCACCGTCGCGGTGGTCTTGGTGCGCCGGTCGGTCTTATGCAGAAGCTCGTGTGCGACCTCGTGAACCAGCGTCACAAACTCCTCGGCTTTCGACTGGCCCGGAAGCAACGCGATCTTGCCGCCGTAGCTCACTCCAAGAGCGGGCGCGATGTTCTCGCTGTATTCAAGCGCGATATTCTGCGCGGCGAGAAATGCGATGAGCCGGTCCCGATGTCCGCCCACGTTGCCGCTGACGTTGTGTTCGAACTCGGGCAGGTCCGCGCCCTCGGTCTGCGCCACATCGAAGACGTACACGGCGCGAAAGCCGATGAGAACGGGCACGGGCCTGGCGTCGTCCTGGCTGTTGCTCTGGTCTGAGCTGTCCTTCCTGTGCCGGTGACCCATCATCGGGGCGAGAATCTGGACGCCTTTTTCGCCTTTTTTGACGAACCGGCCCAACTCCTTCCACGTCGAAAACCCGGCTACGCGGGTCGCCGTCGGGCGCTGTCGCGCAATGGCCAGAATGTTTCCGAAAGAATAGGAATGGAACCGGGCCATCGCGGCAAGGTAGGCGGTCAAGGTTTCACTCTTGCCCGCCGCAAGCTGCTGGAGCAGGAAGTCTACGGCCTGCTTGATGAGTTGCTGTGTAGGGTTGTCTTTCTGCGTGGTGCGCTGCTGGTAGGGCGATTGGTTGGGGAGCGCCGAATTTTTCCTGTGCGGCGCGCCGCTGGCGGCTGTACTGCTGACTGCGTAAGGCATGATGTTTGCTCTCCTGTCCCTGCCCGCGAGGGGCGGAATCTGAAGGAGGGCGTTCGCCTCAACCCAAATTTCTTTGTTTGAGTGCCCCCGCTTCATGGCTCTTGCGGCACGGCAGGGGCGAGGAGGGTTCTGTCACAGGTCGCCGCAGGCGCCGCCCCGGCGGCCGGAGCGAAGCGGA
>Ga0335074_10002014_pt1 | contig 27640 bp, 19 predicted proteins | sample Lox_Sample_23_FD_206715 | JGI IMG/M metagenome (GOLD analysis project Ga0335074, IMG submission 206715) | Soil microbial communities from Loxahatchee National Wildlife Refuge, Florida, United States - Lox_Sample_2.3 | ecosystem: Environmental > Terrestrial > Soil > Wetlands | place: USA...
GGACTCAGGTTGGACGAATCCGATGACGAATCTACACTCGGTTTGGAAATCAATGATGCTGCTGAGTACATCGCTTTCATGAGAAATGGAATGCAACGTGGTCCTGTGGATCCCGCTGGGGCCTGGAGAGAGACTACAAGGCTCGAAGCCAAAAGCATATCCTTAGGATCTCGGCCGAGGAAACGAAAACGTGACATGGTGGACATTAATACCGCAACTGGAGCTGTTTTGGATATTGAAAAAATGCATGGTAATGTTACCGCAAAACCGTTGAACAACCGGGAGCGTAGGCTACTTAAGAGGCTTCAGAGCAGTGGCGGGAATCACAAGCATATTAAACTTGTTGAAACGCCGCCGATATCAGAGCCCAGAAGGAAGCGGAAGAAAGCAAGGGTGCGGAAGCGTTTAGCTCTTACCAAGTTGGTAGGCAGCATAAATGTCAAACCTGAAGATCAATTGCCTACGAATACAATATCCAAACCGACTCCAACGACCCAGCCAGATACCATGCATATTGGCGAAGCTGGCGGCGAAACGAGGCACGATAAGCCTCTTTCTCCCGAGGACGGGGAATCCGTAGTGTTGAAACATTCTGAAGAATCGAAGTTTGAAAGCTTCATAACTAACCAGGGCGTTCACAATTATGCCGGTGGTGACTCATGGAATCTACGGCAGAGAAAGAAAAAGAAACGCAAGCGCAAGACAGTTGACAGCTCTACTAACAAAGCTGTGTCACTCGATGCCAAGGCCGAGGCCGTACCTGATGATAGCAATATAAGAATCCATTCCGTTCAGTCTTCTAAAGGCCAACTCGATATTGAGAATTTTCGAGAAGATAGCAGAACAATTACTGAGCTTGAGAAGGAGGGAATCAAGAAGGATACCGCGGATGATAATGGTACAGCAAAGCCTCTCTTCAAGCTGATATCTGCCAATTCAAACAAGAAAATGAAAGGACGTCGTGACCGAGGAACGAAAAGAAAGCTAGTCACTGCAATACCTAAAACGTCGATATTTGCCGCAGGCGAAGCGTTAAAAGATCACCACTCGTAAGGGACCAGGCTCCTGCGAGTGGTAATCAATCCCTGGATCTCGACGAACCAAAATTAAAACCTGGTCTTATGGAAGCAGCCGGTGACTCATCCAAAGTCAGCACTGAAGCTACCGATGCTTCTGAGGATTTCACCATAGTTTCGCAAATCCCCCAAACTAAATTCGAAGTGATCGTTCACATTCCGTCCAAAACTTGGTGGTCAAATGCCATAGATAAGCCAGATGCCAAAGCGGAATCAGTTGAATTCGACTCTTCCACGAGTGCACTGGAATCAACCTTCAGTGAAATTACCAGAGACCATGCCTTCACCATGAGTGAGTGCTCACTTGACTGGAACCATAGTGGCCCTGAATTTGATGAGATAAAAGTGGAGCCCAAAGTGACGCGGTCATCCCCCATGAAACCGGCAACCACAACACCCACTCACGCGGTCAATTCTAGAAGTTCATCGACCAGCCTCCAAACCCCCAAATCGCATAGAAAGTCCCGAGACGTTAATGATCAGTCAAATCCAACACTAGCTGAACGGGTACAGCAGTCGGACGAATCTACTGCAACAGTCAAGAAGGCCACAAAGGTACCTGTCAAGTCACCATTCTTTTCGCCTCCAGCATCTGCAGAAAAACCCAAAGTTTCTTCTAAAAAGAAGCCGCTCCAGAAAGGCGGACTTGTTTCTTGTATTCCCTTTCCACCTCTGAGGAGCCTCAGCTTTGGTCTTCTCCAAGAAAAGTTTTGGAATGATCCCTTTCGCCTTCTCGTTGGCGTCACTTTTTTAAATCGAACAATGGGTAAACATGCCATCCCCGTATTCTTCTCAGTTATGGAGAGATACCCTACGCCTACCGACATCCTTGCAGCGGACAGGGAAGATATCATATCAATGACTCGCCACCTTGGCCTCCAAGCGCAGCGTGCAGAAATATATAAGAAATTTGCACACTTCTGGATCCACGATCCACCCGTCAAGGGTAAGCGATATCGCGTAGACCACTATCCCGGACCAGGTGATGGCATGGACGTCAAAGCTGGTGAGATTATAGACGATGAAGATCCGCGTAGCGCATGGGAGATCGGGCACATGACAAAGGGTCGGTACGCCATCGACAGCTGGCGGATTTTCTGCCGCGATGTTCTGCGCGGTGAAGCTGAGGGCTGGAACGGCGAGGGAAGAGAAGACGGCTTTCAACCCGAGTGGATGCGTGTACAGCCCCGTGACAAGGAACTCATTGCTTGTCTAAGATGGATGTGGCTCAAAGAAGGCTTTTCTTGGGATCCTGTGACCGGTGAGAAGGACGTTGCGAATAGGGAGCTGATGGAGGCTGCTATTGCCGGGAAGATTGTGTGGGATGATAGGGGTGAGATGAGAATTGTTGACGAGGAGGAGAGTAATTTGAAGTTTGAAAAAGAGAACGATATGGACTAATATATGGGAGTCGCAGACAAACCTGTCTAAGGTGTGGCAGAGTCTACGGGTGGATATGCGTTCTCGAGGCTATGATCTTGGACAGCTGGACAAATGGTCATTGTATAATACCACCTTCAGGATATATGTATAAGAGATTTTTCAGAGAGAGCATTTGAGGGTCTTATCAAGCCTGTTGTGATCAGATCCAAACAACTAGTCACATCAACGTATAACTTATCACTTCCCTCTAGACAAATAAGGCCCGTCAGTGAATTAGAATCATGGAGCACGACGGGTGCTCCAAACACCGACGACGAAGAAACGAAGGGACCATATGAACCAAGTTGGTTCGGGGCAGTTCCGGGACAGAAAGTCGACTTACGAATGAATTATTAATTCTGTCGACTAGATTCTCCAAGTCGTGCTACTTCCCACTGTCAATTGATGAGGTTCTCTTGTCGCGCGGTGAGTGGTCTAATACCTCGATCATCCATTGCTGGAGCTAATTGAGATGTTCTAACTCGCACGGGTATCTCAATTGGCAAACTGGTCAGGCGTGGTCTAGTTTAGCCGCGATCTGTTACACATGCAAAGGCAGCTCTTCGCCACATCTTAATTAAAGCATCGTCGAAATTTCCACAAACAACCCCCCAAAATTCAGCTTCGCTCCTCTATCAATTCTATTACTTCTACTAGACCTCCGCCCTCCCTTTCCCCCTCCCCTCGAACTCCCGGCCTCATCTCCTCTTCAGCCTTCCTCTGCCTCTCCGCCATCCCCGCTGCTAACCCCTTAAACCGCTCATTCTTTTCAAAACTCCTCGGCAGCCCCAGAACCCCGCCCTCTCCATAGCCTGCCTCGCTTCCCTCTTCAACGGCGGCAGACCCGAATTCCCTTGCTGCGGCGGAGGTAAGCGCTCCCTTTGTTCCTCTATTACATCCCCATCATCACGTTGAAGCTGAAGCTGAAGCTGCTCAAGTTGTGGGAAAAGATTGTTCTCAGAACCAGAAGCGCCTTCAATGCCAGCTGCGTCTAACACTTTCTTATGACTCTCGTGAGTAATGTCTAGTACGAGGAAGAAGGTATAGTGGGCGTAGATGCTTCTATGGTAGCATTTTCTCCCATTCGATGACTCCGCCTTCATGGCATTGGCGATTTTGAGCCATGTTTGATTCGATGCAGGCTCGGTACCGCCGGCTGTGTGTAGATGTAGGAGGGAGAGGATAAGAGAGCGTCTTCTTGATCTGTAAATTCGAAGGTGAGGTCTTTTTCACACCACATTGGCCACATTTTGCTTCGCTGAGATGGATTATGGGTTAAGACTATGATGAGAAGGATTGAAGATTGAGGGAGTGGCAAGAGAGATCTTATAGATCAAAAATATGTAAATGGATATTTTGAAACACGTATGAAGTATTCTTATATATTCGAAACGGGAAGAAGGAATTTACTGTGCGACATTGTATCTCTGAATTTTTGGATCTCGTCTGGATTGCATCTAAAAAGTATTCACTTCAAGCAGTCACTTGACACACGTACTTAGGTTCACATTATATAACGTGACCTCTCTTAACTGCCTGAACCACATGTGCCTGTCGTATAAATCCCTTTCACGGACTTCGACCATCCAGAAGGTTGAAGAGAGATAAAGAACTTTTTAACAAAAGCACCTCATGTACTTATCAAGTGGTGTCATTTAAGGTATATATGCTGCGCCGTCTAGTAATGTAATGTGCAATGACAGATATGCACAACAAATAAGACTTGCCATTTGGCTGCTTCCCGTCGTTTGGAAAGGGCTTCTTGCGATTTGCGTCAGAAGAAGAGAATATTGTATGTCTTCTGTTGCTGCCAGGAGGGCCAATCAAGCTCTTTTCTGCTTCCATCGTCGCAAAATCTCTGGTTCCTTCGATGACAAATCTGGTATCGAGGAACAACCAACATGGCCACGCAGACGTCTAAATAGGGAGCAAGTGACATAGATAGTCCCTTTTACCGTGCCATTCTCCGCTGCTCGACGTTAGCTGTGTTCCAGAAACCTTTTAGACGGGTACGAAATGCAGCTTGGACAAGTTAGGGTTGCACAGCTCCACCGAAATTATATCGAGCGTCGTTGTTACTTTCTCTCTCTAACTGTTATGTCGGTAGCTCGTGATTGGGGGGCCATGCCATTTCTCGCCATAAGGGTTGAGTTGCATGCCCGCGAGCCACCGGTCATGTGCGCTACAAATCACATCCATCCATGACCCTCGTTCATATTGGGTTTTTTTCTATCCACTCCGTCAGCATTTCATATTCAATCCCATACATAGGTTGCAATAAAAGAGCGTCTCACTTGGCCGTGGATGTGATAAGCAAAGGCACCCTTATAGAAGTTTTCCATGGTACGATTGTATGCAGCTCCACCAAGACGCTCCCCGTCAAAGCTCGACCATTCATTCTGTACAGGTGCAGCTTTGAAGACACTGACATAACTGTTCAAACAAGGGACGGTGCATCTTCCTTCTCGGGAACCATGACTCTCAGCCCAGATAGGATCAAATATTGCGTCTTCTAATCTGACCAATCCTCCATTATAATTATTTCCATCCCGGCCTTCCTTAACAAACATCCGCTGCAATACCGCCGCATGGAAGAAAAGGCCCATTCTCGTACCGCCGCGCAGGATATAGGAAGAGATTGAAGAATTGGCGGGGAGAGCAATGATAGCATTGCCAAATGGCTCCCTCGGATCGGGCTTCTCAATGAAGGATATGTTGCTAAGGAGCAGGGGCCGAATATCGCGGAGGAGAATTGTACCAGGGTCTAGGTAGATGCCTCCGTGCATGTGGATTATCAAGAAGCGTGCGACATTAGATAAGGCCTTTTCGTAGTAAATGATCTGATTTTCATCATAAAATTGCAGCCACTCCTGACCAGTCGCATCTTGAAGCACAGAATCTGCTACAAGTCTTACGCCTTTCGAATCTGTTTGCGTAGGATTTCTGTGGTAACGTGCCTTGTCGAGTTCATCAATGCTATCCCTAGGAGGTAGAGGTATTCGACTAGGTAACATCCATTGCTTAACAACGATGTCTCCAGTTTCGATTAAAGGCATAAACCGTCGAAACCGTTGATCAACAAACCACATTCCTACAGTGTTTTCTCCAGCCCTACCATGAACCCATATCCATAATCTTGAACAGGGCAGATTCTGAGTGTGCAGGTAGGCTTTTATGAATAGCTCTACACGCCAAGTCGGAAGACCACTCCACCATATATGATATGGAATAATCGGGCCATCGCACATATTTGCTGAAGGGTCTACTGGGTCCGTCACAGTTGACTCGCCATCGCCAGAAAGATCTTGAGATGGTTCGCTTGGAGAAATGAGGTATAAGTCTCGCTTTGTAGAAAGAAACTCGAGACATCGAAAAACGTCCCTAGTGATTGGATTATCCGTCCCTTCACATTCTTCCATCAACAATTGTAAATTCATTACACTGTTGGTAGGAGGGCGATGGCCAAGGTATGAATCAGTTCCCTGGACCATTGAAGTGAATAAACTAGCAGGGAAATCACCAGTATCATCCCTATCAAGGGGTGGTGAAGTATCCACAATTCCTTCATCGTGCCAAATCTGCAAAATGGTACCAAATCCAATTACAATAGCGATCAGAAGCACAACAGAATAGAACCGTCGGCGAAAAGCAAGACGATTATTTTCCCAGATTGTCCCCCAAGTGGAATTGAAGTCAAACGAGGCTATCAAAAGCCAAAGTGATGAAAGGAGGGAGCCCGTCAACCCGAGTAACTGTAACCTTCGCAATTTTTCGAAGGTGAAAAATGTTATTTGGGTTATGTTGACAAGAACGCAGAAGAATGTCACAATCAATGCAGATGTTTTCTCAATAAGCAATATTGTCGAGGTGAAGAAGGTCAACCGGAACATACCCCCAGCAGCCATATATAGCCAGAATCGGAACTCGTTCAGAAAATAGCAGTTGCGCAGAATGTGACCAGGCTCGCCAGAATACAGCACAACAGGGATAAGAATAATAGCTGAAAGCAGGGATGTATAGTAGAGCAACTGCCATATGGTGTAAGTTTCCATGTTACCCTTCTTCGACACAGTCTCTGCCGACCCAACAGTAATATATTCTCCTTTCGACAAAGGCTCCGCGGATCTGGTGTGGATTTGTACTTGAAGAGGCCAGAGAGCAGACAGAATAGAGGAAGATATGACAACCAAGAATGTCCATCCAGAGTGAGGAAGACGCAGTTTAAAAGCCGTTATAAAAACACTTATTGCTAGCACAATAGAAGGATACATCAGCCTGCCGGCACTGACTTTTGCGTAAATAAATCGATCCAAGAGCAACAAGAAAGGTAGAACTAAGGCTCGAGAGAGCAGGTAGACCTCGAAAGGCATATTATACAAAATATAATTGCCCAAGGCGGCTTCCGCCGCGATTGTGACTGGCAGTGGAAGTATCCTAAGTATTGTTGACCAATTCAGGGCGGATAATGCATTCTTAACATTGCTGGGGTGGTTATTTTCCCGCGCTTCTAGATCATCAAGAGACTTGTTGATAGAGCAGGCAAATGAACCGCCGAGCAACAGGCATGCATGCGTCCATATCAATTGAAATAGCGTTGTCGTGAGAGGATAAGGGAATGGTAGCGTCTCGGCGTATGGGAATCGAAGCGCCCCAGCTATGCTTGTAAGCAACTGAACATCCTCTAGACAATGGAGATATGGAATACTTACTCTGTAGAACGGGCCTCCCAACAGTGATTCCGTATGTAGAGACTGCAATACAAGTTGCTAGAAAGGCAAGGTGATATTGCCTTTTGGGAATTGACCGAAAAGTCATCGCGAATATCAAGCAGCGATAAGAGAGAGGCATAACGCATACCAAGAAGCTACATATCGCACAATGAAGAAAATAGTAGGACAAGGAGAATATCTATGAAAATGTATACATTCGCGTGGCAGAGTAGAACTATAGTGCTATCGATTTGGAAGCCGCCTAAGTTATTACTAGGATGCTTGAGCTTCAAGGGGTGCTGCAGGTACAGGGGTATTTGCCATGCGCTAACAGTGGGCTTCGCATTGAAAAGCATCAAAGCACCTGATTGAAAAGGATCACAACACAGCCAAAGCATCATTCACATACATCATTATTAGGTCCTTCATATCTAAGCTCACGAAGGGTTGGCGTACATAACAAGGGCCAATCACTCCAAATCAGCTTGAGTTATATGTCCGCAAGGTCCCAATCAGTCTACTCGGGTTCTTCCAGCTACTCACCCTTGATGTTTGCCCGAGTCGCCCGTTTCTGAGCGCCTTGCAATCCATTCACGCATCCATATAACCACTTTAACATTGCCGTACTGCCTGTCATTGTCGTAGCTGCGATGGCGAAGAGAAGGATCCGTTGTGGAGTGGAAAGAACTGTGGTTGTTTCGTTAGAAGAAGTCTAGAGAGCTAAATGTGAGGTGACATACGAGCAAAAAGTGGATAAGGATACCTGAAATTCTGTCAGCTCTATGCAATTTATAAATGATTCGGTAGACATGCCATCCATTATGCTTGTAACAGTGCTCAACCCAACCCCAATATGCAAATGCAAGTACTGAAGAAAGTCCCATGGCAGGAATGGCGTGTATTGTCCAGGGAGGAGAGAAAAGCAACAGATCCATGGTTAGGACAACTGCGGGTATGAGATGAAATCCTACATCTGCAAGAGGGGACAACTGAATCTCGGGCGGTATGACAAGCCGTTTATCAATTGCGCAGATGCCCCAATAGAGTATCGAGATAAGAACTTCGAGGGGAGTAGTACACAATGCTAAGCTGTTCTTGATTAAGAATGATGTCGGAGAAAGAGTGAGATCAGCGAAGAGCCCAAAAGTGCAAGTAAGTGTGGCTCCTGCAAGTCCGAGGATAGTCAAATACTGCCAATGCCACTAGGATTGTTAGATGCCTGACAATCAACAAATGCGTAGTGTCACTCACTCCGTACGAGTAGTTAATCATTGTAGGGAAATGATTTAGGTACCAAAAAGAACCAGCAAAACTACAAAGAGATAGTGCATGAAGAACGAATGAGGCGCCTCTTGATGGTGACGATAGGCGTTGAAGTGGATGACGCGCCATGAGGTGTCCTGAAGTGGAAACCATGTTGCAAAAAGAGCTTCAGGTACAGCAACCTCAGGACTGAATAATATACAGACAGCTCGCAGCGAATGCGAAGACTAAGAGTGTGAAGATGAAATCTATAACAAGGTCTATGAAGAGAGGAAAACGCAATCCTTTCGGGCGAATGCATTCTTCAGCCCTGCCATTTTGCCGAACAGCCTTGCCATGCATGTATACCTGGATTCTGCGGCAAAATATATACGAAACGTCTTCGAAAATGTTCAGCCTCGTCTGAGCACCAGTATAACAGCCCAATATGGCCGGAACAGGGTCAGACACGCCGAAGTCAAATAAGAGAACCCGAGCAGAGATTGATTCACCGAATGCGCAAGATGGTGGTAAAGCATCTGGAGCAGGCGAAGAGGGTGAGAGATTCCACCGATGGCCATGCTTGTTGCTAACCATGGTCGCAGATTCCTCTTCAGAAGATGAGATGGGACCGCAGCTGCCGTCTGCTGCACCAAAGAAAAAACGCCGCATACTTCCCTTCGAAAAGCTGTACATCTCTGCTTTACCTAAGTCGGAACGGTACTCGAAGTCACTGATGCACAAGGAGCAATTGTCTTTTCTCACAATGACCCCACTGACCGATTTTCTCATCACCAGCTCTGCTGATGGCACTGTGAAATTCTGGAAGAAGGGAAATCAAGGAATTGAATTTGTTAAGGAGTTCAAAGCGCACGTTGGAGAGATCCAAAGCGTGTCAGTTAGCGCAGATGGCAGAAGTTTTGCTACGGCGGGTGTCGACAAAAGTATTAAGATCTTCGATGTTGTCACGTTCGATCTCTTGTCTATGCTGACAGTAGAGTTTACCCCAAAGTGTGTATGCTGGGTTCACAAACGAGGCGCGTCGCTGCCCCTTCTAGCCGTCTCGGATGAGGTCAACCACTCGATACGCATATATGACGGACGAGGCGAGAACCAAGAACCTATACACACAATATCAGGCCTGCATAGAAGCGTTGTCTTCCTCATGGCTTTTAACAGTGAGTATGATTGTGTCATCTCCGCAGATGGGAATGGCATGATCGAATACTGGCGACCAAGTGGTGACTATGAAAAGCCAGACAACGTTTTCGAGTATAAGAGCTCTACCAATCTCTACGAATTCAAAAAATCCAAGTCGCTTCCTGCGTCTATCACAATATCACCCTCAGGTGCTCAATTTGCGACGTATTCGTTTCCGGACCGGAAGATCCGCGTGTTTGACTTTCCCACTGGAAGACTCTATCGCACGTATGACGAATCTTTGCAGATAATTGAGGAGATGCAGCAAGCTGGAACAACTCTCCAGAAGCTGGACGACGTGGAGTTCGGACGACGACTTGCAATAGAAAGAGAAATTGAGACGCCCGCCTTGAAGAATAAGGTCAACGTTATCTTCGATGAGAGTGGTCATTTCATTCTCTATGGATCCGTGCTCGGCACCAAAGTCATCAATACTTACACCAACCGGGTCGTAAAGGTCTATGGCAGAGATGAAAACTTCAGGCCACTAAGTTTAGCTATCTATCAAGGTCAACCGCAGAAGAAGGGGATAACAACCGTCGCCATGGCTGCTTCTAACAATCCCCTCCTACAAGAATCGGAGGCGCGTGATCCCATATTGGTCGCGACCGGTGTAGGCAAAGTCCGTTTCTACATGTTCACCAATGACGAAGAGATCTCAAAGTCTGAGCGCGATGTCCAGAATGAAAAGCCTACGAATCCCAATGCACGTAAAGCGGTCCAGCCCAAAGTTGCCGAAACCGGAACCGCCGCAGTTATACACACCTCCTATGGTGATATTCACATTCGACTTTTCCCTGATGCAGCGCCGAAAGCCGTCGAGAATTTTGTCACACATTCCAGGAGAGGATATTACAATAACACAATCTTTCACCGTGTGATTCGAAAGTTTATGATCCAGTGCGGCGACCCGTTAGGAGATGGGACAGGCGGAGAGAGTATTTGGGGGAAGGAGTTTGAAGACGAGTTCAGTACACTGAAGCATGATAAACCATATACAGTAAGCATGGCGAACGCAGGCCCAAACACGAATGGGAGCCAGTTTTTCATTACTACTGAGAAAACGGTCAGTTTACCGCGCTGTACCAGGGATAGATTGCTGACGATAAATAGCCTTGGCTTGATAACAAGCATACAATTTTCGGGAGGGCAATTCAGGGACTGGATGTTATACACAAGATTGAGAACACCAGAGTGTATAAGGAGAAGCCAGAAGAGGATATTAAAATTATCAATATCTCGATCGCATAGACAGAATATCATTGTGATACCCCACGAGATCCCGTGTGCCCGTGCCTTTTGTATCACGTGTACGATTGCGCTATGCTACTTTGGTCCCTTATCTAGATGCCTGTAAGCTGAAAAACCGCAGCTCCGCCGCAGTCACCAAACGCCTGAGCCATGATTACCCGCATTGCCGTCTGACAATTGGGGTGGTTTTTTAAAGGGGAAGGAAGGCTGCTCTTCTGAGATGGAAAAAAGGCTTTCCAAGGCTTCATATATCTGGCCTGCCAAGCCCAAGGCTGCATGAAATCTTTCGATGAACAAGGCTCCGACCCTCCACGACCAGTTTCGCATGCCACCACGACTCCGAACTACTTCCTCTAGGCCTCTATGTCACGATGCCCCGGCCAAAGAAAGCAGGCGCTCCCCAGCCCAAGAAGCGCAGCCGTAATGGATGCTGGTGAGTTGCGACGCGCACTTGTGATGCGCACTTGTGATGGATGAATGATACTTTTACATTTCAGACAACTAGATGCTGACTCTGTTCGCCGACAGGCCATGCAAATCACGCAAGGTTAAATGTGATGAAGCGCATCCGTCTTGCCTTAACTGTCAACGGCAGGGCGAGACTTGCGACTACAGTATACGTCTCAATTGGGATGGTAGAGGGAAGAAGAAGCCCGAGGGCAACGGGCAGATTATCTTCTCTTCTGGCATGATCGATTCTGTGCTCAGAGCGACAAGCGGAGGGGAGAACACAGATTCGCAGGAGGATACCGCATCGACAACTTTAATAGAACCTCAACACCTCTCGACAATCATGGATGGCAGTACGCGACCCGATATAGCAGATTCTGAAGCTCAATCTCAGCCGTACCCAGCACATACTCCGATACTTGCGCAATATCAACTGCAGCCATCTCCGTTTGCTTCTGCAATAGATCCTGCATTGATGGACTCTCAAAACCAGCCAGGAATCTATTTGCCAAATCCATTTCAAACGTATACTCCACCAGACCTGACGTACGCTCAAAGTTATGAGCGATATAATTCTCGAACATCCAGCCCAGCAAGTCTTGCCCAGCATTCGACTGCGACGCGAGTTCCCATAGGTCCGAGACGCCAGCTCAGACAAAATTTACATTTCGACATACTTCAACACAAGACATCTCTCTTTCCTTCACCAGCTGACGACGTTACAGGCGAAGATGAAGGACTTGGCCCTGAAAATAGTTTCATGGATCGACCTTCTAAGCGTGTCAGATACGAGTATCCCGACAGGCGTGATAGCAGCGCAATAGGCCCCACAGACATGCCACCTCCACACATGGCTTCCTGTGCGTATGGTTATGGCGCTTATCCGGTCAACCAGCCGCCGATTCCCTCGATCGTCCCTATAAACGCACCAATGACGCCAGCTGCATCATCGACACAGAGTGACGAGAGCTACAAGTTCTATCCTGCTAAATTATCACCTTACGTAGCACAAAATTCCCCTGATATCCGACGACTGTCACAGGATTCTGATCCTAGACGACTCTCGGTGGAGTCGCTGCTTTCTGGACCACCTGGAATGCCAGACGAACCAATTCGTAAATACAGTGACCCAGTAACTTCTGACCCGCGAACACCTCATCCAAACTCGTCAGGGAACGGAGAATACTCGGAGGAAGTAACGACTTGGGGAGTAGATAGAGGCTTCCACGATCTCGACATTGGCAAAAACGATGATGCCAATGCGATAACAGGTGGATCTCCAATTACGAAACGGGAGCATTTGGACTTCGAAAGTGACGATGTTCCTATCGAATTCGGCTTTGGTGTGCAGGCAAAGGATACCAACTTTGAGAAGAATGATTATTATGCGCAGTAAGAAGTACTTTCTCTGCCCTTCTATGGTCCGAATTCAGTGTATGGTAGCAATCATTGTTGTTTCTTTTATTAAGGATAGGGTATCGTCGCCATGTTGGCCTTGGATCACGCTGGTAGCTTACCCTATCTACTTCGGCCAAAACCATTTGATCCGCACTAGCACAACTTCCCACCCACTTTCATGTGATTTATAAAGTAGTACCAAGCTGACACATAGGGAGTTTAGGCCTGTCGCCATCAAAATCCCCCGATCATTTGAACCACTTCCACCTTCACTCCTGGAAAATCCTATGAATCTCCTCTACTTCCATCATTTTATATCACACACTGCACGGTGAGTGTAATTGTGCTTTACCAACTCACCGCCGCTGATAACGTCAAGGTTACTCGTGCCTCACCACTGCAGTTCAAATCCATTCCAGAAGATCCTGCCAAAAATGGCCATCCAGGATGAAAACCTCATGAATCTTCTACTCGCATACTCGGCTTCCCATCGAGCTCGACTTCTTCAGCAGCCTGAACCTGCCACAAGAATAGCATTATGGGTCAAGGACGTCTTTCCAAAACTACGCTATGCTCTCAACAATCTAAACAATATCGTCTCTAATGCAAACCTTGCCACGGCCATCATGCTAGCGTCTTTAGAGATCATCTCTCCCAAAGCGTTTGGTGTTTCCGTTCCTTGGCAGCAACATTTACTCATGGCCCGTTCCATGGTGTTAGCACGAGGAGGGGTCAGGTCCATGTATTATGAACGTTCTGACGTGTCACGTTTCTTGTTGCGTTGGTTTGCATACCTTGACGTATTGGGGAGTCTTATCGATGGGCCAGCAGATCCACCCTCTCCAACAGGATCTGTCCAGTCACCCCCAGATGAAAGGAGCAAAAGCAGATGGTTATATGAGTACGATTTCGATGACGAAATGGACTATCAAATAGACTGTCTGTTTGGATTCACTGGCCGCTGCATTAATATCCTTGCGCTCATTGCTGAGCTAGCTCGTGGATGCGATATGAACCGCATAGACGGCGACAAGAATATTCGCCCTGAATGGAAGCCGTCTGAGGAGGTGATAACCCGAGCTGAAAAACTCATAGCAGATCTTGAAGCTGCCAGAACTAATGCTCGGGTCCAGTCGTGTCAACATCTTCATTCTGCTGGAGAAGCTGCATACCAATGGGACACACGTGAGATGGCTGCGACAAACGAAGCATATCATTGGGCTGGTCTAGTTCACTTACATCGACGTATCCTTGGAAAGCCTACAACACATACAGACGTTAAGAATGCCGTGTCCGAAATTATTAGAGCCCTATATAAGGTCCGGAAAGGGTCCAGTGCAGAATTCTGCCTGCTTTTCCCAATGTTTACGGCCGGCTGCGATACTCAGGATGAGAAGCAGAAACTGTTTATAATGGATAGATTTCGAGGCATTGAGGACTTTGGAATGAGTCAGGTAAGTTGTAGCGATGATGCCTTTTCCCCAGAATGCGCTGAGTTTATTTTCAGGTACAAAGAGCGCGAACTTTAATGCAAAAGGTGTGGGATACTGGGAAGCCATGGGAAACACTTGTGTCAGGCGAATTTGTGGGTTGAAGGCACTTGCTTTACTAATGGCTTTACCGGTCAACGGTCACAAGAACGAGCTGGATAGTAGAACTATTGTAAGTTGCGAACGAGCATCCACTGTCAATTAAAAATGCTAATATATCATGAGGTGATTTCCAAACACTATTTTTTCTTAGAAGGAGGCGTCACAAGATATCAGAGCAGCACATCAGATCCTTGTGTGCTGGGCATCACATAAAAAGGCCCAAGACAAATTGTTTTATCGTGGTCTCTCTGGATACTTAGGGAACAGGAAAGGAGTTGGCTGATGACTTTCGGCCACCTCCCGGACAGCTGGGTTGGTGGCTGGGCCTTAAGAGTGAGTTGCTCTGAGGAAAGAATTTCTCGACCACCTATAAAATCCTGGCTGGGACCGCCTGAGAGGAGTTGTTTGTGAAGGAGAAGCGCGATATGAAAAGATCCCTTAGAGCTTACTTTGGATACTACAAGCTCTCCCTGTCAATCGTCTTTTCGCTCCGAAGCCACCATCCTGGACTCGGCCAGGGACAACTCAGAAGCCGAACCCTTCATGTTCCGTTGTCATATTTTGCACAGTTCCATGGCGACTGTATGTTGCTATGACTATGCAATGGTTGACGTGAATCGGCGAACATGTAGCACGTGTTGGCTGCAACTCTCAAGGTGAGAATGCGTAGCGCAGTTAGGTGGGGCTGGTCGCGTCTCCCACGGCCGTATTTTTAAACTTGGTCGCCCTAGGCCTTGTGAAACGAAGCACGGCCGAACACCTATGCCCTAAAATCCTTAAGACTGATTTAACAATTTCGACAGCGGGAGGCTCCATAGTACTATGTGGTGGGATCTCTGGGGATGATCTAGGAATCTACAGCTTGGCCTTGCCTCCCAAATCACAGTGCCTAATCTGAGTGAGAATGTGAATTTTTTTATATCAACGTGTGAAGCTATCGATATCTGGACTTTGTTCTTTCCGCCCTAGGGCGTTGTTAGAAGTCAACCATAATACGATGTCTAGTTTGTAACACATATATAAAAGATTGCCTGCTATATGCAATCGGACTGGGCTCAGGCGATGCGGTGGATGATAAGCTTTTACTAACTCTGCTAACTGCGTAGCGGCCGGATCCTCCCGAACCGTGTTTCCTTTCTTAGATGTGGTAGCAACGTATTACTGGGCAACCTCGTCGTCACCTTGCTTAATGAAGCACAGTTAATGGCTCGGCAAAGATGTGTCTATTCTGTGGCATACTTCTATATCGATTCTGCCTGCACGAAGGGCCAAAGCAAGCATGTACCGACTATCACCAGTGAAGTGACATTACGCCGTATAACTCTGTCCAATTGCTGTATTCCTAGATCTAAGAAAGAGAGAGAGGTACCTTTAAAATCATAGACTCTCAGGTGGCTCTAGCTTTGTGTGTGGTGGGGTAGAATTGATATTTTTAGAGCATTCTCGGGATACACTGAGAAGTACACCTTTAGAAGACCTAAGAAATCATTTCCAATCCATGAAGGTGCCAACTTGGAAGTAACAGGCTGCAGTGACAACTACTCCATAAAAATGGCTTTAAAGCCGGGTATATTCTTAGGTAGCACGCGTCAAGAATACTCAAGCCAACAGTCTGAAGGGTGAATGTGCATGTGGAATCCGGTCTATTATCGGACGGGGTAACTGCCTACATTCTATATATAACTGGCCAATTCACACCGCTTCCAACGAATGCCATGCCGCTCCAACATTCTTCGTTCTTAGATAATCCATAGAAGCATCTCAATCCTACATACAACTCTTGATGATACCCGACCCTGACCAGACTATTCCAGCACCAATAACGACTAAATATCGCTATCGGTGACTATGGGTGCTCTTGGAAAGTCTGTTGGCGCGGGCAAAAGCAGAGCGCGTGTTGATGCTTCGGGACACGTTACACAGTAGTCCGAATTGGGAAATTTCAGAGCAGACGGAAGAGAAGGCGGTGTTTGACTAGTGCGCACTTTAATGTGTTTTGAGTGTAAATATTTAGCTTATAATACATTCTAAGATCTTAAACACATTCAAAACACTTCTCCGTTTGAACATTCTTCGTCCTACTTCGTTTGTCTCACTCACATTACTCATCATGGCTTGCTTTGCTCAAATTCTTAATACTCACTCTTACAGCTGTTATGTTAGCACTTCCATATCAGTTTGTTGCTTGTCTCACATCTTTCAGTAGAAGAAGTCTGTTCTTACCCTTTGGAGTACAACATGCTCATCTGCTCACCGTCTCACTCCTTTTCTGCTATACGATCAGACGCCGACTAACACTGTATTGAGCAATCATGCTTTTACTAGAGTCCTTCTAGACAACAATTAAGGTGCTCCTACCTCCGACCTAATCCGATCTCATATTCACTGTGACACTAACACAGACATATTTCACAAATGTGGAACAGCAGTGAACTGTTTCTAACCTACAAGTAAGTTCACATATATCTTAATATGTTTTCCTGATGGGAATCTTTGAGCTCTCGAAGTATCAGCGAGGTGGCTGGCCAAGTGATGAAAGAAAGCCGTCCTTCTGTCTGATATTCTGTGTAACAGCAGTGAACTGATGATTACTGCTGAACTTTTCTGACGGACATTCAATCACTGCTTAGGCTACTTATAATACCAGAAGTTTATGAAATGACTTTGCTGACTCTAATGATGTTCCGCACAGTCAATGAAGCTCTCATCACTATCGACATACAGCCTCTGTAAGCAAAAGACTTACTCACTAAAACATAACACCATCCCATGACCTTTTCTCTCACTGAAAGCCATCATATACTCCGCTTCGGTGAGTTCTGGTCTCAGGACAAGTATTAGGTAGGAATGGAAGACTTGTTCACAGAAGGGGAGTTGAGCATATAAGAAAAGAAGCTGCCTGTTGACCCTCCAAGGATCTCCATGCTATACATGTTTGTTTCTGATGAGTGAGTCTTCCATTATCGGCTCAGATCTGTCGTAGGCTTTGCTGAATGGTAGTTATAATTCTCGTTCAGTTCTACAGCCTCTTTCTCTTTTTCCCGGTATCTTGGAAAACCAGCGCCCTTTTGGGAGGTGGTGCTTGGATTTGAGCAAGTATTCCACTAGATTCGATGTTCTCCAAAATCGATCGAAGGGGTAACGAACCAGGCTTTCAAGTGATGGCAAGAGCAATTATCCAAAGGGCTCTGTGTCAAAGCAGAAGACCCTAATGAGAATACAATAAATATCCTTCTGATGGAAATTTGTGCATCCTGACGCATTTGCTCTCTCTTCATTCACGAAAACAATCAACGCCACTATGGAAAATCTGGGGCGCCAAGAGTGGTACTATCTGAAATGTATAATATTTGGTTTGGCCATTCAAATTGCAAATATCGGGTGAGGTTGGAAGACTTGTTCGCGTGATGAAACAACTGCACATTCAGAAGACTAACAGCAACGACTCTAATGTCGTCAAATTGAGATTGGTCTGATGAATACGTCTTCCAATGTCTACCGTCATCACTTCCATAGACAGCACCTTATCTTTTTCTTCGTTGTTTATCTCTTCACTACTCCTTCAATACCTGAAATGTCAGAGTTAAAAAGATGTTGCGATCCGATACAATTTTGCACATGCTCTGGCTCCAGAAATGGCATAATAAAATCAATGGGCAGCTTATGGATGGAGAAGAATCGAAAATAGACTTGTTCACACGATGAAAATTATTGGAGGCACTCAAAGGAGTCTTGTGTAACAGTAATGTCTCTGAAGCTGTATTATAACATGCTAGTCTGACGAGCAAGTCTTCTATACTCGAGTTTCGCCATTTGTAAGAGATAGGCAATTTATTTTAGCATGTTTCCTTATGTTCGTTTTTGTTGGTTCTTATATATTTTCTCATGTGTGCTCCACAAGCACGACCTTTCAAAACCAAGTGCTAAAGATCAGGCACATAAACCCTTTCGGATCAAGAGCGGCTGAGAGAGACTTATTCATGCGATGAGAAATGTTGATTAGCAGAGGAGGTTTGTGTGAAATGCCGGCTCTGAGGAAGTCTATACTGACTTGTTCATCAGAACATGTCCCCAAAATCCCTAATTCCCAACTTCGTTGCTGGCGATATCTTCTCCTTTCCCTCCATCTTATTACTGATTTTTTTTTTTTCAACGTTTTGTTCGCACTCAAATGCCAAAAGTGGCCTGATTGAAAAAATATTGTGCTTCAATAGTTCTCTGCTCAGACAGCTCTAATGGCATTTGACTTTACGAATCTTATGATTTGTGTTTTGAAGACTTGTTCACATGATGAACTAATAACCCTCAAGTCGAAAGATATCTGTGCGAAAACACGGCTCTAATGACAAGCAACTCTGCAGCAACCTGATGAGCAAGTCTTCTATTCCTTGACTTTGCCACGTGCAATCCTCTATCTCATCTACAGTGCTTCCTCTTGTTTACTGTACTAGCTTTGTGTCACATCGAAGGGATACTGTGCTTCGATAAGGTGCCGCTTAAGTCAGTCTCTATGGCTCTTTAGCATGGAGGACTAGTACACGTGATGATGAAATAAACTATGGATCAGAAGAGCCTTTTGTAAAATCAATGGCTCTAATGATCGAAGAAATGCGTATATCTGATGACTAAGTCTCCCAATCCTCTAGCTCGTCGCATGCAGTCATTTACACTGTGTCTTCCCTCGGTCATTTCACCAATTTTCTCCCCGTTGGGTTCCGCGGTACTGCCTCGACCAAAGCATAAAGAGGATAACAACTTCTCCGCATGCGCATAGTCCGAGATCCAACGCCAAGAACGGTGTTGGTCCTGACAGCCGCAAATTGCCGTGTTGGTGGTAAAGTCCCAATAACGGCGGAGTTTCATGGAGGTTTCAACAGCGGTTCTGGACGCGGCGACAGTTCTTTTGCTGCTACGAATACGACTATTAACGCAGGAAAGTGTCGGTAGTAACAGACCGCAAGAAAACAATGCTGGAGTTTGGAAGGAGAGATGTGTCTACGTGATGGTAAAAACCGGGATCAGAAGAGTAATATGTAAAAGAATCGCTCTGATGTTGAACAAACCAACCCACCTGATGGACGCGTTCTTAAGCTCCAGCTTCGCCATTTGGTGTTTTGGTCAACATTTCTATATCCACATTTCCCAAATTTCAGTATATGCATTTTGGTCCTATTTCCGGGCTCAATTGCCAGCACTCTCACTAATGGCAATCATGTACCTGAAAGGCATTGAATAGTTGCTGAGATTCATAAAGAAATGTAATTGGCCAAGGTATAGAGCAATCTGTTAGGAAGCCGAGGTCTCCGTCGGCGTAATGAAACTTCAAAATAATTAACCCTGTCTGAAGAACTAACGGCTCTAATGATAAGACAAAATGCTTTGATGGATAGGACAAGCTAGACTAACCGTCAAGAAACCATTTTATTGAAGTTTGTAAGTCTAAGATATAGCTTGTACGTATAAAAAGTCACCCTCGAGGATTTATGCAGTTACACAGACCTTACCCCTATCATTTACAGCTTCGCTTTCACACCCTTCTTTTCTTCTTCTGCCGCTTGGACCTTCAACACCCTTCTAAGAATCTTACCACTGGCTGATTTAGGCACCGCATCCACAAACTTTACGCCACCTCTTAGACGTTTATGATTTGCCACCCTTTTCCCAAGCCAATCTACGATCTTCTTCTCAGTTTCCGGGGACTTCGGTACGCCCTTCTTCGGCACAACATAAGCCCTCGGCACCTCGGTCGCTTGATCCTTTACATATATACCAATCACAGCCACATCTTCAATGTCCGGATGTGTGGAAAGATAGCCCTCGAGCTCGGCGGGAGGAACTTGGAAGCCTTTGTATTTGATTAGCTCTTTGACGCGGTCGGTGATGTAGAAGTTTCCGTCTTTATCTTGATGGCCGACATCCCCTGTCTGTAAGATAAGATAAGTTAGTGGGAATAACTATGACGAGCTTAAAATGAAAAAGCTTCAAAGATTTTCAATCCTTGCCGAAGTGATGCGATAGAGGCTGATTCAGACTTACTTTGAAATAGCCGTCGTCGGTAAGCGCATTTCTAGTCCCTTCAGGATTGTTCAAATAGCCCATGAAAATATTTGGGCCTTTAATCCAAAGCTCTCCAGTCTCACCAACGGGGACTTCTTTCTCTTCAGGCGACATGTATTTCGCAGTTTGATTCGGAAGAAGAGTGCCAACAGAACCACATGTCGTCAGCCAACGGTCCCAAGGCTGCACGTGAGTTGTTGGAGATGTCTCTGAGAGACCATAGCCTTGCTTTATGGGAATCTTGAGGCGACTATAGACTGCATCGACGAGTTCTTTCGTCAGAGGAGCCGCGCCCGAATTCACCATACGCATGGAGCTCAAATCGTATTTCTCCACTATATCACTCTTTCCAAGTAGTAAAACGACCGGGGGCACAATGTAGGAGAAGGTGCATTTATACTTCTGGACGTGAGCACAGAATTTCGCGAGGTCGAATTTGGCCATGACAATCAACTCGAGGCCCGAGTACATGGCTTGATGGATCAAACATGTCAATCCTAACTCGGGATTAGTCTGCCGTTCGCAAAACTATACGAGGCTAAACATACCATAGATGTGATAAAATGGAAGAAATGAGACGATGCGGTCATTTTGCCAGGTAAGGTTTCCACCTTCCCCAACTTTTCCCATAAGGATGTTCGACACAATGTTGCCATGGGACAACATGACACCTTTGGGATGTCCCATAGTTCCGCTACTATATACTAAGAACGCCAGGTCCTTCTTTGGATTCGATTTTGTACGTCGATATCTGACAGCACCAGAGGTATTCCTGATATTTGTAAAGTGTTTGAACCGCGTCTGCTCATCTCGCTCGTCGCCAATGAGTATGATACGATCATCAGCAATACCGACTATTTTCGCAGCCTCGCATGCCTCCTTTAGGCATTGCTTCTGCGTTATCAGCGCTTTTGCACCTGAGTCTTTTAGCTGGAAGGCCAGCTCAGCCGCCGTATAACCTGGGTTCGCAGGCGATGGTACCCCCCCAGCCCAATGAGTCCCCCATACAACGGCAGGAATATCAATTGAGTTTGGTGTGAACAAGCCAATCACGTCACCCTTCTGCCAGTCCCATGCTGCCTTCAGGCCTTTGCCGAAGTCGATGGCGGTCTCCTTGACTTGGGCGTATGTGTATGATCGTCCAGTATCTGGGTCTCGGTATATCACTGTTACAAAATTCCGTCAGCCACTTCAAAATCTCTCGCACAGTAGTCTGTTCTTCGATTAAAAAGGTGATAAAGTGCTGACAGGTACTCACCCTTGTCATCAGGGAACTCCTTGTCTTTTCTCTCGAAGAGCAAACCCCATATGTCCACATTGGGAATATCAACATCTGGGTAACTAGCAGTACTGTTAGCAAATTTCTCAAATGTATCGTTGATGTCATAGCTTCCTTACAGAGATTTGGTAGGCATTATACTAGCAATTAAACGGCGTTCAGTACGATAATGATGGCCAAGAGGGGAAGATCCAGCGGGGGGCACACCAAGATATATAAAGACTGAGAAACAACATCAAAGATCTTTGAAGTTATTTGGGGAGGCCATCAGTGGCCGGTGCGGAGGAGGGAAGCTAAGTGAACCGTTTCTCCACGCGTTTGGGCTCCCAGATCCCTTGATTTGGAATATGCCGAGGGATCAAAAGAAAGCTCGGCATTGTTAATCCCGAGCCTAGCCGATTTAGGGGTAAAAGTCATGTGACTTTCAATTATCTGCAGTGTATGTCAACATCTCTTTCAAAATGTATGTCTACACTTGTTACGCCAACCCCCACTTAATGGCTGCGCTTCGGGTTCCTGCGCTTCGAAACATTGTCTCTGGTGCTGCCAATCTGCGTACATCACAGAGACGATGGGCCCAGGTTCATGACGTTAGATTTCTTGCTACGCAGCAGTCGGACAGGGTGCTGGAGAAATACAAGGAGAAGCTTGACAAGAAAGCCAGAGAGTGAGGATAACCTTAATATAGAATTTACCGAAAGTTTCTACATTTGAAAATTGCACTGACGGAACATGCCATGAATAGGGAAGGCCTGCGTGATATCAATGAGTTGAAAGAAGCATACAAGGATAAGATCCAGGACATCAAGAAGAAATCAGCAATACCAATCCCAATCCCAAACTCCCCATCGAACCCCCCAGAATCGCCCGTAGCCTCATCACCATTCCCTCCACCCCCACCAGCCCCACGATTTCCCACTGAAGAAATCAAAGCCAGCCCTCCCGGCATCAGAATCCTCTCCTCCTTCCTCGACATTCCCAAAACCCTCACTCTCCCCGAGAAAGAAATCGAAGCAATCTGGCGCCTCCGCCATGTCAACTCCCCCAACTCTCTCTGCGCCACAATCCCCCTATCCGTCTACGAAACAATCGAAGCAACAGCGAAAAAGCACCCTCATTTCATCCTTCCCCTCCCCAAAGAGGGCCAAGGCGCCGAAATCCACTTCCTACAATGGACGTTCCCGGCACCGAATACCGTGACGGTGCTGTTTACGCACTTGGCGGAATATAAGCTACGAGGGGAATTAAGCCAGCCGCATACGACTATCACGCATCACTTGGAGCTGGCTGAGTCGAAAGGTTTAGTCCTGTTGCAAGGCCAGGTTCTGGAGGGGAGGGGCGTGAGTGTCGATGAGGCGAAATGGCTTGTGATATGCTTACAAAAGTTCTATGGGGTTGGGGGCGAGAGGAATGAGAGGAAGAGGTTGTTGGAGATGTTTGGAAAGGGGGATGAGCAGTTTAAGTTGGAGGAATTGGTTGAGGAGGCGGAGAAGATTATATAGATGGAATAAACGGCGCTGTTGGTGCTTGTAACATAGAGTGTATATATAATAATAGACATGTAATGAAAGCCCCTGGAAGCATTCATGAAAGAGGTGGAAAGTAACGGGAAAGTGACGAAAATGCGACGGGATTGGAAATATGGATGTTAATTGCTTATATGTCTACATTTATCTTCTCTATAGTGGTAGACTTGGATTTTGGAGACCCTCGCCAGAGCTTAGCCGTCGGCACTCACAACTAGCTTGATCGAATTTTCTTCAACACTAACCTCAAGCACCAAAACACTTCTAAGCTATCAATCCCAACAGCATTTTTCAGACTCCTTGTTCATCAAGATCACTCCTCTCCTACAAAACTATACAGAAGTATCCAAATGGCGGTAATGGGTGCCATGTCACGTGCAACCCGGGTGGATGCGTCATCTCCTTCGTACTCCTTTGATCCACGTTCTTCTCCAACACATCGTGCTCTTCTCTTTCGGTTATGGCATGCGAAAGCCAAAAGGTCACGTGCAAGCCGAGTGGGCATGTCAACTTCCTCGCACTTCCTCTTCGATCTTATTCGTCACACTGTCTCTGCTACGATTCCTGCAATCTTCTTCAACTACTTGCACATTGCTCGTCGTTAGTTGTCAACCCTCTTCTACTTATGCCACAAAGTCCAAGACGTCAGATGATTGGCTGGGTGGTCATCACCCATTATTTTCGTTACACAAGATGCTTGCAGTACTATCTCATCGCTAATTTACAGTAACCCCTGACATTTCAAGGCACCCACCTCGCTAATTCTTGCTGCGTCGGCCTTCTGTATCACCCCGTCTTACACTGTTTTTCACGTGAGGACTAAAGTGACTGTTAGCCGCCCTCTTTCAACGACGGACTATTAAACTCCTTTTCATCTACCTTATTTCAAAACTGATATCTATCCTTTTCTGGCCAAGCACACCCGTTTAGAAGACAAGCTTAAGGGATTATCAATATGTCGGCCAATGGTTCTGCTGCCAAGAGTACCGACACAATGCAGGGCTTCACCAAAGAGGGCCTTGCAGAATTCAACGCCCAATTCCATGCGCTGGTAAATGATGGCAAGCTAGCTAATGTCGTCACCCTAATCGCCCGTCATGGCGAGATCGTAAATTGCGACGCCTACGGTGTGCTCGACATTTCAACAACGCCGCCAGTCCCAGTAAAGACCGACAGCATCTTCCGCATCGCATCCATGACCAAACCGATTACCGCCGCCGCGATGATGATGCTCTGGGAAGAGGGCAAGTGGGCGCTCGAAGATCCGGTGTCCAAGTTTATCCCGGAATTCGAAGGCCTCAAGGTCAGGCAGGACGACGGCGAGCTCGTCCCGCAAGCGTCACCCATGACGATGAAGCAGCTCATGAGTCATTCTGCAGGCTTCAGCGCAAGGGGAGAGTACCCCGACCTGCGAGGCGGTGATCTACAGGACATGATTGACTTCCTGGCCAAGCAGCCATTGTCATTTCAGCCGGGCAAAGGCTGGCGCTATGGGCCGAGCGTTGACATCCAGGGCTATATCATCCAGAAACTCACCGGCCAATTCCTGGATGAATTCCTCGAACAGCGTATATTCGCGCCCTTAGGCATGGTCGATTCCGGCTACGTGCTGCCTGCGTCAAAGGCGGAGCGCCTCGTGAGCAACCACAAGTACGATGGCAACGGCAAACTCGTCGCCGTCGACCTCTCAGGCACGTACAATACCTCGAGACCTAAATTTCTCGGAGGTGGAGGCGGTCTCATGCTCTCCACGGTCAAGGACTACTGGCGTTTCTCGCAGATGATCCTCAACGGCGGCGAATTCGAAGGCAAGCGCTACCTGGAAGCTAGTACCGTCGAGATGATGCACACCAATGTCCTCGAACCAGGCGTAAGATTGAGGCTCTATCGTCAAGATATCAACGGTCTCGGCTTCGGCTTGGGTTATGCTATCGTTCAAGACCCAGCTGCGGCGAAAATCAGCCGGGGGCTTCAAAGCTACTTCTGGGGCGGCCTGTTCGGGACCTGGTTTTGGATCGATCCCATCAATGACATGATTGTCATCGGCTTTATCAATAATATCAACGGTCTAACGCCAGCCGGGGCGCCGTTGTTGAGTGAGCTCTCAGCACAATTGGTATACAAAGCCATGAACGAATCAAGCCGCAATTAAGTGGAGAATCTTGACTAATATGTTAGAGAAGAAGGCGGTGTATCTCTCAACTTGAAAATGTGAGGGGATAGAACATTGACACGACGGGATGATCCCTCAAGTTGTGCGTAACATTAGGTAAATCGGCGAGCTATAGCATGTCAAGTTTTTTCAGTTCATCCTGCTCGGTCGTTGCTTAGCCAGCAGGGCAAGTACGGAGAGGCCGAGGCAATACACTAGCAGACGCTACAGCTCCGGGAGACGGTACTAGGGAAGGATCACCTAGATACGCTTCTAAGTATGAACAACCTCGCGCCATCACTCCCTAGAGTATGCTAGCGGTTATCCACTATCAAATATCAAATGAACAATAAAGAGATATCAACAACGTAATTAAGGGCCGCGATGACTAGAAGTGACAAGTGAACTAATTCTGCCTTAAAATTAAGTGATTTAATTAACTTGCCAAAAGTTTGGAAATCGTATTTCAAAGTTGAGTGATATAGCTACGCCTTATAAAGAGTTCTTTTAGGGGTTTTCAGCAGTAGATGTAATTAAATGTACTGGTACAGTAGTCATATAGTACAGGTAATAGAAAGTATCAACAGGCGAGAATGAATAAAGGATGGAAATTCATTTTACTCTCCTCCAACCACGTAGGGAATGACAACGAAATATAATCGATAGTTCCCCCCACGCCTCCTCCCTAAATTATTTCGGATCTCACTCTGCCCTGATACAAGAGTCCCATTGTGACCGACTTGTTTCCAGTCAAGCGTCGCTGACCAGACGACGAACACAGTACGGAGTAGATATAGTAGCAGCCAAGGGTGAGTGGTCGTCGACTTCCTGTGCCGGCCAAGCCGTTTAGCCAGAAGATGTACCGCTAGTCTTGTCCATTAGTCCAGTAGTATATCTCGTGAAGGAGATCGACGCAAGTATTAAGAAGGCAAGCGGACTCGTGCTGCTTGGAATACTGATTGAACGGTGCATCCTCGGCATAAGGTAAAAGATTGAGCGGGTTATCTATTCCTAGAGTTCCGCTTAGCGCAGACCCACTAAGATAGTACGTATCTCCAAGGTGGCTGGAACCTCCGCCGATGTGGACGTTCTGATACTTGTGCCCAGATGGACTTCCATCGTCTCTCCCGGGCCCCCGGCAAGTTAGGATGGGGCCTCTGTTTCTAACGTAGCGAAAGAGGAGAATCGCGGAATTAGAGTTTAGAGGACTAGGGGACCATACCAAACAGCTTCTGTCTCTAGGACAGCCCGGCATTCCTCGATGTTGGCAGGAATGCCATAGCCCAAGGATGATACTGGTCGATTAGAGGTCCGAACTATGGCAGGATGGATGTGCTTTAGCTAGATGACACATGCCTAGCAGAAGTCTGTTATGAGTTTGTCATTGATGGCGGTGTAGCTCGGTCTCAAACGTGCCTCTCAGCCGTCTCCTCAGCTCGTCCTCATTGGAAGAGCAGAGATTGACTTTCTGTCAGGTGCCCTTTCTTGACAACTTTCTATGGTGGACCTGAAATTTGTTGATGATGTAAGGAGTTGGAGTCGATATGAGATCGTAGTGGTGCATACCCATTCCCCTAAATCCTAAGCGTCGTTTGAGCAAGCGTACCCGCCCAAAAAACTCGATAATAAGCGATAAGACGGTTACACAGAATGAAACCCCTTGCAGCTTCAGTTACCAGCTTAATGATTACTCGATAAATTCAAATTACATGGCTACATTTATTATGTTGCTGGGAAGAGCAGGTGTCTTTATTTCTGACGATGCTGACTAATAGTTGTGGCACCCGCCCTTGCAGCCGCCCCTACATTACCGATCGGACAACCCCAGCATTTGGAGAGCAATGACCCTGCAATGTCCCGAGTATCACACCGGATTACAAAGACATTAGCCTTCTCGCAGATCGCCGTGATTTGCGAGAATCCCCAATTACAAATATGTATATCATCCCACTTCCGCTAGGCAAGTTTCCCATTCACGTTCTGTTCACCACAAAACCTCTTCTTTCAAAAATAAAATCTCCCCAAAAACCACCGCGAAATGGAACCAGAGAAAAAACCCGGGCTCGACGGCCCCGGCCGTGCCAAAGGCCCCTCCCCCGTTGGCACGACCCTATTTGTCCTTCTCCGCTCTCTCGACTTTCCCTTGCAACTCTACCTCCTACGCTCTTCGGCGGAGGGTTACCTTGGGGCACAGTGATTGTTTCGTACTTTTTGTGGTATTTCAGTAATGTGGGGGTTCCAGCCTTGGATGCGTATTGCTCAGAGCGCGTAAGAAACACCTACTCC
>Ga0335074_10002015_pt1 | contig 27638 bp, 27 predicted proteins | sample Lox_Sample_23_FD_206715 | JGI IMG/M metagenome (GOLD analysis project Ga0335074, IMG submission 206715) | Soil microbial communities from Loxahatchee National Wildlife Refuge, Florida, United States - Lox_Sample_2.3 | ecosystem: Environmental > Terrestrial > Soil > Wetlands | place: USA...
AAGACTTCGATGGCGGATGCCGGATCGATCGACGACAACAGATGCTGCGGATCGTAGGTGACCCGCGCGTGCGCACCTCGCATCTCCGGCTTGAGATACTTGCCGTAGAACTCGATCACCGACATGCCGTCCGGCAACAAAAAGGCGCACAAATAGATCGCAAGCGTCACTCTCTGTGGCCGCAATTCGCAGGTTTGCGCGACCGCAGTGCCGCCCATGCTGTGCCCGACCAAAACAATCGGGCCCGTCACCGAGTCGACAATTCTGGAGACATGCGCCGCGTAGAGCTCAAGCGTGACGTCCTGCGGCGGCGTTGTGTCCGCCCCGTTTCCGGGCAGATCTACCGCGATCGCGTCATGTCCCGCCCCTCGCAGCCGCGGCACGATTGTGTCCCACGCCCACGCGCCTTGCCAAGCGCCGTGAACGAGAATGAACGTGTAACGAGAGGCGGTGGGTGTCACAACGCAAGCAATATGAGGATCAAGGATGGCGAAGTCGCCGTCAACCCTTGTAGGTTCTCCGATACATCTCGCGCATATGCTCTTCGACCGTGATCGGGGGATATTTCGGCGTCTCACCCGGTGCCAGGCAAGTCGGAATGCATTCGACCTTGTGCGCATAATTGCCGGTGTAGAAGAACGGCACGGAATAGCGTTCGCGCCCTGATGCGTTGACGACGCGGTGCACCGTCGAGCGATAGCGGTCGTTGGTCCAGCGCGCGATCATGTCGCCGAGATTGACCACATAGGTCGCCGGCACCGGGTCGGCATGAATCCATGCGTCGGCGGTCTGATCCCAAACTTGCAGGCCGCCGACATCGTCTTGTCGTAGCAGAGTCAAGCCGCCGAAATCGGTATGTGCACCGGCACCCTTTTGTCCCGGTCGCGCCTGCGGCGGCTGCGGCGGGTAGTGCAGCAGCCGGACGGTTGCCATCACATCGCTGCAGTAATGCGCAAAATAATCCGCCGGCAAATCGAGCGATAGCGCTATGCCGCGCATCATCCGCGCCGACAAATCAAGCATCACGTCCAAATAAGCCGTCATGACCGGACGAAAGTTTGGCCGCTGGGCCGGCCACTGATTGGCACCGTGGTTGAACATGCCGGCGATGACGCGCGGATCGTCGGGACCGTGCTCGGGGCCGACATAGTAGCCTTCTTTCAGATCGGGCGGCGCGCCGGGCTCCAGCGTTTGTCCTTGCAGCGGCTCGTAACCGCGGTTGGCTTTCGACTTGACTTTGTCCACCTCGGCTTTCTGCTCGGCAGACAAGGAAAAGAAGGCGGCCGCTTCCGCGAAGACATCGCCGATCAGCGACTCGGAGACGCCGTGGTTCTTGATATAAAAGAATCCCTTGTCGGTGCAGGCCGCTCGCAACTCGCGACCGACTGCTTCTCGGTCGGCTGCTTTATTGCTCGACAAACCTGAAATATCGATGATGGGAAGCGATGCCGCGGAGACTCTTGCCGCCTCAAGCGCGCTAGCCATGTGCGCTCCTTAACCGGATTTTACCGACGGACCGAAAATTACTCGGTAGGATGACCCCAAATCACGTACTCCAAAAGCCCGTTTTGTGTCCAGTCCGATGAAATCGGCAGCAGGGAGCAATTCTGCAAATCCACTCAGGTATTTGCGGCGCGCATACGCTGTCACTATCCTCAATCCTTCCGCGACAGCGTTTTTCTGAATTTCGGTCGGACCAATGAGCCAGACGTTTGACATCGCGATCCGCCGCGCCCGGCTTCGGGGCCGTGGCGACTCGCTCGTGGAAATTGGCATCAAAAACGGCCGCATCGCCGCCATCGCGCAACGTCTCGACGGAAAGTCCACCGCGGAGATCGATGCCGGCGGCAACCTCGTCACCGAATCCTTCGTTAACCCGCACCTTCACCTGTGCAAGGTATGGACGCTGCCGATGATGGAGGAGGAAGCGCTCAAAGCGTATCAGGGCGAGACGATGGGCCAGGCGATGGCGAGCATCGAGCTGGCAAGCAAGATCAAAGAGAAATACGCCGAACAATGGATTGTCGCCAATGCCCGCCGCGCCGTGGCGTTGGCGGCGTTCTACGGTAACACTCATATTCGCGCTTTCGCCGATGTCGACGGCAAGGCGCGTCTCGAGGGCATCAAAGCACTTATTCGCATTCGCGACGAATTCCGGGGCATCGTCGACATTCAGGTCGTGGCTTTCGCGCAAGACGGCCTTGTGCGCGAGCCAGGCGCTGCAGAATTGATGCATCAGGCCATGGAGCTTGGCGCCGATGTCGTCGGCGGAATACCATGGATCGAGCTTACGAGCGCCGACGCGGCTACGCATGTGAAAGCCTGCTTCGATCTCGCTCAGAAATTCGACAAAGACGTCTCGATGCTGCTCGATGACGCCGGCGATCCTGATCTTCGTACGCTGGAAATGATGGCGGTCGAGGCGATCCGGCGGAATTGGCGCGGCCGCGCGCTGGCGCACCACTGCCGGGCGATGAGTCTTTATCCGCAACCTTACGTGCAGCGCCTCATCCGCATACTACGAGCGGCGCGGGTAGCGGTCGTCACCGATCCGCACACCGGCCCGCTGCACGCGCGAGTTAAAGAATTGCTGGCGGAAAATATCCTCGTATGCCTGGGCCAGGACGATATTTCCGATGCCTACTATACCTTCGGCCGGAACAACATGATGGAAGTGGCTTTTCTCGCTTCGCATTTGCTATGGATGATGACGCGACGGGAGGTCGACAAACTATACGACATGATCACGTTAGACGCCGCCGCCGCGATTAATCTCGATCGTTTCCGGCTTGCCGAAGGCGCTGCTGCGAACTTGGTGGTGCTGAAACAGGCTGACGTGGTCGAGGCGCTGCGCTGCCACGGCCATCCGGCTCATGTCATCAGCAACGGACAAATTGTGGACCAGGCGCGGATGCGGGCACTGGCGTTTGTGCGATCGACAAACGGCGCGCCGGAGCCGTAAGCCACAGGACCATGCCGACACATTTTCGTCCTTCTGATTTCGACAATTCAATTCGGCAAACAGAGCGGCGCCGATGTCGAGGGAACGCATTAACCCACCGGGCCCGTTCAAACATCCGTACTTCCGTGAATCCTGAAGGTGGCTCATTCACCATGCAGCAATACGGGAGCGGCGCGTACTTGCGCTAAGCTGAACTCGGGCGCGCTTCTCACAATCTATCTGACTACGCTCTAAGTCGGGTCCCGGCTGCAAGTGGGCGCCGACTGATAAGACGAGTTTGGATGAGGCGACGCAAAAGTTTCTGTTGGATGCTGGCATTAACCGATATGGCAAGCCCGAAGAGATCGCCGACCTCATTGCCTTTCTCGTCTCTCCGGCGGCCCACTGGATGACCGGATCGGTGCTTCGAATGGATGGCGGTGAAGTCAAATCAATATGAGATCGGCCGCGTGAAAGTTTAGGTTGAGCGAGGTTATCGGACGGTTGGCCTCGCCGTTCATCGTTTGGCCGTAAAAATGAACCGCAAACCTGCCGCCAATAGCCGTCGCCACCGACGCCAATCAGCCAACTAAGCTATTGATTTTATTTGCCGGCGCTCCCTACGGGATGGATCGTCATGTAATAATATCAATTACTTAGATGGAATATTAGAGGCATTAGCGGCATAACTTAGCGACAGACTTTTGAGCCAGCCAACTACTCTCCGTCGCAGTTAGGGCCGCAGACTACGAATCTGGGGGTCGGGAGTTCGAATCTCTCCGGGCGCGCCAAAAGCCCAATAAACATCGGAGTAAATGGACCGACCGAAAATCCGCCATGCAGAACCAAAAAATCCGCATGGCATCTGCATGGCAGTGCGCAAATCCGCTGCAATTCGATGAATGCCACCCGTGCGCTGCTTGCCTATTCGACCTGTTGGCTCTTCTTCCAATTCGATTGCAAGAACATTGAACTCACTGATTCAAGACCAACTGTTCAAGACCGACCGATCTGATCACCCGTTACAAGGGCGAATTCGGCGAGATCAAAGTCGTGTTTCTAATCCTCGATCTTGTTCAATAGATTCAAAGAAATGCTGCCACGACCGCCGACAACACTAGGCGCAACGATTCAGAGGCTGAGAAAGCTTCGACGGATATGGAAACTTGGGAGGCATAGTTCGAGAATGGCCTCGCCACGTAACGAGTGAAGAGCGCGGGCCAACTAGAGTATCCGGATCAACTCGTCCGCTTCGCTTCCACCGCCATGAGATATTCGATGGCCTCAGAGATCTCCGCAACCATGCGGCAATCATAAAGCACTCGTGGCGGACATCGCGGTGTGTTTCAGGCCTCACTCACGGTGCAAAACCGAAAAAATGGCTCCTTTGACAATTGAGCCAGGATACGGAAGAAGCACAGATGTAAAAGCCCGTGGCGATCGATGCCCACTCGTTCAAAAGTCTATCGCGTGATGATCGGCTCTCCATCCGATCTCTCAGAAGAGCGTCTGGCGGCGACCGCCGCCGTCAGCGAATGGAACGCGCAGCACGCGGATGCTGAGGGCGTGGTGTTGCTGCCGGTCATGTGGGAAACGCATGCAATGCCGACATCGGGCGTCAGGCCCCAGTCGGCCATCAACGATCAGCTTGTCGACCGTTGCGATATTCTCATCGGAATGTTCTGGACGAAGCTTGGCACTGCGACTGGCGTGGCGGCATCCGGGACGGTAGAGGAGATCGACCACTTCGTGGCGGCAGGTAAGCCAGCCATGCTGTATTTCTCACAACGAAAGGCTGCGAAAGGGAAGGTTGATCCGAAGCAAACAGCCAAGTTGCAAAAATTCAAGGCGTCGACTTACAAAAAATCATTGGTTGGCTCGTTCGCCAGCGTGGCCGAGCTTAAACGGATACTTGTTCGCGACCTCACGCGCCAGATTCGGCTGCTACAGACTGGCAACCCCGCTCATCCGGGACGGATCGACCGAGCGCGGGAAATCACCGATCTCATCAGGCAACATAAGCAACACGGGATAACGATCGACGAATTCAAGAGCTACGACGAATTGCTTGGAATGAAGAAGCGTAGCAAGGCCGAGGCACATGATCCCGTCGAGCCCGGAGAAACCGGACCGAACGGGCACCCGATCGGATACACGAAGGAAGGCGACAAAGTCGAATGGATACCGTCGGATGAAACCGATGGCGAGGGGGCGTGGCCGATGATCCTTCGCCGTGGCGATAAAGCGATCCTCGCCGCCTACAACGAGTTCTGGGAAAAAGTCTGGTGGAATAGGCACCAGAATTGGCTTTATCGTCTCGAGACGGGCGCGGAGACCCTGACTGGAGCCCAGAAGCCGATCTTCGCAACTGCCCGCAAGGCGGCGCTGCGCATCGAGCGGAAATACGGCAAGAAGAATTTGGGATGGAATGACTTCGAATGGGGCTTGCTAAGCGGCAAGCTTTCCGCGTTGTCCTGGGTGCTTGGCTCCGAGTGGGAGGAGTCGCTTGACACCTAAGGCACACAGAGCTTTTCAACCCCAACGTCTAGCCGCCGCGATAGCTCGTTTCAGCGCGTCTATTGCGGCCCTCTCATAACCTGACGGCCCTGCGGCTCGCCCTCAGTTCAACTGAACATATCCCGGAATTATTTTTGTTTACACGCGGCATCGTTATTGCGTGACTCGCAAACGCGCAACAAAGAGCCTATGCCACTTCAATTTCCCGCGTTCGGAGGGGACGATGGCCCCTCGCAACGACACCTCATGTAAGATAAAGGTCGGCCCCCGGATGTCCTTGTTTTTTAGCATGTCGCATCACGCCCTCAGGGCGGCGATCAATGCCTCAGCTTCCTTGCGGTTATTGCGCGTAGTATCTGCCACGAGCGCCTTCTCGGCGACTGTCAGTTCCGCCAGGAAACGGTAACCATCTACGACGCGACGGATCATGGCTTGCAGATCAGGCTTCTGGTCTCTGCGCAGAAGATTGGTGAGATCAGCAACATCATAGTCGGCGCCGCCTTTTACCCGTTCGCAGAAGCGATCGTAGTCTAGGCCAGCATCGCCACTGTTCCAGAGTTTCAGGACCGCAAGAGACCGTATGAGACCGCGGTTGAGGTTACGGCCAGAAATTTCCGACAAGTCATGCAGGTCGCGAATTTTCGACCGCTGGCTGGCGGCACGAATTTTCTCAGAAACAGCCTCTTCGAAGGCGAGCGATGGTATGGACGCGGGTGCGAAGCCAAGCGGCTTGAAATATTCCTGTTCGATCTGAGGTAAGGGGACTACCGGCAGAATGGGCCTCTCGCGCAAGCTGATCTGCAGTTTGATGTTGACACCGCTTTTATTGTCCGCGTGCGAGCAGACCGGGTTCGCGGCGCAGCCGTCCTCCGTCAAATACCAATCGTTATCTTCGAGATGGAAATCAATTCCCTGAAAGGACTCGTTGAGAGCCTCCAGCATCATCATCATCATGTCGTCGCGTTCGATATCGCTGCGCCGCGTGAAATCAAGATCGGTCGAGAGCCGTCCGCGCGGACCGAATATCATCTTGCGCAGCATGGTACCGCCTTTGAAGGCGACATGGTCTGTGATGCCTTTCTCTGAGAACAGCTGAAGCAGGTGGGTCAGAATGACGTCGATCTCGACCTTGCTGATATCTCGCGCACCAGAACGAGCCGCAACCCGGCGCAGTTCGTTTAGTGTCAGCATTAGTGCACCTCCCGCGGCTTGATACGCGGCACTTCCGAGAGCAGGTCCTCGCGCCGCGCGTTCACATGGAGGCCCCAGTCCGCGACATATCCGATATCGCCGTCGCGCCGCGCGGCGCGACCAAAATGCGACCGATATTTCTTTGGAACCGCGTCTCTCAACTTTTGCCGCACGTCATCGGGCAACGGTCTGCCGACGAGATCGGAGAGGAATCCGAGGCGCTGCAGTACCGCCTTTGATTTTATCTTCATGGCGGCAGCGAGCGCGTCCTCAGGACTGACTTTTGCGAGGGCGCTGTGCACAATCCGGGCAAGTTCAGCGGGGCCACCGGCAAGGTCGGGCCGGTCCAGACAATCGATCAGCGTCTTGACGGGCGTCGAAATCGAGACGGATCGATCATAGACTTTATATGTTTCGTGCCCGAAGAACTTGCGCGGAGCGACGCTCACAAAGCGAACCTCGGTGCCTTCAATTGTTTTCGTGGAAGTCTGCCGCAGGACGGTGACGAATACCGTCATTGTCTTTTGCGTTGTGAATCCGTGATAGGCAGCCGCCGACCACCAGCCAATGTAGGAGGGCTCGACGGCGGCTGCCGCGAGGGCGAGAATGTTATTCTCGCCCAGATTGTCAGGACCATGCTCGGGGGGCAGTAGCATGTAACGGCCGCCGACAATCCGGGAGAGCCAGCCCTTCCGGAGTAAATTGCGGATCACCTTCCGTGCGGAGGTTTCCGATCCGAGGAGGTCGAGTACGTCGGAAGCGCGGACGACCGTGCGTCCCTGCTCCCTCAAAGACAAAACAACCCGGGATTCGGCCGGGCCGAGCGTTCTGAGAGTGGAATCCATGGCGTTTTGGCCCTCCAGGGGCTAAAGTTATATATAGAATACTCCGAGGGGCGGTTCGAGGTCAAAGTTATGGAGTGGTTTATATCTTATAATGGCCCTTGGAGGGCCAATCCGTGGTATAAACTACTCTCCGCTTGCCAGTGCCGGGGCTTGGCGCGTTGAGTAGCACAAATGAGGAACAAGCGGCGCAATGACAGCAGGCTACGACGGGCGGGCAGTCGCGAATTTTGTGCTGGACCTGCGAGAGCAAGAGCCGGACCGTCACAAATCTGTCCCTCCAGAAAATCTTTTGCCGATGACCCGGTAGCTCGCGCCGGCGCCAGCCGACATCATCGATCGCCTCGATCGGCCGAGCTCCATCGTCGCCCCGAACCAGAATCTGCGAACAACAATTCCGCTAAAACGAAAATGGCGACGTCGACCACCAGCCGCAGCGCCGGCTCGAGCCGGTCGTTCTGCTCGGCGCAGCTCGGTCTCACAGCTCGCTGGAATCGGCGGCGCCTCGCGCGCGGGCGTGAGGACAGAGTGTATGAGTGACGCCAACCAAAGACGTCGGCATGGGAATGGGACTTGCCGTCTCCCGGTCGATTATTGACGAACATGGCGGTGAACTCTTCGCAGACAACAACTCAACATTAGGCGGAGCGCGATTCACCTTTACGCTGCCTGCGAACTCCACGCTCGGTTCGGTAAACGGACGTTCTTCCGCCGCTGCCAGCCAGTAATTGCACTGACAAGGCGAGCCGCCGGACACCCTCCATGGCTGCGGATACCCTCCATGGCTAGAGTCCGTCGACCCTTCGGAATAACCGTTCATACCCACGTATGAGCGCGGCGGCCTTCATTCCGAAATAGGTAGAGGTGGCAAGGCGGATGTTGGCTCAGGTGAGCGAGATCCGCGAGGGTGGCCAGCGCAATTTGCTTCTCAAGGTTCTCGTCTATATTTGTTGTCACCGCCCGAATTTGCCAACCGGCTCCCTTGCAAAAACCAAGGCACCAAAAGCCATTCGAACTGTCTATCGAGGTTACGAACCTGTACCGCAGGTCGTTGAGAATGAATGCCTTCTGGGCATCCGAAAACTTCCACGCCTTCATCGTTCTCCGCTCCTCCCAGCCAAGGAATCACAACGGAAAACTCTAGCCAAAAACGGTCCAATATTCCGGTCTCAGAGCAATTCAATTACAGCGTGCACGCGTCCTTTCCTATAAATGAAGAGACCGCATGGCGCTTACGGGCGATAGTCTATCTGCACGGTCGCGGTCATTCCGGCGACGAGCTGCACACCCTTAGGCACCTCATCGAGATGGATGTGTACGGGGATGCGCTGGGCCAGCCGCACCCAGGTGAAGATCGGGTTGACCGAAGCCACCCCCTGCTTATCGGGCTCCGCGTTCGGAACATTAATAGCGCGGGCGATGCTCTCGACGTGTCCATGCAGGAGCTGGCCATAACCCATCAATTTGATTTTCGCCGGATCGCCCACGTGGATGGACGCCAGATTTGTCTCTTCAAAATATCCGTCGACCCAGAACGAATCGGCGCCGACAACCGAGACAATGTTCACACCGACATTGACGTAGTCGCCGACCTGCGCCAGCAGGTTCGTCACGTAGCCGTCAACCGGCGAGACAATGCGCGTACGCTGAAGATTGACCTGCGCCTGGTGAAGCTTTGTACTCACCTGGGTGAGCGTTGCCTCGGCGCTGATGCGCTGCGCCCTCAGTGCTTCGACCTGCTGCTGCGCCAGCGTCAGGTTCGCTTCGGCGCGCGTGAGCGCGGCCTGCTGCTCGCGCAGTTGCGAGGCGTATTGCTGAGCGTTTTGAACACTACCTGCATCCTGCTGCGCAAGGTACTGATAGCGCTTTGCCTGCTGCTGCGCGAACACCAGCGCGGCTTGCGCTTGATCGACTTCCGCCTGAGCGACGCTGACCTGTGCCTGCTGGACGTCTATCTGCGCCTCGATATTCCGTATGTTCGCCTGCGCCTGTCGCACGGCCGCTTCGGCCTGACTTACGGCGATCTTGTAGTCGGTCGGATCGATGACCATCAATAGACTACCCTTGCGGACATATTGGTTGGCCACCACGGGCAGGTCGACAATGCGCCCCGCAACGTATGACGCCATTGGGACGACATAGGCGCGCACGGTGGCGTCTCGCGTCCACGGCGCCACCATATAGGCGTCCCACATCGCCCAACCGAGTAGTCCGGCAACCGCGAGCGTCGCCAGCGTGATCAACAGCGGAAGCACCCGAAACCGTGACCCGCGCGCCTTTTGGGGAGATGGCTCGGTCGGCCAGCCGTCCGCGGGGCGGTCCTGCTTCGCTCTTGTTTCAACCTGCGTCATGACGCGATCAGCCGCCGACGATGAGGGCAATCGACGCGAGCACGATGACATAAACGGCGAAGACGAACAGCGCCGGGTGCCAGACATGACTCAACAAGTCGAAACGCGCGGCCGTGCGGCCGAGTCCGAGCGTAACCAGCCACGCCAGTATCATCATCATCGAAATGGGCGCCACATAGACGCCAAACAGATTGAGCTCGACGAACCTCATCCCGCCGCTCCCGTTTCGAAGTAGGCGCGATATTGGGTAAGAGCCTCGCAGATGACAAGGATACTGGCGCTCGCGTGTAGAGCGTTCGGTATTGCCGACGTACCGAGGTCCTGGTCGAGGGAACTGAACCGGGCGATCGCAAGGGCGATATTGCCCTCTCTGAGAGCGCCGAGTGCTTGTTCGAGGACGTTGGACGCAAGCCGGCGGCAGATGCCGCGCAACCGAATGATCTCGTTGCCCGCCGAAAGCGCCGCCACGAGCTGTGCCCGCTGTGTTGGCAAGCCCTGGTCCGGAAAAGCGGCGAGCCGGCTGAGAATCCGGATCTGCCAGTCCTCGATCGGACTCGCCTTCGGCGCCGCCGCGAGGCGTCGCAAATCGCGCAAAGCCAGAGTCAGCAGCCGGCGAGCGCGGATGGCCGGCGACGAGGGCGGTATCAACGTGAACGAGAGTGCTCCCGCGACAAGTCCGCCCACGATCGCGAGCGCGCCGTTGAAGAACTGTGCCGCATCGTAGTTCATCGGGTTGGTAGGTCCGAGCAGCAGCAAGAACAAAAACATCGTAGGAAAAAGCACCGCCGCCTGCCATTGTTTGGCCAGCGCGAAGCCCACAGGGATGAGGACGGCACCGATCGCGAGGCTAAGTCCGATAAAGGTCTCAAGGTGTGGCAGCACGACCAACTTGACGAGGGCCGCAAGAATAACGCTGACGCAGGCCCCGACGACAAATTTGGTCGCCGCGCCGTAGGCTTGCTCCGCGCGCGACGCCAGCAGGAGAACGCAAATGGTGGCGGTTAGGATCGCCAATGCGCCGCCGGGCCAGGCAGTGACGACCCAGAACAGCTCGACAGATCCGATCGCGACAAAGGCGCGAGCGCCATTGACCAGCAACGGCAGCCAATCGGACGCGTGCAAGTGGCGGTCGCCGCCGCGATTAGGAATTGAACGCATGCGCTGACCGACCAGCAGCGCCAGTCCGTCGAGTGTTTGCGAAATGCCGGTCAGCGTTGCAATGGTCTGATCGGCCAAAAGCCGCAAAGTCGCTCCGTGCACGGGCATTGCGATCAGCGCCGATTCGGACGCCTCGCAGCTTTCGCGCAGGTGATCGGGTGCTGACGTCCAATACGTCGTCTGATTTTGCCGAAAAGCCGAAAGCAGTTCCGGCGGCAGTGTCCGCAGCACCGTCTCTGCTTCGGCCCGGGCTCGCTCATTGCGCACTTGAGCGAGGTGAACTGCCGCTGTCCGCCACCCTGCCAAGGCAGTGAACAACCCATTCATCGCCCTTTGCAGGATTCGCGAATGGTATTGCAGTTGAAACGACTCGCCGATCGCCTCCTCGACCAGCTGATCGAGCGCAATGACGCGGCGCGTCAGTTCACGCCGTGGGGACAATGCATCGACAAAATCCGATCCAGCCGATCTCAACGCCTCGGTAAACCCGTCGGCAATCTCGGCGGCAGCGCCGGCAATCGCTGCAGCCAGCCGCCGTCGGGCGCCGCCGAATTGGGTTGTGGTGAGAACCGTGACGGCGCAAACCGTGCCGACGCTGACTTCGCTGGCGCGCGCGACAGCCAGCGTGAAGACATCTCCGTTAGCGCCGCCGCTCGCACCCAACAGGCGGTACGCAACAATGGCGGTGGTCCAGCCGGCCAGAGCGGCTGCGTAGCCGGCGAAATTGCGGAACACTGTGGAAGCGAATGCGCAGGCGCCACCCCAGAGCGCAAGGCCCAAAAGAAAGCCGACACGGTCCTGGGGAAACATCGCGGCCAGAATGACACTTGCTATGGCGCCAACGAGGGTCCCGATGAGCAGGAACCACCCCCTGCGCACCGAGACGCCAAGACTTGGCTGGCAAACTATGGCGGCAGTCGTAGCCGCCCAAGTCGGATTATCGAGCTCGAGCCAGAATGCGATGTAAAGAGCGAGGCAAACCGACACCCACACCCGCAACCCAAACCCCAGCGGCGGCCCGGCGGCGTGCGCTGTCTCAATCAGGCGCTCCCACCAATTACTTACCGATATTCGACCTCTGCGCGAGTCGACGACATCGGTCATCGAATTGTTGATCCATCCAGCTAATAGCAGCGGCGACCGGGAGCTTCACTCAAGCCAAATGCCGTAGCCGCTGCGGGAACCTTGCGACAATTCGACACGGAATCGGCGCTCGATCTCGTGCGGAGAACACGCAGGCTGGCTATGAAAACGCTCGGTTCTAGCGATCAAGGACATTTGAATTAAATCATTTAGCTCTTCGCCCAAAGGGGATTCGTTCAGCAGACGTTTACGCAAAAAACGCTAACCGCGATCTCACAGATGGCCAAAGAACCCCGGCATGCAAAAATTCGTTCGGGATTCTTTCCAAGGGCGCTCGGATCTATCTGTGAGGTAGAAAGCGAAGGGGTGTGAAGCTCGCGCCATGGATTGGCGGCACACATCCGAAGGCCGGCTGGCGCCGGTCCGTTTTTCGCCAATGTCAATAGCGCCGCTGCTGAAGGCCCGAGAGACTCTCGAGCCGCAGATTGCGGACCCCGACCGCAGGGTGATGCGGTTGGCACGCAATAATGCTCAAGTTAAGCGGTTCATGACAGTACCAGGCGTCGGCCTAAATACGGCTCTTTGCTTGCTTGCAACGGTCGATGATCCCACTCGCTTCAAGAGATCGATAAACGTCGGAGCCTTTATTGGATTGACGACTCGACGATATCCGCCACGCGATGCCCGCTATGTTGGGGAAGCCCACTTCCTGGGTGCCGGCGGCGGATGCTGCGCCTGTTCGGCGTCGGGACTCTGCAGTCTGTACCCCGTCGCGCGCGCATCCCAGAACTCGCCGCCGACGAACGCCTGGAGCGTTACGTTGAAGCGCGATAGAAGGAATTGCGGTGCATACGTGTATCGCTGTGCAGTACGCTTGCCAGCTCGAAAGTGGAATGTTCCGGGATAAGCCACGATCGTCAGATTGACGGACGGGATCGGTCCGCTAAAGCCGGCATACGGCATGTGGCAGGAAGCGCAGGCTACATTTCTCAAGGGCGACATGTTCTGATCGTAGTTCAAGAGTCTGCCGAGAATCCGGACCGCCTCATATCCAGAACCTTAATGGTGGGAGGGGTTAGCCACGCCCTGAGTGTTACTAAGTCAGAGGTGGCGAGACTTGCGCTTCCGCGAGATAACGACTGAAGATGGTTCGGACTTCGGACCGGACTCGTGAGATGTCCGCGTCCAGATCGGGCGGCAGAATGCCAGGAGGATACGGGTTGTAGACTGGTGGGCCCGCTGGTTTTCCAGATTGTGCTGTAGTTGGCTGTTGAGCCGATACGGCGCAGCCAATCGTCGCGAGTAGTATCGCGCTACAAATAAACACCAATGTTGCCACCGGACGCTGCTCAGCTCGACTCCGACGGCGCGTGGCGCAAGTTCGAGCGACGCGCGCGTGAGAAAACCGAAATCATGACGTTAGCGGCGACGTTTGCAACCAAGTGTATTCGAGCCGCTTGAATCGCCAGATCTGGCTTATGAGATCGGCCTTGCCGGGACAAAGCTCTTCGGTCTTTGTACAGACTAATGCACATCATAAAGTGTGCCGTAGGCGTCAAAAGCCAATGCCTTTATCGTCATTTCGCGTATCTCTTTATTCATCTGGCTGAGTCAATGAATACCCTGGTGCCGAGGCGTCACGATGATCAAGAGCCTCTGCTCCATTCACACTGGATAGCCCAGCGCATTGCGCGCAAACCCGTCAAACGCGGAGAGCAACCGGTCGCGCCAAGCCCAGACCGGATCGTCCTTCAGAAGCAACGGGAATGAGCTTATGCACCGCGCCCATTGGAAACAGCCGAATACCACATAATCGGCGTAGGCTGGCGTCTCGCCGCCGAAAAAGGGCTGCGCCGCCAGAATGGTGCGAAGGGGCTCCAGGATCTTGCGGAACGCCAATACATCCGTCTCGCGATTGGCGCCGACTGCCTCTAGCGCCGCGCCCAAGCGCTTCTCTCGGGTCTCGCGGAAGTAAGCGCGGTCCTTCTCGTGCAAATGCGCGAAAATGTCGGTCACGACCAGCCGCAAAATTGCGCCGACCAGAATTGCGTCGGCCCACGCGTTGACAAATCGGGTCACCGCGCGGCCGCCTTTGCCGCAAAACAACAACGGACGGTCCGGATAAGCGTCCTCCAGATAGGTCGCGATGGTCCAGGAATCGAAAACGACGCAGCCGCCGTCGAGCAGCACCGGCACGCGGCTCTGTCCGGAGAACGCGATCGCGTCCTTCTCGGTGAACCGCCACGGGATTGTCTCGAACGGCAATCCCTTGTGCTTAAGCGCGAGCTTGGTCCGCCAGCAATATGGGCTGAAGCGGCGTTCCGCTTCCGCTCCGGCGAGATCGTAAAGTCGTAGATCCATGGGCGGATGCCTGTTAGCGTCCGAACGCGGTCACCACCGTCTGTCCAAAAAGAATTCGCTTGGACTCCGCCGTGACCGTTGGCTGCGTGTTGATCTCTTTGGCCTTGGCATAGGCGCGCCCGATTGCTGGCCTCGCCTTGATGCTCTCAAACCAGCGCTTCAGGTGCGGAAAGTCCTCCAAATTCTGCCCTTGGCGTTCGTAGGGAACGATCCAGGGATAACCCGCCATGTCGGCGATGGAATATTCGCCCGCGATGAATTGGCGGTCGGCAAGACGCTTATTGAGGACGCTGTACAGGCGGTTCGTCTCGTTCACGTATCGATGGATGGCATAAGGAATCGCTTCTGGCGCATACTGACTGAAATGGTGGTTTTGACCGGTCATGGGACCGAGCCCGCCCATTTGCCAGAACAGCCACTCGATGACCTCGATCTTGCGGCGAAGGTCGCTGCAAATAAACTTTCCGGTTTTCTCGGCCAAATAAAGTAGGATGGCGCCAGATTCGAATACCGCGATTGGCTTGCCGCCATCCCCTCGGTCGTGGTCAACAATCGCCGGGATGCGATTGTTGGGCGAGATCGCCAGGAACTCCGGGCCTCTTCGAGAAAAATCGTGATCTTGTGCCCGTTCGGCGTGGTCCAGTAATACAGGTCGATCATTGGTCGTTGTTCCTCAGCGAGAATGTAGCCGAGCAGGGCAAGCGCCGGCCGTCCGACGCCTTCGAGGAGGGCGCATTGGATGACATCTATACGGCGGTTCTGCCACCATCGACCGGGAGAATTGCACCCTCGACGAAACTGGCGCGGTCGGTCGCCAGGAAGACGATCGCCTCGGCGATCTCCTCAGGCGCAGCCGGACGCCCGGCCGGCGCTTGCGCCGCGAGCTGTTGTAGCGCGTCGCCCATTGCCGCCGTGCCTTCGGTGCGGGTCGGCCCGGGACTGACCGCATTCACGCGGACGCCCTTCGGGCCATATTCGGCCGCCCACGCTTTGGTCAGCAGATTGATGGCGGCTTTGCTCGATCCGTAGAGGCTCATGCCCGCCGCGCCGTAGTCGGCGACCATGGTCGAAATGTTGACGATTGCTCCTTTGCCTCGCTGCGCCATGAAAGGGGCAAGCTCGGCGACGAGGAAATAGGGCGCCTTCACATTGAGCGCATAGACGTCGTCGAATGATTTCTCGCTCATTTCGTGCGTCGGCCCGAACGGAAAAATGCCGGCGTTGTTGATCAGGATGTCGACATGGCCGCCTCCGAGCTCGACGGCCTTTCTAGCGACCGCACGGGCGCTCGCGGCGTCGCGAAGATCGGACGAGATGAAATCGGCTTTTCCGCCCGCCGCCCGTATTTCGGCGATCGTCTTTTCACCGCGTTCCACGTTGCGGCCCACGACTATCACGTGAACGCCTGACCGCGCCAATTTGTCGGCTGTCGCGCGGCCGATTCCACTGGTCGCTCCAGTAATGAGGGCCGTCGTCGTCATTGGCGCTCTCCTTGTTTCCGGCCGCCGTCCCCCCGCCCGCTGCCAGAGCAGGTAACATCGAAGGGGCATGACCGGTAGACGAGCGCCGCGTATCTGACTTATACGCCAAATGCATGAGTGACCGGCTCGGGGAATTGACCGCCTTCGTCCGCGCCGGCGAGACCGGCAGCTTCTCCCGCGTCGCGCGCGAACTCGGGGTGTCGCAGCCGTCGATATCGCGGATGGTCGCAAGCCTCGAGGCGCGGCTGGGTGTGAAGCTGCTTTTGCGCACCACGCGGCGCGCCGCGCCGACCGACGCCGGTGGGGCGTTCCTCAAACGGGCACGGCAAATCCTCGGCGATCTTGACGATGCCGAAAATGCCGCGCGCGGAGCAGACACCTGCGCGGCATGTTGCGGGTGGCCCTGTCGGGTGCATTCGGAATCCGTGAAGTTATTCCGCGTCTGCCTGGCTTCGCGGGGCAGCATCCGAACCTGCGCATTGAGCTATTGATGTCCGATCGGACCGAGAACCTGATCGCCCAAGGAGCCCGATATGGCCCTGCGGCTGGGCCATCTGCCCGATTCGCGATTCGGCGCGCGGTTGCTGGGCAAGGCTCCGCGCCTCGCCGTTGCCTCACCTGCTTACCTTGCGCGCAGGGGAACGCCGCAAACGCCCGCCGACCTCGCTAGGCACGACTGCATTCTCGGCCCGGGTCTCTCCGGCGGAAGTGGCTGGAGTTTCACGCGCTCGGGGCGAGCCGGGTTCGTGACTGTAGACGGGCCAATAAACGTCGCCTCGGCCGACGGCGTCGTCGCCTGCGCCAAAGCGGGCCCTTCACCGCAGTTGTTGAATCCTATGGCTGTTGCGCGCGGCCCCCGTAGCTCCCGCCGCGCTGCCGGCGCCGTCATCAGCACCTCGCGCGCGCGAGGGCACAGCAATTATGGTCAACGCTGAAGCGCTCGAAGCAGCTCGCACGATCTCCCATGAAGCCGGTCCGCCGCCCGGCAAGTGTTTGATTGTCATGCCGCCGTTTCATCAGGGCGGCAAGATCGAGCATATGGCCGTCACCCCGCTCGGCAATACCATCGCGCTCAAATCCGCCTTCGATGCCGCGGAGATCTTGCAGACTATTGAGCGCGAGAGGATCGTCGGCGCGCATTTTGCGCCGGTCATGGTACAACGCTTGTTGGATGAACTGGAAATATCGTCGTACGACGTTACATCGTTGCGCTGTGTTCACTACGCATCGGCGCCTATGCCAGTGCCGGTGCTGCGGCGGGCAATTGCTCGCTTCGGCCCGATCTTTATTCAAGTTTATGGCATGACCGAGTGCATTGTCGGCACGATCCTGTTGCCGCAGCATCACCGGCCGGATGGCGATGAGACTGACATCCGCCGGCTGGCTTCGGCCGGTCAGCCAACGTGGGGCAACGAGGTCAAGGTCGTGCGACCGGACGGATCCCGACTGCGCGGTCGGTGAAATCGGCGAAATCCTTTTTCGTTCACCGGCCGTGATGTCAGGCAATTGGAACAATCACGCCGCATCCGTCGAAGCGTTGCGGGACGGCTGTACCACACGCAGGATCTCGGGCAGCTCGATGACGACGGTTTTCTCTACGTCCTCGATCGGAAGAAGGACATGATCATCTCTAGCGGCGAGAACATCTATTCCTGGGAGGTCGAGGAAGCGCTACGAACGCATCCGGCCATTGCAGAGGTGGCCGTGATCGCGGTTCCGGATACATCATGGGGCGAAGCGGTCAAAGCGTGCGTGGTCCTGCGATCCGGCCACACTGCGAGCGACGGCGAGATCATTTGATCATTGTCGCACCCGCATCGTCAGCTACAAAAAGCCCCGCAGCATCGATTTTCTCGATGAGTTGCCGCGGGTTTTCAACGGCAAGGTGGACAAGAAGGTATTGCGCGCCAAATATTGGAAGGACCAGGATCGACAGGTGTCCTAGAAGCGAGGCGGATCAAGCGGGCCTGTCCTGCTGATGCCGAACACGCGTAGTGCCGCCAGAACGGCCGGATTTTCTGGCGCGCGTCACTAGCGGTTCGGCCGCCGTTAGAAGAAAGTTTTGGGCCTGCAGCGCCATCTCCAGCTCGCGGACTTCTTCGCGCAACACGGCGACATATTTCTTTGCCACCTTTATCTTGCTGGCATTGGCCGGATACATGTTGATATTGACTGCAGCGACGACTTCACCGCGCTGATTGTGGACCGGCACCGCCACCGCCACGATGCCCTCGAATTGCTCCGAGTGGCTAAGCGCATAGCCTTCGGCGCGCACCCGATCGAGTTTACGTCTTAGCGCAGTCGCGTCCGTGACTGTCCACTTTGTGAACGCGATCCGTTTGCTTTCCGCAAGATAGCGATCAAGTTCCGCGAGCGGCATGGCGGCGAGCAGCACTTGCCCGAGTGTCGTCGCATACGCGGCTACGCGTCCCCCGATGCTTGTTGCGAGCATGAAGATGCCTTTGCTCGGCGCTCGGGCGACGAACATCACTTCATCCCGATCGAGAACCGCAAAGGTCGATGAGGCCTGGGTTTTCTCCGAAATGCGACTGAGGACTGGCTGAACGATGTCTTCGACGCCGATCGAACTGAGATAACTAAACCCCAAGTCGAGAAGTCGCGGGCGCAGGTAGAACAAGTCGGCTTCGGATCCGACATAACCGAGATCCTGCAACGTCAACAGATAACGGCGCGCGGCGGCGCGACTCAGTCCGGTGCGTTTGGCGACGTCGATCGCCCGCAGACGGGGAAAGTCGTGCCCGAACGCGCGGATCACCATCAGGCCGCGCGCCAGCGACTCGGAATGATAGGAACTGCCTCGCGGCGAAGAAAGCATCGACGTCTCCTAAGAAACCGCGCAGATTTTTGATCTGCGCCTGCGGGTGCCGGAACTAGCAGAAGTCCCGCCGACATTGACTCCTAACTTTGCGGCCCTTAGTCTGCCAAACGATAAACGCGCAAATGTGCGATAATCGCCCATAAGACAAATGGGCAGAACGTTCAAGGCACTTTTTGGTGGAGCGCTTCCGCCGTGCGGACCCCGCACTGAAAGTGTCTTCGATCCCCGCTTCGCCCCACCGGCATAGCTTGGAGGAATTCGGAGTGCCCTTCGAAACGCTGCTTCTCGATACGCACGATGGTGTCGCGACTATCACCTTCAATCGTCCGAACAAGCGCAACGCGATGAGCCCGCGTCTGCACGAGGAGATGACGGCGGCGCTAGAACAGCTTCGCTATGACAAGGACGTGCGGGTGGTGGTCCTCACCGGTTCGGGTCAGGCCTTTTGCGCCGGCATGGACTTGAAAGAGTTTTTTACCGAGCTCAAGTCCAGGCCGGATGAATACGACCGCATCACCCGGCTGGCAGTCGAGTGGCGCGGCCGCACCTTGCGCTATTTCCCGAAGCCGACGATCGCGATGATCAACGGCTTTTGTTTCGGCGGCGCGTTTTCAATCGTCGAAGGCTGCGACCTGGCAATTGCCGCCGAGGAAGCGACCTTCGGTCTCTCTGAGGTGAACTTCAAACTTTTTCCAGGTGGTTCGGTGAGCAAGTCGCTCGCTAACCTTTTGCGCCCGCGCGATGCGCTTTGGTACGGAATGTTGGGCCGGCCGTTCGACGGCAAGAAAGCTGTCGAGATTGGCTTTATTAACCTGGCTGTTCCGCTAGCCAAACTGCGTGACGAGACGATGAGCGTGGCACGCGAACTCGCCGGCAAAGATCCGTTCGCACTCAAGGCAACCAAAGACGGCTATCGGCACTCCCTCGATATGAACTGGGATGCCGCCATGAATTACTCATCGGCCAAAGAAATGGAATTGGTGCTTCAGCAGAACGACGCATGGCGCAGCGAGGGCATCGGCGACTTCCTCAAAGGGAAATACAAACCTGGTCTGGAAAGCCACGACAGTGCTCGCAAAGGCTAGGCGCGGCAAAGCCGGGTAAGAGCATGCTAGAGGGAATTCGCGTCATCGAGCTCGGAACTGTAATCACCGCGCCGCTGACTGGAATGATGCTCGGCGATCTCGGCGCCGATGTAATCAAAGTCGAACGGCCGGAAGGCGATCCCTTCCGCCGTTCTCATGGTGACGACTACGGTCCGACGTTCGTCGCGTACAACCGCGACAAACGCAGCATCGTTCTGGACCTAACGATCGAGCGCGACCGGAAAACTCTGCTTGATTTGATCGATGGCTGCGACGTCCTTCTGGACAATTTCAGGCCGACGGTTCTCGGCAAGCTTGGCTTGGCGCCCGAGGTGCTGCGCGAGCGAAACCCGCGCCTCATTCAGTGCTCAATAACCGGATTCGGCGCTACTGGCCCCTATAGCGACCGGCCGGCCTTCGACGCCGTAGGCCTTGCTCTGAGCGGGGTTGCCAGCCTGTTCGTTGATCCTCAGAATCCGGAAGCGTTCGGGCCGACTATCTCTGACAACGTGACCGGCATGAATGCGTGCTGCGCGGTCCTTGCCGCGCTGGTGGAGCGTGCGCGTACGGGTCGAGGCCGGCGGCTTGAAATCAACATGCTGGAGGCGACGATGGCCTTCTCCCCGGACGCGTTCACCAACTTTACGCGCGCTGGCACGATTTCCGATCGTTTGACCAGGGTCGCCACATCCCAGTCGTTCGCGTTTTCCTGCGCCGATGGCAGTCTCCTCGCCATCCACCTTTCGACCCGCGAAAAGTTCTGGCGCGCCCTCCTCGACGCACTGGAAGCGCCTGAACTTGGCGCTGACGAGCGCTTCGCTAACCATCTCAATCGCACCGAACATTATGTCGCGCTCCGCGGCGAACTTGCGCTGCGTTTCTCGACCCGGGCGCGGCAGGAATGGTTGGAACGGCTTGCCGATGCAGACGTCCCCGCCGCGCCGATCTGGAACGCGGCCGAGGCGCTCGACGATCCGCAGGTGCAAGCGCTCGGCGCGGTTTGTGAGACTCGTCATCCGGTCAAAGGCGCCATCCGCAGCATTCATTGTCCCATTCTCGTCGATGGCAGGCGACCGCGAGCTCAGATGAGACCCCCGCCGCTGCTCGGTGAACAAAGCGTCGAGATCCTAGCCGAAGCGTCGCAGAGTCGTTCGCACGGCAAAGGCTGATCCAAGCATCAGGCACGAAAAACAGGATGAGGGAGAGAAAACGTGATCACGAAATGGCTTTTGACGACGGCACTGCTGCCTGTGCTTTCGGGTTATGCGATCGCCGCCGACAGCGTGAAGATCGGTCTGATCACGACGCTATCCGGACCGGAAGCGGTTATGGGCAATCCGATGCGAGACTCCGCCAACCTCGCGCTCTCGATGCTTGGTGGCGAGATCGGTGGCCTGCCAGCGGAAATCGTCTTCGGTGACGATCAGCAGAAGCCGGATCTGGGCCGGCAGCAGGCTGAGAAGATGCTGAAGAAGGACAAGGTGAATTTCATCACGGGTATGCTCGGCTCGAACGTCTTACTGGCCGTTTATCAGCAGGTAGTTCAATCTCATACCATCTTGATTAGCGCCAATTCGGGGCCGCACCAGCTCGCCGCCGGCATGTGCTCGCCCTATTTTTTTGCCATGGCCTCGCAGAACGACGAAGCACCCGAGGCAATGGGCCATTACCTCAGCGAACGTGGTATCGACGACGTCTATGTGATGGCGCCGAACTACGCCGCCGGTCACGACATGATTTCCGGGTTTAAACGCGGCTACACCGGTAAAATCGCCGGCGAGGTTTACACCACCTTCGGCCAGCTCGATTACCAAGCCGAACTCAGCCAGATCCACGCCGCAAAACCGAAGGCGGTATTCGTGTTCTATCCAGGCGGGATGGGCATCCAGTTCGTCAAACAATATGCCGAGTCCGGCCTCAAAAAAGAAGTTCCGTTATATTCGGTTTACACAGTCGATTCGAGCACGCTCGAGGCAGTACGGGAAGCCGCGCTCGGCAATTACGACGCCAGCTTTTGGGGCGCGGATCTCGATATCCCGCGCTCTAAAGAATACTTAGCTGCTTTTCGCAAGGAATATAAATATACTCCGCCCAATTACGGCGCAGTCACCTTCGATGCGATCTTTGCGATCGACAGCGCGATCAAAGCAGTTCGCGGCGATCTCGCCAACACGCGTGGGATGATTGCGGCCTTGGAGCAAGCGAATTTCCCGTCGGTCCGCGGGCACTTCGCCTTCAACACAAATCATTTCCCGATCGAAAACTTCTATCTCTTCCAGGTCCAGAAGACCGCAGATGGCAAGGAGTTCTTGAAAGAGCAGCAAACGATCTTCAAGGATCACAAAGATGCCTACGCTCCGGAATGCCATATGACCAAGGAATGAGCGAGCCGCCAAGTTCGGCGCGCCGCCGGTGCTGGTAACCGAGATGCTGCTTCTGCTCGTTCAGGCATTTAACGGACTGCAATTGGGCGTGATGCTGTTTCTGATGGCAGCGGGTCTGACGCTTGTCTTCGGCATCATGAACGTCGTCAATTTGGCACACGGATCGCTTTATATGATCGGCGCCTATGTGTGCGCCGAAACCTACGGTGCGACGGGCTCTTTCGCGCTCGCCGTCCCCTCCGGCTTGGCCGCAGCATTCATCACCGGCGTTGTCATCGAGATCGCCATCTTTCGCCGGCTTTATGCGCGCGATCACCTCGACCAAGTGCTGGCCACATTCGGGCTGACCCTGTTCTTCAACGATCTGGTTCGCGTCATTTGGGGATCGACTGCGGTCTACGCGGCGGTGCCGCCATTCCTGTCCGGTCAAGTCCACGTCATTCCCGGTGCACCTTACCCGGCCTATCGCCTCGCAATTATCGGGGTCGGCCTGGCAGTGGCGGCGCTGCTGTATCTGGCGATCTCGCACACACGATTTGGAATGGTGGTCAGAGCCGGTGCCTCCAACCGGGTTATGGCCGGCGCGCTTGGTGCAAATATCGCTGCGCTTTACACTGTACTTTTCGCACTCGGGGCGATGCTCGCCGGCCTTGCCGGACTAATGGCCGGACCGATTTTCACCGTCGCCTCGGGCATGGGCGACAGCGTCCTCATTCTGGCCTTCGTCGTCATCGTCATCGGCGGTATCGGCTCGATCCGCGGCGCTTTCATTGCCTCACTTGCGGTCGGCTTAATTGACACGATGGGGCGCGCGTATCTACGGCCGTTGTTCGGCTTCTTCATGCCCTCGACGGCCGCTGATAACACCGGCCCTGCCGTCGCTTCACTCCTGATTTACATCATCATGGCAGCCGTGCTGTTTTACCGGCCGCGGGGCCTGTTCCCGCCGAAAGTGCGCTAGTTATGCGAGCCGGCAGACAGCGCCTAGCCGTGGTGCTCGGAATGGCCGCGCTCGCGCTGGTGCCGCCGGTTTCAGCGGCGTTTGCTCAACCATATTACGTTGATTTGTTCACCCGCATCGTGATCTTCGCCATTGCGGCGCTCAGCCTCGATCTGATTATGAGCTACGGTGGAATGTTGAGCTTCGGTCACGCTGCCTATCTCGGCGTCGGCACCTACTGTGTCGGCATCGCCAGCTCATACGGCATCAACAACGAGATTGTTCATCTTCTTCTCGTAGTCGTAGCGTCAGCGATTGTCGCCGCCGGCATCGGTTTTGTTTCGCTGCGCACCAGCGGTGTCCATTTCATCATGATCACGCTGGCCTTCAGCCAGATGCTTTATTTTCTCGCCATCAGCGTCAACAGTTTTGGCGGCGCTGACGGAATGACAATGACACAACACAGTCAACTTGGCCCGATCCCGTTCGATGATGCCAATGTGCTGTACTATTTCTCATTTGGATTTTTAGCTGTGTTCTTGTGGATGCAGAGCCGCATCATCCGATCGCGCTTTGGCATGGTCATCAGAGGCGCACGTACCAATCCCCGCCGCATGGCGGCACTCGGCTTTCCGGTGCTTCGGTATCAACTGGCTGCCTTCGTGTTGTCCGGTGTCATGTGCGGCATCGCGGGAGCGCTGCTCGCCGAACAGGCGCTCTTTGTATCGCCGTCGATCATGCAATGGTCGCGTTCCGGGGAAATCATGGTGATGGTCATCATGGGCGGGATGGGCACCCTATTCGGTCCTATTTTGGGTGCGGTCGTTTATCTGGTTCTGGAGGATGTGCTCACAAGCTGGACCCAATACTGGGCGCTGTTTCTTGGGCCGATCCTGGTGGTGATTGTTCTATTGGGACGACAAGGCGTCATGAGCCTGATACCAGGACTGATGCCAAATCCGCGACATGCCTGATCCCCTCCTCGTTACCGCGGGGTTGAGCAAGCGCTATGACGGCCTTGCCGCGCTCGATGGTGTGGATCTTTCGGTCGATGCCGGCGAATTGCATGCGGTAATTGGACCGAACGGGGCCGGGAAAACCACGCTCATCGCCAATCTGGCCGGCGAACTGATGCCAGATGGCGGCAGCATATATTTTGCCGGTGAGGACATTACTGGTCTGCCTTCGCACGCGCGTGCCGCCAGAGGGCTCGGCCGCTCGTTTCAGGTGACAAGCATCTTTAATGACCTTCCCGTGATCGACAATGTGTCGCTCGCGGTGCAGGCGCGTGTCGGGCACAGCTTTCGGTTCTGGCGCGCGACGGAGGAAGATGCCGCTTTGCGGGAGCCAGCACTGCAGATTCTTTCCGAGGTAGACCTTTCTGAGCGAGCATTCGTAATCGCCGCCGATCTGGCGCATGGCGAGAAGCGAGCGCTGGAAGTGGCAATGGTCCTGGCCACGCAGCCCCGGCTCTTGCTTCTCGACGAGCCTATGGCTGGCATGGGACTGGAAGATGCCGCCCGAATGGTCGAACTATTCGCAAGCCTCAAACGCAGTCATACGATCCTGTTGGTCGAGCACGACATGGATACGGTGTTCGACCTTGCGGATCGGGTTTCGGTTCTGGTTTACGGCCGCATCATCGCGACTGGCGGCGTAGCTGAGATCCGGAACAACGAAGAGGTACGCCGCGCCTATCTTGGCGACGAGGATTTGCTCACATGAGCGTGGCGGCGGTCCTCCAAGTGCGCGGCCTCGAAGCAGCTTATGATGACAGCCACGTACTGTTCGGCGTGTCATTAGAAATGGCCGCCGGAGAAGTGGTGTCACTGCTCGGCCGCAACGGCATGGGCAAAACAACAACGATATCATGCATCACCGGAATACTGCCCCCACGCGGCGGCGTGGTATCCATTGGTGGCGTCGAAGTAACAAAGTGGCCGAGCTTCCGGATCGCACGACGCGGCGTTGGTCTCGTACCTGAAGGCCGTCAAATTTTTCCCAATCTGACAGTGCGGGAAAACCTGCTTGCCATGGCCGGCAATTGGATCGGCAGACCCGATCCATGGAACCTGGATTCCACGCTCGATTTGTTTCCGACGCTGCGCGCCCGTCTCGATAGCTCGGGAAGCCTTCTGTCCGGCGGTGAACAGCAAATGCTAGCAATCGGGCGGGCGCTGATGACCAATCCGCGACTTCTTATTCTCGACGAAGCGACCGAAGGCCTGGCGCCGCTGATCCGCGAGCAAATCTGGCGCGTGCTGGCGCGACTCAAAGCCGCCGGACAGTCGATCCTGATTGTCGACAAAAACATTAAAGCACTCGGCCGCATTGCCGACCGCCATTACGTATTGGAAAAAGGCCGCGTCATCTGGTCCGGCGGAACCGCGGAGCTGCGCGAGCATCCTGAACTGCAACGCCGCTATCTCGGTGTCTGAAAGGAATTCAAATGGATTTCGAACTGCCGGAAGATCTCCGTATGCTGAAGGACACCGTGCGGAAGTTCGTCGAGCGCGAACTCATTCCGATCGAGATGGTGTCCATGGATGGACCGGATCTGAAGCCGGAGGTACGCGCATCGCTCGAACACAAAGCAAAAGAGCTGGGTCTCTGGCTGCTCGACGTGCCCGAACAATATGGCGGAATGGGTCTCGGCCACCTAGGCATGGTCGTCGTCTGGGAAGAGTTGGCTCGCACTGTCGCGCTTCCCCCCCGCGGTCCTGGCGTGTTCGGCCCCGACGTGCGACCCGTCCTTTTCATGCTCTCGCCCGAACAGAAAGAGAAATATCTGCTGCCGGTCCTCGGTGGCACCAAAAAGACCGCGTTCGCTCAGACCGAGCCGGACGCCGGTGCGGATCCGGGTATGATCCGTACCACCGCCGTGCGAGACGGTGACCATTACGTAATTAGCGGGCGGAAGCATTTCATTTCGCATGTCGAGGGCGCTGACTTTCTGCAGGTCGTGGCCGCGACCGATCGGAGCAAGGGCTCTCGCGGCGGCTTGTCCATGTTTCTGGTCGATGCGGACACTCCCGGCTTCGCGATCACGCGAAAGACGGTGAAGATGATGGGCGATGTCACCTACGAGCTTGCCTTCGACGACGTGCGTGTGCCGGCATCGAACTTGATTGGCGGTGAAGGCGAAGGCATGCGGCTTGCTCAAGCCTGGATCACAGCCGGTCGACTATATCAGGCTTGCCGCGGCCTGGGTGTGGCCCAGCGTGCCATCGAGCTCGCCGCAGCTTACGCGCAACAGCGCGTAACCTTCGGTGCGCCTCTCAGCGATCGCCAGGCGGTTCAGTTTATGATCGCTGACTCTTTCATGGAACATCAAATCGGCCAAACCTACGTTTACCAAACCGCTTGGAAGGCCGATCAAAAGACGCTGGCGCGTCATGAGAGTTACATCACCAAGATATTCTGCACCGAATTAGGCTTCCGGGCAGCAGATCGTTGCATGCAGATTCATGGTGGCACAGGTCTCTCGACCGAGATGCCCATTCAAAAGATGTGGCGGGACTCGCGGAGCTTCATGATTACCGAGGGCGCCGTAGAAGTGATGCGGATGGTGCTCGCCCGTCAAGTCTTCCATTTCCACGCGCATACAATGTGAGTATCCGAAACCCCAGTACGAGCCGATTAAATCAGGCATGATCAGCATTTCTGGTTAAGTGGCCGGCTGCCCCTACAGCGCCCACCATTTAGGCAGCATCTTGATTTTTCAACTATTTTTGCTTCTGAATTCCGCCTGATGGCACAGCCGGATGGTACAGCATGACACCACAGCAGCGCAGCTCGCTTGGTCGGGTCGTGCTGTTGACGCGCGAGCGGGTCATCATGCTTGAGCCCTGGGACAACGGGCTTATCGGCACCACCCTGCGCTACCCCTACGAGATTCGGGATGCGATGGAATGCTTCGACAACATCCCGGAAGTGGCGGTCGAACCTGAGACGCTTAAGCTGGCCGAGCAGATCCTGAAGAGCAAGGCGACCGACTTCGATCCATCGCAGTTCGTGGATCGCTACGAGGAGGCCGTCATCGAGCTGCTCAAGAAGAAACAGGCTGGCATCGCGGTCTCCCGCGAACGGACCGCGCCGCGACCGCTGAACGTCGTCAATATGACAGACGCGCTGCGCCGGAGCATTGCCGAGGAGAAGGCCGCAGCTAGGCCGCCGAAGAAGTCACCCAAGCGCGTCGGCGGACAGGGCGAGATGCTGCTTCCGATTGCCGGCAAAGCCAAAAAGGTGGCGACGGCAAAGCCAGCGGATCGACCGAGCGCCCGACAGAAGAATGTCGGTTGACCCCCATAGGCGACCGTTACCCCGATCGCGGTTCGAAAATCCCAACGCAGGTTCGAAACTCCCAAATCCTGCTTGCGTCGGAGATGCCGCCGGGCGTGCCAGGATCAAGAACATTAGAACTCATCCTTACACGCGCGCCGTATGTCTCGAAACCGCTCGCTTG
>Ga0335074_10002016_pt1 | contig 27634 bp, 27 predicted proteins | sample Lox_Sample_23_FD_206715 | JGI IMG/M metagenome (GOLD analysis project Ga0335074, IMG submission 206715) | Soil microbial communities from Loxahatchee National Wildlife Refuge, Florida, United States - Lox_Sample_2.3 | ecosystem: Environmental > Terrestrial > Soil > Wetlands | place: USA...
GCGTCAGCCGACGGGACTGCGTCAGCCGACGGGACTGCGTCAGCCGACGGGACTGCGTCAGCCGACGGGACTGCGTCAGCCGACGGGACTGCGTCAGCCGACGGGACTGCGTCAGCCGATGTTGGCGCGTCGGTGGATAGCGTCGCGTCCGCCGACGCAAGCGCATCAGCCGAGGGCGGTGCGCCAGCCGAAGGCAGTGCGCCAGCGGAAGGCCGCGCATCAGCGGAAGGCACTGCGTCGGCCGATGTTGGCGCGTCGGTGGATGTTGCCCCGTCAGCCGATGCAAGCGCCTCAGCGGAAGAAAGTTCGCCAGCGGATACCGGTCCGCCAGCGGAGGGTGCAAGCGCCACCGATGGTGTCGGCGCCGACGTTCCGGCTGTCGCTGCGGCGGCGGAGCACGGCGACGCGGCTACGCCGGATCCGGCTGTGCAGCACGAGGCGTCCAGCCCGTCCGCGCAAGACGGGGCTGTGTCCCCGTCAGGCGCGCAAGATGCGGGCACGCCGGATGGGGCGCAGGCCAATGGCCAGGAGGCAGCGCCCGACGCCCAGCAGTCCCCGGCCGCCCAAGCGGCGGACGCGTCTCAGCAGGCGGTGGGCGCGTCTCAGCACGCGGCGGACCCTGGCGTCGGTCAGCCCTTGGCCGCGCAGGCTGTGGGCGCGGCGGACCCGGCTCAGCAAGCGGTGAGCGCCGCCGACCCGGCTCAGCAGGCGGCGGTCCCTGGTGTCAGTCGGCCCTCGGCCGAGCAAGCGATGGGCGCGGCGGACCCGGCTCAGGAAACGGTGGGTGCGGCTCAGGAAACGGCAGTGCCTGACGCTTCCGACGCTGGGACTCCTGACGCTTTCCTGGTCACGGCGGCCGAGGATGCGGGCTCCGCGGAGCCCGCTGACCAGGGCGCGGCGCCTGACGGCTACGAGGCCGAGGGGCCTGAGGCTCACCAGCCCTCGGCGGCGCAGAACGGGGCCGGGCCGGATTCGACCGGCCAGGACCCAGCCGCCCAAGCCGACCAGAACCCGACCACCCAAGACGGTGCGGCATTGCTCGGGCAGGAGGCCGAGCAGTCGGCAGGCTGAGCGCGCGAATCTGATAACCTTAGTGGTCGCGCGTCGGAGTGGCCGACGTCAGCATGCTTGTGGCCGGGCCAGGCAGCAGGCGGAAGAATCCGGTTCGCATCATTGCCGCGGATCGTGGATCTCGCGGCTGGCCCGCTTAACGGAGAGAGAGACCTCGGGTGTACGCGATCGTGCGCTGCGGCGGCAGGCAGGAGAAGGCATCGGTTGACGATGTCCTGACCGTTGACAAGCTGGCCGGAGAGGCCGGCTCCAGCGTCACGCTGCCCGCCGTGCTCGTTATAGACGACGGCAAGGTCATCAGCGACCCTGCCGAGCTCGGCAGCTATCAGGTGACGGCCGAGATCTTGGGAGCGGCAAGTGGCCCCAAGATCAATATGATCCACTACAAGAACAAGACCGGCTACCGGCGTCGCCTGGGCCACCGGCAGAAGTACACGCAGGTGAAGATCACTGGCATCAGCGCGGCCAAGGCGAGTGCCGGGCGAGCGCGCGCCGGGTCAAGCCGTGCGAGCAGCACTGCCACAGGTAGCACTGCCACAGGTAGCACTGGCTCAGCGCGCAGCGCGTCAGCCCGAGCATCGTCCGGAAAGAAGGACTGAGATGGCACACAAGAAGGGGGCGTCATCCAGCCGGAACGGCCGGGACTCGAATGCCCAGCGACTTGGGGTCAAGCGCTTTGGCGGCCAGCTCGTGGGTGCCGGCGAGATCATCGTCCGGCAGCACGGTACGCACTTCCACCCTGGTGACGGCGTGGGCCGCGGCGGCGACGACACCCTGTTCGCCCTAGTCCGCGGGAAGGTGCAGTTCGGGACCAAGCGCGGTCGCCGCGCTGTGAGCGTCATCCCTCAGGACCAGCCGGCGGAAGCCGCCGTCAAGGCCGGCTAGACGGCGCCAGCACGAAGGCCGTCCCGGGTCGGCCGGCACCCGAGCCTCACCTGAGGCCGCGGCGCCGGGACAGCGACGGATAGTGCAGGACAGCACCGTGGACAGCGCAGATGGCTGAATTCGCTGATCAGGCCGAGGTGCGTGTACAGGCGGGCAACGGCGGGCACGGCTGTGCCTCGATCCGCCGGGAAAAGTTCAAGCCTCTCGGCGGCCCTGACGGAGGCAACGGCGGCCGCGGCGGCGATGTGATCCTGGAGGTCGATCGGGGCGCTGCGACGCTGCTTGAATATCACCGCAGGCCACTGCGGAAGGCCGGCAGCGGTAAGCAAGGCGCCGGCTCAAACCGCAACGGAGCCGACGGCGCCGACCTCCTGCTCCGGGTGCCCGACGGGACCGTGGTGAAGTCCAGCGACGGCGACGTACTGGCCGACCTGACCGGGGCCGGGACCAGGTTCGTGGCCGCGAAGGGTGGCCGGGGCGGCCTTGGAAACGCCGCGCTGGCGTCAGCGCGGCGGAAGGCCCCGGGATTCGCGCTCCGGGGAGAACCAGGTGTCCAGCGGCGTCTGGTGCTGGAGCTGAAAACGGTCGCCGACGCCGGGCTGATCGGGTTCCCGAACGCCGGGAAATCGTCGCTGATCTCCGCCTTGTCGGCAGCGCGGCCGACGGTCGCCGACTACCCGTTCACGACCTTGACCCCGCACCTCGGCGTGGTCGAGGCGGGAGAGACCCAGTTTGTGGTCGCCGACGTACCCGGTCTGATCCCCGGGGCGAGCCGCGGCAAGGGCCTCGGGCTGGACTTTCTCCGCCACGTCGAGCGCTGCGACGTTCTCGTGCACGTCCTTGACTGCGCCATACAAGAGCCCGGCCGCAGCCCGGTCGCCGACTTTGACGTGATCGAGGCCGAACTCGCCGCCTATGCGGCGGCCACGGGGGCTGACCTGCCGGACCGCCCGCGGATTATCGTTCTGAATAAAATCGATGTTCCGGCCGCGCGCGAGGCGGCCGAGCATGCTGCCGCTGAGCTGGCCGATCGCGCCCAAGCCGTCTGCCTGGTATCGGCAGCTACCCGGGAAGGCCTGAGCGAGCTCAGCTTCGCGATGGCGGCCGTCATCGCGCAGGCACGCCAGGCACGCCCGGCCGCTGAGCCAACCCGCCTGGTCATCCGGCCCGAGCCGGTGGCTGGCCCGGATTTCGAGGTCGTCCGGTCTGGGAACAACAGGTTTGCCGTCCGCGGTGAAAAACCGCGGCGCTGGGTGCTGCAGACCGACTTCGGCAACGACGAGGCCGTGGGCTACCTGGCCGACCGGCTTGCGCGGCTCGGGATCGAGCAAGCGCTGGCCGACGCGGGCGCGCTGCCGGGGGCGGAGGTGCTGATCGGCGACGAGGACGACGCGGTGGTGTTCGACTGGGATCCGAACCTCCCGGCCACTGCCGGATTCGGGCCCCGCGGAACCGACTCGAGACTGCCCAGATAACACTGCTGTGATCTGCCGGGCTAATCAAAAAGCGCGCTACGATTTATAGCGCGCTCGGTGAATGAGTCTTCTGATTTCAGAATTGACGCGCAAATTCTAATCGGAAGGAAGCTTGATTGTCAAACGATGAAATCGGCGGAGAGCAGCAGTACGTCTCCATGCTCTACGGCCGGCTCGATGAGCTGAGGGACCGAGCCTCAGACCGGCTGGCTCGTGTGCTGCGGCAGAACGGCGGGACGCACCAGGCTCGTTCAGAGCGTGAGTCGTTCAGCGTCATGTATGCCCAGCAGCTCTCCCAGTTCGACGCCGCTGAGAACGGGCTGTGCTTCGGCCGGCTCGATTTTCTCGACGGAGAGCGCCGGTATATCGGCCGGATCGGAATTCACGACGATGCCGGCGACTACAAGCAACTGCTCATGGACTGGCGCGCCGACGCCGCGCGACCTTTCTACCTTGCCACCGCGGCGTCACCGTCCAACGTCCTCCGGCGCCGGCACATCAAGACAAGGGGCCGGACCGTGGTGAACGTGGACGACGAGGTCCTCGACCTCTCGGCTGCCGATCCCGGCAAGCACGAAGGGCTGACCGGTGAGTCGGCACTGCTCGCGGCGCTGGGGGCGAGCCGGACCGGCCGGATGAGCGACATCGTGGCCACGATCCAGGCTGAGCAGGACTGGATCATTCGCTCGCCGCTGGCCGGCGTGCTCGTCGTGCAGGGTGGCCCGGGCACCGGCAAGACGGCAGTGGCCCTGCACCGGGCCGCGTTTTTGCTCTACACATACCGGGAGCAGCTCACCAAGCGCGGCGTGCTCGTGGTCGGCCCGAACGCCACGTTCCTCCGCTACATCAGCCAGGTCCTGCCGTCGCTCGGCGAGACAAGCGTGCTGCTGTCCACGATCGCTGACCTCTACCCGGGAATCAGCGCTGGCGGTGCCGAGCCGCCGCGTACGGCAGCGGTCAAGGGCAGGCTGGCCATGGCCGACGTCGTGGCAGCAGCGGTGCGTGACCGGCAGCATGTGCCTGCCAGGCCGGTCGAGATCCAGATTGACCGTGAGACCCTGCGCCTGACACCGGCCGCATGCGCCAAGGCACGGGAGCGCGCCCGGCGCTCGCGCCGGCCTCATAACCAGGCCCGGCAGATTTTCGCCCGGGAGGTGATCGATGCGCTGAGCCGCCAGCTCGTCGCGCGTGTCGGTGCCAACGTGCTGGGTGAGGACAACTTGCTCGGTGCCGCTGACGTGGATGAGCTGAGGGAAGAGCTGCGCGCCGACCCGAGGGTCCGGGCGCTGGTCAGCCGGCTGTGGCCGGTGCTCACGCCGCAGCAGCTGATCGCGGACCTGTTCTCCTCGGCGCAGCGGCTCCAGGCGGCCGCACCGCGGCTGACCGCTGCGGAACGTTCGGCCCTGCTCCGTGACCCGGACAGCGAGTGGACCCCGGCGGATGTGCCATTGCTCGACGAAGCGGCAGAGCTGCTCGGCGAGGACGACCGGGCTGTGCGAGCGGCCGCCAGGCGGCGCCGCCGGGCCCGGGTCGCCTACGCCAGTGGCGTTCTGGACATCCTCTCCCGCGATGACGACGACGACCCCGAGATCCTCATGGGCGCCGACATGCTGAACGCCACCCGGCTGGCCACCCGTCAGGAAGACGATGAGAGCCTGACAGCCGCCGAGCGGGCGGCCGGTGACCGCACGTGGGCGTTCGGGCACGTGATCGTAGACGAGGCTCAGGAACTCTCCGAGATGGACTGGCGGATGCTGATGCGCCGCTGCCCGCTGCGGTCGATGACGATCGTCGGCGACGTCGCGCAGACCGGGGACCTCGCCGGAACCTCATCCTGGCAGCAGGCACTCGGCCGCTACCAGGGCGAGCGGTGGAAGCTGACCGGGCTGACCATCAACTACCGCACGCCCGCCGAGGTCATGGCCGTCGCGGCCGACGTGCTCGCCGCCATCGACCCCACCCTTGAGCCGCCGCGCTCGGTCCGCTACACCGGCGCCCGGCCCTGGCGGCTGGCCGTAGCCGCCGACGAGCTCGCTGACCGGCTGGGGGAGGCGACAGCGCGGGAACTGTCGGGCCTGGGTGATGGGCGGCTGGCGGTGATCGTGCCCGCTGAGCGCTTGGACGAGCTCGGCAAGGCGGTCAGCGCGGCCGTGGCTGACACCGTCATCGGGGATCAGCCCGATCTCGAACGCCCCGTCGTCGTGCTGACCGTGCACCAGGCCAAGGGCCTTGAGTTCGACACGGTGATCATCGGCGACCCGGCCGGCATCCTGGCCGAGTCACCGCGCGGCCACAATGACCTCTACGTGGCGCTGACCAGGGCAACCCAGCGGCTCGGCGTCGTGCACCCCGGCGTGGTGCCCGACGTGCTCGCCGGGCTCAGCCCGTCCGAGGGTGCCGTCCTCGCGCTCCAGTCCTAGCCCTAGCCCTAGCCCTAGCCCTAGCCCTAGCCCTAGCCCTAGCCCTAGCCCTAGCCCTAGCCCTAGCCCTAGCCCTAGCCCTAGCCGGCGACGATCCTCGGCTGGTCGATCACCCAGAGCCAGGTGCCGTCGCTCTGCTGCCGGGCCACCTCAGCGGTGGCGCCACCCTCGAACCTCGTCGACGTCAGCGCGAGGTCGCCACAGCGCACCGCGGGCTGGCTCTCACCGCTGAGTGTGGGCGCGCCGGCCAGGAACTGCGCGAGCCGCTCGCGGATGGCGGCCGTCCCGTCCGCTACCTGACCCGGCCCGGTGGCCATGGCCGCTCCGGCCTCATACAGCGCCACCAGCCCGTCCAGGTCACCCTCGTTGGCTCGCTGCACGAAAAGCCGCCCCAGTTCCTCCGGCTCCCTCGCTGGCTTGTGCACAGCCCCTGTGCTCACGGTTCGCACCTCCCGTCTCGGGTTCCCGGACTGTTCTCGCCCGCACTGCGCCCATCCTCGCAGCAGGTTCTGACAAACCCGCCCGGCAAGCCCGGACGACGGGCGCGCGACGGGCAAGCCCGGACGCCCGGCAAGCCCAGACGACGGGCGCGCGACGGGATTGCTGGGGATGATCTTGCCAGGCGGCTCGGCCCGCCGGGTCTAAGGCGCAGTGTGCCCCGCCGGCAGGGCGCGGCCCGGAACTGCCGTCACACTCGTCACATCGGCCACCTCAGTTCACGCCAGGCACCTCAGCCTGGCTCCCCCGCCGGCGCGCCCAGGTATGAATGGGGATCTGCTGCACACCCGACTACAGCAAAGCGGCATCGATCATGACAGCGACTCCAGCGGGGACACCACGGGCACTCCCAACCACATCAGGGGCCCCGCGCTGGGGTTGTAACGCGCTCGCGCAGCTCCAGCGGGGGTCATGACGGGTCAGACGCGTGCTGGGCAAGCCCGGCAGAGGCTTTTCCGGGCCCGTCTGTCTGGGTGGGGCTGTCACGCCGTGAGCTGAATGCGGCTGGCCCGCCTTGACGTCAGGACAGCCTGACGCAATGGTGGCGGGTATGACGACACCGGATGCTCTGGACCGCGAGCACACGCTGGCTACCGCTGTTGCCCGTTATGACGAACTGCGGATGCGCGACGCGCTCGCTCCGGGCGCGGCCGAATCTGCCTACAGCAGCCAGCCTGGAGCTCTCTCCCAGCAGGAGGCCCTGGAGCTTCTGGCGCTCAGCGAGGTCATCGCCCGCAAGGCCGCATATGGCCGGCAGCTCACTGTCCGTTCTGCCCGAGCGGCGGGGGCGTCATGGTCTCAGATCGGCGCGGCCCTGGGTACCGCGAGGCAGTCGGCGTGGGAAGCCCATAGCCGGTGGATTGACCACCAGGCAGCTCAGCATGGTCAGGTCGGGCACGAGGGCATGAGCCCGGTGCAGGCTGAGGCGGCCCGGCTGCTTGCTGGGAACCCGGGTGACGACCGGCCTGGCCTGGCGCCGGGCAGCTGACGAGGTGCCGCAAGCCGCGAGTGTGGCCAGCGGCAGGGGGTTCATGGGGCGGGCGAGCCGGCGGATGGGGCCCGAACGCCAGGCCCAGGGCAGTCAGGCCCAGGGCAATATGGCGCCCCCGGCTGAGGCTGACGCTGAGGCTGACGCTGAGGGAGAGGGGGAGCGTGAAGGAGAGCCGTCTTCCTGACCAGCCTGGCTGACAGCTGCGCCCCCGCCAGGGTCACAAAACGATCTTGGACACCCTCGTTCTCGTCTCCGCAGGCACCCCTTGGACCACACCACCGGGAGGAACCAGTGTCATACCCGCAACTGCTCACCCCCGAGGAGAAGCTCGCCGACGCGAAGAAGCTGCTGAACCTCCCGTGTATCGTCGTGATCTGCGGCTCCACCCGCTTCATGACCGAGATGAACGAGGCCGATCTGCGGGAGACCAAAGCCGGGAAGATTGTCGTCAAACCGGGCTTTGACATGAAGTCGCCGCACGAACTTTGGTCCGATCCGGTCGAGGCCGAGGCGCTGAAGGTCCGGCTCGACGATCTGCACCGGGCGAAGATCCGGCTCGCTGACGAGGTGCTCATAGTCGGCGACTACATCGGAGACAGCACCCGAGCCGAAATCGCCTATGCCCGGTCGCTTGGCAAGCCCGTGCGGTTCACGCACCCCGAAGTCGACCCTCACGCCTGACCGCCCGCTGCCACCTCGACAACCAGGGCCGGCAACCCGTCGCCTGACCGTCTGGCGGTGGCTTCGGCCGCCGCCCACCTGACACCTCCGCGGGGATCCCTTGGAATTGGTCATCTACTGTAACGGGAACGGCGTGGCCGCCACGAGGCGAAGTAGGCGGCGGTGGTGGGTGTTCCGACGCCGGTGACGGCGTTGAAGCCCGCGGTCGCGTGCTGGCCGCCGACGCCCTGGCCGAAGGTGATCAGGGCGGGGGCCTCGTGCTCGCGATCGTGGGCGCACTGCTGGCCGGATCGGTCGCCAGCTGGCGGATCGCCCAGCTCCGGCCGGCGGACGCGCTCTCCAGGGTGGCGTGAGACATGTACAAGCTGACTGGCGTCACCAGGACCTATCAGAAGGGACGGCGTGAGGTCGCGGCGGTGCGCAACCTCAACCTGGACATCGCGAACGACGAATGGCTGGCCATTCAGGGCCGCACCGGTCATGGCAAATCCACGCTGCTGAACCTGCTCGGCGGGCTGGACCGTCCCACCTCCGGCACCGTCGAGTTCGACGGGCACGACCTGGCCGCGCTGCGGGAAACGGAGCTCACCAGGACGCGGGCGCCGCTATCGGGTTCATCTTCCACCAGGACACCCGGCGGCGAGTGGTCACATGACCTGGCCGGACGGTGCTGAGGCTGGCCAGTGCCCAGCGGCGATCAGCTGCACGATCAGGGCGGCTATGTTCCAGGCGTCGTCCTCTCCGCGGTGGTGCCTGCCCTCGAGGGGGAGTCCGGCGATCGCCAGCGCCTGGGCCATCCCTGGGCGCTTGCGCAGGCCGTTCGCCCCGGTGAACACGGCCTTGGCGTTGATGTGGACCGACCCGAACGGGTACGGGGTGTTCGCCGCCTGGCACTGGCGGAGGAACTGCTTGCGGTCGTAGTCGCCCCAGCTTGCCCACGGCCGGGGTCCGGCGTGGTGCTCGACGGCTAGCGTCTTGCAGGCAGCGGCGAAGCTGAGCCCGCCGTCGACCTCGGCCTGGGTCAGGCCGGTCAGCTCGGTGCAGAACGGGCTGACGGCCGAGCGCTCGGGCCGCACCAGGATGCGGTGCCGGCCGACGCGCTGGCCGGAGGACAGGTCGACGGTGGCCAGCCCGATCTCGATGATCTCGCTGACCTGGCCCCGCGGTGGAGTGTCCGCCCAGCACGTCGCCTCCACATCGACGACATTGAGAAGTGTGGCCGGTGTGCCCATGGACGTGAAGGCTAGGAGCCATTCCGCGCGGCGGCTACCGGATTTCGAGGCCTGGTGCACAAAAGGAGAGGCCCCCACATGTATGAGATGCAGGGGCCCCGCCCGGCCCGGCCGCGCAGCGGGCCGATTGCTCAGCTGCTTAGCGCTACCTGACCGCCACCGCCTCCGGATACCCACCCGAAGCGCCGGTTTTCCCGGCCCACCGGCTGTTCCGGGAAGTCCCCGGGCTAGCCTCCGTCGTGCGGCAGTGATGAAGTTCTACAGCCTCTGCCTGACCAGGCACAAGGGTTTTCCTGAAGCGGTTTCAAGATTCTTTAGTCGTCCACAGGACAACTGCCGTTATCCCCCGCGTTCGGCAGTGTTTCCACCGAGCCATCCACAGGGTTATCCACAACTGGGCACAGAAAGGGCCAGGGTGGCAGGCGGCGGTGCCAAGAGCGCGCGGCGCCGTGAACGCGCGGCCTCGCTTCTAACGGCGGCGCCGTGAACGCGCGGCCCCGCCACCAACGGCGGCGCCACCCTAACGGCGGCGCCACTAACGAGGCACGGAGAGCGTCAGCCTTCGCTCCCGCCATCGCCGCTGCTGCCGCCACCGTCGCCGTCGCGCCGGCCGAAGTTGCCGAACAGCCGCTGCCCGGCCCCGACCGCTGTCTCGGCGACCCCGCGGACCGCGCCGATAAGCGGGTCAGCGGACCGGCTCCATGAATCCTGGTAAGACTTGGCCGCAGCGTTGATCTCGTCGCCGATGGAGGCGCTGGCGTCGTCCTCGCGGCGCGGGTAATTGCCGGCCAGGATGTCGCGGTAGTCGCCTTCCGACGCCCAGCGGTCCAGCTCGGCGAACCGGGTGACCGCGAACGGGTGGGTGTTGCCCTGCAACTGCAGCAGCTTGAGCAGCCCCTCCCGCAGGTCGGGGACGGCGTCGTACTCGCGCGCCTGCTGGTGGAACGCGTCGCTGCTGAGCTCGCTGATCCGGGAGCCGCCAGCGGTTTTCATCAGCGCCCGCCGCCCTGCCTCCACGTCCTGGCCGGCGAGCAGGCCAGCCCGGTCGCAGGACAGCTCGGACTTGCGGTACCACTCTTCCAGGCCCCAGACGACGGCGCGGATCACGAAGCTGATCGGCGTCCACGCCACCCGCGTGGCCAGGTTGATGAGGTGGAACAGCATCGTCCGGTAGACGGCGTGACCGGACAGCACGTGCCCGAGTTCGTGGCCGATCGCGAACCGGATCTCCTCCGGGTCCATCAGGTCGACCATGCCCGTCGTGATCACGATGAACGGCTTGTCGGCGCCCAGAGTCATCGCGTTGACGAGCGGGTTCTGGCTGATGAACAGCTCTGGCACGGTATCCAGGTCCAGGATGTAGCAGCCGTCCAGCATCGACTGGTACAGAGCCGGGAACTGCTCCTCCGATGCGCGGACCGAGCTGGCCAGGAACATCAGCCGCAGGCTGCGGTCGTTGAACAGCCCGGCCAGGCGGCGGAACATGACATCGAAGCCGGAGAGCTTGCGCAGCGCGACCAGGGCGGAGCGGTCTGCGGGATGCTCGTACGCACGGGAACTGATTCCGGGCAAGCGCACCCGGGAGCGGTCAGGCACAGTTGTCATGTGCACATGGTAGAGCCAAACGCGGACTATCTCGATGCGGGAGAGAATCCAGCATGAAGCAACAGCGCGCGGCGCACCTGTTCGAGCCCGGGGCTGAGTCGATGCCGCCGGAGCAGCGCGCGGCTCTGCAGCAGGAGCGGCTGCGTGGCCTGATCGACCGGCTGCTGGCTGCTGACGGTGTCCAGGCGGTCCGGCTGCGCGAGGCCGGCGTGACCAGCGGCGCGGACGTCGCGCTTAGCGACCTGAGCCAGCTGCCGATGACCGTTAAGGACGACCTGTGGCGTGGGTACCCGTTCGGGACGTTCGCTGTCCCGCTGCCGGACGTCGTCACGCTGCACGCGTCCAGCGGCACGGGCGGCCGGCCCACGATTGTCGGGTACACCCGCGCCGACCTGAAGCTCTGGGCGCGGATGTGCGCGCGGGTCCTGGCCGCGGCCGGTGCCGCGCCCGGCAGCATCGTGCACAACGCTTACGGCTACGGGCTGTTCACTGGCGGCCTCGGCTTCCACCACGGGGCTCTCGAACTGGGCGCCACCGTGATCCCGGTGTCTGGCGGGATGACCACGCGGCAGCTGACGCTGCTGCGTGACCTGCGGCCCGACATCCTGTGCTGCACACCGTCGTACGCGATCAGGATCGGCGAGGCGCTGGCCGAGGCCGGGCTGAACCGGCGCTCCGGCCTGAACCTGTCAGCCGGCCTGTTCGGCGCCGAGCCCTGGACCGAGTCCATGCGGGCCAGGATCGAGGAACTGCTCGGCATCCGGGCGCTCGACAACTACGGGCTGTCCGAGGTCATCGGCCCCGGTGTCGCGTCGGAGTGCCTGGAGGCAGCCGACGGGCTGCACGTGAACGAGGACCACTTCGTGGTCGAGGCGATCGACCCCGCGAGCGGCCAGCCGGTGCCGGACGGCACGCCAGGGGAGCTGGTCTTCAGCACGGTCACCAAGGAGGCGCTGCCGCTGCTGCGCTACCGGACCGGCGACATCGCCGCGCTCCGCGGCGGGCCGTGCGAGTGCGGCCGCACGCTGGTGAAGATGAGTAAGGTCACCGGCCGGCGTGACGACATGCTGGTGATCCGCGGAGTCAACGTGTACCCCAGCGAGGTGGAGCGGGTGCTGCTCGCTCACCAGGAGCTTGCCCCTGATTACCTGCTCGTCGTCGACGAACGCAGCGCCCCGTCCCGGCTCCTCGCCTGTATTGAATACAGAACGGATGCCGGGGGGTCGCGGCCCGAGGCAGCCGCCATCGAGTCAGGGCTAAGGGCCGAGCTCGGGCTGGGCGTAACTGTGCGCCTGCTCGCTCCGGGGACTGTCCCGCGGACCGAGATCGGCAAGGCCGTTCGGGTACGCCGCTGGGCCGACGGCGAGCCGCCGGTTCCGGGACTGTCCTGAGCGGGCGGCGAGCCCCGGCGAGCCCCGGTTCCTGGCGCTTATGACCAGGTCAGAAGGCTATACCGCTGATTTGGTTATTGTTCCATTGCTAGTCGCGCTCTGATAACCCCTTATTAAGGCAGGAATTTGCCTCGGCCGCCGCAAGCGTCTATCCATGAAGGGTACAAAGCAGGCCTCAACGGGCGGGATCCGGGATGGGCGGCGCGGCCCTGCCAGCACGGCAGGAACCGGGACATCTAGCTCGAACAAGCCGCGTACCCTTTGCCGCGAGCGCGATGATATGCGTGCAACGTCCACGGCCAGCAACATCTAAGGAGTTTGGTCGGTGGCCCCTCGATCCCGGATGCTCCTCGCTGCGGCAGCTGCCATTCCGCTGCTTGCCGTGGCGTGCAGCGCCGGGGCAAGCCCGGGCCAGGCGCGTTCCCCGGCCACAGCGGCCACGGTGGCCAGCGCCGGCGGCAGCCTCCCGTCATCGCCAGCACCCGGGGCCGTGTCCCTCTCCGAGAGCGGCAGCACGCTGCTGTACCCGCTGCTGGCTGCCTGGGCTGCGGGATATCACCGGCTGTACCCGCAGCTGACGATCACGACAGCGGCGACCGGATCAGGTGCCGGCATCGCCGATGCTTCGGCGGGGACCGTGAACCTCGGCGCATCCGACGCCTACCTGTCCAGCGGCGACCTGGTCAAGAACCCGAGCCTGCTGAACATTCCGCTGGCGATCTCGGCCCAGCAGGTCGACTACAACCTGCCGAGCCTCAGCCAGGCCGTGCACCTCAACCTGGACGGCGCCGTTCTGGCGCAGATGTACCAGGGCGTGATCACGCGATGGGACGATCCGGCGATCGCCGCGCTGAATCCCGGCGTGACCCTGCCGGATACCCCGGTGGTGCCGCTGCACCGCAGCGACAGCTCCGGTGACACGTTCTTGTTCTCGAGCTACCTGTCCATGCATGATCCGGCGTGGAACGCGGCGATCGGTTACGGAACCACCGTGGCCTGGCCCGCCGTCCCCGGAGCGCTCGCGCTGAAAGGGAACAGCGGCATGGTCGCCGGCTGCCAGGCAACTCCGGGCTGCGTCGCGTACGTCGGCATCAGCTACCTGTCGCAGGCGCTGGACGCGGGGCTCGGCGAGGCGGCACTGGCCAACGACTCTGGCCAGTACGTGCTGCCGACGGCCGCCTCGATCAGCGCCGAGGTGTCGACGTTCGTGTCGTCCACGCCGGCGAACGAGACGATCTCCATGGTCAACGGCCCCGACCCCGGGGGTTATCCCATCGTCAACTACGAGTACGCGATCGTGAGCACCCGGCAGCCGAGCGCGGTCAAGGCACGCGACATCAAGGCATTCCTGCACTGGGCGATCACGTCCGGGAACGCCCAGTCCTACCTCGACCAGGTCCGGTTCCAGCCGCTGCCGGTCCCTGTGGTCTCGCTGTCATACGCGCAGATCGCCAGTATCGGGTAGCTGCGCCGAAGGGAGGGGCGTCGTGGCGCTTCAGGCACCAGTGCCGACACGGCACGCATTAGCCCGGCCGTCGGGCCGGCCGTCAGCCGGGCTGAAGCTGACGCGCCGCGGGCCGGTGGGCTGGCTCACGCGCGCTCCGGCGCCCATCAAGCTGCGGGTGCTTGTCGGCATGCTCGTAGCGCTGTGCTGTGGCTGGGGTGCCCTGGGTGCCTGGACAGTGAACGACCACGCGGCCGCGGCCGGCGACGTGGTGTCCACCAGCGAGCCGCTGAGCCTGCGGGCGCAGCAGATGTACCAGTCGCTGTCGGACGCGGACGTCACAGTGACGACAGCGTTCCTGTCCGGGCCGCAGGAGTCGCTGGCCATGCGCGACCGGTACCAGGCCGACATCACTCAGGCCGCAGCCGACCTGTCCGCCCTCAGGGCGGCAGCGGCGGCTGGCCAGTCCGGTCAGTCCGGGTCGCTGAATGCCAGCCTGGCCGCGGTCTCGGCCGGGCTGCCCAGCTACACAGGTGACGTCGCCGAGGCGCAGACCGATTACGCGCTCGGCTTCCCGCTCACCGGTGGTTCGTTCCTCCAGGTGGCATCCGAGGAAATGCACCTCACACTGCTGCCGGCGGCGCGCAGCAGCTACCTGGACGAGAACGCAAGGCTGGCGGCGGCCAGCTCCGACGCCACCGGGCTGCCGTGGATCATCGTCGTCCTGGTGCTCGCGGCCGCCACCGGCCTCGTTCTGTACGGGACGCAGCGGTGGCTGACGCGGCGCACCCATCGCGTGGTCAACTACGGTCTGGCTGTCGCTTCGGTGGCCCTGCTCGTTGCCTCGGCCTGGCTGATCAGCGCGTTCGGTGTGGCCCGGGCCGACTTGCACAGCGGGGTCGGCAGCGGTGCGACGCCGGCGGAGACACTGGCCCAGGCGGAAATCGCCGCGGCGCAGGGACGCGGGGACGAGCTGCTGAACCTGATCTCGCGCAGCGGCGACGCGTCCTTCGAGCAGAACTTCCAGCTGGTGCGTGGACAGCTAGGCCCGGGGCGCGGCACTCTGCTGAGCAGCGCCGCGGGCTCGCCTGGCGCCGCGCAGGTCGCTGCGGCGCAGCGCGACGCACAGTCGTGGTATGCGGCCAACGACAAGGTCTACCAGCTGGACGTTGCTGCGAACTATGCTGCCGAGACCCAGCTAGTCCTCGGCACAGGGCCGGGCAGCTCGGCTGCTGGGTTCAACAAGCTGGAGGCCGATCTCAGCCGGGCGATCACGGCCGACCAGGTCGCCTTCCAGTCCAGCGCGTCCGCGGGCGCTGGCACGTTCGACGGCTTGGAGGCGGGAGTTCTCATAGCGGCGCTGCTGATGGCGGCTGGCTGCGCCTGGGGACTGAACCGCCGCCTCGAGGAGTACCGCGGGTAACGACAGAATGCTCGAGCACTAGCGACAGGGCCTGAACGATGACGACAGTGCTGACATACGCACAGGCGAAGGAGGCCGTGGCTGCGGCAGTCACTGAGCAGGACACCATCAGGGAGAACCTGCTCGACCTGGACCGCAGCTTTGGCAAGCGGCTGCTCGCCGGCGCGAGCCTGACCGGCGAGAGCAAGCGGCGGTGGGACGGCGCCTCGGCCGACCTGGCCGCGCTGTGGCAGCTGTTCGCCGAGTACTCGACGGTCGTCGACCGTGCCGCCGAGATGACCGGGCGGATCCGCAAACCGGGTGCCCGGCTCGAGGAGATCGCCGAGCTGCTCTCCGGGTCATCCGTCCGGCTGGCCGCCAGCGCCACGCCGCGCTCCCGCCGCGACCTCACCGCCGGCGGTGACGCTCATCTCACCCTGGCTCAGGCGGTGGGGGAGATGAAACGCGCCTACGCCGAGGTGGCGGACGTTGTCAACGCCGCTGAGACCGTCTGGAGCGAGGTCGCGGACCAGCTGCAGCAGGCCAGTGCCCGGCTTGACGAGGCGGCGGGCCAGACCGAGGGCTTCGAGGATGAGGACCTGAAGCTGGCGCTCCAGGTAGCGCAGCAGGATCTGGCCGACCTGCGCGAAGTGATGAACGCCGACCCGCTCGCACTGTGGCAGGGCGGCGGGCTCGACGGCGCGCGGTTTGACCATCTGCAGAAGCAGACAGCCATCGTGACGCTCAGGGTGGCCGAGCTGAGTCAGGTACGCGAGGACGCGACCGCGCGCATAGCCACCGTGACGGCGGCCGTCGCCGCGGCCCAGAACGCGCGCCAGGATGCGGAGACGGCCAGGCAGCGGTCCGCTGTCAAGATCGCCGTCGAGAAGCTGCCCGAACTCCCGGACGTGGCCGGGCTGACCGACCGGCTGGCCACCCTGGACAAGCTCCAGACGGGTGGCCGCTGGACCCGGCTGCTGTCCGAGATCGATGTGATCGAGGAGCAGGCCGCGTCCGCGGCGCAGAGCTGCCGCGAGGCTGAACGCGAGGCGGCAAGCCTGCTCGACCGGCGAGATGAGCTGCGCGGGCTCCTCGATGCCTACCGGGCGCGGGCCGCGCAGATCGGCGGCGCCGAAAACCCGGAGCTGGACACGCTGCACGAGCGCGCCCGGGATCTGCTCTGGACGGCGCCGTGTGATCTGCCAGCGGCGGCAGACGCGGTGACCAGCTTCCAGCAGGCGGTTCTGGTGCTCGCCCAGCAGGGCAGACGGCCATGACGACCGCGGTGGGGGAGTGCCAGCGGCCGGGCTGCACCGGCTCGATCCAGGACGGGTACTGCAACGTGTGCGGGATCGCCCCGCTGCCCCCGCGGTCCCTGGCTCCGGCTGGTTACCCGGTCCCCGAACCGCTCGCGGCCGTCGGCCAGTTCCACGAGGGGACGGCTGCGCTGCGGCCGTGGGCGGCCAGGCTGCCGCCAGCACCAGCGGCCGACATGCAGGCCCCCGAGCAGGCTGACCCGCCAGCTATCTCCCGGCGGTATCCGCCTTCGTGGGCTGGCACGCCCCGGACGGTGGCCCTGACCCGGCGTAACCGGCAGGGAAGCGGCCGGTCGCGGCGGGGCCGACTGGGTGCCGGCCTGGTTGATATCCCGCCGATCCCGGCGCGCGACCCGGCCACCGCTGTGCTTGCCGACCCGCACGTACCCGAGCACCGGCGGTTCTGCGGCACCTGCGACAACCCGGTCGGGCGCGGCCGGAGCGGGTTTCCCGGGCTGGCCGAGGGATACTGCCCGCACTGCGGCAGCTCGTTCTCGTTCTCGCCGAAACTTGAGCCCGGAGAACTGGTAGCTGGCCAGTACGAAGTCGTCGGCTGCCTGGCGCACGGCGGCCTCGGCTGGATATACCTGGCCACTGACCGCAACCTCGGCAACCGCTGGGTGGTACTCAAGGGCCTGCTGAACTCAGGGGACGCCGCTGCCCAGGAGGCGGCCGTCGCCGAGCGGCGCTTCCTCGCCGAAGTCGAGCACCCCAACATCGTCGACGTCTACAACTTCGTTCAGCACGCCGACCGCCAGACCGGCGAGGCCGCTGGCTACATCGTGATGGAGTACGTCGGCGGGAAATCCCTCAAGGAGATCCTCGGCGAATGGCGCCGCGTCAGCGAGTCGCTGCCGCTGCCTGCGGCGCTCGCCTACGCGATCGAGGTGCTGCCCGCGCTTGGGTACCTGCACAGCAGGGGGCTGGTCTACTGCGACTTCAAGCCGGACAACCTGATCCAGACCGAAGAGCAGGTCAAGATCATCGACATGGGCGGCGTCCGCCGGATCGACGACGAGGAAAGCCCGATTTACGGCACTGTCGGCTTCCAGGCGCCCGAGATCGCGCACCTGGGGCCGTCGGCGGGCTCCGACCTGTACACGGTCGGCCGCGCTCTGGCTGTGCTGACGTTCAGGTTCAGCGGGTTCCAGACGGAGATGTACGCCCACAGCCTGCCCGACCCGGCCACAGTGCCACTGCTGGCCCAGCAGGAGTCGTTCCTCCGGGCGCTGCGCCGGGCCACGCATCCCGACCCGACGTGCCGCTTCGCCTCGGCTGAGGAGATGGCCGAGCAGCTCACCGGGGTGCTGCGCGAGGTCGTCGCCGTCGCCGACGGCAGGCCAAGGCCCGCGTTCTCCTCGCTGTTCAGCCCCGAGCTTCAGGCGATCGGCGGGGAAGCGGTGCGGGAGGACGGCGCGAACGGAGCCAGCACCCCGCCACCGCTGGATGAGATCGTGGCCGGGCTCCCGGTGCCTCAGGTAGACAGCGCTGACCCCGCGGCCGGGTTCCTGGCCACGCTGAGCACACTGGAGCCGGAGCAGCGGACCTCGGCGCTCTGGGCAGCGGCCCGCGGGGCCCAGGGAACGCCGCCCGAAGTCGCCGAGTCAGGCGAGACCCGGCTGGCGCTCGCCCGTGCCTGCATCGTCGGCGGTGACCTGCCCCACGCTCAGCGGGTGCTCGATGCGCTGGCGGCCAGCGAATCCGGTGACTGGCGGACCACCTGGTACCAGGGCCTGTGGTACCTCGCTGAGCGTCGTCCCGGCGAGGCCAGGGGCGAGTTCGACGCCGTCTACGACGCGCTGCCAGGCGAGCTGGCACCCAAGCTCGCGCTGGCCTTCGCCGCCGAGGCAGCGGGTGACCTGCCGGCCGCCGAGCACTACTTCCAGCTCGTATGGACCATCGACCGTTCCTACGTGGGCGCCGCGTTCGGGCTGGCCCGGGTCAGGCTGGTGGCTGGTGACCGGGCCGGGGCCGTCGCGGCTCTCGGTGCGGTGCCTGAGACGTCGAGCCATCACGTATCGGCGCAGATAGCGGCGGTACGTGTGCATGCCACGCCTGCCCGCGGCGAGATGTGTGTCTCAGCCGACGACCTGCATCAAGCGGGCCGCCGGCTGGAAATGCTGAGACTCGACCCGGTCCAGCAACTGCGGCTCACCGCCGAGGTGCTGCACGCCGCGCTGAACCGGGTGGCAGCCGGCCAGCCCGCAGGTGGCACCCGGCTGCTCGGCTGCCAGCTCAGCGAGCGCTCGCTGCGCTTCGGGCTTGAGCACGCCTACCGGGCGCAGGCCCGGCTGGCAACCGACGGCCGTCAGCGGATCGAGCTGGTGGACCAGGCGAACCTGGTCCGCCCGAGGACATGGTCGTGACGGCCGGCCCGGCGCCAGTGGCCGCTAGCGCGTGCCCGGCCTGCGGCTGGCCGGTCGAACCCGACCATAACTTCTGCGAGGCGTGCCGGCAGGACCTGTCCCAGGCGCGCGAGTCCGCGGCGGGGGAGCCGGTGGTGCAGGAAACGGTGGTGCGGGCGGTGAGCGGCAGCGCGCACGGCCGCGCCAGCGCCTGCCCGTTCTGCCCGTCCGCCGAGGTGAGCGCCGACGGCTACTGCGAGTCGTGCGGGCGCAAGCTGCCCTCGGACCGTGACCACTGCGAGCTCGACCTCGGCCTGGTCGCTGGCGTGACCGACCGCGGCCTGCGGCACAGCAGGAACGAGGACGCGATGGCGTTCGCTGTCGCCCGGCTGGCCACTGGCCCAATGGTGGTGGCCGCGGTGTGCGACGGCGTGTCGGGTTCGCCCCGCCCGGACGAGGCGTCCCGCGCGGCCGCTGCGGCCCTGATCCAGGTGACGACCGAGCGGCTGCGAGCAGGCGCCGACGCCGGCGACGCGGGTGCCAGCGCGGTCGAGTCCGCCCGGCAGGAGCTGGCCGTGCTGGCCGGGTCGGACGCCGATTCGCCGGCGGCGACCTATGTCACCGCGGTCATGACCAGCCGGGACGTGACCCTGTGCTGGCTGGGTGACAGCCGCGCCTACTGGCTCGGCGCCGGCACGCCGCCGGCCGCACACCGGCTTACCACCGACGACTCGGGGGCCGAGGCGATGGTGGCAGCCGGCCTTGCCACTGAGGCCGAAGCCCTTCTGCTGCCGCAGGCTCACGTGGTGACCCAGTGGCTCGGAGCCGACCTCCCGGACGCGCGCCCGCATGTGGCGAGGTTCGAGCCACCCGGCCCCGGCGTGCTGCTGCTGTGCACCGACGGACTGTGGAACTACCAGCCGGACGCGGCCGGGCTCGCCGAGTTGGCGCTGCCGGCGGCGCTGACAGACCCGCTCGACGCCGCAATCACCCTGACCAAGTTCGCGCTCGATGCGGGGGGCATGGACAACGTGACCGTCGTGCTCATGCCGTTCCCGCTGGCGCCCCCGGAGGACGTCGATCCGCCTGACGTCGAACCCGGCGACACGTCATTGGCCGGTTCCGGCTGAGGACATTGCGAGAGGAACGAGGAAAGCCATGGGCCAGACCGGCTTCGCCATTGACATTTACCAGAACGAATACCTCCCGGCAGGTGGCCAGGACGTCAACGCGATCGTCACGGTGACGGCTCAGGATGCGGAGCCTGTCCCCCCGGCTGAGGACACGGACGGGGGCAGTGCCGAGGTCATCATCGTCGACTGCTCGGGGTCCATGGCTTACCCGAGCACCAAGATTTCTTCGGTCCGGCTGGCCACCTGCGCGGCCATCGACGTGATCCACGATGGGGTCGCGTTCAGCGTGCTTGCCGGGAATGACGGTGCGTGGCCGGTGTATCCCGACGACGGGCGTATGGCGATCGCGAACGAGAAAACGAAGCAGCAGGCGAAACAGGCAGTGGGTCACCTGCATGCCGCTGGCGGGACCGCGATCGGGCAATGGCTGCGGCTGGCCCGGACGGTCTTCAGCACCTACCCGGCGGAGCTGCGGCATGCGATCCTGCTAACAGATGGCAAGAACGAGCACGAGCCCCGCTACGACCTCGAAGCGGCGATCAGCGCCTGTGAGGGCATGTTCAGCTGCGATTGCCGGGGAGTCGGCACGGACTGGGTAGTCGAGGAACTCCGGCGGGTTTCGACCGGCCTGCTCGGCAGCGTTGACATCGTGCCCGAGCCGTCCGGGCTGGCCGAGGACTTCGCCGCGATGATGGAAAGTTCCATGGGCAAAGAGGTTGCCGACGTATCGCTGCGGGTGTGGACGCCGCAGCACGCATCGGTCCGGTTCGTGAAGCAGGTCGCCCCCGCCGTTGCCGACCTGCGCCGGACGCAGTCGGGCCCGCAGGAAACCTACTATCCCACTGGCGCGTGGGGCCCGGGCGAGAGCCGCGACTACCATCTGTGCGTGCGGGTTGCGTCTGCCGCCGTGGGTCAGGAGATGCTCGCCGCGCGCGTTAGCCTGATTGCAGGCTCACAGGCGAACCCGGAGGTCCTGGCGCAGGGACTGGTACGGGCGGTCTGGACCGATGATGAGGCCCTCTCAACACAGATCAACGGGCATGTCGCTCATTACACGGGCCAGGCAGAACTCGCAGAAGTGATCCAGGAAGGGCTAGAGGCGCGCAAGCGCGGGGATGAAGAAACCGCGACGGCCAAGCTCGGCCGGGCTGTGGCACTCGCCGAGCAGTCGGGGAATGCCGGCACGGCAAAGCTACTTGCCAAAGTCGTCGACGTGGTTGACGCTGCCACCGGGACGGTGCGACTGAAGAACAAGGTCGACGACGCCGACGAAATGGCGCTCGATACCAGGTCAACCAGGACGGTCAGGACCAGGAAGTGAGAGTGGCTGCGATGCCGACTTGCCCAGCCGATCACTACTCGGTGCGCATGGACTTCTGCGATATCTGCGGGATGCGTATCGGAGCGCAGGCACCGTCGGGCGCACCGGCGGGACCTCCGGCCGGGGCTGCTCCCGGGCCTCCCTCCGCGGTGTGCCCGCAGTGCGGGACCGGCAGATCTGGGCAGTACTGCGAGGTCTGCGGATACGACTTCGCGGGCGAGATGCGGCCGCTGCCGCCGTTGCCGCCGATGCCGCCGGGCAACGGCCCGAGCAGCCCCGACTGGGGAGTCCCGGATACCCCGGTACCGGTCGGGCAGCGGCCGGCCGCGTCACTGGTGGGCCCGCCGCCGCTTGGCGCGGCCCCGCTTGGTGCCCCGCCCATGGGTCCTCCGCCCATGGGTCCTCCTCCGTCCGGCCCGCCGGTGCCAGGACCGCCGCCCGGCGGTCCTCCGGTGCCAGGGCCGCCGCCTGCGGGCTACCACTCCTCGGGCCCGCCGCCCTCGGGCTACCAGCCTCCCGGCCCGCCTCCGGGCCCGCCGCCTTCGGGCTACCAGCCTCCTGGTCCGCCCTCGGGCCCGCCGCCTTCGGGCTACCAGCCTCCTGGTCCGCCCTCGGGCCCGCCGCCTGGCGGTCCTCCGATGCCGGGCCCGCCGCCAGGCAACTACGGGCCCTCGGGCTACGTGCCGTCGCCGCCGTCCATGCCCGGCCCGCCGATGCCGTCGGGGCCACCCGGCGGTCCGCCAGCCGGTCCTCCGGTGCCCGGACCCCCGCCGGGCGGCCCGTTCGGCGGCCCGCAGGGCCAGCCAATGGGACAGCCGGGTGGGGGACCAGGCGACTTTGGCGCGCCGGGCTCGTTGCAGTGGACCGCTGTGGTGGCCGCGGACCATGCCTACTACGACAGGGTCATCGCCATGGGCGGGCCGGACGCTGCAGCGATCCAGTTCCCCGGGTACTGCCCGGAGCGCAGGTTCCGGCTGCAGGGCAGGGAAATGCGGATTGGCCGGCGCAGCGTCTCGCGCGGGCTCGAGCCGGAAATCGACCTCACCGGCCCGCCGCTGGACCCGGGGGTGTCGCACCTGCACGCGATCCTGGTCGCGGAGCCGAACGGCAGCTGGTCGGTCGTTGACCCAGGCTCTGAGAACGGGACCATGGTCAACGGCGGCCAGATCAGCACGGGTGTCCGGGTGCCGCTCGGCGATGGCGACCGCATCGCCATCGGCGCGTGGACAGTGCTCACGATCGTCATCGGGTAGCGGGCCGGCTTGACGCTCACGGCCGGCCGTCACCCTGCGTTCATCTTGGCTCTAAAGTCGCGAATATGAGCGCTGGGCAAGATCCCCCGCGGATCGGGGTCATGGGCGGCACCTTCGACCCGATCCACTACGGGCACCTCGTGGCCGCCAGCGAGGTGGGCCACTTCCTCGCGCTCGAGGAAGTGATCTTCGTTCCTACCGGGCAGCCCTGGCAGAAGGACGGCCGCAAGGTGTCGGCAGCCGAGGACCGCTACCTGATGACGGTGATCGCGACAGCGTCCAACCCGAGATTCTCGGTGAGCCGGGTCGATATCGACAGGCCTGGGCCGACCTACACCATTGACACGCTGCGTGAGCTGCGCGCGCTGCGCGGGCCGGACGCCGAGTTCTACTTCATTACCGGCGCCGACGCGCTGGAGCAGATCATGACCTGGCAGGATGCGGACGAACTCTTCAAGCTCGCCCATTTCGTCGGGTGTACCAGGCCCGGCCACCGGCTGAGCGGCGCTGACCTGCCCGACGACCGGGTGAGCCTCATCGAGATCCCGGCGCTTGCCATCTCATCGACCACGTGCCGGGAGCGAGTCGCAGCCGGAGTACCCATCTGGTACCTGGTACCGGACGGGATCGTTCAGTACATCTCGAAGCGGAGGCTTTACCGCCGGCAGGACGCCGGCCAGCATGGAGGGTTACCAGGCATTCGGCGATACCCTGAGCAGGGCGGCCCGCGCCAGGCGGGTGACCGGCCGGGACATGAGGGTAAGCCCGGAGCTGAGGAGGACGAGCAGCGCACGTGACAGCCACCCAGAGGGCCGTCGAGCTGGTGGAGATCGCCGCGGTTGCAGCATCGGACAAGCTAGCCACAGACATCATCGCGTACGACGTAAGCGAGCAACTCGTCATCACTGACGCGTTCCTGCTCTGCTCGGCCTCGAACGACCGCCAGGTCAAGGCGATCGTCGACGAGATCGAGGACAAGCTGCGCCGGGCCGACGCCAAGCCAGTTCGCCGGGAGGGCGAACGCGAGGGCCGGTGGGTGCTGCTCGATTACGTGGACGTGGTCATCCATGTGCAGCATGCCGAGGAGCGCGCGTTTTACGCCCTCGAGCGGCTCTGGAAGGACTGCCCGCGGATACCGCTGCCTGAGCCGGCTGTCGCCGGGGGAGCAGGCAGCCAGGCCTCGGCCAAGTCTTCCGAACGCGGACCACGCTGACCGTGGCATCGCAGGCTCGCGGCCCCGGTGCCGGGCCGGAGCGCTCGGTGGACGATGTCAAACGGCTTGTGCTCTGGCGGCACGGGCAGACCGCGTGGAACGCTGAGCGCCGGTTCCAGGGCCACGCCGACATTTCCCTGGATGCGACAGGCCGCGAGCAGGCGCGCAGCGCCGCGCGTTATCTCGCCGCCATGCACCCGGCGGCGATTTTCTCCTCTGACCTGGCCCGGGCCGCGCAGACGGCCGAGTACCTTTCCCGGCTGGCCCGGCTGCCGGTGCAGACCGACAAGGACCTGCGCGAGCGCGGCGGCGGCGCCTGGGAAGGCCTGACCGACACTGAGATCCGCGCCAGGTACCCGGCCGAGTACGGCACCTGGAATCCGCCCGACGGCGAGCCGGTCGAGGCCGTGGCCGACCGGGCCTCGGCCGCGTTCGGCCGGATCGCCGCCAGCCTGGACGGCGGGTCGCTGGCCGTCCTTGTCAGCCATGGCGCCGCGATCAGCCTCGGGATTTCCCGGCTGCTCGGGCTGCCTGAACGCATCCGCGTCATCGGGCCGCTGGCTAACTGCGGCTGGTCGGTGCTTGGCTGCCGCGCAGGCTCCTGGCGCCTGCTGGAGCACAACGTCGGCACGCTCCCGGACCTGGCCCCCGAGCCGGTCGAGGTCCTTGCTGCCGGTCCCAGCTGACAGCCAGGTGTGCGGTTTGCCGCCCCCGAGCCGGTCAAGGTCCCTAGCTGGCTTCGCGTAGCGCATCGGCTGCGCGTTGCGGGCCGGGCCAGATCACATAAGCAGCCTTCCCGTCTTGCACTGGACGCGAATGAGCTTGCCGTAGTGGTCAAGCGCGATGTCGTATGGGTGCCCGCCGCCGAATGGGAGCAGAGGGCAATAGCCCGCCTGCACAAGCGCGGCTAAGACTATCGCTTCGGTCTTGTTACCGATAGAGCTGGTATCTCGCATGATTCGATCATAACATCGATCACCATGCCATAGAGTAGCACGACACGCTAACGTACGTATGCGTCTCGTTGAAGGAGTGTCGGCCGAGGCGTCAAGCTGGATGCCATGGAGAGCAGTGCGACCGCAGCAGATGACGTCCAGCGAGTCGCTGCGATTCGAACAGGTATCCGGAAAACGGTGGAGCTAAGGGGATTCGAACCCCTGACCTACTGCATGCCATGCAGTCGCGCTACCAGCTGCGCCATAGCCCCTCGCGCACCGCGGTCGCCGCCGCGGGTGCAACGCGCATAGCTTACCGGCTCCCGGGAGTCATCTCGCCTCTGTGCCCGCACTCGGTGGCCTGGTTCTACTACGGCACCGACGGCAGCCTCGACGCATTTATCGCCAGCCACATCGCCGTCACTGTTCACGTGGGCAACGTCGGCTGGCCGGCGGGCGAGTGGGACATATCCGGCCAGTCCGAGGTCACCATCAGCGCTGCAGGCGCGATCAACGTGAAGCTGATCCACGCCACCGCCGAGAATCTCTGCCAGACCCTCTCCTGACGCCTCAGGCTTCCTGGTGACTCCGGGCGGCCTGCCGCCCTGGCCCTGACCGATGGCGTGGGTGCCTGGTGTCGACGTTGGCGGTGATCGCGTTGAGGATGCCGGGCAGTTGCCGCACCGTGCCGGCGGCCAGGCCGGCCACGCTTTCCTCGGCGAGGTCGCACCATAGCCGCTTGACCCGGTCGGCCAGGGCTTTGCCGCTGTCGGTCAGCTCGACGATGCTGGCGCGGGCGTCGGCGGGGGAGGGGCGGCGGCGGATGTGGCCGGAGGCTTCGAGCTTGCGCGCCATCAGCGTGACGCTCGGCGGCTCGCAGCCGAGCGCGTCACTGAGCTGTGCCTGAATCCTGGGCCCGTTCCTGGCGAGTTCGAGGAGGAGCACTTCCTGGCCGGCGTGCAGGCCCAGCGGGGCCAGCAGCGTCTCGGCCCTGGCCCGGTGGCGCAGGCTCAGCAGGCGGATGGCCTGGTTGAGGGCATCGGCTTGGTCGAAGTTCACGGTTCCCCTTGAACGAACTTAGTTATGCACATAATGTTATGTGCATAACTAAGTCTACCTGACGACGCGGGAGCTGTGCATGAATGTGAAGGTCGCTGTCATCTACTACAGCGCGACAGGTACCGTGCACGCGCTGGCGCAGGCCGTGGCCGAGGGGCCACCATGGCCGGGGCCGAGGTGCGCCTGCGGCGGGTCGCCGAACTCGCGCCTGACAGCGCGATCGACCAGAACCCGCTGTGGCGGCGGCACGCCGATGCCGCCAGAGCATCGACGCGGGAGGCCACAGTAGACGACCTGGCGTGGGCCGACGCTTTCGCTTTCCCGACACCGACGCGGTTCGGTACACCAGCAGCGCAGCTCAAGCAGTTCATCGACCAGGCCGGCGGCCTGTGGCAGCAGGGGAAACTGGCCGACAAGCCGGTGACGGCATTCACCTCGGCGATCAATCGCCACGGTGGAAGCGAGGCGACGATCCTGTCGCTCGGCAACGTGTTCTATCACTGGGGGGCACTGATCGTCCCGCCCGGATACACCGATCCGTCCGTGTACGCCGGCGGCGGCAATCCATATGGCACGTCCTCCGTCACCGGGCCGCCGGCCGGACACGGCCCCGACGATGGGGCGATCCAGGCCGCCAGGTACCAGGGACGGCGGCTGGCCGAGATCACCATGCGGCTGCTGGCGGGCAGTGGCGTCGGCGAGCCCGGCGCCGCCGCCCATGGCGATGGCAGCGCGGCCGCCGTGGCCAGCCTGACCTCCCAGGCCGGGTGAGCGGACGCTCATGGCAACCGAACCATCCGCGGATACGCTGACCCGCGGCCGTGCCGGAGCACGGACAGACCGCGCCTGGATAGTCCTGTCTCTGGTGTGCGCCTGCCAGTTCATGGTGATCCTCGACGCGGCCATCGTTAACGTCGCGTTGCCGTCGGTCCAGCGGGACCTCGGCTTTACCGCCACCGGCCTGGCCTGGGTAGTAAACGGCTACTTGCTGACATTCGCTGGCTTCATGCTGCTCGGCGGCCGTGCGGCTGACCTGTTCGGCCATCGCCGCATGCTGGTCGCGGGGCTGCTGCTGTTCTCCGTCGCGAGCCTGGCTGACGGCCTGGCAACCGTCCCGGAGGTTCTCGTGGCGGCCCGCGTGGCCCAGGGCATGGGAGCGGCAATGCTGGCCCCGGCGACCCTGGCAGTGATCGCGGTGTGCCCGTTGCCAACGGCATGCTGCTGCTGTTCGGAGCGCTTGCGATCGCGATGTGGTACTTCACGTCGCTTTTCCTGCAGAACGTTCTCGGCTACAGCGCGCTCGGGGCCGGCCTCGCGCAGACACCAGCAGCTGTCATGTTTGTGCTGGTCGCGCGATTGGCCGCGGCCCTGTTGCCGCGAACCAGCATGCGCGCGCTGATGCTGGCCGGCTCCGGGTTTTTCCTGGCCGGATTCGGCTGGCTCGCCCAGGCTCACGCCTGCAGCAGCTACCTCACCAATCTGCTCACGCCCACGCTGCTGGTCGCGGCCGGCATCGGGCTGACCTTCCCCACCCTGATGAGTGTGGCGACCGGCAGCGTTCCCGAGGCCGACGCGGGGATTATGGGCGGTCTGGCTAACACCGCCACTCAGGTAGGCGGGTCGGCAGGCCTGGCGGTGCTCGCGGCGGCCGCGAGCGGCAGAGCCGCCATGGAAGCCGGCCGGAGTTCCCCGGCCGCCGCCCTCGCCGCGGGCTACGACCTGGTCTTCCTCACCGCGGTCGGCCTCGGCCTGGCCCTGGCGCTGCTCAGCGCGGCTTGCCGGGTCAGGCCGGCACGCTGACCTCGACAGCAACGTCGAGCTTGGAGTAATAACGCTTAATCTGGTCAAGACCATATTTCGACCGGAATTTCTGAACGATTTCCCAGAGCGCGGGACGGGTCGGTGACTGGGTCGGCCGGGGCCTCCTCACCTCGCCCAGCGGGCCGGCCACGGTTGTGTCCCGG
>Ga0335074_10002017_pt1 | contig 27632 bp, 29 predicted proteins | sample Lox_Sample_23_FD_206715 | JGI IMG/M metagenome (GOLD analysis project Ga0335074, IMG submission 206715) | Soil microbial communities from Loxahatchee National Wildlife Refuge, Florida, United States - Lox_Sample_2.3 | ecosystem: Environmental > Terrestrial > Soil > Wetlands | place: USA...
CCTTCCGGCATCCCTTGCAGGCCAGGCACAGGTCCAGTGCGTCGCGAACCTCCCCGGACTGCCATCCGCCGGTGATCACCTCGCCGCGGACCATCTCCATCAGCAGCCGGGCGCGGCCCCGGGTGGAGTGCTCTTCGTCGCGGGTGACCCGGTAGCTCGGGCACATCACCCCGCCTTCGTCGCCGCGGCACTTCCCGACCCCCACGCAGCGGGACGCGGCACTGGAGAACCTGCCGTTATCGTGCGGGTACTCGAAGAAGGTCCGCGGCTCCGGCGGGAACCAGCCGCGTAGCGTCAGGTGCTCGTCCAGCCGGTACGGCTGGACGACCTTGCCGGGGTTCATCCGGTTGTCCGGGTCGAACAGGGCCTTGAGCTCGCCCTGCGCGCGCATCAGGTCCGGGCCGAACATCTTCGGCAGGAGCTCCCCCCGTGACTGCCCGTCGCCGTGCTCGCCGGATAGCGAACCTCCGTAGGAGACCACCAGGTCGGCGGCCTCTTCCGCGAACGACCGGTACGCCGCGATGCCGACCTCGGTGCGCAGCTCGAACGGGATGCGGGTATGCACGCAGCCGTGCCCGAAATGCCCGTACAGGGATGCGCCGCGGTAGTCGTGCCGGGCCAGCAGTACGCGGAAGTCACGCAGGTAGTCGCCCAGCCGGTCCGGCGGCACGGCCGCGTCCTCCCAGCCCTCGTGCGTCTCGTGTTTGCCCGGCGGGTAGGCGGTGGCGCCCAGGCCCAGCTCGCGGACGGACCACAGGTTGTCCTCCACGGCCGGATCCTCGAGATAGGCCACGTGCGGCCGGGGATGCTCCCCTTCGGACTTGACCGCCTCGATCAGCGCGCCGGCCCGTTCCTTCGCCTCCTGCTCGGTCTCGCCGCCGAATTGGATCATCAGCCAGCCGGATCCCTCCGGCAGCTTGTCCAGGGCCGCGCCGGCCAGGTGCTCCTCGCGTTCCAGCGAGATCAGCACGTCATCCAGGCCTTCGCAGGCCAGCGGCTGGTGCCGGACGACGAGCGGGACGACGTCGGCGGCCTCCGCGATGTCCGGGTAGCCGAGGACCACCAGGGAGCGGAACTTCGGTATCTCCACCAGCTTGATCTCGGCGGTCAGCACGGTGACCAGCGTGGACTCGCTGCCGACCAGGGCCCGGGCGACGTGGAACTGCTTCTCGGGCAGCAGGTAGTCCAGGTTGTAGCCGGACACGCGGCGCGGGATGCCGGGGTAGCCGGTCCTGATCTGGCCGAGGTACTTGTCGCGGATCGCTCGGAGCCCGGAGTAGATTTCGGCCTGCCGGCCGCCCTGGGCCACGATGTGCATGTAGTCGGCGTCGCTGGTCAGGCCGGTCCACATCCGCAGGCCGTCGTAGGTGAGGATCTCCAGGCGCTGCACCGAGTCGGCCATCTTGCCGTAGGCCTGGGCCGTGGAGCCGCACGAGTTGTTGCCGATCATGCCGCCGATCGTGCAGCTCACGTGGGTGGACGGCTTGGGGCCGACCATCAGCCCGTACTTCTTGACGGCGTCGTTGACCTTGTCCAGGGCGATGCCCGGCTGCACGATCGCGGCGCGGCCGCCCGGGTCGACGGAGATGACCTCGTGGCAGTACTTGGTCCAGTCGATGACGACGGCCTCGTTGCAGCACTGGCCGGCCAGGCTGGTACCGCCGCCCCTGGACAGCACGGGCACGCTGAAATCCCGGCACGCCTGCACGGCGGCCGCGGCGGCCTCGGCTGTCTTCGGCACGACCACGCCGATGGGGAGCTGGCGGTAGTTCGAGCCGTCCTGCGCGTAGGCGCCGCGCGAGCCCGCGTCGAACCGGACCTCGCCGTCGACAGCTTCGGTGAGCGCGTGCTCGAGTTTGCTGGTGTCGGAGCGGGTCATGGCGCGCCTGCTACCCGGCCGGTGGGGGCTTACTCCGCCGCAGCGTCCCGTGATGAGAAGGTTCGCGGGGCGACGTCAGCCCCGCCGAGCCGGACCTGGATCGTCCCCGGGCGGAGGTTGTCCAGGGACTGGCTCCAGGTGCGTTCCGGCCAGTGGTAATCGACAGCACCTTCGGCCGGGCGGTACTCGGCGGTGTAGAGGGTCCCGAAGCCGGCACCGAAACGCGTGGCGTACAGCGGGGGCCGCAGGCACGCCGCGACAAGGCCGGGGCCATCCGTCCCGGCCGCCACCAGCTCCTCCAGCTGCTCCTGCCGCTCGACGGTCCGGATGGCCGCGGCGTACGGCGCCCATTCCACCGTGCCCTGGTAGTTGGTGGCCACGGCCAGGCTGGTTACCTGAGCGGGCCGGTCCGGGGCCAGGTAAACCGTGGCGCGCCGCCCGTCCCGGTCGATCGCCGTGACGTTGTAGGACATGTGCACGGGGATGCGGCGCAAGGTCCGCACCGCGTCATCGGCCGTCTCGCAGGTCTGCAGTACGTAGCGGATCACCAGCGGGATCCCGAAACCCTCGCTGACCTGCGGCCGGCCGCCGAAGGTCAGCGAGACGGCCAGGCCCGCGTCGTTGACCCCGTCCAGCAGCCCCCACAGGCAGTCGAGCATGCCGAGGACCTGCCGCCCGCCGTACCCCGTCCTGGCCACCACCGCCTCGAACAGCCGGTAGTCCCAGTCGTAGTTGCGGACCAGCGCCGGGCCGCCGGGCAGCACCGCCGCCTGCGAGCAGCCGGTCAGGAAGGGCGGTGGGTTCCACAAGGCCAGCGCGGCCGCTGCGTCGGGATCGTCGCCGAGCATGCCGAGCAGCCGCTGCCACGTCGGCACGAGCTCGGGCATATGCTCCTCGAGCCGCGCCCGGGCCTGTTCGGCCGTCGGCCGGGCCGCGCCCTCACCCCACCATTCGCGAAAGGCAGGCCACGCTGCGGCGAGATGCTCGCCGATCCGGTCACCCGGCTCGTCTTCGCCGAACGCCCGCAAGGTCAGGGACACCTCCCCGGCCCGGGCGGCCTGATCCCACGGGGCGCCCGGCCACGGCCCTGTCGTCCAGTCCGTCGAGGCGACGTGCCGCAGCCAAGAGCGCCAGTCCGACCAGTCGACGTCCTGCACCCACCGCTGCCAGTCCTGCCAGCTCGAAGGCTGCACCCGGGGCGGCTCAGCGCCATGCTCGCGGTCCGGCACGCCCTGTCTCCTATGTTCGGGAACGACCTACGCCTAGCCCATCCGGCCGCAGGTAAACATCGACGATGGTGACGTTCGTCACGCGGAGACCCCGGCTGGAGACCACGCGTGCGGATAAGACGGCGATACCGGGGTAGCTGCCTTCGGGCAGGGATCGCGGATCGCCGGGTCCGGATTCAGCCCGCAACGGCCTCTCAAAGGAATAGCTCATGATCATCATCCTGGTTCTTCTGCTCGCCCTCCTGCTTGGCGGGCTCGGATTCGCCATCCACATCCTGTGGTGGATCGCGCTCGTGGTCCTGGCGATCTGGGCGCTCGGCTTCCTCGTGCGGGTGGGCGAGGGCGGCTCGCGGCGCAGCCGCTGGTACCGCTGGTAGCCGGCTGCACCTGCCGCCGGTCAGCCTGGGTGGCCAGTGATACCACTGCTCGTTCGGGTAAATGGAGATCTTTAAATCTCTTTCCTGAACGGCCGGTGGTGCGCGCATCCGGAGCGGACGCCGGGCCAGGGGCGCTGCCCGGAAAGATTCGTCAAGCTCGGGTGGCAGCCGGCCAGTAAGGACGGAGCATGACGCGAAGGGGTTCAAGCGTGCGCGATGACGGGCCGAACGTGCAGGAGATCACCAGCACCGCCTACGTGATCCCGACGGATGCGCCTGAGGCGGACGGGACGCTCGCCTGGGACCAGACCATCATGGTGCTCGCTTCGGTCCGTGCCGGGACGGCACGCGGCATCGGCTGGACTTACGCGGCCGCCGCCGCCGGCGGGGTCATCGCCGACGTGCTGGCCGGGGCCGTGATCGGCCGCAGCGCGATGGACGTGCCCGGAGCGGCCGAGGCCATGGCCCGCGCGGTGCGCAACATCGGGCGGCCGGGGATCGCGGCGACGGCCATCTCCGCGGTGGACATAGCGCTGTGGGATCTCAAGGCACGCCTGCTCGGCGTGTCGGTGACCCGGCTGCTCGGCCAGGCGCGCGGCAGCGTCCCCGTCTACGGAAGCGGCGGTTTCACCAGCTACGACGAGCACCAGACCCGCGAGCAGCTGGCCGGCTGGGTGGAGAAGGACCGCATCCCGCGGGTGAAGATCAAGATCGGCGAGAGCTGGGGCACCAGCGAGCGGCGGGACCTGGAGCGGGTGGCCCTCGCCCGGGACGTCATCGGGCCGGACACCGAGCTTTACGTGGACGCCAACGGGGGATACGCGGCCGGCCAGGCGGTGCGGGTCGGTCAGCGGCTCGCGGAGTACGGGGTGAGCTGGTTCGAGGAGCCCGTTTCCTCGCAGGACCTGGCCGGGCTCGCCGCGGTGCGGCGCCAGGTGCTACCCGACGTGGCGGCGGGGGAGTACAGCTGGTCGCTGGCGGACTCGGCCCGGCTCATCGACGCCGGCGCGGTGGACTGCCTGCAGCTGGACGTGACCCGCTGCGGCGGCATCACCGAGTTCCTGCGCGGGTCGGCCCTGGCCGCGGCGCACAACCTGCAGGTCTCCGGGCACTGCGCGCCCAACCTGCACGCGCGGGTGGGCGCCGCGGTGCCCAGCCTGCGGCACGTCGAGTACTTCCACGACCACCAGCGGATCGAGCAGATGCTCTTCGACGGCGCCCTGGATCCCGCCGGCGGGGTCATGACGCCCGACCCGGACCAGCCAGGCCTCGGCTTGACGCTGCGGGACGCCGATGCCGAGCGCTTCCGCCGTCACTGACTTCCGCCGTCACTGACTTGGCGGACGGACCACCGATCCGCGGATCGACGCCGAGAACCCCGCGGCGGCGAACGCGGCCTCGGTCAGCGCGTCGGTCAGGGCGGCGCTGCGCCCGGCCCGGCTGACCGCGGCGAGCAGCAGCATCGACGCGGCGTGCACCGCATCGACCCGCCCGCCGATCGCGAACACCCCCGGCCGCGGCGCGACGGCGGTCAGCGCGGCCTGCGCCAGGTGCCTGGCCCCGAGCAGTTGCGCCACCCGGCGGGTCCGCCTGCTGGGGACGCGGCCGGTGGCGAGGAAGATCGTCGTGCCGGGCATCAGCACCAGCGCCGCCCCGTAGCCGACCCGGATCATCTGCAACTCTCGCCCCGTGGCCGTTCCCGGGCCCGTCGCCGTCGCCCTCACCGGCGGCGTCACCGGCGGCGTCACCGGCGGCGTCCGAGCCGTCCGGCCAGGAACGCCCCGATGACGGCCGCCCCGGCGACGGCCCCGGCGGACACCCCGGCGTGCTGTGACATCCACAGCTGCGGGCTACGGTCGTGGGACCGGTCGTCGAAGGCGCCGTGCGGCCCGAAATCGTGCCCCCGGCCGCCGTCGACGGGCTGCATCAGGTTGTCGGGGCGGCCGGGTTCGGCGGGCTGGGCCGTCTGCTGGGCGGCGTAACCGGTCCGGGCCAGGTAGCGGTCGAGCGCGGCCGGGGCGACCCGGTTGGCGAGCAGGGTGGCCACGGTGCTGGCGCCCACCCAGTACTGCCGGCGGCGCGGATGGTCCGCGGCGTACAGGACCCCGCGGGCGGCGACCTCGGGCTGGTAGATCGGCGGCACGGGCTGGGGATGGTTGGGCAGCCTGGAACGCACCCAGGAGAACTGCGGCGTGTTGACCGCGGGCATCTGGACCACGGTCACGTGCACGCCGGAGTCCTCGTGCAGCAACTCGCAGCGCAGCGAGGACGTGAATCCGTTGATGGCGTGCTTGGCTCCGCAGTAGGCCGACTGCAGCGGGATGCTGCGTTCGCCGAGCGCCGATCCGACCTGCACGATCGTGCCCCGGTCGTGGGGACGCATCACCGCGAGGGCCGCCATCGTCCCGTGCACGAACCCGAGGTAGCTGACCTCGGTGACCCGCCGGAACTCCTCGGCGGCGATTTCGCGGAAGGGCGAGAAGACCGAGGTGAACGCGACGTTGACCCACACGTCGATCGGCCCGAGTTGCTCCTCGACCTTCCTGGCCGCCGCGACGACCTGATCGTAGTCGGCCACGTCGACGCTGATCGCGAGCGCCGTGCCGCCGGCCTCCTCCACGTCGCGGGCCGCACCGTCCAGCCCGGCCTGGCCACGGGCGATCAGGCCGACGCGGGCGCCGCGCTGACCGAACAGGCGTGCGGTGGCGCGCCCGATTCCGGCGCTCGCGCCGGTGACGACAACGGTCTGGGTTTCCATAGGGATTAAGCCTTCCTGGCCGGCGTGATGCCGATGCCGCTGCCCGGCGGGGTGCGGGCTAAACGCGCCGGGCGGCGTTTGCGCTGGGCGCTGCGGGACAGGTGGAGTCCATGACCGGATCGTTCCACCCGCATGTGCTGCGTGAGTACGCGCTGATCGCCGACGGGGAACGCGGAGCGCTGATCGGACAGGACGGGGCCATCTCGTGGTTGTGCGCGCCGCGGTGGGACAGCCCGGCGGTCTTCAGCGGGCTGCTCGGCGGCCACGGCGCTTACGTGGTCACGCCGGCCGATCCGTGGCACGTCTGGGGTGGCTACTACGAGAACGGCAGCCTGATCTGGCGCAGCCGCTGGGTCGGCTCATCGCGGACCGAGTGCCGGGAGGCGCTGGGCATGCCGGCCGACCCGCACCGGGTCGTGATCCTGCGGCGCATCGAGGCGGTCGACGGGCCGGCCCGGGTGAACGTGCTGCTCGACGTCCGGGCCGAGTTCGGGCGCAGCCGGATGACGGAGCTGTCCCGGGCCGGCGGGTGCTGGACCGGCCGCAGCGGCCGGATCTGGTTCCGGTGGTCCGGCGCGGCCCGGGCCCGGGCCGGCGCGGACGGGCTGGTCCTCACCGTGAGGCTGCCGGCGGAAGGTCACCACGATCTCGTCCTCGAGCTTTCCGACCGGCCGCTGGATCGCCCGCCGCCCGATCCGGGCCAGGCATGGGCGGCGACCGAGGAGACCTGGTCCACGGTGGTGCCCCGCTGCGATGACCTCATCGCGGCCCGCGACGCCCGCCATGCCTACGCTGTCCTGCGCGGGCTGACGGCCGGCACCGGCGCGATGGTCGCGGCCGCCACCACGTCGCTGCCCGAGCGGCTGGAAGGAGGGCGTAACTACGACTACAGGTACGCCTGGATCCGTGACCAGTGTTACGCGGGCCTGGCGGTCGCCGCCCACGGCCCGCACCCGCTGCTGGCCGGGACCGTCCGGTTCCTGACCGAGCGGATCCTGGCCGACGGTCCTGATCTCATGCCGGCCTACACCGTGACCGGGCGGCCTATTCCCGACGAGCACGGGGTGCGGTTGCGCGGGTACCCGGGCGGGACGACCCGGGTCGGGAACCGGGTGGTCGGCCAGTTCCAGCTGGACGGGCTGGGGGAATGCCTTGAGCTGTTCGCCGCGGCTGCGCGGCTGGACATGCTCGCGGAAGAGAACTGGCAGGCGGCGTCGGTGGCCGCCGGGGTGATCGAGAAGCGCTGGTCCGAGCCCGACGCGGGCATCTGGGAGCTCGGGAATCGGCACTGGACGCATTCCCGCCTGGCGTGCGTGTCTGGCCTGCGCTCGCTGGCCGCTGCGGCTGGGGGGCCGCCCGACGGCCCGGGGCACCGGCAGGCGGCCCGGTGGAGCACCCTGGCCGACGCGCTGCTGGCCAGCCTCGACGATGCGGTCCATCCGACGGGCCGCTGGCAGCGCTCACCGGAGGACGCGCGGGTCGATGCCGCGCTCGTGCTGCCGGTGATCCGCGGAACCCTGCCGGCCGACGACCCGCGCAGCCGCGCGACGGTCCGCGCGATCCACGACGAGCTGACCGAGGACGGGTACGTGTACCGGTTCCGCCACGACGCCCGGCCGCTGCACGAGAGCGAGGGCGCGTTCCTGCTGTGCGGGTTCTGGATGGCGCAGGCCGCGCAGGCCTGCGGGGACGCCGCCGCCGCGGCGCGCTGGTTCGAGCGCAACCGCGCGGCGTGCGGCCCGGCGGGCCTGTACACCGAGGAATACGACGTCCGCCAGCGGCAGTTGCGGGGCAACCTCCCCCAGGCCTTCGTGCACGCCGGGATGCTGGAATGCGCCGCCCGCTTGTCGGCCGCGCCGTCGGGGCCTGGCCAGCTGGGTGGCGCCTGATACGCCTGGTCAGGTTTGCGCGGGCGAGGAAGGGTAGTCGGCAGCCATGCCAGACCCTGGCCCGCTCGCCGGGGAACCGAGGGAGCGGGAGTACCACCAGCCGCCTGCCGCCAGGATCGGTGCCTGGCTGGCCTGGTGGGTGCTGCTGCTGTCGTTGTGGGTCATGCTCGACGACTCCCTTGCCGCCGACGAACTGCTCGCCGGCGCGGGGGCCGCCGCGATCGCGGCGCTGGTCGCGGAGGTGGCCACCTATCAGGCGGCGGCGCGGTTCCGGATGCGGATCAGGTGGCTGCTGCCCGCGCTGCGCCTGCCGGGGCAGGTAGCAGGGGACATGGTGACGGTGTACGCCGCGCTGTGGCGCAGGCTGGTCCGCGGCGAGCAGCCGGACAGCGCCTTCGTTGCCGAGCGGGTCCGCTACGGCGATGACACCCCGGCCGGCGTCACCCGCCGGGTGCTGCTGATCGGCGGGCGGAGCATCGCGCCGAACGCTTTCGCGCTCGGCATCGACCGCGGCAGCGAAACGATGGTCCTTCACCAGCTGGTGGTCAAGGGGGGCGACTGACATGGTCCTTGGGTTCACCGCGGCGGCGATCGCGATGCTGGCCTGCATCATCCCGGCCGGGATGGTGATAGCCCGCGGCGACCTGGCCTCGGCGGTCGTCGGCTACCAGTTCATCACCGCGGTCGTGGTCATGGTGCTCGCGCTGCTCGCCCAGGCGTTTCAGCGGCCCAGCCTGTTCGAGCTGCCGGTACTGCTCGCCATGCTGATGTTCGGCAGCGGGCTGGTGTTCGTCCGGGCCATGGAGCGCTGGCTGTGATCGTCCGGGACGTCTGCGCTGATGTCCTGCTCGGCCTGGCTGTGGCGGTCGTGTTCGGCGCCGCGCTCGGCGTGCTGCTGATGCGGGACGCCTATCAGAAGCTGCACTTCGTGACGCCCGCCGCGCTGGTCGCGCCGGTCCTGGTCGCGCTGGCCGTGCTGGTTCAGGCGGGCCTGGACGAGAACACCGGGGAGACCTGCGTGGCGCTCCTCTTCCTGGCGATCGCCGGGCCGTACCTGTCGCACGCGACGGTGCGCGCGATCCGGGTCCGCGAGCAGGGAGACTGGCGTCCAGGTCAGGGCGCCGGAGCCGCCAGTAAGGAGCGAGAGCGGTGAACACCCTGGCGGTCCACACCCCGTACACGGTGCCCGTCGGCATGATGGACGCGCTGCAGATCACGCTGCTGGTGCTGGCGGCCGCCGGCGCCACGGCCGTGGTGCTGATCAGGGCCCCGGTCCGGCAGGTGCTGATGCTGAGCACCTACGGCGTGCTGCTGGCCGTGCTGTTCCTGGCCCTCCAGGCGCCGGACGTCACGCTGTCCGAGCTGACCGTCGGAGCGGTGCTGCTGCCCGCGGTGCTGTTGCTGACGCTGGCCAAGGTCAGGAAGAAAGAGCAATGACGCCGCGGCAGCGGCGCTGGATCTTCCTGGTCGGCGGCGCCGGCCTGGTGGCCTTCTACCTGTGGGGGCTGTCCGGCCTGCCGGGCTTCGGCAGGTACCCGGGGCCGTACGGCCCCGCCATCCTGCGCGCCGCCGTCGCGCAGACCAACGCGACCGGCGTGGTGTCCGCGGTCAACTTCGAGTACCGCGGCTTCGACACCGTGGGCGAGGAGTTCATCCTGTTCGCCGCCGCGGCCGGGGTCGCGACCGTGCTGCGCCGTCTGCGCGGCGAGCGGGATCGGCCAGCCGTGGACGAGGCCGCCGACCGGGACGCGCCTTCCACCAGCAGCGCGGTACGGATGGTGGCGCTGCTGCTGGCCGGCCCGGTCGTGCTGGCCGGCTGGTGGCTGGCCTCGCACGCGCAGACCGACCCGTCGGGCGGCTTCCAGGGCGGGGTCATGCTCGCCACCGCATTCGTCCTGATCTACCTGTCCGGGGAGTTCCTTGTCTTCAAGCGGTTCAGCCCGGTCGATCTCATCGACGTGGCCGAGGCGGCGGGCGCGGCCGGCTTCGCCGCGGTAGGGGTCAGCGCGGTGGGGATGGGCCTGCCGTACCTGACGAACTTCCTGCCGCTCGGCCAGGTGCCCGGCGCGGTGAGCTCGTCCGGGACGATCGCGCTGATCAGCTTCTTCGTGGGGGTCGAGGTGGCGGCGGCGTTCATCCTCATCGTCGGCGAGTTGCTGGATCAGACGCTGCTGGTCAGGCAGGGGGGTTAGCGATATGCAGGTCTTCCCGTTCATCGTCGTGGCCTGGATCCTGGGCGTCGGGCTGTACGGCGTGGTCACCAGCCGGCACCTGGTGCACCAGATCATCTGCCTGATCGTGGTCCAGTCATCGACCTACGTGCTGCTGCTCGGGGTCGGGTACGTAACGGGAGCGGTGGCTCCCTACTTCTCCGACGTCCCGAACCACACGCCCGCCGTCGATCCCGTGGTGCAGGCGTGCGCCCTGACCGACGTGGTGGTCGAGGCGGCGGTCACCGCGCTGCTCCTGTCCTTCGCGATCCAGGCCTACAAGCGGTTCGGCACCCTCGATCCGCAGGAACTGGCCGCGCTGAAGGGATAAGGGTCCGCCGTGGACCAGCTGCTCGCCCTGGTCGTCGTGGTGCCGCTGCTGGTGGCCGCGGCGGTCACGGCGTTCGGTCCGCTGTTGCGGAGCAGGCGCCGGCTGCTCGACGTGATGGCGATCCTGGCCGCGGCGTGCGTTGCCGTCATGCTGGGCGTCATCATGATCCGGACCGCCGGCGGCGACCAGGTCTACTGGTTCGCCGGCTTCCGGCCCGCGCACGGGGTGTCCATCGGCATCGACTTCGAGGTCCAGCCGCTCAGCGCCGGGCTCGCCTGCCTGGGCGCGGTGCTGGTGACCGCGGCGATGACGTTTTCGTGGCGTTACTTCAAGGAGGTCGCCAGCTATTTCCAGGCGCTGATGCTGACCTTCCTGGCTGGCATCGTCGGCTTCTGCCTCACCGGGGACCTGTTCGACCTGTTCGTGTGGTTCGAGCTGATGGGAGTGTCGGCCTACGCGCTGACCGCCTACCGGCCCGAGGAGCGCGGGCCGATCCAGGGCGCGCTCAACTTCGCCATCACCAACAGCCTGGGCGCGTACCTGTCGCTGTCGGGCATCGCGCTGATCTACGGGCGGACCGGAGCGCTGAACATGGCGCAGATCGGCACCTCGATCGCGAAGCATCCGGCGGACCGGCTCGTGGTCGTCGCGTTTGTCCTGCTGATGGCCGGACTGCTGATCAAGAGCGCGATCGTGCCCTTCCACTTCTGGCTCGCGGACGCGCACGCGGTCGCGCCGACGCCGCTCTGCGTCCTGTTCTCCGGCGTCATGGTGGAACTGGGGCTGTACGGGATCGCGCGCGTCTACTGGTCAGTCTTCGGCCAGGCTCTCGGGCACCGGGCGGCGATCAGCCACGTCTTCCTCGCCCTCGGCCTGCTGACGGCCGTGACGGGGGCCTTGTTCTGCTTTCGCGAGCGGCACATCAAGCGGATGCTCGCGTTCTCCACGATCAGCCACGCCGGCATGTTCCTCATCGGCATCGCGCTGCTGACGCCGCTCGGCCTGGCCGGCGCCGCCGTCTACGTCATCGGCCACGGGCTGGTCAAGGGCGCGCTGTTCCTGTGCACCGGAATCGTGCTGCACCGGCTCGGCTCGGTCAACGAGCCGTCGCTGCACGGGCGCGGCCGGCCGCTTCGGGTCACCGGAGTGGTCTTCACGCTGGCCGGACTCGGCCTGGCCGACCTGCCGCCGTTCGCCACGTTCCTCGGCAAGGGCTGGATCGAGGCCAGCGCGGGCCCGTGGCTGATCCCCGTCCTGATCGTTTGCTCCAGCCTGGCCGGCGGAGCCGTGCTGCGGGTGGCCGGGGGCGTGTTCTACGGCCTGGGCGACCGGCCCGCCGAAGACCCGCGGATGGCCAGGGAGGCCGCCGAGGAGACCAGCGAGACGGCCGGCGGCAAGGACCGCACGCCGCTGACGATGATCGTCCCGCCGGCGATCCTCGTCGCCGCCGCCGTCGTGGTAGGTGTCATCGGCCAGCTCGGGCCCGCGGTTCAGGCGGCGGCGGTCCGCTTCCAGGACCAGGCCGGATACAACGCGACCGTGCTCGACAGCGCGCGCATCACGCACCCGGTGGCCCTGTTCGCCGCGGGCTCCACCAGCGTTACGGTCACCGACGTGCTGGCCGGGCTCGGCTCGGCGATCGGAGCGCTGATCCTGGCCGGGCTGGCGCTGTACTGGCGGCGGGTACCGCTGCTGCGCGCATACCGGCCGAACGTCCGGCTCGCCTCAGCTGCCCGCCGCTTCCAAAGTGGCGTCGTGAACGACTACGTGACCTGGATCGTCATCGGCCTGGCCTGCCTCGGCGGTGTCTTCGCCCTTGCCATCCGCTTACCTCACCTTGCGTTGGCCTTGCGGGGCCGTCCGGTGGATGTACCGTAGGACCAGGTGCGGTCGGGGCGGGTTTTGCCCTGGCTGCGGCCTCGTTGCTCCGGACCCTGGCGACATGAGCCCGAGCGGTGCGCTCGGCAGACGCCCAGGAGGACAGCGCGACGATGACCACAGCACCCAGCGTCCTGGCCTTGCCGCCGGGCCGAGCATCAGCCGCAGGCGGGCTGCCTGCAGCCATCGATCCCTCGACGGCTAGCTTTCGCGCACTGGCGCGGCAGGTGCGGGCGATGGGTCTGCTCGACCGCAGGCCGGGCTACTACCGGGTGAAGATCACCCTGACGATCCTCGCCTTCTTCGCTGGCTGGGCCCTGTTCGTCGTGGCCGGCAACTCGTGGACGACCCTCGCCGTCGCCCCGTTGGTGGGAATGATGTTCACCCAGCTGGGCTTCCTAGGCCACGATGCGGGGCACAACCAGGTTTTCGGCGCGCGGCGGCGCAATCGCTTGCTCGGCCTCATCGTGGCGAACGCGCTCATCGGGCTGAGCTTTGGCTGGTGGGTGCCCAAGCACAGCGCACATCATGCGCATCCCAACGAGATGGGCCGCGACCCCGATATCGGCGAGGGAGTCGTCCTGGCCTCGTCTGGCGCGCCGGGAAACTGGCGCGGCCATCTCGCATCGTGGCTGGCCCGCTGGCAGGCACCGCTCTTCTTCCCGCTCATGCTGCTGCGGAGCGTCGGTCTGCACGTACTCGGGATCAAGCGGCTTCTGCAGCGACGAGACCGCGCCTCGGCGGTAGAAGCCTCTCTCATCATGCTGCATGCCGTGCTGTACCTGACCGTGGTGCTGTGGGTGCTCTCCCCGCTCAAGGCCCTCGCTTTCATCGCCGTGCAGCAGGCGGTCTTCTCGGTGTACCTGGGCATCAGTTTCGCGCCCAACCACAAGGGGATGCCGATCATCGAATCCGCAACGGCGGCCGGCTTCGCCCGCCGCCAGGTGGTCACTGCCCGGAATGTCAGCGGCGGCCGGTTTACCGCCTTCATGCTCGGCGGCCTTAACTACCAGATCGAGCATCATCTGTTCGAGTCGATGCCCAGGCCCAACCTGCGACGGGTCCAGGGCCTCGTCAGGGACTTCTGTGCAGCGACCGATCTCGGTTACTGCGAAGAAAGCTTCGTCGGCTCCTTCCGCCAGATCGTCCGTCACCTCAGCGGCGCTGGAGCGGCCGCCAGTCCGGAGGCTCGATACGAGATGGAGGCCGACGAGTGACGGTCACGAGTTCCCGGGCGGCGGAGCCGCTCTACGACGCCCGGCGCGGGGTTTACTACGCCAAGCCCGTCCTTCGCGGCTGGCTGCACCTGCTGTGCTTCGCGGTGTCGCTGGTGCTCGGCCCGCTGCTGCTGGCCCGCGCGCACGGAGCCGCGCAGATTACCGCTGTCGCCGTCTACTCAGCCAGCGTGAGCGCGCTTTTCGGGATCAGCGCGCTGTATCACCGCGGTACCTGGACTGATGCCGGGAGGAGGCGGCTGCAGCGCCTGGATCACGCGATGATCTTCTTCCTCATCGCCGGCACGGCAACTCCCGCCTTCCTGCTGGATACACCCGGCACCTTCGGGCTGGTCTGCCTGATCGTGATGTGGACACTGACCCTCACCGCGGCTGCGATCCACTTGACGTGGATGGACGCACCGGAGCGCCTGGTCGGCGCGACGTTCGTCGGGCTGGGCTGGGCAGCCGGTCTTGCGCTGCCGTGGGTGTGGATCCACGCCGGCGTCGCACCGGGGGTACTGATGCTCGCCGGTGGCTTGCTCTACACCGCCGGAGCGCTTTCTTACCATCGTCGCTGGCCTAACCCGTACCCGTCGGTGTTCGGCTACCACGAGGTCTTTCATGCCTACGTCTGCGCCGCCGCGGCCTGCCAGTACGTCGCGATAGCGCGGTTCATTGCCTGAACCGGCGCGACGGGAGCACTTCCGTGCCGCCTCGCGTCAGCACCGGTGGCACTACGACGCGTTCGGTCAAGGGCGTCCGCCCGGCCGGGATAGGACACGGGGGCCGGGTATTCGCGTAGTGTTGTGCCGGAACTGGTGAACTAGCCGCCTGGTCAAGACCCCGCCTTGCTGCGCAAAGCAGGAAGGCGTCCCTATGTCCGGTCTGGATCGGTGTACCCGGGAAGGCGACGGCCATACCGTCGTGGAGTTGCGCGGGGAGCCGGACGTCCGGTGACGGCCGTTGCCGGACCGCCCGCCGCCGCTATGACGGGTCTGGGGCGGCCGCGGCCGCGATCCGGCCGGGAGATCTTCCGCACCGCGGGGCCGGTTGTCCTGGTCGCGGCCATCTTCGGGTTCGCCGTCCCGCACTTTGCGTCCTACCGCAGCGTGTGGGCCAGCATGCACGCGATGACGTGGGCCCAGGCGCTGCTCGTCACCGCGGCCGCCGTAGCCAGCATGGCCTTTACCTGGATCATGATCTGCTCGGTCCTGCCGTCGATCCGGCTGCGCGAGGCGGCCGTGGTCAACCTGGGCTCCAACGCGGTGGCGAACACCCTGCCCGCCGGCGGGGCCCTGGCCATGGGGGTCAGCTGGGCGATGCTCTCCAGCTGGGGGTCAGCAACGCCGAGTACGTGCTTTACACCCTGGTGTCGGGAATCTGGAATGTCTTCGCCCGCCTGGGCCTGCCGGTCCTCGCCCTGCTGGTCCTGGTGACGGCCAGCGGGCCCGGCGCTGGCCTGATCGCCGCCGCGGCGGTGGGCCTGGCCTTGCTCGCCGCCCTGGCCACCGGGCTTGGCCTGATGATGCACAGCGAATCGTTCGCGCTCGGCGCGGGCCGTGCGCTGCAGCCTGCTCTCGGTTTCGCCGTCCGGGTGGCACGCCGGCCGGCCTGCGCCGACCTGCCCGGAGCACTGCTCGGCTTCCGGGACCGGGCCGGCGCCCTGATCGCCGCGCGCGGCTGGCGGATCACCGCCGCCACGGCCGCGAGCAACCTCACGTTGTGGCTCGTCCTGCTGGCCTGCCTGCGCAGCATCGGCCTGTCCCAGGCCCAGGTATCGTGGCAGGCCTGCCTGGCGGCCTTCGCGTTCGTCCGGCTGCTGACGGTGCTGCCGGTTACCCCCGGCGGTCTCGGCATCACCGAACTCGGACTGATCGCCACCCTGGCCGCCGGTGCCGGCCACCGGGCCAGCGCGCAGGTGACAGCCGCCGTGCTGCTCTACCGGGCCGTCACCTACCTGCCCTCCATCCCCCTCGGCGCGATCGCCTGCCTGGTCTGGCGGCACGCGCCAGCACTTATTCACGCCAAGCCCGCCGCTGCCGGTCAGCATGCGGACATAAGTCGGCCGGGTCCGGCCGCCGTCATGCCCCAGCCTGCTCATCAGGCCGAACCCGCGGGTCACCGCGGCCGCGTCGGGTTCTGATGCCCGGATACGCCTGGCCGGGCAGGTCAGCCCGTGGCCTGCCGCAGGGCGATGGCGACGGCGAACGGCCAGCAGGTCTCGGTCGATAGGAACAGACGCTCAACCAGGCCCAGGTCACTGCCACCCTGGGTCTCGATGACGAGCCAGCCGAGCAAGGCAATGAACACGGCCGTCACGACGGCACGGCCGTAGCTGCTCAGGATCAGCGGCCGCGGCGGCGCGCGCCGGGCGACCAGGGCAGGCCAGACCGCGATTGCGACCGCCCCGAGCGCAGTCCAGGCGAGGTGCTGCGGAGTCGAGCCACGAGCGGGTTCGGGAGATGCGGCGATGCCGATGCTGGACAGGCCCGCGACGGCCAGCACCATGCGGGCAGGCGCCGGGACGCCGGCCAGGCCCACGGCCGTCGCGAGCTGAGAACCGCCCACCAGGAACAGGGCCCCCGTCATGATCCACCGATCGGTTCCGGCGTGGCCGGCCAGCACGCTGACCGTCTTCCGGATCGGGCTGTAGGAGGCCGGCTGGACCGCGTCGGCGATCAGCCACCCCCCGGTCGCCAAGACGGGCGAAAGGCCGGCCGAGACGACGGCCCACCCGGGAACCGGGTGGCGCGGGCGCGGTGCCCCGGTCGCCGAGCTCGCCAGCCGGCGCACGTGCCGTCGGGCGGCCCCGGCCAGTGGAACCTCCGCGAGCCTGCCCGGCTGGCCCGGCCATACCCGGGTCATGTCCGCGAGCCTGCGGTTGGAACGCGCTGTGCCGCAGGCGGACCGGACCGTCCCCGAGCAGACCAGGCAATGCGCGAAGGCAGGGCGCCGATGCGGGGGGCCAGGACACCGACCGAAAACCGGGCCGGGCCACGGGCACCCGAAGAGGCCGGGCCAGGGCGTACGTGGTCGTCCCGGGATGGGGTGCGCGCGGGGTCTGGACGCGCGAGCTGGGTCATGGTGCCCTCCGGCAGTCATGCTCGGCTACCTGGGCGCGCTGCTGGCCTACGGCCAGGATAGCCGTTACGGTGACCGGGGCGGATAAGCTGGGGTCCTGTGGCTGCCGCCTCCCGGAGGCAGCGAGCCAGCGCCTGCGAACGGCACGGCGCCGGTCCCGGCCGCTGTCACGGTCGTGCAGCACCCCCGCTGGGGTGCCGACCCTGTAACCGCCACGTACTGAGCTGGCAGATTTCCTGGCGGTGGCCTGCGCACGGGAGCCATCATCACCCGGACACCACGTGACCCGCTCGTGGCCTTCGCCGAGCTCGGCCGGATGAAGCTGGGTGAAATGGACCTGGATGCCGTCCTCGGCCGGGTTGCGGAGCTGGCCAGGCAGACGCTGCCAGGCACGGCCGGCGCCTCGGTCACCCTGGTCGAGTCCGGCCGGGCCTTCACCGCGGCTTTTGCCGGTCAGACGGCCCTGGACCTGGACGAGACGCAGTACCAGGATGGCTTCGGCCCGTGCCTCGAGATCGCCCAGTCGGCAGGGACCGTCACCGTCCCCGACATGGCGGCGGAGACCCGCTGGCCGGCATTCGCCCGCCATGCCCTCTCCGCCGGCGTGCGCTCCTCCCTGTCGGTGGCACTGCCTCTGCAGGAAGCTGTCCTCGGAGCACTGAATATGTACGCCAGCCAGCCCGCCATATTCGACCAGGACGCCATCGAGATGGCCCGGACCTTCGCCGGGTACGCCGCCGTCGCCATCGCCAACGCCCGCCTCTACCAGAGCGCTGCCACGCTGGCTGAGAACATGCGGCGGGCGATGGAAACCCGCGCCGTCATCGAGCAAGCCAAGGGCATCCTCGTCGCCCAGCAGCACTGCACCCCCGACCAGGCCTTCGAACTGCTCACCCGGCTCTCCCAGACCACCCACCGCAAGCTCCGCGACTGTGCCGCCGACCTCGTCACCAAGACAGCCGAAGACCGCCCCCCCGCTGACTGACGGCGCGGTGTCGGCACCGGCGAATCTATCTTCAACCGCACAGCGGATTATGGATCAGCGGCAACGGGACGGCCGGCCAGCACTATGGTCTGGCTCGCGAGCTCCCGTGCTGGCCAACGCCGTGCCGGGCCAAGCACCGGGCCCCGCTGCGACGCCGCGACGATCGCGTTCGCAATCTCGGCCGTGATAATGTCGGGTTACCGCTCCGGACCCCGGTGGCTGATGGCGTTTGCCGCAACGCGCCGAGATGTCCGGAGCTTTCGATGCTGGGATCGGGTAAGACCGGCGTGGTCCGTGCCTTCGTGACGGGCAGCCCGGCCCGCAGCCGGGACCTCGATCTCTACCGCCGTTATGCCGCTGGGCTATACCGGCAGGTGCTGCTGACTCGCTGCCACCCGGCGTTGGGCGAGCATGTCGTCTGTGACGTCATCCTCAACGAGGCCGCGCTGGCCCGGATACCGGAGCACGGCGAAGACGATGCGCGTCAGCCCTGACGGCGCCCGTCCTCCGGCGCTGTCAGCAGCTCGCTGCCTGCCTCGGGTGGGGGACCTCAATGTCGCGGGCCGCTGTCACGGACCCGCCGAAGAGCAGGAGGAACGTGATGCGGACGCTCGGATACGTCACGGCGATCACCGTGGCGGCCGCCACGGCGGCGCTTGGGCTGGTGGCGGTCAGATCACTGCCGGATGTGCGGCGCTACGTAGCGATGAGGAAGATGTCGTAACGGCTGGACGGCCTTGTCCGCGAGTATTCCCAGGTCGCAAACGGCGGAAGGGCTTTCGCACCCACCAGGCCCCATGCGGGACCGCCCTGGTGACCAGTGCCCAGACCTGGGCGCCGCTACGCGGCCCGAGTACCGGTCTCCTGCACCGGCCGCACGCATCGCTCGGCCCGAGCTGAGGCTGTCGCGGTCACCGCAGGTCGGCGGCTGCCATAATGCAGTCTTCCTGCGCGCGCCCGCCAGCTGACCGGTCGGCCGGGCCGGCGCCGGCCATCATAGATACGCCGGGCGGCCGGATGACCGCGCCAGGCTAGAGGGCATCCGGAGGACGACCATGAGTGACTTTTACGGAATCGAGCCGGGTACGATCCCCGGGTTCGCCGATGCCGGCGACGGGAAGTTCATCGGCGTTCAGGACCTGCCTGAGCAAACCGTACGGCACATGGTCACCTTCATGCGCAAGCTGCACGGCATGTACGAGCAGGATCCGCTCGCATTCGAGGTGTGCGTCCGGCACGTCGCCTCGGTGATCGAGGACCAGCGCCGGGGGGAGGGGAAAGCTGATCCGAGGGGGGATCCGGGCCAGTGACGTGCAGCACACCCGGCGGCGCCTGACGAGGCGCACGGCTGGCGACGGAGACGACGTGCGCCACGATGTCGTGCGCTGCGGCGCCCGCCTCGTCGTAGCCGACGTCCAGTCGGTCGCCGCCGACCGGGCGGACCGCAGCACGATCGCTGTCATGGTCAAGCACCCTAGACGTTTCTCCCTCAGCCGCAAGCCCGCGGCAAGTCGCCCGCGGTCAGCGCCCGCGGCGCCCGCGGCAAGTCGCCCGCGGCGCCCGCGGCGAGTCGCCCGCGGTCAGCGCCCGCGGCGCCCGCGGTGGCCGCCGGACATGCGGGACACCGCGGCCGCACCGGGTCCGGTGGCGCTGACCGCCACGAGGCCCTGGCCCTGGCTGCGGCGCCGCGGAGGCGGCATGACCCGGTCGGCGGGCGGCCCGGCGATGGACCGGAGTACCGGCGAGTGCGGGCCGGCCGTCACGGCGAGGGGGACCACGCCCGCGCGGCGCATGAGGCGGTGTACCTCGCTGCCCTGGGCCGGGGTCTGAAGGGTGATCACCGTGCCGGCGGCGCCTGCGCGGGCGGTGCGGCCGGCCCGGTGCACGTAGGCCTTGTGCTCGGCTGGCGGATCCGCGTGGATCACCAGGCCGATGTCGTCGACGTGGATGCCGCGCGCGGCGATGTCGGTCGCGACCAGAACGCGGACCGCGCCGGAGGAAAACAACGCCATGTTCCGGGTGCGGGCGCTTTGCGGAAGGTCGCTGTGCAGTTCGGCGGTCGGTACTCCCGCCTCGGCAAGGTGCCGGGCGAGCTTGCGCGCGCCGTGCCTGGTCCGGGTGAAGACCAGCGTGCGGTTACGGCCGCCCGCCAGGGCGCAGACGACGGCCACCCGGTCCGCGGGGCTGACGGTGAGCAGGTGATGGCTGATCTGGGCGGGCGGCGCGGCCGAGTCAACGGCGTGCTGCGCGGGCTCGTTCATGAAGCGCCGGACCAGAACATTGACCGCGTTGTCGAGTGTCGCCGAGAAGAGCATCCGCTGGCCCTCCGGCGGCGTGGCCTCGAGGAGGCGCCGCACCGCGGGCAGGAACCCCAGGTCGGCCATCTGGTCAGCCTCGTCGACCACGGTGACCTCGACGTCGCCCAGGTGGCAGTGGCCCTGCTCGATGAGGTCGGCGAGCCGCCCCGGGCAGGCGACGACGATATCGGCGCGGTTACGCAACGCGGTCACCTGTGCTCCTTGCGCGGTGCCGCCGAAGACCGCCGTGACGCTGAGGCCCATGGTCCGGGCCAGCGGCACCAGAACCTCCCGGACCTGGCTGGCGAGCTCGCGCGTCGGCAGGAGAACCAGGCCACGCGGACGGCATGCCATGGTGTAGCCGTCGGCGAGTCGCGCGACGAGGGGAAGCGCGTAGGCGAGCGTCTTACCGGAACCGGTACGGCCCTGCCCCAGGATGTCGTGCCCGGCGAGGGCGTCGGGCAGCGTGACCGCCTGGATCGGAAACGGCGCCGTGACGCCAGCCGCGGCGAGCGTCGCGACGAGTGGCGCCGGGACGCCGAGTGAGTCGAAGGTGGCGGGAAGCCCGTGGACGTCGTGCCACGCCGGGCCAGTGCCCGACTTCCCGTCAAGCAGGATGGTCAAAGGATCCTTCCGGATTAGGCGGCCGCATTGTTGAGGCCACCACATCCGTGGGAACCAGTCCGCTCACGTGAGCGAGACACGACCGGCGTGCCGATACGGCAACACCATTGCTGTATGCGTCTTCAATGTACAGCATGTCCCGGACCTGCGGGGTTGGTCACCCAGCGAGTGCAGCGTCCAGGCGGCGGCCATGCTGTAGCACGGAGATCATCGCCAGCGTCGACTCTGCGCCCTGGTTGCGGCTGCGACTGGTGCGGCTGAGGGCATCGCTGCACCCGCCTGTCCGCTCGTCGAGCATCGGGATCCGGGCGTCGTTGTCGCCGAGCAGCCACGCCACGCTCATATCCACGCCGGTCAGCCAGGCGGTGTCGCCGGTGACCGCCGCCGCCCGCGCGCAGGCGTCCGCGAGCGCTGCCACCTCGGTAGGGTACTGGTCGAAGGCGGGGCGGTTCTCGCCGCGACCCCATCCCCCGGCGGGCACGACGGACAGGTGACCGTTCCGGGTCTCGCCCGCCAGCAGCCAGCCGAGCATGCGCAGGCCGTTCCGCAGCAGGTCATCGCGGCCGAGTTTCTCGCCGGCCGCGATGACGGCCTCGGCGATGGCAGCGTTCGCGTAGCTCAACCGGGGGGCCGGCCACGGCCACGCCGCATCGGCACCCGGCTCGCCGATGACGGTGCCGGCGACGGCGAGCAGCGCCAGTGCGCCGGGATGACCGGGCCATCGCTCGAGTATCTCGGCGGCGCCGAGCGCCGCGAACGCCATGGAATGCGGGTACGGAGAACCCACCGCTACGCTCGCGTCGAACCGGGCCCGGGCCTCCTCGCGGATCCCAGCGGTGGGGCCCCGCGCCGCGGCGGTTCCCAGGGCCCACAGGGACCGGCCCCAGGCATCCCGCGCTCCTGGTGGGCCGTGCCACCGGCGGTCGTCGCCGAGGCGGCTACGGAACGTCCCGTCTGCCGCCTGGGCCTGCGCGAGGAAGTAAAGGTAGCGGCGGCCCAGGGTGATGAGCTCGGCCGAGGGTGACGGTTCGCGGCACACCACCACGAGACCGCAGGCAACGTGGTCCACGCGGTAGCCGTCCCCGTGCCGGGGCACGATCCCGTCGGTGCGCGCGACGAGGCCGATGGTATCGGTCAGCCGCTGAAGGTGACGGAACGGCGGGACCGGCCTCGACGAGAACGTCATGGGAATCCGGAGGCTGGCTAGAGCGGCCTCGCATGCCCGCCGGCGTCCCGAGCAGTGGCTGAGCGTCCGCCACGGCCTCGCGCAGGAACGCATGACCACGATAGCCGAGAACCCGGAGGCCGGCGGCCGGCCCGGCAGGCGCCGCATCTGGACCGCCAGGCGCGGGGTCGCCGAGCCCGGAGAGGCGCATACTGGTATTGATGAAACCTGCCCGCGCCGCGTCCCGGCGCTTCCTGCCCGGAAGTCCCTTCAATGCCATGCCCGCGGACCCGCCCGTAGAGCAGTTCACCGTCCGCGATCGAGTGACCCACGATAAGTACGGCCTCGGCCGGGTCGTCCTGGTCGAGGAGGACGATGCCGTGATCGTCGACTTCGGCTCACGTAGGGTGCGGATCCTTACACCGTTCGCCAGGCTGACCAAGCTCTGACAGGTCTCAGGTCGCGGTCGCGTCCCCGCCGGTGAGGAGGGCCAGTACCTCGCCGGCGGTACGTTCCCTGACGGTGGGGCCCTGGCAGCGGGAGGCCGGATGCGGTAGCGGTTGCGGCGGCCGTCCTTCTCCCCGGCCGCGACCAGGCTTCTGCGCCGCAGGACCGCCCGTGACCGGTTCACCAGGACCTTCCGCAGGTAGGCGAGGGCGTACTCATGTCCCTCGGGCGGGCCCGTCTGTCGTGCCAGCCAGCCAGCCGGGCGGGGCCGACCCCGGCGGTACGCGGCTCGGACCTGAAAATCCGGCACGGGCACATCTTCGAACAGGGCTCGGCGTGGCTGCGGTGGGGCATGAACCAGGCGGCACCGCCCGCAAGTGAACTGGGTCCCGGCCTCGTCTGCCCAGCCCGTGCCGATCAGGCCGAACGTCATGCTTTACGTTTACGGCATGAACGTGCCGCCCGAAGTCATCTACATCATCCGGCACGGGGAGAAGCCGGTTAAGCCGCCGTCGTCTGGCGTTGAGTTTGAGGGCGGCCTGAACGAGCATTCGTTGCTGCCGCGCGGATGGCAGCGCTCCGGCGCCCTCGCTGTCCTGTTCCACCCGGACTTCGGTCCGATGCGTGCTGGCTTGCGGACCCCGACTGTGCTGGTGGCACCCTCCTGGGGGCATCCAGGCAAGACGGCCGCGCACCGGTCATATCAGACCATTCAGGGTCTGAGCGAGAATCTGGGGCTGCCGGTCGTGTGCCAGTTCGCCCAGGGTCAGGAGCAGCAGCTAGCCAGCAGCGTGGTCCGCAGTTACTCCGGGGTCGTGCTCATCTGCTGGGAGCACAGCCACATTCCGGTGATCGCATCTGCATTGCCGGTTGTCAGCGGAACCGCCATCCCGCGGAAGTGGCCGGACGACCGATATGACGTCATCTGGTCGTTCACCATGGTCCCGGGGCCCGGCCCGGGCCGCTATACCTTCGGTCAGATTCCGCAGAAGCTGCTAGCCGGAGATGCCGGGACAGTGATCCCGGCGGATGTCGATGAGCCAGGACAAGGCGCCGGCCAGCACGAACACCACAAGGGGTGATCCGGCGACGGCGGGTCGGTCCGGCGTTCGCTGGGCAACTCCTGCCAGGAGTGGAACGTCACCCTCGCGGGCAGCCAGGACACCATCAGCAACGTCGCCGACGGCGTGGTCCTGGACCCGGAGGAACTGCGGCGCCATCCTGGCCATCGCCTCGCGATGACTCCTCCAGTGCCGATGATCGCGGTCGTCATGACCGTAAGCCCCTCGGCCTCATGCGGGTGTCCGGGACCGGCTACCGTCGATGTGAGGGGCTTACGGGTGATCTCGGCATTTACTCGGGCGCCTCGGCGGGCGTGCTTGATGGCCAGTGGGCGGGCGACCAGTCCCCCTCCGGGTCTGTGGTCTGCCCCACTTCGATCAGGTGACCGTCGGGATCGCGGATGTAGCAGCGGATCTCGTACTGGTGCTGTTTGGGCGGGGTCAGGAACTGGGCGCCCCGGGCGCTCCATTCGGCGTACACGGCCTCGATGTCTTTGACCCGGATATTGAGGAAGCTGCTGACCCGGTCGGGATCGCGCGGCGTCTCCAGGATGACCGTGGGCTTGTCGTCGGTCGGGCCCCCGCCGGTGTTGATGATGATCCAGGTGTTGGCTAGCGCGACATAGGTCAGCCCTCCGGGGCCGGAGAAGGCCACCCTGCCGCCGAGTACTTCGGTGTAGAAGCGCCGGGAGCGCTCGACATCGCCTGAGACGATGAAGTGGGCTAGCACAATTCCGTCCCGGGGCGGTGGGAGCTCGGCCATCAACTTGTTCCTCTCAAGGTCAGCCCAGTGAACCCGTTCAGCGAATTCCCCGGGATCCCGTACACCCGGTGCACCCCCGACGCCCGAAGGGTCGGCACCATCACATTAGCCACTGAGCTCGCCATGATCCTGCCTTCCTAGGCCCGACACGATTATCACGCCCGGAGACCTCCGTCGAGCCAGGGAAGACCCCGGGGCCGCACACTGGTCATCGTCGCCCGGGGCCCGGGGCCGCCCAGCTACCGCTGGTGCCGTGATGGTGCCGCGCCGGGGCGTCCCGCGACCCGGCTGTGCAAGAAGGAACCTCGCGCCGAAGGATGGGGGGCGGGAATGAACGGGACGCCGGATCGGCTCTACGATGCGGTGGCAGTTGTCTTGTATTCGTGTCGTCTGCGCGCCCCCGGACAACGATGTTGCGGGCGTCCCCTCAGGGATCCGGGGAAGTCACGTCGAGAACCGACCTGGACCCAGGGTCCGGAGGGCCCGCAGGCTGTACGCATCGCCTGAGAGGGGGCGGGCTAAGCCTGCTCGGTAAACAGCAGTTAGCCAGGGCCGACCCGAAGGTTGGCGTCGACTCACGTCATGTCCGACATGGCCGAGCCCGATGCCAGCGCCGTGGCCGCGGCGTAGCGAGTACGGGGAAGTCGCCGCCGCCTCAATGAGACCCCGGCCAGGCGGCGCTGCCATAACTTGGCCGGGGCAGGAACCAGTGGGAAGTCAGAGGCGTTTGTGAGCAAGGTGGTTGTACATGATCGAGGATAACGGCGGGGGTGCGAGCGGCTTCGCTGACCTGACGCTGGCCCCGGAACTGTGCCACGTGCTTTCTGGCCTCGGTTATGAGGAGCCGACACCGATACAGCTTGCCGCCATCCCGCCGCTGCTTGAAGGCCGTGACCTGGTCGGGCAGGCAGCGACCGGGACGGGGAAGACGGCCGCCTTCGCGCTTCCCGTCCTCCACCGGATACTCGCGGAAGGCGGGCGGGCAGAGCCGCTCGCCTTGGTGCTCGTCCCGACGCGCGAGCTCGCGGTGCAGGTCTGTGCGGCGATGCGCGGCTACGGGCACGGCATGGGTGTGCGTGTTCTGGCGGTTTACGGCGGCGAGCCAATCGGGCGTCAGCTGGGGGCGCTCAAGCGTGGCGTCGACATCGTGGTGGCGACGCCAGGGCGTGCGCTCGACCACATCAATCGGGGAACGCTGAAGCTGGGCGGCCTCGAGGTCGTCGTCCTCGATGAAGCGGACGAGATGCTCGACATGGGTTTCGCCGAGGAAATCGAGGCGATCCTGGCCAGCACCCCCGGGGAGCGGCAGACCGCACTGTTCTCGGCGACGATGCCGCCGCGCATCGACGGCATGGTGCGCCGCCACCTGCGCGACCCGGCTCGGGTCGAACTCGGACGCCAGGCGTCGGCGTCAGCCGACGGATTGCTGGTGCGGCAAACTGCCTACCTCGTGCCGCGCGGGCACAAGGCCGCCGCCCTCGGTCGCGTGCTTGACCTGGAGCGGCCGACGGCCACGATCGTCTTCTGCCGTACCAGGGACGAGGTGGACCAGCTCACCGAGTCCCTGAACGGTCGTGGCTATCGCGCCGAGGCGCTGCACGGCGGCATGGACCAGAAGCAGCGCGACCGGGTCATGGCCCGGCTGCGCAGCCGGGCCATCGACCTTCTCGTGGCCACCGACGTGGCCGCCCGCGGTCTGGACATCGACCAGCTCACGCACGTGGTGAACTACGACGTGCCAAGCGGGCCGGAGTCGTACGTGCATCGCATCGGGCGCGTTGGCCGGGCCGGCCGCGAAGGCACCGCCATCACCCTGGCCGAGCCGCGCGAGCACAGGATGCTCAAGACCATCGAACGGGCGACCAAGCGGCCGATCGCGATCGAGAAGCTGCCGACCGTCGCAAAGCTGCGTGCCATGCGCTTGGAGCTGATGCGCACCGAGCTCAGGGAGAGCCTGCTCAAAGACGACGGTGACCTTAATTCCTTCCGGGCTGTTGTCGGGCCGCTCGGTGCGGAGTTCGACCTCTTCGAGGTGGCGCTTGCCGCGGTCAAGCTGGCCCATGAGGCGAGCGGAACACCTCGCGAGCAAGAAGAGATCCCCGTGGTCGAAATGTCGCCGGCGGACGACCGCCGCGACAGCCGAAAGCCCAAACCAGGTGACCAGTGGCCGCCCGCGGGCCGTGGCCAGCGGCCTGGCCGCCGCGCGACTGCGGCCACGACACGCCTGTTCGTGGGCACCGGCCGTTCAGCCGGAGTCCGGCCGCACGATCTTGTGGGCGCTATCACCGGCCAGTCGTACCTCTCCGGCAGGGACATCGGTGCGATCGAGATCGCCGATCGGTTCTCCCTCGTCGAGGTTCCCGAGTCAGCCGCCGATGACGTGGTCGCGGCGCTCCGGCGGACGAGCATCAGGGGCCGGAGTGCAACCGTTCGCCGGGAACGCTTCCCGGCGCGATAGGACGGGCCTTATCGGCCGACGCTCCAGCACCTTGCCGATCTGGTACGGGGTTGAAAGCCGCGCCGGGGAACGTGCGCAGTTGCTCCCCGACCAGGTCGCGCAGCGTGCCAGGTCGGGTCGCCGGGCCGGCCTCAGCCAGCAGTGAAGTAATGGTCTTCGTCGAAGTAATGGTCTTCGCCGAGGTTGGCGAGCAGTTTATCGGCATCAGCCGACCTGCACCGGCGCGCCGATAGGATGGGAGGTGCGGGAGGTGCAGAGGTTGTCTGGGCCGGCTGATCGCCGACGACTGGCGCTCCTGGAGGATGAGGATCTGACCGGTGAGGCGGTCATCGAGCCGAGCCGGCTGATCCGTCCGGTCGACGCGCCAGCGGTCGCGGTGGCGTGCTTCTTCCGTGACGTCGTCGAGGAGCTCTCCGGCCGTCAAGACGCGAGGCCCGTGTGCCGCCTGCACAGCGAGATGGGTCCGGCATCGTTGTGGGAGATCGAGCACCGGGGTGTACGGCTGGGCGTGTTCCATCCCGGAGTCGGGGCGCCGCTGGCCGGTGCCATGCTCGAGCAGGTCATTGCCCGCGGAGTTCGCGGAGTCATCGCCTGCGGTGCGGCAGGGGCGCTGGTACCGGAGCTGGTGATGGGGCACGCCGTGGTGTTGACCGGCGCCGTGCGCGACGAGGGCACGTCCTTCCACTACCTGCCGGCCGGCCGGGTCGTCTCGGCTGACCCGGGTCCGGCCGAGAGCCTGGCCGACGCGCTCGGCGCCGCCGGCGTGGAGACGACGCACGGCCTGAGTTGGTCGATGGACGCCATCTACCGCGAGACCCGGGCCCGGGTCTCGCGCCGGGTGGAGGAAGGGTGTCTAGTCGTCGAGATGGAAGCGTCCGCGCTGATGGCGATCGCCCGCTACCGCTCCATCCCGTTCGGCGAGGTGGTGATGGCCGGAGACTCGCTGGCCGGCCGGGAGTGGCAGCACCGTGGGTGGATGACGG
>Ga0335074_10002018_pt1 | contig 27624 bp, 26 predicted proteins | sample Lox_Sample_23_FD_206715 | JGI IMG/M metagenome (GOLD analysis project Ga0335074, IMG submission 206715) | Soil microbial communities from Loxahatchee National Wildlife Refuge, Florida, United States - Lox_Sample_2.3 | ecosystem: Environmental > Terrestrial > Soil > Wetlands | place: USA...
GAGCCGGTCGCCAGATCACACCGGCGCGCTCGTCGATGTAGTCAGCGGCGCTGGGAACTGGTCAGCCCGCGATGCCTACATTGCTGGTCCGACCGAGATGGTTCAGGACTGCGCGGCCCGGTTAGTGGCAGCCGGGACACCGGCCATACAGATACATGTCGAAGATTTCGGCTGGAGTGAGCCATGACATCGGATGCCTGGTACGACGAGCAGGACCGGCTAAGCCCGGACCAGCTGCAGACGGCCACGTTCCCGCTGACGCGCTGGGGGCGGCACGGTTACGAGGAAGAACCCGTGCGCGCGTTCCTCGCCGAGGTGCACGCCGAGATGGTGCGCCTGATCAACGAGCGGGCGTCGCTCTGGCAGGATGTGCAGCGGCTGCGCCGCCGAATCCTCGGCACCAGCAACGGTAATGACGGAGTCCTGTTCGGCAAGGATGACGCGCATATCCACGCCGTGCGGATCCTGTCGAGCGCACAGCGCACCGCAGATCGGTACGTTGCTGACGCCCAGGCCTACAGCGGAAGACTTACCGAGGAGGCCAGGACCCGGCGCGACGACATCATGAGCCAGGCTCAGCAGCACGCCGACATGCTGCTGGAGGAAGCTCGCACCCGCGCGCGCGCCGCGGCGGTCGCGGCAATGGACCACGATGGCCTGCCACCGCAGACCGATCAGGAACGGCGGGCGATCCACGCGGAGCTGGCCTACCTGCGGACCTTCAGCGAGGTGTACCGGCAGCATCTGAAGATCTACACCGAGGACGTGCTGCGGACGATTGAGGACTGGGCAAGTAAGGAACGAGCCGCCTCACGCGACGCCTCGCTCGGCGGCCCTAGCCGCCATGGACTCACCTAGACGGCGCCACCTTCCACCGGGCGGCGCATGAAGTAGCACATCATGCTGTCTCCCTTGACGGCTCCTTCAACCGGGCTGACCAGGTCATTGATCCACGGTGAACACGCCATCTTCTCGCCGTGCCCGCTGACGATCCAGCCGGCCGCGCCCAGAATGTTCGCGGCGCGGAGCAAGCCGTGGCAGCCCTCCATTAGTCGGGGCCTGGAGTTGTCGCTGACGATGCAGACGGCCGGAGCCGGGCCCACCGTGTGCACTACATAGATGTATCCGTACTCCCACGCGGTCATCAGCTAGAGCTCCTCGCTGTTCGGCGGCTGCTACGCCTAGCATTGCCGGGCTGCCTCAATCTGGCTACCGCTCCTGTGGGCAATGTCCCGCGCGTCGTCTGCGTCGGGGGCCAGCCTGTGTTTACTTATCTTGCGTGGCAAGGCATCATGTGAGACATGGCAGGAGAGGCCGGTCTCACAGAGCTGCGCCGGGGCGTGCTCGGGCCGTGCGTGCTGTCATTGCTCGAGCTTCGACCCCGGTTCGGGCTCGAGCTCGTGCGCGACCTGGCTGCCGCTGACGGTCTTCTGACCAGCGACGGCACTGTTTACCCGTTGCTGAACCGGCTGCGCGACGCAGGCCTGGTCACCAGCGAGTGGCAGGACAACGAGGGCGAGCGGGCCCGCCGGTACTACTCCATTACCGAAGCCGGGCGGCAGAGCCTTGAGGCCTTCCGCGCCGACTGGGCGCAGTTTTCCGCGACCGTCGGCAACGTGCTGAATCACACGGCCGCGCTGGATGGCGCCCAGCAGAAGGGACGCGAGCGATGAACGGCACGGCACTCGACCATCACCTCGTCCGCGATTACCTGGCCGAGCTAGACGCGGCCATGCGCGGCCTGCCACCCGCGCAGGTGCGCGAGCTCAAGGAACAGATCAAAGCCCACCTGGACGAGGCGCTGCCGGCAGACGCCAGCGATGAACAGGTTGCAGCGGCGCTCACCCGGCTCGGCTCTGCGCCTGAGCTGGCCGCCGAGGCCAGCGCGATAGCAGGCGTCGCGGGGCCGGCAGCGCCAGTGAGCGGGTTCTGGGGCCGGCTGGCGCGCGTTCGCCGGCGTACCTGGGTGATCGCTGGCCTCATCGTTATCCTGATCGCGGGCGCCGGAAAGTACGCCGACTACTACCTGTCAGTCGGCCCGCTTCAGTACAGCAACGGCGGCGACTGGTGGTACGCCCAGGACGTAAAGCACCAGGACATCGTCAGTACCTATACCGCGACGCAGAACACGACGCGCATCCGCTCGGGCCAGCGCCAGGGTTACGTGATCAGCATCTACAATCCGACCAAGGTCACCCAGACCATCGTCGGAAGCGGCTCCGGGCCAACTGCCGGGTACAACGCTCCTTGGGGCAAGGACGAGCAGGTCGCGGTCTCGCGCTCCGACACCGACATTGCCAACGGCTTCACCGGCGAGAGCGCGGCGCGCGGCATTCGCTTTACGCTGCCGGTCTCAATCCCGCCGTTCCAGACACGCCTGGTGCGCGTCCTCTGGACCTCCGAAGGCTGTCTCACCAACGGCGAGAGCACTGGTATCAACCAGGTCTTCCTGCGGGTACGGGTCGGGTGGTTTACCCGGACCCAGAAGATTCCGCAGCAGGGCTGGTACCTGGTCGGGCCCAGCCACGGCCACTGCGCCTAACCAGAAGCCCGCCTGATGGCCGGTCGAGCACCGGGTGAAGGTTTACGGCTCGGGAACTGGATGACGTCGGCCAGTCGCACCGGCTCTTGCGGGGCTGGAGCCTGGCCGACGACGTGCAGCGGTGCACGCGTCAAACTCGAGTCAGCATCCAATAGCAGCAGAAGACTGGCCAGTTTTGCAGCCACTTCGATGGCATTGGTGAGATCGTGGTGTGCTTCCTTCGCATGCCTGCAGCACTCGCTACAAGCGCTACCATCGCTCACGGATGAGCTCCCTGAAGACGCGGTCCGGCTAAAGCTGGCAAGGCCATTGTCATCGATTAAGGCGACTTTGCCGGCTGGTCCTTAGGGTTCCGCGTTCGGATGTCCCGGTAATGGCGTCAGTGCACCGTTTTCGCAGGACAGGCTTTCGCCATTCCTTGCCATTAGCGCGGATGCGGCTGCCAGGCACGTTGCACGGCCTCGGGAATGCCCCACCACCCAAGGTCCGTCAGCGTCTCGTCATCATCCACCGCACCGAGGACCTGCCACAGCGCCACCGCCGGCAGGAACATGCCCGCCGCCGCGTCAGCCTGGTCATCGACGTCGTCCGGGTCGTACTCGCTGACGAAGCGCGCGAGATCATCGGCGCTCGCTGGCGTCCCCGGGCCACCGCTGGCCAGCGCGGTGGCCGCGGCCAGCCAGTCATAATGATCAAGCGCGCACAGTGCGACCATCGATTCCTCGTCTTCAGTCAGGTCATATTCACCGGCTTCAGTCAGGCCATAGTCACCGGCCTGGGGGCGCCCCTGCTGACTGGGCGGCAGCTCATCCTCGGGGGACACGATCCCGGCTGCGAGCCGCAGCCACAGCTCGGCGTCATCGCCGGGCAGGTCGCCAGGATTCACTCCGCCGCACGCTGCCAGCAGATCGCGTGGCCAGGCCTCTCGCTGCAGCAGGCTGCGGACATGCGCACATGACGCCTGAAGCTCTGTCTGGGGAACGGGCCGGGCAGGCAGATCGCGGAGGTTCTCGCGCAGTTCGGCGAGCGCGTCAGCCTGAACTTCGGCCCACTCGGTGAGGAACTCTTCGTCCACCTCGTCAAGTACGGTCCACATCGGCACACGCCCGTCCGGCTGTGGCGCCATCATCCACGCCTCCTGCAGGCGTTGGTGCTCCTGCACTTCCGCGGTGTCACCCGAAGCCAGCGCATCTGGATCTACCTGCCCGGCCGCCATGAGGTCCTCGAGATGAGCGACCAGCAGGTCGTAGATCTCTGTTTGCAACGGGCTGCGCTCAGCGACCTCATCCCAGACCAGCATGCCGAGAACAGCCGCTGGCTCAGTCCCCGTCGCCTCAAGCCAGGTCTGCACATCGCCGACCGTTGCCGACTCGTCGGCGATCTTCTGCAGTGTCACGGCGGCGCCGTCCCAGAAGCTCGCCGACAGCGGGTTACCCGCGGCCATGAGCTGCCTGCGGACGTCAGGCAACGCGGCCGCCGCCTCTGCTGCTCGGGTGCGAAGCAGCGCACGAGCAACATCCCGGCGGCTCAGCGCCGAGACCGGACGGCCTGCTGACGCAGCGATCGCTTGCGCATCAAGAGCCATAGACAGCAACGCTATGCCGTCGTGCCGCTCCGCGCGACCGTCGGCACCCGCTGGTAGCCTCTCGCTCCTGTGACCATCCCCGCACCCGCCACCAGTGATCACTCCCGACGACCCGGCCTGACGGTCCGGCCCGAGTTCCTGCTTGCCTTGCGCAGCTGGCAGCAGGACGCCTACCGCGCGTACTTCCGCGATGATCGGCGCGACTTTCTTCTGGTGGCCACGCCGGGCGCGGGTAAGACAACGTTCGCCCTTACGGTCGCAGCCGAACTGCTTGCCCGCAGGGAGATTGCCACGATCACCGTGGTCACGCCGACCGAACACCTCAAGCACCAGTGGTCGCAGGCGGCTCACCGGCTCGGAATCGCGCTGGATCCGGAGTTCAGCAACTCGGCGGGCCGGGCGTCGGCGGATTTCACCGGCGTCGCGGTGACCTTCGCGCAGGTCGCCGCGCAACCCGCGCTTCACAGGCAGCGCACGCTCAGCCGGCGCACGCTGGTGATCTTCGACGAGGTCCACCATGCCGGTGACGCGCTCTCGTGGGGTGAGGCAATCAGTGTGGCGTTCGAGCCGGCCCGGCGGAGGCTGGCGCTGACCGGCACTCCATTCCGCAGCGACACCAACCCGATCCCGTTCGTCACCTACCTGCGCGGTGCCGACGGCAGCCTGCGCAGCTCAGCTGACTATGTGTACGGCTATGGTCCGGCACTCGCCGACGGCGTCGTGCGTCCGGTCATTTTCCTTGCCTACTCGGGCGAGATGCGCTGGCGGACGAAGGCAGGCGACGAACTCGCCGGGACCCTCGGCGCGCCGATGACTTCGGAGCAGCTCGCATACGCCTGGCGTACGGCGCTCGATCCGGACGGCGCCTGGATCATCCGCGTCCTGGAGGCCGCCGACCGCCGCCTGACGGAAGTGCGCCGCGGAATGCCCGACGCTGCGGGCCTGGTGATCGCGAGCGATCACTCCGACGCACGCGCCTATGCGACCCTGCTGCGCGATATCAGTGGTGCCCGGCCGGTGGTCGTGCTGTCCGACGACCCGGCCGCTAGCAAGAAAATCGCCCGCTTTGCGGCCTCAGCGGATCGCTGGATGGTGGCAGTGCGCATGGTGTCCGAGGGCGTGGACATCCCGCGGCTGGCGGTGGGCGTCTACGCCACAAGCGTGGGAACGGCGCTATTTTTTGCCCAGGCCGTCGGACGATTCGTGCGAGCCCGCCGCCGCGGCGAAACTGCGTCGGTGTTCCTGCCCTCTATTCCGTCGCTGCTCGGCTACGCCGCCGAACTGGAGACCGAGCGCGATCACGTACTCGCCCGAGGCGACGGGCAACAGGACGACGAGAGCGAACTCGAGGCAGCACAGCGCGAGCGCGACACGCCCGACCAGCTCGACCACGCGCCGTTCCAGGCACTCGAGGCGTCGGCGCATTTCGACCGCGTTCTGTATGACGGGAACGAGTTTGGCGTGACCGCGGAAGAAGAGGACTTCATCGGCCTGCCCGGCCTGCTCGAGCCCGAGCAAGTCGCGTTGCTGCTGCGGGCCAGAAGGCCTGCTCAGCTGAGTGGTCGGCCGACGGTGGCGGCTACGCCTGCCTCTGGCGCCGAGCCGGCGCCGGCTGAAGCAACGACTCGGGAGACGCTAGCCATGCTGCGCAAGGAGCTGAACGGACTGATTGCCGCGTACCATCACCGCACTGGTCAGCCGCATAGCGCGATCCATGCGGAACTCAGGCGCGCCTGCGGCGGGCCGCCGCTGGCTCAAGCTACAGCGGACCAGATCCGCGCCCGGATCGCGATGGTGCAGCGGATGGCTCGGTCGGCGCGGTAACCGCGCTAGGCCGGTCTCAGCGCGGATCAGTTACCAGTGAAGACTGGCGGCCGCTTCGCCGCGAACGCGGCGATGCCCTCGGCCACGTCCGCCGAGGCTGCCCGTTCCTGCTGGATCTGCGCCTCTAGCTCGAGCTGCTCGTCGATCCCGCGGTACAGCCAGGCGTTCAGCTGCCGCTTGGTGCCAGCGTACGAACCCGTCGGTCCGCTGGCGAGCCTGCCGACTAGTTCCTCGGCCTTGGGCATCAGCTCCGCATCGGGCCAGGCGCGGTTGATCAGGCCCCAGTCCAGCGCCTGGGCGGCCGGGAGGCGCTCGCCGAGCATGGCCAGCTCGGCTGCCCTGGCGAAACCGATCCGGCTCGGCACCAGCACCGAGGATCCGCCATCGGGCACCAGCCCGACGTTGACGAAGGCCAGCACGAAATAGGCCGACTCGGCTGCTGCCACCAGGTCGCAGGAGAGGGCGAGCGAAAGACCGATGCCGGCTGCGACGCCGTTCACGGCAGCCACTACCGGCTTGGGCATCGTCCGGATCGCTTTGATGATCGGGTGATACCGCTCGGTGAGCACCTTGTAGACGTCCCGATGACCGTCGGGTGTCAGGCCCGCCCGGTCCCGGAGGTCGGCGCCGCTGGAGAAAGCGCGTCCGGCGCCGGTGACGAGTACGGCCCGAACGGAACTGTCCGCGGCGACATCCAGCACGGTGTCACGCAGCGCGATGCCAAGCTCGTCGTTCCAGGCGTTGAGCCGTTCCGGCCGGTTGAGCTCGACCTTGGCGGCTCCGCCACAGCGGTACAGCCGAACTGTCCCGAGATCGCGGACCAGGCTGAAGTCACGATCAGGCACCATGCTCCACAGGGTAACTGACGGCCCGCGCGTGACGCCTGCTCAGATCCTGGCGTAGCGTCGTGGTCATGTGCCGCAGCATCAAAACACTCCGTGAGCCTTATACCGAGCATGTCACCGATGCCGACGTCCGGGCCGCAGCGCTTCAGTACGTCCGAAAGATCAGCGGCTTCCGCGCGCCGGCTAGCCATAACGCGCCGGCATTCGAGCATGCCGTCGCCACGATCGCCGCCGCGACCCAGGAACTGCTCGACCACCTCGAGGTGCGGGGCCAGCGGGCGGCGTCCTGACAACGAAGGTTCACGTCTGGCAGCGGCAGTGATGGCCGCGCTCGTGAAGTGCACACTCGGGGGTTGCGAAGATGGCTGAGACCAATGACTGGAACACGAAGATCATCGAGGAGTTTCGCGCGAACGGCGGCAAGGTCGGCGGCAACTTCACCGGTGCGCCGGTCCTGCTGCTCCACACCACGGGCGCGAAGAGTGGACTGGAGCGCGTGAACCCGATGATGTACCGGAAGATTGACCGCGGGTATGCCGTGTTCGCTTCCAAGGCCGGGGCACCGGCCAACCCCGACTGGTATCACAACCTGGTAGCCAACCCGCACGTGCAGGCCGAGATCGGCACGACAACGGTGCCGCTGACCGCGCGAGTCGCCGACGATGCTGAGCGCGGGCCGATCTGGGCTGCGCAGAAGGCGGATTACCCCGGTTTCGCCGACTACGAGCGGAAGACCGCCAGGCAGATCCCGGTCGTCATCCTCGAGCCACCCAGTTAGCTGCCGGCGTGCGCCAGCTGCACAGCCATCGACTGCAGCGGGCTTAACCTGCTGGGACGGCGCGCAATGACTCCTCGGCGACGACGGCGTCCGGCAGGTCGAGCAACCGGCAGCCAACCTGGATCTCAAACCGGGCCTGGGCCGGTGATGCCACTCCCGCCAGCCAGCGACGCGTGGCGGCACCGAAGATCGCCTGCACGACTGGCAAGAGCTGCCGCTGCTCGGGGCTGACCGGCTGGCCTGCGCCGGCCACGTGCTCGAGCATCTGCAGGTGCAGGTGCTCGACGCGCTCGATGATCTCGCTATAGCTCCGGCTGGTCTCGCTGATCACGCGGCTCAGCGCCGCAGTAAGCCGCGGCTCCCGCTGCTCGGCCCGGAACTCGCGCAGCAGGTGATTGCTCACCCGTTCGCGAGCCGATATCCCCGCCGGCAGCTCCCCCGTCACCCGGGTCAGCGCCGTCGTGTAGCGGCTGAGCAGGATTGCCAGCAGCACGTGGTCCTTCGCCGGAAAGTACCGGTACAGCGTTGCCAGCGAGACGCCGGCACGCTGCGAAAGGTCCTTCATCTGCAGGGCGTCCTCGCCACCGGCCGCCAGCATCGCGGTCGCCGCAGCCAGGATCCGGTCATGCCTGCCGTGCTGCGCAGCAGTCGACGGAATGGCCGGTCCTGCCTGTGGCACCGTTGCTGACCCGCTTTCTGAAATCCGTTCTGTTTTTAAGCGCGCTGCCGCCGCAGGGCTAGATCCCGAGCGAGTCGGCCAGCCGGTCTAGCTGGTCGCCGGGCCCGCCCAGCAGGACCTTGTTCGACAGGCCGTTCTTGTAATACAGGTGCGCGTCATGCTCCCAGGTGAAGCCGATTCCGCCGTGCAACTGCACGGTATCGACTGCTGCTTCCGCATATGAGCTGGCCAGCAACACCCTGGCCACCGAGGCCGCCACTGAGAACCGGTCCGGTTGTGCATCGCCGGCCCGGGCCGCATCCCTGAGGGCGGCGTTGCCAAGCTCCCAGGACTTCTCCATGTCAGCTAGCCGGTGCTTGACCGCCTGGAAGGCGCCGATCGGCTGTCCGAACGCGACCCTGATCTTGGCGTAGTTGCTCGTCATGTCGAGGCACGCTTTCATCGCCCCGGCGGATTCCGAGGCCAGCGCAAGATTGGCCAGATCGCGTGCGGCAGCCAGCGCCGCCGGGCCGTCGCCCGCGATTAGCCGGGCCGGCGTGCTGGCCAGGGTAATCCGCGCCAGCGAACGGCTGTGGTCCACCGCTGTCAGGCGGGACCGCGTCAGGCCGGCAGCCGCGCCGTCGACCAGGCAGATGATCGTGCCGCCGGCGGCCTGCGCCGGAACCAGCAGCACGCCTGCCTCCGCCCCGTTGAGGACCGGTGACACGCTGCCGGACAGGGTCACCTCGGGGCCGGATCCGGACGCGCTGACATGGCCACCCGCCTCACTGGCCAGCGCGAGCGTGGCGATCAGTTCTCCGGCGGCGATCCTCGGCAGCAGCTCGGTCCTGGCCGACTCGTCGTCGAGCCGCAACAGCACCCCGGCGGCGAGCACGGATGCCAGCAGCGGCGAGGCCACCAGGCCTGCTCCGAGCTCGGTCAGCGCCACCGACAACGCGGAGTAACCCGCGCCGACCCCGCCGTATGACTCCGGGATACTCAGCCCGGCCAGCCCGAGCTGGGCGGTCATCTGCTTCCACACGTCCGGGTCATACGGCTCGCCAGAAGCGATCAGATGCCGCAGCGAGGTCAGCGGGCTCCGGTCCGCGACGAACCTGCGCACCGAGTCGGCGAGCGCCTGCTCTTCGTCGGTCAGTATCAGTGCCATCCTCAGGTCCCTTACTGCTGGCGCTGCGTACCCACGCGCAGCTGATTGAACGGGGTGGCCCGGTCGACGCCGGGGTCCTTGGCCAGGCCGAGCACGCGCTCGCCGATGATGTTCCGCTGGATCTCGCTGGTACCGCCAGCGATGGCGTTGCCAGGAGCGGCGACGATAGACGTAGTCACCGCTTGCAGCTCCTCCGTGTCGAACCCGGCGATCTGGTCGCCGAGTACGTCGGCAGCCACATTGCCCGCGAACCGGCCAAGGTCGGAACCGGCCAGCTTGGCTACCGAGCCGCGCGCGCCCGGCAGCCGGCCTGCCTGCGCCTCCTCGCGCAGCAGCAGCGCGAACAGCTGCATTGCCCTGCCCCTGGCGTACAGCTCGGCCAGCTCGCGGCGGACGCCCTCATCGGCAGTCCGGCCGAGGCCGGCGGCAAGATCGCGGAGCGAGTCGTAGGCCAGCGGGTTGGTCCTGGACGAGCCCATGGTGCCGATGGCGATCCGCTCGTGCCGCAGCATCACCACTGCCGCGTCCCAGCCCTTGTTCTCTTCGCCGATCAGCGCGTCGGCAGGGATGCGCACGTTGTCGAAGAACACCTCGTTGAACGGCGAGTGACCGGTCGCGACCTTCAGAGGTCGCACGGTGACGCCAGGCGCGTGCATGTCGACGATGAACATGCTGATGCCGTTGTGCTTGGGCCTGGTTGGGTCCGTCCTGGCGAGGATGGCGCCGAAGTCGCTGTACTGGGCTCCGGAGGTCCAGACCTTCTGCCCGTTCAGCACCCATTCATCGCCATCGCGCACAGCGCTCGTCTGCAGGCTCGCCACGTCCGATCCGGCGCCAGGTTCGGAGAACAGCTGGCACCAGATCTCCTCACCGCGGAGCATCTTCGGCAGGTAGCGCTTCTTCTGCCCGTCCGTGCCCAGCTCGACCAGTGTGTTGCCCGGCATGCTGATGCCAATGAAGAAGGCCCCGGTCGGCAGGTCGAAGCCGGCTGACTCCTGGCTCCAGATGATCTGCTCGGCACCGGTCAGGCCCTGGCCGCCGTACTCCTTGGGCCAGGTGATGCCGGCGAAACCGGCGTCATACAGCTTGGCCTGGAATGCCTTCTGCTCGGCCAGCACCGCTGCCTGACCCCTAGCCTCCGACTCAGCCTCGTCGTCAGCCGACACCCGGCGCGGCGCGTTGGCCGCCAGCCAGGCCCGTGCCCTGGCGCGGAAGTCGTCGCTCATCAGCACACCTCTCGTTGGACCGCTGCCCGGCTCGCGCGCTCCGCATGCCGGGCCGAAAACTGAAATCAGTTATACTTTCTTATCTGGCTCCGAGCGAAGCACGGTGTCAGATCCCATGTCAACCAGAGCGTGCTATCCCGCCGCACCTCGTTTCGGAGCGACACTGATGCAGGTAACCGGCACGCGGCAGCGCGAGGCGTGGCGGAAGGCCGAATTCCCGCCCGTGGAGAAGGTGACCGGCGGCGTATGGTCCGTACCGGTGCCCATCATCGGCAACCCACTGCGGTACGTGCTCACTTACCTGATCGAGCACGATGCCGGCTTCGTCATGGTCGACCCGGGCTGGAACCACCCGGATAGCTGGCGAGCACTGACGGCCGGGATGGGCGAGTGCGAGATCCCGATGAACGCAGTGACAGCTGTCGTCGTCACGCACATGCATCCGGACCACCACGGCCTGTCGGGCCAGGTACGCGAGGTGTCCGGAGCCTGGATTGGGATGCACCCGGCCGAGGACGCCTTCCTGGAGATGCAGGGCGACCGCGGCCTGATGCGGGACGGCATGGCGGTGTACCTGCGCTGGTGCGGGGCCCCGGCCAGCCACCTTCAGGAACTCATCTCCAGCCGTCAGCAGGACGGCCAGATCACCCCGATGGTGCGCGCCGACCGACTGCTTACCGATGGTGACGTCATCGACGCACCGGGCGTGCGGCTGCGGGCCGTCTGGACACCGGGCCATACGCCAGGCCATCTGTGCTATTACGACGAGACGCACGACTTGCTGCTCACCGGCGATCACGTGCTGCCGCGGATCACCCCGAACGTATCCTCATATGACTCCGCCGATAACCCGCTCAAGGATTACCTTGAGTCACTCGAGAAGCTGCGCGGCATCCAGCCCGCTCAGGTACTGCCGGCGCACGAGTACCGGTTCGCCGACCTCGACTCCCGTCTCGATGACCTCGCCGTACATCACAAGGAGAGGCTGGCCGAGGCAGCGGACATCTTGGCCGGTGCGGGCCCGACGGGCCTGACTGCCTGGGACGTCGCCACCGGAGTGACCTGGTCGCGCTCGTGGTCCGACCTGGTCTCCTTCCAGCGCCAGGCCGCCGTTGGCGAGGTCTTGTCGCACTTGCGCTACCTTCAGGCTCGTGGCCTGGCGGCGGAGGCCGACATTGATGGAGTCGGCTCCTGGAGGCCCGTCCTTACCGCTGACCCGACGGAGCCTCGGCCTTGACAGATCGGCACGCGTGGATTGTGGAAGGTGCGCATGTCGTCGCGCCGGGCGTTCACCGGATACCACTGCCCTTGCCGTCGGACGGATTGCGCGCGGTCAATGTGTACGCGATCGAGGCGGACACCGGGCTGGTGCTGATCGACTCGGGGTGGGCCCTGGCGAACGCCCGCGACCAGCTTGAGCGCTCGCTGGCGGCCATCGGGGCGGGCCTCCCCGACGTCCGGCAGTTCCTGGTCACGCACATGCACCGCGATCACTACACGCAGGCGGTCGAGATTCGGCGGTTGTTCGGCACCCCGGTTGCGCTCGGCGAGGGTGAAAAGCCGTCGATCGACGGGCTGCTGTCAGGCGAATTCCGGCCGTTCCGTGCCCAGCTCGCGATATTGCGAAGCGCCGGAGCGAGTCAGGTCGCTGACCGGCTCGCCGCAATGATGTCGATCGAGCCGCCAGGCCGCGACCGGAAGCCCGCCGAGCCAGTCGCTTTGGCGCCTGGGCATCCTCCGCTGCGGCCAGGCGCAACCATCGGGGCTGCCCTCGGCTACGAGCAGCCGGATCAGTGGATCGCGCCAGAGCAGGTCTTCGACCTCGGTACCCGCGCGCTGACCGCCATGTCGACCCCCGGGCACACCCGCGGTCACGTGGTATTCGCGGACTCGAAGGCGGGCTTGCTGTTCGCCGGCGACCACGTGCTGCCGCACATCACCCCGTCGATTGGCTTCCAGGAAGCTCCGTCGGCCGAGCCGCTCCGGGAGTACCTGCAGTCGCTGAACGTCGTACGACGGCTGCCCGACATGCGGCTGCTCCCGGCACACGGTCCGGTCTCGCCAAGTACCCACAGCCGCATCGACGAGCTGGTGGATCACCACGCTGAGCGGCTCCGCATCATGGCAGATGTGGTCGCGGCTGGTCCCTGTACCGGTTACGACGTGGCGCTCGCTATCGGCTGGACGCGCCGGCAGCAAAAGCTAGCCGATCTGGATCTGATGAACCAGATGCTCGCCATCTGCGAGACCGTCTATCACCTTGACCTCCTGGTAGCCAGGGAGGCTGCAGTCAGCCAGACAGGCGACGATGGCGTCCGCCGATACCGGCTGGCAGAACAGGCCGACAGAGAGCGGGCAACCGCGTAGGCGGCTCCATGCAAGGCGCCACCTCCAGTTCTGTCGTGACACCTCGAGCCCTAGCGTGACTCTTCTGGCTCTACCGGCGGGGCCCAGGCACAAGACCCGGGCCCCCTGTGACAATGCCCGCTGTCGGCGATGTCCGCGACCGACAGCCGGCGCGGCTGCTATCGAATATCGCCGGGATTACCTGGCCCCATGCCGGGCTGGCCCATGCCGGGCTGGCCCATGCCGGGCTGGCCCATGCCGGGCTGGCCCATGCCGGGCTGGGCCATGTTGGTCTGCCCCATGCCCGGCTGGCCCATCCCGGACTGGCCTGCACCGGTTCCGACATCCTCGGCCCGCGCACCCGGCTGACCGGCGAACTGCTGCGACCGGTAGGTGAGTGGCCTGGTCGAGATCACGAGCGTGCGGGCGAGATGGTCGCCGATCCGCTGGCGGTAGCGAGAACAGAGCATGACGACGAGACCGAGCAGCCCGGTGATCGGCCACATCCACGGGGCGGCGTCGAACAACAGCCCGATCCAGCGGACGAATAGCTGCGTCGCGTTCGCCGGGCCGCCGTTCTTGCTGATGACGCGCAGCCCCAGCCACTGCATGGCGAACGTCTGCCCATTGTGCGAATGCGGTCTGATGACCCAGTACCAGAGGCCGATGAGCACGAACAGGACTACGTAGACCAGCCCGCCGACGATGTTCATCAGTGTGCTGTTACTGCGGTCGAATGGGATCGACACCAGGTAGGGGACAATCGACACGAGGAAGGCGTCGATCCAGAACTGGAAGATACGGCGCCAGGTCACCCGGGTCTCTGCCTCGCTCACCGGGCTCCTCGACCCGGGCTGACTTCCCCAGTCACCGCCGGGCATATCGCCCCCTGGCTGCCCAGGGCTGCCGCCGGATGGCACGCTGCCGAACTGTTCCTGGCCGGGCACCGAGCCCTGGGCCGGCGTGCCCCACTCGCCGAGGCGAGCGCTCTGCTGGGTGCTGCCCGCCTGTCCGGGCGCATCCCGCTCAGGCATGCTGCTCATCTGACCCCCCGCCATGAAGGCGCCAAGCTGCGGACGCCGATTCAACCGGTTTTGCGGCAGCTTCCTGACGGGCTGCCACTAGGCGCATCTCAGTTCGTACCCGGAGCAACTGGCTGAACACATCTGGTCACAGACAGTTATGAACCACTGATACCCGGCTCTCGCTGCCGCAACCAGCAACGCGATCGGGCCGTGAGTCATGGCCGTATTCCGGTTGGCCCTCGGCCTGGTCTCAAGGCTCTACCGAGGCCGGCAAGGTCGGGTGCCCTCATATCCAGCGTTCAGGACAATCCGAGCGCACGACGTATGCAGCAGGCCGGCTCTCAGTGAAACTTCGGCCGCGATCTCGGGCCGGTCATTGAGGGGCCCGGCGCCAGGTGCGCCGGCGCTGCGGATCGCCCGGATCCCTGTTCGTGGCCGGCCGGGCGTCACGGGAGAGTAAGGACAACCCGGCTGCCTGAGGTGCCCTGGCGACAGCGTGGTGAGATTACGCAGTGCATTTTCATGAGCACCCTAGGTGCTCGGAGCGGAGATGATTGCAATGAAACCCAGGCTTATCGGTGTGGCCACCGTGGCGTTCGGCGTCGCGCTGGCCGCTGCTGCCTGCAGTTCTAGCGGCACCTCAGCATCGGCCGCTGCACACACCCACACGCCGCATCCAAGCTCGACGCCAAGCCACATGGCTGCATCCGGTTCGCCAGCAGCGGCCAGCGGAACCGCCGCGACGATCGGCTCCGGCTGCGCAAAGCTCCCGGCCAGCGGCATGGGCAGCGTCCACGGGATGGCCTCCGAGCCGGTAGCGACCGCGATATCGCACAATTCGCAGCTAACCAGCTTCTCTAAAGCCATCACCGCAGCCGGCCTCACGAAGACGCTCGATTCGGCTAAGACGATCACCGTGTTCGCGCCCGACAATGCGGCGCTCACCGCCCTCGGCAGCGGAAACGTCAAGACGCTGATGGGCAACAAGGCCGATCTGACTAAGGTCATCCAGTACCACGTCGCGACCACAACCGTGACGCCTGCCGACCTGGCCGCCGCCAAGCCGCTCACCACGCAGCTCGGGCTGCCGGTCCATCCGGCCAAGTCGGGCGACAAGTACATGGTCAACAACGCCGAGGTGGTCTGTGGCAACATCCCGACCTCGAACGCAACGCTCTACATCGTCAACAAGGTGCTGATTCCAACGACGTGACCTCGATCCGGATGCGCGGGTAGTCCTGCGCCGTAACGGGCCTCTGCGGGTAGCGTGGACGCACGCTATTCGGAGAGTCCCGTGAAACTTAAGCTCGACCTGCATGACATCTATAACCGCGGCCAGGACATCGACCGCGCGCTGCGGGCCGTCATCGACGAGGCCGTCCGGACGAAGGCCCCATTGGTCGAGATCATCCCCGGCAAGGGCTCGGGCCAGCTGAAGAAGCACGTCCTGAGGTTCTTGGAGCAGAAGGAGATCAAGGCCCTGTATCACCGGGTCGAGAAAGACTCCAAGAACTTTGGCCGGGTTTTTGTGCACTTCCGCTGGTAGCGCAGCAGACGCCTGGCCCGCAAGTCGGCTGGCTGCAGTCCGCTAGCGCGGAGGCATGGCCGGCCAGGCTGCCGCGTGCGCTCCGCGCCCAGCGATTCGCCGGTCCGGCTGGTGCCGCGCCTCGGCCTCGCCCGCAGGGGTCTCAGCGGCGCCACGTCGGAAGCCGCGGGCCTTCAGCGATTGGAGGCGGGCCGCTGCGCGGCCAGCAAGAGCAGGTCGGCGGCCCTTCGCCAGGGCGTGGCGCCCCGCCCGGGGGCCGGCCGGCGCCCAGATGCGACCCTCGACCGGGCTCCGCCTCGGCCTGAAGCGCCGTACCGGATAGGCCGCGCGGGCGCGGTTGCCCCCGCGACCGTAGGGCCACCCTGTGTCATCGTCGACAACTCCACCGTCAGACGCCTGGCGGCTGCCCTCCGGCATCCATGCAAAGCCCATCGTCGTCCCCCGAGTGTCCGCGGCATGCCCGGCCGCGGCATAACGAGCTATCCCCGCATGCGATGGTGGCAGCGCAGAAGCCAGATGTCCACTCCATAGTTCGCGACCTAGCCAGGTGCTCGCCTAATATCCGAACATATTGCCTATTGATCGGTCAGTCTCGCTGGACCGCGGCGCTGTGCCAGGCAGCCGTCCAGGGCTGAGCCTTGCCATGGATCATGAGCATTTGGACGGACATGGCAATATGGCGGCATGAGGCTCCTGCTCCGCATCCTTATCCCCGCCGCCGCACTCGGTATCGCCCACCTGCTGATCCCCGGCATCGAGCTGACCGGCAGCAGCAACTGGTCAAAGGCGGGCACGCTCATCGTCGTCGCCCTCATCTTCGGGGTCGTGAACGCCGTCATCAAGCCGATCGTGAAGACCATCGGCTGCTTGTTCTACGTCCTGACACTTGGACTCATTGGACTCGTCGTCAACGGGCTGCTGCTGTGGCTATGCAGCTGGGTGGCCGGCAAGCTCAGCGTGCCATTCCACATCACCGGCTTCTGGCCAGCCTTCTGGGGCGCCATCATCGTCGGAATCGTCGGCTGGCTGCTGAACCTGATCTTCGACGAGCGCGAGCAAGAGCGCTAGGACTGCTCGTCGACAACGCACCGGGTGGTCGGCCCGGTGGCGGGCAATCAGCGGGGAAAACTCCTAATGTTCTCCCCTGGAGGTAACCGTTGTCGCAGCAATGGCCCGTCATCGACCTGTTCTCCGGTGCTGGCGGCATGAGCTGTGGCTTCAGCCGCCAGGCTGGCTTCGCTCTGATCGGAGCAGCGGATGCGCAGCTGGGCAAGCCCAGCGCTGCTCCCGGCTCGCTCGGCTGCAACGCCAGCTATGCCGCCAACATCGGGCTATGGCCGGTCGAAGCTGACCTCGCCTGCACCGATCCAGCTGACACCTGCCACGCGATGGGAATCGGTGACCGCCAGCCGATCGTGCTTGCGGCGTGCCCGCCGTGCACTGGATTCTCGCGCGCCGTGGCTACTAATCACCTGCGCGACGATCACCGCAACAGCCTGGTCGGTCGCGTTGGTGACTACGCGGCTCTGCTCCGTCCCGACATCGTGGTGATCGAGAACGCCAGGGAACTGGTAACCGGACGCTTCAGCGGGCATCTGCGCAGCCTCGCCCGGAGGCTGTCTGAACTGGGCTACCAGGTATCGGCCCGCACGCACTTCCTGACCGAATTCGGATTACCGCAACGGCGCGAACGGGCCATCGTCCTTGCCGTGCGGCGGCCACTGCGGCTCCGCAGCCTGACTGATCTTTGGGGTGGCTGGCGCATCGAGGAGAAGGCAACTCATGTCCGGCGGGCGATCTGGGACCTGCCCCCAGTGCGAGCCGGCCTCGCCCACCCGGCAGATCCGCTTCATGTCGCCCCTGCGTTCCGGTCGGAGCTGAACCGACGGCGGCTGGCGTCCGTGCCCCGCGATGGCGGCAGCTGGGCAGATCTCCGGACACTCCCGGACGGAGCAGTGCTGCTGACTTCGGCAATGGCGCGCCGCGCCGCCAGCGGGGATCTCGGCAGCCACCCCGACATCTACGGGCGGCTGTGGTGGGACCGGCCAGCAGTCACGATCAAGCGGGAGTGCAGCCACATCGGCAACGGCCGCTACGCACATCCCGAGCAAGATCGGCTGTGTACCGTGCGGGAGATGTCGTTGCTCCAGGGCTTCCCCCGCGACTACGTGTTCACCGGAACGCTGGCGAACATGTACCGCCACATCGGCGATGCAGTGCCACCGCTGATCAGCTACCAGCTCGCCGCTCTCTGCCGCTGGATCCTGACGGGCATCAGGCCAGCCGCCGAGGACCTGATCCTGCCAGGCTGCCAGCTCTCGACCGGCGATCTGGTGCGCACCTAGCGGGTCCGGCTACACTGGATCCGTGCAACGACCGCAGCGCTCCTGCTGGTGGTGGCCGCTGTAGCGGCCGCCAGTCTTTGCATCTTCAGACGGCGTGCCCGCTGGGTGGCGCCGTCTTGCATGTCAAGGGCGTGATCTCCTGGCGGGCCCACTTCCCAGGAGGTCACTGCAATGCCAACGCTCGCCAGCACTATCCCGGTAGTTACCCCGCCTGTTCGGGCAAGCCAGGATCGCGCCGCGGACCTAGAGCAGGCAATCGCGCGGGATCCCAGCTCGTTCCGGATTCTCACCGGAGACCGCCCGACCGGTGCGCTGCATCTAGGCCACTACTTTGGTTCCCTGCACAACAGGGTCCGGCTGCAGGACGCCGGGGTCGAACTCTTCGTCCTCATTGCCGACTATCAGGCCATCACCGACCGGTCCGCACAATCTGAGCTTCCTGACATCGTCACCGGGCTGGTAGCCGACTATCTGGCCGTCGGCATCGATCCGGAGCGCGCCACCATCTTCGCGCATAGCCAGATTGAGCCACTGAACCAGCTCTTGCTGCCGTTCCTGAGCTTGGTCAGCGTCGCCGAGATCGGCCGCAACCCCACCGTCAAAGACGAGATCGCGGCTAGTGGCTCGGTGACGGTGTCCGGGCTGATGTTCACCTACCCGGTCCACCAAGCGGCGGACATCTTGTTCTGCCACGCCAACCTCGTGCCAGTCGGCAGCGACCAGTTGCCGCACATCGAGCTCACTCGTACGATCGCCCGCCGGTTCAACGAACGCTACTGTCCGGATGCGCCCTACTTCCCGGTGCCCGACGGCCTGCTCAGCACTGCCCCGCTGCTGCTCGGAACGGACGGCCAGAAGATGAGTAAGAGCCGGAACAACTCAGTCCCACTGCGCGCCACGCCCGATGAGACCGCGCGCCTGGTGTCACGGGCAAAGACTGATTCGGAGCGCTACATCAGTTACGAGCCGGAACGCCGGCCCGAGGTGTCCAACTTGCTGCTGCTGACCGCGCTATGCCTGGACTCAACACCGCAGGCCGTCGCGGACGAGATTGGCGGCGGAGGTGCTGCCAAGCTGAAAGCGGTCGCCATCGAGGCGATCAACGACAGGTTCGCCGACCTGCGGGCACGCCGGGCCGACCTAGCCGCCGATCCTGGCTATCTGCGCAGTGTCCTGTCCGCAGGCAATCAACGGGCCGCTGCAATCGCGGCAGGTACCTTGCAGCGGGTGCGCGAACTGATGCACCAGCATTACTGAACATCCGCAGCACAATACCGGCGGGCCGCTGACGCGGCCCGCCGGCTTGCTGTGCCTGCTGGCAGTTCGGTCAGGCGGTGCTACCCAGCTTGGCCATCTCTGCCTGCACCATTGCCTCGTGCTCTTCCTCGTCCCGCCTGGCGTCGCTCGGGCGCCAGCGGCCGCGGAGCAGCGGAATCGACAGCAGGAAGGCAATGATCCCGCCGAAGCAGATCCAGTACCATGTCCGCCACTGGCCGGGTGACTTGGCCGCGGCCGACGCAACAGCCGACCCGTGCGCAGTCATGTACTTCGTGACCGCAGGCGGCACCTTCTGTAGCGCGGCCAGCTCGGCCGTGACGCCCGGCGCCGACACGGCCGCGATGACCGACGGCGGTACCTTGGACAGAGCCGTCAGCTGAGCGGTGTACGGCTTCAGCGTCAAGAGCTGCGGCGCCACCGAGATGACGCCCTGGATCGCGGCGCTGTTGGACTGGATTGTCCCCAGGACCGCTAGACCCTTGGAGCCGCCGCCTGCAGCGGCGACGAGCTCGGCCGCCAGCTTAGCCGGGACCTTGTTCGCTGGGTACTTGGCCGCCTGGGCGAACAGCGCGGCGTGAGACTCGATCACTGCCAGCTCGGGCGCGAACTTCGCCGCGTTGGCGATCTGGGTGGCATCCGTCTTCGCGGTCGCGACGATGGTGGGGTGGGTCCCCGCGAACGTGAGGGGCGCAGCGTACTTAGTCGCGTCAGCGACCACTTGCCCATGCGACCCGGCCCACACCAGCGACGGATACTCCTGCGAGTACTTCACCACATTGCCCGCGTAGACGACCAGCGGCGTGACCGAGTTGATCACGACCAGGACCAGCAGGGACGAGGCGAAGACGACGACCCGGATGATCCAGCCCCAGATTGCCAGGCCGGTGGCGGTGGCCGCCGGGTTGCGGTGTTCGACCGTCTCGGTGAAACTGGCCATCCACGGGGTGTAAGCGACGCCCAGGAAGAACAGCATGATCGCCAGGATCGCCGCGATCGAGCCGAAGCTCGGATGTGCGTTCGTCTTCGACTGCAGCAGGAAGATCACGACCATGACGGCAGCTCCGATGCCGCCGATCACCATGAAGGGCTTCCGGACGCGGAACCGGTCGGAGGTCATGCCCACCAGGATCACCGCGCCGGCATTGAAGGCCCAGCACCAGTAACCGAGATTGTTGGCTTCCTTCAGCGAATAGCCAAAGATCGTGGTCGCGAAGATGACCAGGAAGCCGACGAGAGCATAGTAGATCAGCAGCATGACCGAGACGGCGAGTGCCGAGATGATGATGTCGGCCTTGAGCAACTGCCGCCAGTGGTTCTTCAGCGCAGCCTCAATATCCAGGCCTTTAGCCCGCATCTCGATAAGGGCGCGGTCTCGCATCGTGACCATGAGCTGGTCGCGTAGCCCGGGCGACAGCTCCCGCAGCCCGACTAGGGCAATCAGGAACACGACCAGGCCGACGATGCCGCAGATGTAGTACTCGTGCGTCCAGAACCGCGCGGAGGGAACGAGCGGGATGGTGATCGAGCCGACGATCGCCACGACCAGGCTGCCGAGGACCGGGCCGCTCGTCCAGAAGCCCATCGCGGTGGCGCGACCGACCTGCGGGGAGAAGTCGCGGATGAGGGCAGGCGTGGCGACCAGGCAGACGCCTTCCACAAAGCCGACGGCAAACGTCTCGATCGTGAATGCCCACTTGCTCGTCGCATGGGGAATGATGAACGTCACGAAGACGCCCGAGAACAGCAGCCCGAACACGACCAGGTTCGCCCGGCCGTACCGGTCGGTCAGCCCGGCGAACAGCGAGCCGAACGCGCCGATCAGGTTACCGAATGCGGCGGTAGCCACGTAGAAGGTGAACGTCATGCCGAGGTTGGCCAGAATCAGCGTGGAGACCGAGCCGGCCACATAGAGCTCGTAGTACATCGTGATCGTGGCGATGACCGTGATCGCCAGGAACATAACTCGGGCGTTGGTATCTGGATATGAATCCAGCTGCCGGTGAATCAGCCAGGAGAGCCCTCCCCGTTGCCCGGAGACTGGTTCCGCGGTGGTAGCTGTCATACGGCCCTCCTTGCTGTGACCGGATGTTGCCCGTGGTTTACTACATGCCGACTAGACGGTATCCCTACCGCGAGTAACAAATCAACGGTCTGTTTTGCGGTACCTCGATGCCGAGTGACCTGCCGAGGGACGGCAGATGGTTACCGGCCGGTTACAGAATGAGGGGTGCAGGCGACATTTAGCTAGGCGCCGATGTACGCCGCGAGATGCTCGCCAGTAAGGGTTGAGCGGGTAGCGACAAGACCGGCGGGCGTGCCCTCGAAGACGATCCGGCCGCCATCATGACCAGCGCCCGGGCCAAGGTCGATGATCCAGTCGGCGTGCGCCATGACCGCCTGGTGGTGCTCGATGACGATGACCGACTTACCTGAGTCGACAAGCCGGTCGAGCAATCCAAGCAGCTGCTCGACGTCCGCGAGATGGAGCCCGGTGGTCGGTTCGTCGAGGATGTAGATGCCACCCTTCTCGGCCATGTGGGTGGCCAGCTTCAGCCGCTGCCGCTCGCCGCCGGATAGTGTCGTGAGCGGCTGGCCCAGGCTCAGATAGCCGAGCCCGACGTCCGCCAGCCGGCCGAGAATGGCGTGCGCAGCTGTGTTGCGCGCCTCGCCCGCGCGGAAGAACTCTTCGGCGCCGGTCACCGACATCGCCAGCACCTCGCTGATGTCCCGGCCGGCCAGGTGGTACTCCAGGACGGACGCCCCGAAACGCTTCCCCTCACACTCCTCGCAGGTAGTGGCCACGCCGGCCATCATCGCCAGGTCGGTGTAGATGACCCCGGCGCCGTTGCAGTTGGGGCAGGCCCCCTCGGAGTTTGCGCTGAACAGAGCCGGCTTCACCCCGTTGGCTTTCGCGAACGCCGTCCGGATCGGGTCGAGCAGTCCGGTGTACGTCGCTGGGTTACTGCGTCGTGACCCGCGGATCGCGGCCTGGCCGATGGACACCACACCCCCGCGGCCTGCTATTGAGCCCTGCACAAGCGAGCTCTTCCCGGAGCCGGCGACGCCAGTGAGGACGACAAGCACGCCCAGCGGGATGTCGACGTCGACGTCGCGAAGGTTATGCGTCGTGGCACCGCGGACCTCGAGTTTGCCGGCCGGAGTCCGAGTGGTGTGCTCGAGGCCGGCCCGATCATCGAGATGGTGGCCGGTAAGAGTGCCGCTCGCTCGCAGTCCCTCGACGGTCCCTTCGAAGACCACCTCGCCGCCCTCGGTCCCAGCGCGCGGACCGAGGTCGACCACATGGTCGGCGACCGCGATCACCTCCGGATCGTGCTCGACCACAAGCACCGTGTTGCCCTTGTCGCGCAGCCGCAGCAGCAGGTCGTTCATCCGGCGGACGTCGTGGGGGTGCAAGCCCACGGTCGGCTCGTCGAAGACGTAAGTGACGTCGGTCAGCGAGGACCCGAGCTGGCGGATCATCTTGACGCGCTGCGACTCCCCTCCTGATAGCGTGCCCGACGGGCGGTCCAGGCTGAGGTAGCCGAGGCCAATCTCCACAAATGAGTCAAGGGTCTGGCTCAGCGCGGCAAGCAGCGGTGCCACCGACGCATCGTCGAGGCCTTCCACCCATTCGGCGAGGTCGCTGATCTGCATGGCGCACACTTCGGCGATGTTGACGCCCTTGATTCGCGAGGAACGGGCCGTCTCGGTGAGCCGGGTGCCACCGCACTCCGGGCATGGGGTGAAGGTGACAGCCCGGTCCACGAACTCCCGGACGTGCGGCTGCATCCCCTCCCTGTCCTTGGACAGCATCGACCGCTGGATCCGCGGGATCAGCCCCTCGTAGGTCATGTTGATGCCTGCGATCTTCTTCCTGACCGGCTCATGGTGCAGGAAGTCGTGCAGTTCCGTCTTGGTGTACTTGCGGATCGGCTTGTTCGGGTCGACGAAGCCCGACTCCATGTAGAGCCGAGTGTTCCAGCCACCGCCTGTGTAGCCGGGTACGGTGATCGCGCCCCCGGCCAGCGACTTGGAGTCGTCGAATAGCTGGGTGAGGTCCATCGAGGAAACACTGCCGCGGCCTTCGCAGTGCGGGCACATGCCGCCTGTGATGCTGAAGCTCCGCCGTTCCTTCACGGTCTTGCCGCCGCGTTCGAACTGGACCGCACCCGCCCCGCTGATTGAGGCAACGTTGAAGGAGAACGCCTTCGGCGAGCCGATGTGCGGCTGCCCGAGACGGCTGAAGAGGATGCGCAGCATCGCGTTGGCGTCGGTGACAGTGCCGACTGTTGAGCGGGGATCGGCGCCCATTCGCTGCTGGTCAACGATGATCGCCGTGGTGAGCCCTTCGAGCACGTCGACTTCTGGTCGGGCCAGCGTCGGCATGAAGCCCTGAACGAAGGCGCTGTAGGTCTCGTTGATCAGCCGCTGCGACTCGGCCGCGATCGTGTCGAACACCAGAGAGCTCTTGCCCGACCCCGAGACGCCGGTGAACACGGTCAGCCGGCGCTTCGGGATCTCCACACTGACGTCCTTGAGGTTATTTTCGCGCGCGCCGTGCACGCGGATCACCTCGTGGCTGTCGGCGCCGTCCTGCGCCAGGGATTGGCTGTCCGTCCTGGTTTCCTTGCTCATGGTGTCTCCATCTGGGAGGCGGGGGCCGCCGACGTCAGCCCCCGCCCGGGGTCGCCTGGCTCAGCGGTCCTGAAGCAGCCCTAGGACGTTGCCGTCGGGGTCGGTGACCGTGGCAACCAGGCGGCCGCCGCCGACATCGCGCACAGGGTCCTTTACGGTGGCGCCCGCGGCTGTTACCTCCGCTAGCTTGGCCTCGATGTCTGGCACGTGCCAGTACGCCACCGGCGAGGTCATGCCCTGCGGTCCGCCGCCCGGCACGAGCCCGATGTGCTGGCCCTCAGCCTCGTAGCCGACGTAGTAGGGCGCGTCGTGCTGCGGGGGCATGCCGAGCAAGGCGGTGTAGACCGCTTTGGCCTTCTCCAGGTCCGACACTGGATGCAGCACGGTCTTGATTCCCTCGGTGGCAGAGCCAGCCATGGTCACTCCTAAAGTCGTGGGTCACCTCGACCCGCAGATTGAGATCGACACCTGATCGGCATGGCCGTCGAACAGCGTCTCGTCAGGAGTATGACGATGCCGAATCAGGTGACGCTTCTCGATTCCTGATCGGTTCCGAAGTGGCGCACTCAGGGGGGACTCGAGCTCCAGAGAGCATAGCCGCATGGCCGATTCTTGCGATCGGCTTGCGCCCGCTTTGTACCTTAATTACCTTTCGCTCCTCCTCTGCCGGTGGGCCTACCACGGTGTATCTGGCATCGCGACCGGGCATGGCATGCCGGGAGGGAACCCATGAATCTCACAGTCATCGGTGGTACCGGGCTGATTGGCTCGCAGGTGGTCGGGAAGCTGACCGCAGCCGGGCATCGCGTCGTGCCCGCCGCGCCGTCGACGGGCGTTGACCTGATCAGCGGCGAGGGCCTCGACCAGGCACTGGAAGGCGCCGAGGTCGTGATCAACGTGGCGAACTCGCCGACATTCGACGAGGCGTCGCTGGACTTCTTCCGCACCTCGATGACGAATCTCCTGGCCGCGGGAGAGCGCGCCGGCGTCCGGCACCAGGAGATTCTTTCGATCGTCGGCGTTGACCAGGTGCCCCAGCTGGACTATTACCGGGGCAAGACCCTGCAGGAGGACCTGCTCCGGAGCGGCACGACGTCGTACTCCATCGTGCGCGCCACCCAGTTCTTCGAGTTCATGGACACGGTCGTCTCAGAAACCTCTGACGACACCACCGTCCGCCTGCCGACGACCCGCCTCCAGCCGATCGCTGCCGCCGACGTTGCCGACGAGGTCACCGAAGTCTCCCTCAGCGCGCCCCTGAACGGCACCCGGAACATCGCTGGCCCGGACGTCTTCCCCCTTGACGAACTCGGCCGACTCACCCTGACGGCCGAGCAGGACGATCGGACCGTGATCACCGACGACAAGGCCGGCATGTTCGCCCCTGTCACCGGCGACGTGCTCACCGCGGGCCCTGGCGCACGCCTGGCATCCACGCGCTACAGCGACTGGCTCCAGACGGCCCGGTAGCCGGATAGCCGACGGATTGGCGGTGGCTGACTCTGTCAGGATGGTTTATGGCCGCACGCGCACCGGCCTGGCAGGCGCTGGTTGTCGCGGCGCTCGTGACTAGTTGCTCGGTGGCGGGCTCCCCGCCGATTCAGACGCAGATCGAGCGGACCATCCACGACGTGCTCCCAGCGGAGATCGTGCAGATCGACACGAATTCCGCCATCGGCAGCGGCGTGGTGTACGACACAAAGGGCGATATCGTGACTAACGCGCACGTAATTATGGGTGCGCGGACTATCAGTGTCCGGCGCGACGCGACATCGCCGCCACTCCCGGCCAAGGTCGTCGGCGTATCAGCAGCCAACGACCTGGCTGTGATCAGGGTGCGAACCGGGGCGGACACGCTTCGGCCGGCCGACTTCGGCAACTCTGACGATGTGAAGATCGGCGAGTACGTGCTGGCCATGGGCGACCCGCTCGGGCTGACCGACAGCGTTACGCAGGGGATCGTTTCTTCCGGCTACCGGAGGGTCAGGGAGCAGCATTCAGGCGCGGTCCTCACCGTCATCCAGACCAGCGCCGAGATCAACCCCGGCAATTCCGGCGGCGGCCTCGTGAACCTCAGCGGAAAGGTGATCGGCATGCCGACCCTGAACGTCTATGATCCGCAGCAGGGCGGCAAGGCGCCTGGCCTCGGCTTTGCCATCCCGAGCAACACGGTCAAGCGCGTAGCGGAGCAACTCGTTGAGCATGCCCGAACGAGATAGCGCGACCTCCCCTCAGCCGGGGTGCCGCCCCGGGCGAACCCCAGGACGGCACCCCTTCTTGCGCGCTACGACTTCACGATGAGCCGGAAGCTAGCGTGTCCGGTCACACCCGCCGCATCGGTGGCTGACACGGTTACGTTGTACCGGCCCTTGGCGACATGGCCGCGCAGGTACCCACGGGCGACGCGCAGGCCCCGCGCTCCCCTGACCGAGAACTTGACCGATCCGGCACGCGACGTGGCAGAGACGCGCAGCTTGATGCGCCCGTTCGCGGACACGGTGCGGTGCAGGGGCCTGACCGACACGGTGTCCGGTGCGCTGCCTCCGGGGTGCGAGCCAAGCTGCACCGCGAAGTTCGACAGCGGCAGACTGCTGGTGTTCTCCGTCGGAAGCCAGAAGTAGCTCGGGCCGCCGGTGTTGGACAGCGTGGCGGGTACGCCGTTGACGGTGACCGGGGCGTCAAGTTCGCCCTGCCACACCGCGTAGCCGGTCGCCTCGCTCGTCACGCTCTGGTTGAGGGCGACGGTACCCGCATCCGGGGTGAAGGCCCAGACGAGCCGGTACCATCCAGCAGTGGTGACCTGAGCGGTGGCCGCACCGTCGCAGGACTCCATCGTCCCGGCGCTGACCGCCAGGCCGCCGCCCGTCACCGGGCAGAAGTTGATGAAGATGTCGTTGCCGTATGCGCCGTCGCTGTTGTTCAGGCCGATGTCCGCCGTGATGTCGCCGGGCTCGGACGGGGTCAGGTACAGGTCGGTGGTCACTGTGAAGCCCTGCGCGGGGAATGTGGCGAGCTGGCCGCCGTTGAATAGCGCGTACGGGCCGGTGCAGTACTCGGATGCGCCGCTGGGACATCCGCTGCTGGTGGCCTGCGTGCCAGCGGTCACGGCGTAGTCCGGCTCACCGGCTGCCAGGACCGGAATGCCGCCCGTGCCCGAAGCCGCGCGGGTGATCGTGCCATAGTCGCCTTCTGCGCCATCACACGGCGTGTTGCCGCTGCCGGCCGGGCAGAACGGGGTGGTGCTGGTGCTGAACTCCTGGATCAGCGGAGTCAGGGTGCTGCCGGTATTCGTGGCTGCCCTGGCGCTGACCTGCGGGTGGCGGGCTGTGGTGCTAGCGGAGGCGCTAGCAGCTGCCGCTCCAAGGGCGACGACTGTCGCCGCCAGGGCTACGGCGATCTTGCTGATACTGCGCACTGCATCTACCTTCCATTTGGGGATTTACCTTGCGGATGGAACGTCTAGTGATATGTCGCCTTGCGAGGCATCTTGGTTGTCACGCGAGGGCTGGACGAGCTCTGCGAGATGTACGTCGTGGAAACGGACCATGTCGACGCGGGCCTGTCGCTCGTGAAGGATGAGCTCAGGTGCGGCGGATCCGGAGCGAGATCAATCCGATGCCGACCTGGTGTTCACGACAGCGACCGGGACGGCGATCGACCCTCGGAGCGCGAACCGGTGGTGGGACCGGCTGTGCGACTGGGCAGGGGTCAGGCATGTCCGGTTGCATGACCTGCGGCATGCGTGCGCGACTCAGCGCGACGGCTTCTAGCAGTCAGGCCGCGAGCGGCATCTGCCGCTGCCGGGGGCGCAGGCTCACGGGCA
>Ga0335074_10002019_pt1 | contig 27606 bp, 20 predicted proteins | sample Lox_Sample_23_FD_206715 | JGI IMG/M metagenome (GOLD analysis project Ga0335074, IMG submission 206715) | Soil microbial communities from Loxahatchee National Wildlife Refuge, Florida, United States - Lox_Sample_2.3 | ecosystem: Environmental > Terrestrial > Soil > Wetlands | place: USA...
GTCCTTGCCAGATACATCCTCGTCGTCGCTTCTTGATGGAGGCCGAAAATCATACCGTCGCAGTCCATGGGTTACTCGGAAAGACTCCTAAGACCAAAATGCCCGGCGTCGCGGCCCTATCTCATTTTGTTAGAGGCTCATAATAACCCCTGGCATTCATTGCCGGGGTTTGTTGATTCAGAATAAGCCGGACCAGCGTGTCACGCTATTGCGTAGTCAACGGGCTGGCGTAATAACCAATCATCGCCAGGAAACGATTCGCATTCAGGATCGGCACGGAAAGCAGCCCGGCCTCTTGCTCAAGATTCGCATATTCCTGTTGGTTCTGAGCCTGCATCTGGTCTATGGCGGTGGTTTGCGGCGTCGCGGCCCCATTGGTCTGAATTTCCGGCGAACCCGGCGGCGCTCCCAGAACTAAAAAGTCCGTCTGGCTCGTGAGTTTATCATCAACGACGCCTCCCCAATCTTCGATCATTCGGATAACCTGGTTACGCCCGTGAGCGGTTGGTATGCCGTTGCCGTTCATATCAAAATCGCCGTAGACGACAAAATGATATTTTCTCGTCAGATCTCGATGATAAACGGGATTGGCGATCAGATCGCCGGGATAAATTTCCTCGTCGGTGGCCAAATTCGTTATTTTGGCTACCGACGCATGCTCGGCAACGTTCGTGATGATAATCGAGCCCTTACCACCGGCCTCTTCCCCGCTGCCCACGCCCAGGTCCGGATTGTAAACCGCGAAGGTAAGCCCCACAGTTACATGATCCGCCGCGCCTAAATTGATGTATACATTTCCATCCACCAGCGAAACACCAATGACCTTGCCGTCAGCCTGGGAAAGTATGGCGTTTGCTCCCTCCTGAGGCGAACGATACTGGCCAAGCTCGTCGCGCAGTTGGTCGATCAGGTCCTTATTGTTGCTGAGTTCCTGTTGAAGCTGCTGGATTTGCACCAATTGCAACTGCAGTTCCGATACGTATTTTGTCTGATCGTCGCTTCTTTTTTGTTCCACGGAAGCAAGTTGTGTGGCTTCGTCGCTATTGGCCTGATTGAGTTGATTTGTCAGGTCGGTGATGCGCTGCTGGGCGTCGTCGAGTTTGGAATTGATGGCATTTAGATCGTCTGTGAAGGAGGTTTTAGCGCTGTCGAAATCCTGCTGGTTACCCGCGAGTTGTCCCTGAATCGCCTGCAACTGCGCCGCCGTCTGTTGCGTTTGGGTCGCAAGTACACTGACAAGTTCCAGAAGCGGGCGTCTGGCCAGTTGTGGGTTGTTGGATATTCCGGATTGCCTGAGGGTTTGACTCACGATTCCGCCGGGGCCGACCAGCGCGTTGACCGAAAGTGAATTAGCCGATCTGCCGTTGATGGTGAACTTAAGGTTGCGAATCTCTTCATTAAGCTGGCTAAAGACGGTGTTGTCGGTCGTGGCCGAGTGATAAAGATTCTGCACCGCCTGGCTCTCCTGTTCGCCCGGAGAGACAAACAAATTCAGTTGATCCGTGGCGTTGGATGCGGTTTGCTGTGCTTTACCAAGCTGTATCCCCAGAAATACAGAGACAATAATGCTTACGACCAGAAGGAAAATGCACACAATAAGCCCATAAGGTGGGGTGCTGCGGGAGGGCTTGATCGTTGCCATAAAAATACCTCCGTAACTGGGTCTTCATCGCGGAGTTTTTGCTGGATTAACCCCGGATGCCGCGTTGGTGTAACTAAAGCGCTGCCAACACGGCGAGAATATCGCCTGACCTCGCGGTTGGGTCAAGAGAAAACTTCGTGCGGGCCATTTTTGCCGCCGGCGTCCTTGATTCAATCATAACCTCGAAAATCGAACTTTCATAAACAAAAATAATCTCGCGTTTTCCTTTTTTCTATTTCCTGTCACCTATTCATCTAAACCCCTTTCTCTATCACTTACATCGCGGCCTCGATATATCTTGAGATAGATTCTCAGCCTGTTGCCTATATCAATCGTTCTCTATAAGCTTTCCCTTGTCTATTATTTAGTAGTTATCCCCGCCCTGCGGAAAGGAATGTATAGTTATCATGTCCAATGTCTCCACGCCGTTGCCGCAACATGCCGCAAACCAGAACAATATAGGCCAATTAATGCCACCCCGTTCCTTTGGGCAAACCGCCCGGAAAGATAACTGGTGGGTTGTGCCCTTGCTTACTTTTATCGGCTTGGGTGCGTTTGTCGTTTATTCCACGTGGGCTGCGTTTCAGGGAGCCCATTACCGGTTCGGCCCTTATTTATCCCCGTTTTATTCTCCCGAGCTTTTTGGCGATCCCCGGCATAGCTGGTTTGGTCCTAAACCCGCCTGGTGGCCGATGTGGATGCCCTGGTCGCCGGCGTTTCTGGTTCTTTGGGCGCCTGCGGGTTTTCGCCTCACCTGCTATTACTACCGCGGCGCCTATTACAAAGCCTTCTGGGCCGATCCGCTTTCCTGTGCGGTTGGCGAACCGCGCAAAAGCTATTGGGGTGAACATTCCTTTCCATTGATTTTGCAAAACGTCCACCGTTATTTCGTTTACCTTGCAATCCTGTTTCTGGTTTTCCTCTCCTCCGATGTTTGGCGAGCTTTGTGGTTTGTTAATCCCGCTACCGGCAAAACTTCATTCGGCATCGGGCTTGGAACCGTGATTCTGGCAGCAAACGTTTTTCTTCTGGCGGGTTACACATTCGGCTGCCACTCGTTGCGTAATCTCTTCGGCGGTTCACGCGATGAAATTTCCACCGCACCGCTCTGCCATAACGCTTATCGTTGCATAAGCTGTCTGAATAAAAAACATATGCTCTGGGCCTGGTGCAGTCTCTTTGTCGTAGGCTTCGCCGATCTGTACATTCGTCTTTGCAGCATGGGCATCTGGCACGACTTGAGAATTCTTTAATACTTGCTTCGTCGAAGCTCCTTGGCTCGGGGCCGGGCAGCCGACGTCGCGGCCTCGATATATTTTGGGACAGATTCTTAATGCCCGATTATCCGGTTCATCAGTATGACGTTTTAATCATTGGCGCAGGCGGGGCCGGCCTCCGCGCCGCCATCGAAGCTTCCGCCGCAGGCGCTTCCGTGGGGCTTATCTGTAAATCCCTGCTCGGCAAAGCCCACACCGTCATGGCCGAAGGGGGAATCGCCGCCGCCCTGGGCAACGTCGATCAGCGTGACAACTGGGAAGTCCATTTCTCCGACACCATGCGCGGCGGCCAATACATCAACAATTGGCGCATGGCCGAACTCCACGCCAAAGAAGCTCCGGCTCGCGTCCGTGAACTCGAAGCGTGGGGCGCGGTTTTTGATCGCACGCCCGATGGCCGAATTCTGCAGCGCAACTTCGGCGGCCATCGCTATCCGCGACTCGCCCACGTCGGCGATCGCACCGGTTTGGAACTCATCCGCACCCTGCAGGATCATGGCGTCCATCAGGGCATGGACGTTCACATGGAATGTACGGTTGTAACGCTGCTTAAAGATGGTCCACGCGTCGTCGGCGTCCTGGCCTATGAACGCGAACATGGCCAGTTCAAAATTTTTCAGGCCAAAGCCGTCGTCCTGGCCACCGGCGGCATCGGCCGCGCTTACAAAATCACCAGCAACAGTTGGGAATGTACCGGCGACGGACACGCGCTGGCTTATCACGCCGGCGCTGAACTGGTTGACATGGAATTTGTCCAGTTCCATCCCACAGGCATGGTCTGGCCGCCCAGCGTGCGCGGCATTCTGGTTACCGAAGGCGTCCGCGGCGATGGCGGCGTCTTACGAAACAAAGACGGCCGGCGCTTTATGTTCGACGACATCCCCGAAAATTATCGCAGCCAGACCGCCGACAGTGAAGATGAAGGCTGGCGCTACACGCAGGGAGATAAAACCGCCCGGCGTCCGCCCGAACTTCTCACCCGCGATCACGTGGCCCGCTGCATTATTCGCGAAATCAAGGCGGGGCGCGGCAGTCCGCATGGCGGCGTATTTCTGGACATCTCCTGGGTTAAAGCAAAAATCCCCAACGCTCCGGAATATATCAAGAAAAGACTTCCCAGTATGTACCATCAATTCAAGCAGCTTGCCGATATCGACATAACGGTCGAGCCCATGGAAATCGGTCCCACCACGCATTACATCATGGGCGGCATTCGCGTTGATGCGGATACTCAGATGTCCACCGTGCCGGGTTTATTCGCCGCTGGCGAATGCGCCGCGGGCATTAACGGCGCCAACCGTTTGGGCGGCAATTCGCTCTCCGATCTTCTGGTTTTCGGCCAGCGCGCCGGCCAATACGCCGCGGCTTATGCCAAAGAAAATCAGGCCGGACAAATCAACAAGGACCAGGTCGATGCCGCCGCCGCGGAAGCTCTGGCGCCGTTCCAGCGCGGCGCCGGCGCCGTCGGGCCGTTTCAAGTCCAGCAGGAACTTCAGGATTTGATGCAGAATCTGGTCGGCATCGTCCGTAATGAAAAAGAAATGCTTCAGGCGCTCGATGGCATCGCCGCGCTCTGGGATCAATCTAAAAAAGTGGGCGTCGCCGGTAATCGTGATTACAATCCGGGCTGGCATACGGCGTTGGATCTCAAAAATCTTCTGACAGTTTCCGAAGCCATAGCGCGCTCCGCGCTGGATCGTCGTGAAAGCCGCGGCGCGCATTTTCGCGAGGATTTTCCCGCCAAGAGCGATGCCTGCGCCGGATTCAACGTTGTTAGCTTCCGCGGTTCAGACTCGCAAATGCAGTTGCGCCACGAGCCGCTTAAACCATTGCCGGCGGAACTCTCGGCGGTGATTCAGGAGAACAAATAATGGCTCAGGCCGTCTTTAGAATTTGGCGCTCCGAAGGCACGGAAGGCAAATTCGTCGATTACACCACCGAAGTCTCCGAAGGCATGGTAGTTCTCGACGCCGTGCATCAGATTCAGGCTACCCAGGCCAACAATCTGGCCTGCCGCTGGAACTGCAAAGCCGGCAAATGCGGTTCCTGTTCCGCCGAAATCAACGGCATGCCCAAACTCATGTGCATGACGCGCCTGAATACATTGGACCTGACTGGGCCGGTGACCATTGAACCGATGCGTGCCTTTCCCCCGATCCGCGATCTGGTCACCGACGTTTCATGGAACTTCCGAGTCAAAAAACAGATTAAGCCCTTCAAGCCGCGCAAGCCGGACAACCCTGATGGCACCTGGAAGATGGCCCAGTCAGATATTGACCGCGTACAGGAGTTCCGCAAGTGCATCGAATGTTTTCTCTGCCAGGATGTCTGTCACGTATTGCGCGACCATCATCTGCACCAGCGGTTCATCGGCCCGCGCTTCTTTGTTTACACCGCGGCTCTGGAAATGCACCCGCTGGACACCGAGAATCGCCTGCCCGAGCTTAAAGAGTCCCAGGGCGTCGGTTACTGCAACATCACCAAATGTTGCACCAAGGTGTGTCCGGAAAGCATTCACATCACCGATAACGCCATCATCCCGCTCAAAGAGCGCGTGGTGGATGAATATTATGATCCGATTAAAAAATTGTTCCGCATTTTTCGACCGTCGAAAAAGGAATAACTTATAATGACGTTTTCTTATATGAGCCTGAAGGGCTCGTTGTCAGGAAAAATAAGGAGTATTCACCATGACCCAAACCAAATCAGAGAAATCCCCCCGTGTAACCATGCAAACCGAACATGGAATCATCGAAATTGAATTATGGCCGGATGTAGCGCCCAAAACCGTGGAGAATTTTTTAACCCTCATTAGCAAGGGCTTTTACGACGGTCTGAGCTTTCATCGCATCATCCCCGGCTTCATGATCCAGGGCGGCTGCCCGCAGGGCACCGGCATGGGCGGCCCGGGTTATCAGATCAAGGCTGAATTTAACCCGCGCAAGCACGTTCGCGGCGTCATCAGCATGGCGCGGTCCAGCCATCCCGATTCCGCCGGCTCGCAGTTTTTCATCATGCACGCCGACTCCCCACATCTGGACGGCCAGTACACCGCGTTCGGCATGGTTATTACCGGCATTGAGGTCGTGGATAAAATTGCCGCCGTCAAGTTGAGCGACCCCCGCGCCGGCTCGCCGGTGACTAAACCCAAAATCATCAAGGTAACGACAACCTGAGTGGCATTAGAATCGATTCCGCTGGTTGTGATTTCCGGAGCTTTCATGGCGGAAAAATACCGGCTTTTGAGCGTGTTGATGCCGATTTACAACGAATCGCGCACACTGCGCACCATCATTAGCCGCGTACTCAACAATCCCACGCCATTGCCCATAGAACTGGTATGCGTCGATGACGCCAGCCGTGACCAAACATGGGAAATTCTCCAGCAGCTTGCCAGAGCCGATCCGCGCATAAAAATATTCAAGCATGCCGGCAATCGCGGCAAAGCCGCGGCCATACGCACGGCCATCGCCAATATGACCGGCGACGTGGCGCTGATTCAGGACGCCGACCTGGAATATGATCCACGCGATTATCCCGCGTTGCTGGCGCCTATCTTAGAAGGCAAGGCCGATGCTGTTTTCGGTTCGCGCTTCGCATTCGCCGGCCAGCGGCGCGTTCTGCTTTTCTGGCATTCTATCGCCAATCGCATCCTCACTACCGCGACGAATATGTTTCTGGATCTGAATCTCAGCGACATGGAAACCGGCTACAAAGCAGTTCGTGCGGATATTCTTCGGCGCATCCCGCTCAAGGCCGACCGTTTCGGCATTGAGCCGGAGCTTGTCTCGCGCCTGGGCCAGTGGAACATCCGCATATACGAGGTGCCGATCAGTTACCACGGACGCACGGTTGCGGAAGGAAAAAAAATCGGCCTTAAAGACGCTTTTGAAGCGTTCGGAACACTCCTCGAGTGCAATTTCGTCGATAAACGATTTACCAGCGACGACGAGTATTACCTGCTGCAAATTCTCCGTCGTTCACGCCGCATCAATCGCTGGATGTTCAGTCATTTCAGCCGTTTCATTGGATCGCGCGTGCTGGAAACCGATTGCGGCGTCGGCAATTTCACCGAAATGCTCCTTGAATGTCCACGGCTGGTTTGCGTCGACGCGAACGATTTTTTTGTGGAGATGACGCAGCGGCGCTTCGGCCATCTGGAAAATGTCCGCGTGTTTCAGGCCGGGCTGGGCGATACGAACGTTTACGAAAATCTGCGCGACGAAAAGCTCGACACCATCGTCTGCCTGAATGTACTCGAACATTTGACGGACGACGGCACCGTGTTGCGGCGCATGTTTGATCTACTGGAGCCGGGCGGCGTCATGATCGTGCTGGTTCCCGCGCATCCAACGCTGATGAGTCCCATGGATAAAAAAATCGGCCATTTGCGTCGTTATTCGGCGCCGGAACTCAAAAGCCTGATGGAAAAAACGGGATTTGAGCTTCAGGCGTTTGAAGAATTCAATCGTTTCGGCGCCTGGGGTTGGCGCTGGAACCGTTTGCTGGGCCGTGACGATATCAAGGCGGGGCAGATACGCATGTTCAATCGCCTGGTTTTTATGGCACGATTGTTTGATGCGCTGCATTTAGGCCTGGGTCTGAGTTTTCTGGCCGTCGGCCGCAAACCACGGCGCGACTTTGTCGCGCCGAGAACAGGAGAAAGTAGAACAGGTGATCAGTAGAGCAAATAAGGAAATTCAATAAAGTGTAGCTCATGCTCTCCAGCCTGAGCATGGGAAAGCCCCGGCATTTCTTGCCGGGGCCTGAATTAAAATCGTCGTATCGTTGTGACGTCGTGGTGAAAAATATCTCATGAAATTCTTCGCACTCTTGCCCTTCGTCACGTTTATTCTCAGCGCCCTGGCCGTGCATTCCTGGCGCTGCCGCCGTGCCGGCGGCCCGGCGTCATTTCGTGAATCACTTCTGATTACCGCGGTCATCGTGTGTGCCTGGGCGGTTTTGGGCACGGAACTGCTTGGTTCTTTAAGTGCTCTGAGCTTCTGGCCGGTCTTGATGTTCTGGCTTACGCCGATTCCCGCGGCCATAACCGAATTAAGCAGCCGGCCAAAAAACTTTTCTTTCGCACAATTATTCTGTTTTAAATTTCCCGCCGGCCAGAGATTTTTGTGCTGGCTGCTTGTTGCGCTTTGCGCGATTATCCTGCTTCTGGCGTTTGTCACCGCGCTGGTTTCCCCTCAAAACAACCCCGATGCCCTAGCCTATCATGTGCCGAGAATTATTTTTTGGATGCAGCAACATTCGCTGGCCAATTTTCCCACCAGCGACCCATTCCAACTCTTTATGCCCCCTTTAACCGAATACCTGGGCCTGAATTTGATGATCCTGGGAAATGGAAGCGATTGGGCGCTTAACCTGATTCCTTTTGGATGTTTGGTTCTGCTGGCTGTTGCGGCGGCGGAAACGGTCGAATTTTTTCAGAGGGATTTGGCCGCGCAACTTCTGGGTGCATTGCTCATGCTCAGCATTCCCACCGCATTTGTTTTCGCCACGGCATTTAAGCCGGAACTTTTGCTTTGTCTCTGGTTGCTCATTCTCACTCTCTGGCTTATGCGCATCGCCATTGTTCGCCGCTGCAGCGCGCAGCGTCTGGTTTTAATCGCTGCAGCCTTTGGCTTATTGGCGCTCACCGCTGGAATAGGCTACATATGCGGCCTTCCGTTGGCCGTGCTTTGTGTAGTTGCCTTGTTTCGTTGTTCCCGTCTGCGTGACATCGACTCGCTGGCTTTGATCGCGGCTTTTGTACTTTTGATCAATGGTCCATTCTTTGCTAGGAACCTTCAGGAATTTGGTTCACCATTGGGACCCATCAATTCGACAGACCCGCATAACCAATTCGTCAACGCCGTCTTCACACCCCAGGGAGCTCTTACCAATCTTTTGCGTAATACCGGGCCAATGTTTTCCGGGCCAATTGATCAGATTGATCAAACCGTCGACTGGGTCGTTGGCGGCATCGCACATTTATTTTCCCTGAATTTGCAGGACCCGCATATAACTTTCCCCGGTCCGGTTGGTTCCACCAGTTACGACGGCGCGCATTATTTTCCCGGCAACGAAAACCGCATTACCTGGCCGTTTCACATGCTTTTGTTTCTTTTAATCCCCGTGGGGCTCTGGTTGAGGCGTAAAGAGCCGCTTGCCAAAGTTTATTGGTGGTGGCTGACTTTGCCGTTGGCTATTCTTCTAGTTTTCTCTGCGCTCTTACGCTGGCACCCGGCGGAGGCGCATCTGCTTTTGCCGATCCCGGTGTTGCTTGTTCCGCTTGCGGCCTTAACGGTCGCCTCGTTTCGTCCGGCTTTGCTGCGCGCCATTATCGCCGTCGGCGCCGCAATCTGGCTTTTGCCGCCGATACTGCTTTTCCCGCGCACGCTCTTTGGCTCGCAGGCGGTTGAGTTTCAGTCGCGCATCTATGAACTCAATGGCGGCAATCGTTTGCAGGCAAAGTCCGTGGAGGATTTGATTGGCGAACTTTCTACTCTTCCACAGCACCCTGATGGCCTTCTGATCGGCCTTTATTTGCCTGCAAGCCTTCCCTTTGCGTATTCACTTCAGGCGCCGCTTCTGGATGCCCTGCACCCCCGGCCGCGCTTTACCTATTTCAACGCCGACGTTGAGGTTCCGGTGCTTTCCGAACTGGATCCCGATGTGGTCATATCCCCTGAAAAAGTTCAATGGCTTCGTCACCAGGATACGGGAACAAAGTACAAGCTTTGGCAAAAAGTTGGCTTGTTATATGTGTATGTTCCGGACACGCCCCGGCCTTCTGCTCCATCAAACAGGTGAATGTCTTGCCGCATTCGTTTATAATTGGAGGCTCTTGGTTGGTTAGAAAGCTATGGACAAGGTCGCCAAAACATCATTGAATCAAATTGTCGCTCGCACGGGTCTGTATCCGGTCGAAGCTTTTGAATTTGTTCGTGCCGGACTCGCCGTTACCGCACAGAAAGTTTATCCCGATATCGAAAAGCGCTCGGAGCTTGAACAACACGTCAGTGGCAGACAACTTTGCTTCGGTCTGCGTGATTTTGCCATTCGTCGCTATGGATTGCTCGCCAAAGCCGTGCTGTATCACTGGAATGTTCGGCGCACCGCCGACTTCGGCCGCATCGTATTCGCCATGATCCAGGGCGGCCAGATGCGCAAAACGCCCGAAGACAGCATCGAAGATTTTGACAACGTGTTCGACTTTGAAAAAGTTTTTGAAGCGCCGCAACGTCCTTCCGGTTCGCAGGCGGCGGTATTCAAGTTACGGTGATTTGGCCGGCGTTTGGTAGCGTCGCAAAAACCGTCGGCGCAGGCGGATCAGCGGCTGGGCGAAAAATCTGTGCATCCGAATATACCGGCTTTGCCTTTGCGCCCGCGCAAAATCCTCCGGCGTACATATCCGCGGCGCCAGCCGCGTTTTGTGCTTGTAATAATGATACCAGTCTTCCGCCTGAGATTTTTTGAGAATCCATTGCATTAAAAGGCCGCTCTTATCCGGGCCGCCGCAGATAAATGAGATCTGAAAATCGATCAGGTATGGCCGACGATCGTCGCCAAATAAAATATTCTCTCCCTTATTGGCGTCCACGTACGCCACGTGCCTGCTGTGCACTGCTTTGAGCAATTCTTCCAGACGCCGGAAAAATTCCCCGTCCGGCTTCGATTTGCCGCGCAGATCTTTTCCTGGCACAAATTCATGTATGTAGCCGGTCTTTGAGTGCGCACCCAGGAATTGCGGAATACCATCAATCCCTTGTAGTGCCTTAAAAATTTTGATTTCGTGCCGCGCGACCATTGCCCCCAGCCAGCGCATCGGGAACCCACAAAAGTGGTGCGTACGCTGCACTTTCAACACCACTTGTTTTTTTGCTGTATTTGTTGAATCTTCGGCGCCCTGCGGTTCCGCGTTGATCAATTCATATAGGCCGGTGGCCGCGAAAAAATCGTGTTTAAATAATTCGCTCAGGCGGTATGACCGGCCGTTCAATTGGATCTGTTCCGGCAGCGTCTCGTGACCCAGGGCAAATAGTGACGCCGGCGGGCGTTTGGCGTAGTCATCGGGTTTATCTGGTGTCTGGCTCATATCGAATCCCAGAATTATAGCTTTGACTATGGATTTCTGCGTAGTCCGCATTTTTCAGATGCGCCGGGTTTTAGTAAAATTCTGTTGTGTCGAACTATTTCAAAGACGAAGCGATTTGTCTTCGCGTCATTGATTTTTCTGAAACCAGCCAGGTGGTCACGCTTTTTGTGCGCGCCGCGGGTTTGATAAGCCTGCTCGCTAAAGGTGTTCGGAAAATTCCTGTGCGCAGCCGTACGCCATTGCCCGAACCACTGGACCTGTTCTCCCGCGGTCAGGTGGTCTTTATTCCACCGCGCGGCAGTTCCCAATTAGGCACGCTTTCCGCCTGGCAGGTGTTCGACCACCATCCCGCTTTGCGCCGTTCGCTTAAAGCGCTTTACTCCGCGCAGATTACCGCGGAAGTAACGTTGCTTTTGCTCAAAGAAAATGACCCGCACCCCGAACTTTTCGACCAGCTCCGCTGTGCATTGGAAGTGTTCCCCGGCCCCGATTCGCAGCGCATGCTTTTGGCCTATTTGAAAGCCGCGCTGCGTCTGGCCGGCTATCAGCCGCGGCTCGACGCCTGTTGCGTATGCTCCAAACCAGTCTCGGCATCCCCGGCATTGGTGTTTATTCCATCGCTTGGCGGTGTCAGTTGCCAGAGCTGTACGCGTGATGGCACGGCCATCAAGATTACCCCCGCCCTTACTCTGGCGCTCGACCGTATAGGATCGCCGAAGGAGCTTGCTCAAACGCCCGCTCTTCGGCCGGCAAAACCCCAGGCGCTTTATGATGCGGCCCGATTGCTCTTCGCCTACATCAGCACTCTCGTCGAGAGAAAGCTGCGCACGGAATCTCTGCTAAAAAGTATTTTTAATTCCCAGAAGGATTCGTCCGCTAAATCCGAATTATCGTCGGTTAAATAACAACAGCCGGGCTCTGATTTATGAATAAATGCAATCTTCAGAATCCAACAGATCCTCATCTGAGCCGTCAGATATCGCCGCTTCGATTTAAGTTGCTTACCATCGCCGCTGTGATCGCGCTGATTATAGCGGCAGGGGGCGCATTGGCGGCGTTATCTTTTCGACCCGCTCAGCTTGAGCCGAACGGACAAATTGCCGGCGGCTTTGGCAGCGTCTATTTCCAGCCGTTTAACTGGCAGGGGCAAAAACTTCCTCTTTTGCCGTACATCCCCGGCGGAAGTGTTCTGGAAACGGGCCATTGGCTCCTGGTGATCTATTATCATGATTGTTCAGATTGCCGGCAGGCGCTTGCAGCAGTGGCGACTCATTTAAAATCCGATCCGCGGCATCATGTCGCGATCATTCAAATTCCTCCTTTTGGGAATTTACCGCAGGGAATAGCCGCTCCGGAAATGCTCCAGCTAAGGCTCGATGGATCCCGCCGCTGGCGTCCGCCATTTTTGCCCATACTGCTCGATCTTGATAACGGCAAAGTCACCGCCGCACGCTCTTATGTCCCCGGCGTCTGGTGGGGATTTTGAGTATATAAATTGCGGCATACATCTACGGAAGTATATACTTGAGTAAAGGGTGGTAGTTAAACAGGTTCTAGGCATTTTTCGTGCCAAATACCTAGTATGCCATCAAGCCAATAGAGTTCATCTCCCCCATGATAGTAACCCACGCTACGAACTTTTGCCTCTCTGCCTGCGAATCCTAATTGAAATTCCTCAATAGGATGATGAAACTTCCACTGTGGCCTCATGAATTGCGATAGTATTTCAACCGTTGCAATCCGCACAATCGTCCCGGTGGGAAAATCGGCTTTCATTGGGCCATTGCGCGTACCCATCGATGCGCCTCCTATCGAAAGGCATTTAAGTGTGACTATGATACGCGTCCTCTGCTATCTCTGCGTTAATTTGCGTAATCTGCGGATTCGTTGTGTCGTTGTGGTAAAAAGTCCCGTCTCACAATTCCCGTCTAAGCACAATAGTGCCGCCACTCCCGACTCCCGTCTCCCGACTCGGCACCCCAAGTGCCGTCCCCGTCTCCCTACACTCGACTCGTCTCTATCCCCTACCCCCTTTATGCAAATGGTTTGCCTATTCAGTATCAGAGCCTTTTAAGGCCGGTTCTTTGACAAGTGAATAAGAGCAGTGACAAAATGTCTGATTCTACGGAATCCGTCTGTCCATTCTCTGTCCAGATGACTAATTGTCACCCTCTTGGGAATAAAGTAAGAAAAATCTAACCGCTACAGCGCAACAACCCCTGAAAATAGAGATGTTTCCTCCACTCTTAAAGGCGCAACAAGCACTAATCATGTTACGGATCAGAAAGTGTGAAATACTCTATAAAATAAGCCTTTGTAACGTTGTTGCGCTTAGAAGGCCCAAAATTGGAGCAAAAAAACATGCCTGGGAAAATAATGAATCCTGACTCAAAGGTCGTCGGCGAGCTTGCCGCGGCAGGATGCAGCAATTCTGAGATCGCTGATATATTAGAGCATTTCCACTCCAGATATGGCGTCTGCGTTGGTGTAAACGGGGTTGGCCGCAAGGAAGAGCGACAAGGCGGGTTTGCAAAACCCCGTCGCGGAGCGATGACGCCGCGCACGACCCTGTCTGTGCCAACCCGAAGGGTCGCTTTAAGCGACGCAGACGCTAAAGCTGGAGTGGAACTGCTCTAGGTTGTCCTGAAAAGACGATAGGCGCCAGGCGTTTTGCCGCCATTCTCGCCAAAAATCGGGCCGAAGTGCGCTAACATCTGCGCCAGATCCAAATCGAAGCGGCACTGGAGGCAGTGTCATGATGATGATCTGGCTGAGTATGGAAAGCGTCAGCAAACTTAGGCCCACCAGAAGAATGGTGAACTCCGGATCGCCGTTTTCGTCCTGCACAGGCGATGTTACAATGTTCCGCAGGTTCGAGACGCTATACATGAAAATCGGTTTCGCGCTATTTTCGGGTTTGTTTGCCGCCATTCTTATGCTGGCCGGTTGTCAGTCCAGCATTGTTCCGCTGCAGCCTTCCGAGGTTGGCCCGCCATGGGCGTTGCCAGTTACCGAGGCGCCAACCACTTTCCCCTCAACTTCCCCATCGACCACGGTGTCCGCTTCGTCAGATTGGCTGGTCAATCCGGAAAACAGCATCGTCCAGACGATCGCTCCCGAAACATATGACCACATCTGGCAACAAAGCCTGAATCTCATTTCATCCATGGGCTATCACATCAATTGGCAGGATTATCGTTTGGGCGTGATTACCACTGATCCGCGGATTGGGCCGCAAATCATTGAATTCCTTCGTCCCGACGCCACCGATGCCGAATCGATGATGGAAAGCACCATTAACACATTCCGCCGCAGTATACGCCTGACAATTACGCCGGGAAGTACACCTCAGTCGTGGAGGGTTTCCGTCGAGGTGCTTGTGGAAAAAAGAGAAAATCCGCTTGGAAATCCGGGCAATATAGCCTATGGCGGTACTACCGCATTCGGTGCGAACGTTCTTCCGCTGGAAAATGGTTACACGCCCGGAGAATCCGTTCAGCAATATTGGAGTCTGGTGGGGCGCGACCCGAAACTGGAAAAGAAAATCATCGACGAGCTTTTCCAGACACTTTAGGCTCGCGAAGTGTTTTTCCAGACAAAGCCTAGGAATTAATCGTACGCCCTTCCACGCCTAGGGCGGCTTCACGAATTGCTTCCGGTAAACTTGGGTGCGCATGACACGTCCGGGCGATGTCCTCGCTGCTGGCGCCGAGTTCCATGGCTATGACCGCTTCAGAGATCAGGCTTGATGCCTGCGGGCCGATGATATGTACGCCCAGCACGCGATCGCTTGCCGCTTCGGCCAGAATTTTCACCATTCCCTGAGCTTCATCCATGGACAGCGCCCGGGCATTGGCGGTAAAACGGAACTTTCCGGTTTTATATTTGATTCCCGTTTCTTTGAGCTGTTCTTCCGTTTTGCCGACCCAGGCGAATTCCGGGGCCGTATAAACGACGGATGGAATCGTGTCGTAATTTACATGGCCGGCTTTTCCCGCCATAAGCTCAACCGCGGCGATAGCTTCCTCTTCAGCTTTGTGGGCCAGCATTGGACCGCTGATCACGTCGCCAATGGCAAACACATTGGGCGCCGAGGTTTCCCAGGCATGATTTACCAGGATCCGCCCACGGTTGTCGGTATTAACACCTATTTCATTTGCCCGCAGCCCCTCCGTGTACGCTCGCCGGCCAACAGCTACGAGTACGATGTCCGTGGACAAAAATGTTTCTTCACTCTTTGCCTCTGGCGCCTTTGAAACAAAACCGATTTGCAATTTACCGTTTTCTGTTTTCACTCCCGTAGCCTGCACATTAAAATAAAACTCCAGCCCCTGATCGCGCAGAGTCCGCTCCATCAGACGGCGCATTTCATCATCCACGCCGGGGAGAACGCCGGGCATCATTTCCAGCACCGTGACTTTTGTCCCCAGCCGCTGCCACACCGATGAAAGCTCCAGTCCGATCGCGCCGGCGCCAATAACCGTCATATGCTCCGGAACCTTCTGAAGGGCGATGGCCTGATCCGAGCTGATGACATTTTGAGCGTTAAACTTGATATGAGGCAGCTCAATCGGAACGCTTCCCGTGGCGATCAAAATCTTACGGGCGGTAATAGTTTTTTCCCCGTCTACCCCGGTAATCTTCAATTGATTGGCGCTCAAAAATTCCGCCATGCCAATCAGCTTGTCGACCTTGTTTTTTTTGAATAATCCGGTGATGCCGCTGGAAAGCGTATCCACAACCTTGTCTTTCCGAGCCATCAGCACCGGCAGATCTATAGCGACGTTTTCGCAGCGAATGCCCATGCGGCCATAATGATCGCGCGAGAGAACAAACTTTTCCGTTGCTTCCAGAAGTGTTTTGCTGGGGATACAGCCGACGAGCAGGCATGTTCCGCCAAGTTTGGCTTGTTTTTCCACGCACGCCACTCTCATTCCCAGTTGGGCGGCGCGAATGGCCCCCGTATATCCGCCTGGCCCCGAGCCAATTACCACCAGATCATAATCCGCGGTCTGCATCGAATTTTCACCTCAAAAAACGGCGTTTTTCAGGCAGGTCCTGAATTCAGCGCCCACAATAGGGTAGGGTACGATCTTTCGCCGGTCCAGTTGTCGGCGTAAACCCCGCCTGGGCAGCCCTTAAACGAGGCCTCAAACCGGGCGAGTTGCCAATATAATTGTTTATAGTATTGCTTTGTTATGCGGCGTTTAGCCGATAAAATGGTGTGAGCCCGGTGAATAACGGGCGCGGCGGTGGACGGTTCCTTTCTTCGCCCATGTACCAACAATTTTTGGGGCGATCGCAATGTTTGACGAAAAGAAAACACAACACGACAGCGGCTTCGGGGACTTCGAGAATAAACCCAATCCTCCGGAAGATTCTCTTTCCCAAGCGGATTCATTTCTGCCGCCGCCGTCAAAACCCCTCGACAAAGAAAGCAGCGCCACAGGTTTTGCTGCAATTCTCGCTCGCGGCGGCGTAGAGGAATCTCCGTCCATTTCCGGTCTCTCCGCGAACGCCGATCCCGGCGGGAAAGTCGGCTCCTCCTCCATCATCGAAGCCATTTCCGACAGGCCCCGCTCCAGGTACGCCGAAATACCCGAAGCGAAAGTCATCGAATTTCGGAAGGAACCTGAGCCTCGTGCGCGCGAATCAGCGCCAACGCCGACAGCGGATTTACCGCCGTCAGCGTCCCCCTGCACAGACACTTCGGTCCATCGCCCCGGTTCCACGCAGGATCATCGTATCAATTTTTGGTTTGTTCCCATGATGATGATTTTGGGCGCTGTTCTTCTTTTGATCGGTCTCTGGGCGATCGGGGTGCTTAAGGATTTTGCGGTTCCGTTTGGGCCGTCATCCGATCCCGAAGCTATCAAGTCTGCCAAAACGTTTGCTTATATCATGCTCATCGCGCTGCCTGTCGGTTTTGCGCTTTTAATGCTGGCGCTGGTTTTGCTCTTTAGCCCTTACGTGCGCAAAAAATAATTTTTGATGGATTTAGTTTTTTGGTTTTACCGGGTCATAACCGCCTTTAGACAAAGGGTGGCAGCGCAGCATTCGCTTGAGCGCCATCCACCCGCCGCGCCACGGGCCATATTCTTCGATTGCCGTGATCGCATAAACGCTGCAGGATGGACTAAAGCGGCATTGCCCGCCGAAAAAAGGAGAAAGCGTCCACTGGTAAATTCGTATCAAACCAGTCATCAGCCATGTAACAGAATTTTGTAACATATAAACTAAACGATCAAATTGCGGAGCCGCTCGGCATATTCCTTTACTTCCAATTTGGTATGCATCTGCACCACCAGCAGAATGTCCAGACCTGGAGCTACGTCATGCTGCATGAGTCGAAAAGCTTCCCGAATCCGCCGGCGTATCGCATTGCGCGTGACCGCCGAACCGCAGCGCCGCGTGATAGAGATCGCCAACCGGCTTGGAGCCCGATCATTGCGTTTTACCATGCAGGCCATCAGTGGATGAAAATGGCGCCGTTTTCCGTTCCTGAAAATGTCGTCGATCAGCGCTTTTCCACGCAGTCGCTGCGTTCGAGTCAGGCGGTAACGCCGGCGCGGGCTGGACTTTTTACTGCGATGAAAAAACATCAATATCCATAATACACGGTTAAATACCAATGACCAGTTTTGCGTTATGATAATTTCCATGTCGATTGTCGGCCGGGTATTCCGCAACAGCATTTTTCGCCATGTTTTATCAGGGGCTGTTTGCCTGCTTGTCATGGCTGGGATGCTTTTATGCGCTGGTTGCCGCCGTTCAGAGTCTCCAGCCGCAGATAATCTTCCGCGCATCATCAGCACTGTTCCGGCGGCGACGCAAATTCTGGTCCAGATTGGAGCGGGTTATACGCTGGTCGGCGTTTCGAGCTACGATCCGCCGCTGCTTAAGCCGCCTTTAAACGCTTTGCCGGTGGTGGGCGATTATCTGAACCTGGATTATGAACTTCTTCTGGCGCTTCATCCCACGGCTTTAATTATTCAAATGGCGCCTCCCCGCGTCCCTGCGGAACTTATTTCGTTTACACAGGCACATCAGATTGATCTTGTAAACCTCAAGTTGACCACGTTGGATCAAATTTACCAAAGCACGCAAATCCTTGGAAAAATCAGCGGTCGCGAGCCACAAGCCGCCCGGGCTATCGCCGCACTTAAATCACACTTGGCGCAAATTTCCGCCCATTATGCCCATGCGTGGCGTCCACGGGTGGTTTATCTGGAAGATGTTGAGCCCGTGCGCATCGTCGGTTCCGAAAATTTTATGGACGCGTTGATCAAACTCGCCGGTGGAGAAAATGTCGGTGCTTTGGCCGGCGTAAATAGTCCGGTTATTGATCGCGAAACTCTTGTTAATCTTGCGCCCGACGTTTTATTAATCGCCGCTCCTGGTCAGGAGCCTTCCGTTGGCCCGAACGATCCGCGCCTCAGCGCATGGAACCAATTGCCTATACCCGCGGCGGAATTCGGCCGCATTTACCTGGTGCGCTGGTCCGACGCCGAAATGCCGACACTTAACGTGGACACCCAGGTTCAATCACTGGCCAGGCTCATTCACCTCAAGGCGCCTAAATCAAACCCGCAAACACAGCCTCAGCTTCCGCCGAAAGGTGAATTATGAGGCCTGCAAGTCTCAAATCCCTTCCTGCCTTTGCGCTGGTGGTGTTTATTCTGGCGGTGGTTTTTATTTTAGCTCTTGGCGTCGGCCCCAGTTTGCCCGGCGCGCACCTTCAGCCTTTTGGTTATCCATCGGCTGATGCGTTTGAACTCCGATTGATACGCGTTGCCACCGCGGCCATTGTCGGCGCTGCACTAGCCATCGCCGGCGTTTTATTGCAGGCCCTGTTGCGTAATCCACTGGCTGATCCGTACATTCTCGGAATTTCCAATGGCGCCACCGTCGGCATTGTGGCGTGGATATTTTTAGGCCAGATGAGCGGCTATGCACTTTACTCTAATCCAATAGCCGAAAAAATTTTTACCGCAGGTCAGTGCCTGCCGGCCCTTTTAGGAGCGCTGATTACCGCAGTTATGGTTTTTCTTCTGGGGCGCAGGCGCGGCGGTAATTTGGATCCGATCGCGCTGCTGTTATCCGGAGTGGTGATGGCCACCATTAATGGCGCATTAATTATGCTTTTGGAGAATCTGCTTCCCGGCGGGGCGCGCGCCGATATCATGGATTATTTGTTTGGTTACATCAGCGACGGTACACCGACAATCGCCCTGGTCGTTTCACTGGTGGTGATCGTCGTCGGTTGGCTTTGTGCTCTGATGCTAGCTGGTGCGCTCGATGTTGCATCTCTTTCTGACGCTGAATCCACGAGCCTGGGCGTTCATATGGGCGCCTTGCGCACGGCGTGTTTTGTACTCGCGGGCCTGGTTACGGCGGCGGCCATCGCTGTCTCCGGGCCGATCGGTTTTGTCGGACTGATTTGTCCGCATATATGCCGGGCGTTACTTGGTCCGGCGCATCGCGGCCTGCTTTTAGCCGCTCCATGCCTGGGGGCGGCGTTTCTGATGGCGGCAGATGCATTTGTCCGCGGTACCGGAGCCTGGTTTAACGGTGAATTACCGGTGGGTGTGGTAACGGCTCTTTGCGGCGGGCCATTTTTTTTATTTTTGCTTGTACGTCGTCGTACGTGGGACTGAATTGAATCTTGGAGGTCTTCAAGAATGTCGTCCGCAATTACTAATACTCATGCCTCCGCGGGCACATGCTCGCTTAAGGCGCTCAATGTATCGTTCTCCTATGGCGCCGGACAGGTTTTATCCGATGTAACGGCGGAACTGCTTCCCGGCCGCATCACGGCTATTGTCGGTCCCAATGGCAGCGGTAAATCAACGCTTCTTTTGCTTTTGTTGGGATATTTACGCCCGCAGGCAGGAAATGTTTTTCTCAACGAAACTCCATTGAACGAGTTCTCTCCGCGCCGCCGCGCTGCGGCAATTTCATTTGTCGCCCAGCGGCCGGCGGTCAGTTTTGCCTTTACGGTTGAACAAATTGTGAACATGGGAGTCTGGTCATTGCGGCAAGATGAAAACGAAGCGATTCCGTCCCGATGGGTGAATGATGCTTTGCACGTTACGGATATGACAACGCTTGCTGATCGGACCTTTAACGAACTTTCCGCCGGTGAACAGCAGCGCGTCGCCATTGCCCGGGCGTTGGCTGCGCATACGCCGGTCATGCTGTTGGATGAACCAAGTTCCATGTTGGATCTGCGGCACCAGTTGGAATTATTTGCCCACTTTCAAAGTTTAGTGCTCCAACAGCGAAAAACCATTGCCTGGGTCACCCACGATCTGAATCAGGCCAGGAACTTCGCCGATCATGTGATCATTTTGCATTGTGGACGGGTTGTTACGTCAGGTTCTCCAATGGAAGTTCTTACGCCAGTGAATCTTGAGCCTGTTTATGGAGTAAGGGTCCAGTTGGTAAAGGATATACTTACTTTTTCAAAATTGAGTGTTTAGACAGTACCTGCAATCATTATAAATGTGGGGCTCGATCTCTTTTCTCATCCATCTATTTATCAGACGTAAACGAAAGTAATGTCTGTAGTTAATGGTTGACCAGCCGACAAAACACGAGTCCATAGTAGTAAAATTGCTTAATTCCATGTTTTTTTCTTGACTATCGTTTTTATTATGATACACAATATCTAAGATAAACTATAGATCTTACGCTCGCTTTCTTGGCGTTAATGATCGAAAAGTTCGGCGGAATGAAATTAGTGTAGGGAGTTGTGCAGAGTTTTCCCATCTCATTAGGAAGTAATACCGGCATCCAACGATGGGTGTCGTTTTAAGCCTGTTCGATTAGTTGAATTTTGTTGGCGAACATGGCCCCCCCAATAGCAACCGGAGTTATTATGTTGTTCTCGCCGTTGCAAAAAAATCGCCAAGTCATTCGCCGTAATAAGAAATCTCCGCGTAATCTATTGCTCCGCCCAGTAATAGAAGCCCTTGAACCGCGGCTCATGCTTTCCAGCCTCACTCCCGGATATACCTACGCCCTGGTGAACAGCAACAGTAATCTGGCGGCGGATGTGCCGAGTGGCATGAACATTACCGGCATCGTGGTGGTGCAGTACAACTGGTCCGGCCGGAACGAGCAGGAATGGAAGATGACCAGCCTCGGCAGCGGCCATTATGAAATCATCAACGCCGCCAGCGGCGAGGCACTGGGTGTCACCGGTGCGGCAACAACCAGCGGCGCCACGGTGGATCAGGAAACCTATGTCGGCAACACGAGCCAGCAATGGACTTTAACCTCGGTCGGCAGCAGCGGCGCTTTTCTGATCACCAACGTCAACAGCGGACTCAATCTGGATGTAACCAGCACTTCAGCTTATGGTGGTTACGGGGCGCAGCTTATTCAGAATGCGGCCAGCGGGTCTGCCAGCCAGGATTGGCAGCTCAAGGCGCTTGCACCGGGATGGACGGATCAGGATATTGGATCGCCGGGGGTCGCCGGCAGCGCGGACTATACCGCCATCTATAACGGCACCACCTGGAACGTTACCGGCGGCGGTTTGGGCACCAGCACCAGCGATCAATTCAACTTCGTATCCCAGAGTTTCACCGGTAATGCGGAAATATACGCCGAAGTCACTTCCCAAACGGACTCCAATGCTTCGGCCAAGGCTGGCTTGATGTTCCGCAATACCAATGCGGCCAACTCGGCGTTTGCTGACGTGGTGGTTACGCCCAGTGATGGCGTGGAATTCCAGTGGCGCAACACCGCCGGCGGATCATCCTATTCCGCCAGCGTCAGTGGCATTAAAGCATCGGTGTGGCTCGAGTTAGTCCGCAATGGGAATCAGTTTTCCGGTTATTACAGTACTAATGATGAAACCTGGACGCAGATCGGCTCAACTCAAACCATTACCATGAATTCGACGGTGTTGGCCGGCATGGCAGTGACAGCACAAAATAACTCTACGTCGTCCACCGCCGGTTTTTCCTGGGTCAATCTGGGCAACCAGCCGGTGTACGTCAATTCCAGCGGCCAACTGGCCTATAACGCGCTGCCCAATGGCGACCAGGTTATGGATTTTTCTACTGCCGGTTATGAAGAAGGCAACATGCCGATTCCGACAAATATTCCTGTGGAGGCGACAGTCGATCCCAGTGGCGACACCACCGGATCAACGGACACAACCAATATCCAGGACGCCATCAATACGGTTTCGGCGCTGCCGCTGGTAGACGGTATCCGCGGCGCAGTGCTTTTGGAGCCCGGGGAGTTTTATGTCTCGGGGACGTTGAACATCACCGCCAGTGGCGTGGTGCTCGAAGGCAGCGGCGAGAGCGGCTCTAGCTCTGGTGGAACATCCATTCAAATGATCAACGACGTACAAAATTTGATTGAAGTAAGTGGAGGTTCACTATCCGGGGTCAGCGGCACAAAGGAAAATATTACGGAATCTTACGTGCCCACCGGGACTGACACGCTAACGGTGGCTTCCACAGCACCCTACCAGGTCGGTGATCAGATTGAAATTGTGGACGAAATCACTGCGGCCTTTATCCAGTACATGGGAATGGATGAGTTGTACCGCAATGGTGCACAGCAAACATGGATATCGGCCGGTTCCAATCTCATCACCGAACGAACCATTACGGCGATCGATGGCAATCAGATCACTCTTGACGCACCGATGTCCACTTCCATCAATGCCAACCTCCAACCGGGAGCATATGTGGAGGAGTGTACATCGGGAGCCATTTCCCAGGTTGGAATTCAGAATATGCAGTTGCTCGCTGCGGCGCAGGAGCCAACCGATTCCGCCGGTGACGCCGCCATCAATATCAACGGCCTCACCGACGGATGGGTCCAGGATATGAACATGGTCAATATGATCAGTGACGTTGGTGTTGGAGGCAATTGCAGCAAAATTACCGTGCAAAATATCATATCAAACCACACTGGTGAAGTTTCCGGTGATTCGCTCCCGGCCGATTTTTCCGTTGGTGACGGCCCCACGACGCAGATTTTGTTTAATAACATTACAGATAATGGTGATAAAATATGGTTTTTTACAACCTATGACTTAACTGCCGGCCCGATTGTTGTGGAAAATTCCACCTTTACAGGCACGGGTGGTGCTCTCGAGCCGCACATGCGCTGGTCGACAGGATTGCTCATTGATGACGTGAGTGTCCCAGACTCCGGCATCGATATTTTCAATCGCGAAACCGACGGTTCCGGCCACGGCTGGACTATAGGCTCAGGAGTGGTATGGAATTCCAGCGCTACTTCATTAACCGTTCAAAACCCACCGGGTACGGAAGTCTGGGTTGTCGGATCTACAGGCACCGAGGGTACTACCGGGGGTCCAGTCCAACCGCCGGGAATCATCTATTCCCAAGGCGTGCCCATCAGCAGCATCCCCAGCCTTTACGAAGCACAGCTTGCCCAGCGTCTGGCGGAGAATGCTTTGCCCACAGGCTGGACGGCCCAGGACATCGGCGGTCCGGAAGCCATCGGCGATTCCAGCTATAATCACAGCACCGGCGTCTGGACGGTTACCGGAGACGGGACCGATATTAATAATACCGTTGTTGATGGTCAGACCATCTACGATCAATTCCAATTCGCCAGTGAAGCCGCCGGAAGCTATGCCACCATTTCGGCCGAAGTTGACAGCGTTCAGGATGTGAACGCCTCGACCAAGGCGGGCGTCATGTTTCGCAATTCCAATGCCGCCGACGATGTTTTTGCCGACGTGGTGGTCAAGCCGGATGGTGGCGGCGTGGAATTCGAATGGCGTAGCACGGTCGGTGGTTCGGTTTCGTCGGCCAGCGCCAGCCCCAGCGGCATCAACGCACCGGTCTGGGTGAAACTCGTCCGCTCCGGCAGCAGTTTCAGCGCCTATTACAGCACCAACGACAGCACCTGGATCCAGATCGGATCGACGCAAACCATTACCATGTCCGACGTCGTGCTGGCAGGCCTGGCGGTTACATCGCATGACAACGGCGCACTGGCCACCGGAACGTTCAGCGATGTGAGTGTAGTAAACGAGGTGATGAATGAAACGCTCTCGGGTGCGACTATAAGCCAGAATGAGGCGTTCTTTTCCGGCTCGACGCTCACCATTGAAAACGGCTTAACCATTGACAGTGGGGTGACAGTGTCGATCGAGCCGGGCGCAGTGATCGACTTTACAGGTTCCCAGACACTCAGCGGCGCCGGAGATATTGATCTTAATGGCGGGCAATTCGAAGTGGGCGCCTCGGATACCCTCACCATCGACAGCGGCACCACGATCAGCGGGGCGGGATATATCAGTGGAAATCTGAATATAGCCGGCAATGTAACGATTTCAGGCCTGGTGTCAGATTCCGGTAATGTGGCTATCGGCTCCGGCGATACGCTCACGGTTAATCCAACCGCCAATACCCTTTTTAGCGGCATAGTCTCCGGTGCCGGTAATCTGACGGTCGGCGGCGGCTCGGGATCGAGCCTGATTCTTACCGGTGCCAATACCTACAGCGGCGCCACCACGATCAATAGCGGCGCCACGCTGCAGATCGGCAACGGCGGTACATCGGGCAACCTGGGAACCGCTCCGATCACCGACAACGGTACACTGGCTTTCGATCTGAGCAGCCCACTGACTGTCTCCAATATCATAAGTGGAACAGGCGGTCTGCTGGATTCAGGAACCGGCGTCATCACGCTTCCCGTCGCCGACACCTACAAGGGTCTGACGACGATTAATTCGGGCTCTACGCTTGATGTTTCCGGTTCCATAGTTGGTCCGGTAGACGATAATGGCACCTTAAACTTCGAAAATACTCTTGATATCACGGATTTGAACGGCTCGGGCAGTATCAACCTGACCAGCGGTGACACACTGACCGTAGTACCAACCATGATGGATACGTACAGCGGCGTCATTTCGGGCGCTGCGGGTCTGACCATCGGCGGCACAACCGGTTCAAGTCTGACGCTCAATGGCGCCAACACCTATACCGGCGCAACCACGATCAATAACGGCGCCACATTAGAGGTCGGCAATGGATCGAATAACACCGCTTTCCTGGGAACCAGTCCGATCACCGATGATGGCAACCTGATCACGGACCTCACCGCCGGCGGTCCCGTCTGGACCAATACCATTAGCGGGGACGGCACTCTAACGTTGAACTCTCCATCTTCTAATGCCAACTTCGAAACCAGTGGCAATGCCTCAAACTTTACCGGCGTCATCATTATTAACTCCGGTGTGCGTTACTGGATCAATGCCGCCGCTGCCATACCCGACGCTTCTTCCACTACCATTAATTCCGGCGGACAATTGTGGGTGGACGGCAGCTGGACTTATGGCGGGACTATAACCATCTACCCCAGCGGACCCGGTGTTGCCTGGGCAGGCGATACCGACGTCTTCGGCGCTATTCGTCTGAATGGTTCTACTCTCTCCGGCACGATTAACCTCGACAACACGGCGTTGATAAGTGCCCAGGGCGGCAGCCAAACCATCTCTGGTCAGATTACCGGCGCTGGCGCACTGGAAATTGCGGCAGAAAGCACAACTGTTGGTGCTGATCCCATTTCCCTGACCAACGCCGCCGACAATTGGACCGGCGGAACGGATATTTTCAGCGGTGCATTAAAAACCACCGTTAATATGGCGGCGAATCCCCTCGGCAATGTTTCATTCGGCAGCGCCACCACAGGCTATGCCCAGGAGTCTGCGCCACTCAGCGGCGAACTTAATCTTGACGGCACCAGCCAGACGCTCACTGGCTTGACGGTGGCTGGCGGAACGGCTGACACCATTACCAGCAGCGCCGCAGGCGGCAACCTCACCTTCGCGAGCGGTACCAGCACCTTCTCCGGTCTGATCTCCGGTGGTGCGGACCTGGCCCTTGCTCTGGCCAGTGGTTCGCTGACTCTTACTGACGCCAATACTTTCTCCGGCGGCACGACCATAAGCGGCGGCACGCTTGAAGTCAGCGACACCGCCGACAACGGTTCTACCAGCCTGGGCGGTGGGAACGTGATCGTCAAGACCGGCGGGATACTCATCGGGGCCGATCAGGATGCTTTTGGTTATGGCAGCGCAGCGCCCCAGACTATTACCATCAATGGCGGTACCGTTACCGACCTTGGGACCTCCGATTATCGCATCACGTTGCCGAATCTCATCTTCATCAACGGCGGGACACTTACCAGCGCAACCGGCAATACCGGCGACGCCTATGGCAATTACTCTTTAAATGGCGAAGGGGGGACGGCCACCGTGACCATTGATGCCGCGGCCTCCACCGCGACCATCAGTGCTGCACAGATCAGCTTTGAGCAGCCCACCACCTTCGATGTAGTGGGCGGCGCCGGATCCATCGGCGTCACCAGCGGCGGCGTTACACCGGACCTTCTGGTCACATCAAATATAGTGCCCTATGGCTCCAACTCGTTTACCAAAACCGGTTCCGGCCTTATGAAACTCACCGGGGACAGCACCTCCACCGCGACCCCCAACCCGGTTACTGGAACAACCACCAACCTGAGCGTGCAAGGAACTGATATCGACGGTCAAAATAACGGTACTTTAATTTATACCTGGTCCGTCACGTCCATGCCCAACGGCGCGGCGACGCCGACCTTCAGCGTCAATGGAACCAATGCGGCGCAAAATACGACCGCCACCTTCAGTCAGGCAGGTGCCTACACCTTCCTGGCCACCGTTACTGATAACGCAGGCGTCTCGAGCACCAGCAGTGTTAGCGTCACGGTGGATCTGACGTTGACCAGCATCACCGTTTCGCCGAGTGACCCCTCCGTTAACGTCAACTCCACCCAGCAGTTCTCGGCTGTCGCCGATGATCAATTCGGCAACGCCATGACCACTCAGCCAACATTCACTTGGTCAGTGACCAGCGGCGGCGGGTCGATTAATTCGTCAGGGCTGTATACCGCACCCGGTTCCGGAGGTTACGCCACCGTGCAGGCCGCCAGCGGATCGGTTACCGGCAACACCAATGTAACGATCATCAACCCCACGCCGCCGACGCTGGTATCCGTGGTGTCGTATAAACAACAGGGGGATGGCTCATATGGAATCACCCTGGGCATGGGTGATACCCCGACGGTGGAAGATCGTATTGATGGCCCGACGGACATGGTTTTGACGTTCAACACGTCGGTGGTGTTGGGTTCAAACTTTAGTCTGACGTTAAGTAGCGGAGCAGGCTATGTCGTGGCTAGTGATGAGACGGTGACGCTTACGATGACGACGTACGCGACGAATGGCCAGACGCTGGTGGTGGGTTTAAATGACGTGGCGGATGCGAATACAGGGCTGAGCGGGGATTATTCCTTTGACGTAGGAGTACTGTTTGGCAATGCCAGCGGCAGCGGAACGGTCAATGCGGGTGATTTGGACAACGTGGTACGTAACCTTGGAGCCGTGGTCAACGCGACGAACTTTATGTACGACATTGGGTGCTTCGGTACGATCAACGCCGCGGACCTGGACGATATGGTAAGGAGTTTGGGCAGTACGCTGGCCCTGCCGCCGCCGTCGGGAGGTCCATTGCAGGGTAGCGTCGTGGAGAGTTCGGATTCGACAA
>Ga0335074_10002020_pt1 | contig 27599 bp, 23 predicted proteins | sample Lox_Sample_23_FD_206715 | JGI IMG/M metagenome (GOLD analysis project Ga0335074, IMG submission 206715) | Soil microbial communities from Loxahatchee National Wildlife Refuge, Florida, United States - Lox_Sample_2.3 | ecosystem: Environmental > Terrestrial > Soil > Wetlands | place: USA...
CTTCCGATCTTGCAGCCATACCAACGCTTGCGCGTAATCGAGAGGAACGCCCATGCCACCCCCACAAGCTAACCCGAGGAGGAGTTCGGCCTGGACAACGTGTTGATCGGCAGCCTTTCGGAACCACGTCACGGCCTGGCTCTGGTCCAGTGGTACTCCTTCGCCCACATCGTAGCTGATCCCCAGGTTTAGCTCGGCCTCAGCATCACCCTGGTCAGCGGCCTTCCGGTACCACGCCACCGCTTGCGCGTAGTCACGAGGCACGCCCTGGCCATGAGCGTACATGGCCCCGAGGTCATTCTGCGCACTCGCATGACCCTGGTCGGCGGCCTTGTGGTACCACGACAGTGCTTGTTGATCGTCCTGAGCCACCCCATGACCCGCATGGTAGAGGGCGCCGAGATAATACTCGCCGTCGGCATCGCCTTGCTCAGCGGCCTTTCGATACCATAATGCCGCCTGTTCGTAGTCTTTGGCCACCGCCTCGCCGTTTTCGTAAAAAAGTCCTAGCACGATTTCCGCCGCCGCATCGCCCTGATCAGCCCGTGGGCGGACCAATTGCAGGGCCTGTTGACGGTCACCCCGCTTTATCGCCGCTATGACATCGTCTTTCCACTTTTGGAATTGTGCCGAAGTACCACCATCATCCGCGCTTACCGCTGCGGATAGAGCCATAAATGCAACAACGATTGCTATTACGAAGATCCCTCTCATCAGGATCTCCAATACGCTCGAGCCGCTTCTCTGCCCACCGGGTCGATCTGAAAATGGCCGTCTGGTGCGATCAGACAAGGTCGTCACCGATGCCGTTTGTGCCGCCTTCGCGAAATAGGGAAGAGAAGTCGGAGCCGTACAAATTAAGCCGCGAGGTAACTTTCGATGCGATGGCAGGCACGCCTAATTCTGCAAAAGACTCCGCCGTATCCTCTGCATAGAGGACCAGTGCGTCCCAGGTGGTGTCTCGGACGGAGGATTTAAGGTTGGTCTCAAGCGTTGCGATTGCGTCCGACATGACAACCTCTCGAACTGTCTTATTGCCTCTGTGGGTTTGAGATTTTTGTGACTTCCTTCACCTTCACCACGATGAGGTTGCTTAGCCAAATTCAACTTTGGCGTCAATCATTTTTGTCCTGTTGGCGTCCACGACCCGAGATAGGCACGACCAACCGGGATCACATCAGGAGTCGCTGATGGACCGAACGCGGTATTGCCATCGATCTTCTATTCCAGCTCTCCCTCGTGCTCACGAATAGCGTAGTTCAAATTAAACCCGGTGCGCCCTATGCAATGCGACAGCATACTGTCGTCGGTAGGCGAGCGGGTCGCGTGCCGATTGGTGCACGCCAAATTGGTCGCTTTGGATTCGTCCAACACGGCCGGGGCTCTATCGGCGTGAAATGTCCGGGGTCGATTCCAGCGGTGGCCCCTGCGGCCACCGTATCACCGCATTGGATGGAGAGCGGACCTTCTTACTCTGTTGCTGAACTTCGGCAGGCCCCATCTGGAATCGTGTGGCCCACGAACTTTGCGCCCACTCGGACCATCCGCGCGACACTGCGTGCATCTGCGGCAAAATTAGAATTTGCCGCCCGCTATCGCGCCACCGGCCCGTCCTGATCGCATCGCAAACCCAGCAAGATCCACCCACGGGGCCGGACCGCGACCGGCCTCGTCGTCCTGAATCGTGCCAACCGACATCCCTTTGCCCAGCCCGCCATCGCCTCCCGCTCGACCGGTCAGCCCGGTGCCCTCATTATGAGCGACCGAGGCACAACCCTTTCGCCGACGCTTCGTTCACGCCGTTCGACTGCGCAACCGAGGCCGCACGCAATGGCTCGCACCGCTACCACCGCCCCGCGCGACACCTCCATCCGCACCTACCGCGCAAAGCGAGACTTCACCAAAACGCGCGAGCCGGCGCCCGGCAAAGCGCCCGCCGCCACCCACGCGCCGATCTTTGTCGTCCAGAAGCACCAGGCCCGGCGCGCCGGCTTGCACTACGACTTCCGCCTGGAACACGACGGCGTGATGTGGAGCTGGGCGGTGCGCAAGGGACCGTCGCTGGATCCGTCCGTGAAGCACATCGCCGCCCATGTCGAAGACCATCCGCTCGACTACGCCGACTTCGCCGGCACCATCCCGGAAGGCCAGTACGGTGCCGGCACCGTGGAAATCTGGGATCGCGGCACCTGGGAGCCGGTGAACGACCCAAACCACGGCATGCGCAAGGGCGAGCTCACCTTCGTCCTGCACGGCACCCGCCTGAACGGCCGCTTCCACCTGGTAAGGCTGCGCCCCAAGCCAGGCACCCGCAGCAAGGCCGAGAACTGGCTGTTGTTCAAAGGCCACGACGAGGCCGAACGTGCCGGCGCCAACGCCGACGAGATCGAGCGTGCCACCCCCGCGCCCCGCCCGGCCAGGGCCGACACCGCCAATCTGGCGAAATACGGCAAAGTGAAACGCGACCCGGCCGACCCCAACAATCCTCCCGCCGCCGGCGCCAAACGGGCCGCCTTGCCGAAAACGCAATCCGCCCAGCTCAGCGCCGTGGCCGAAGAACCACCAAAAGGCGGCGACTGGGTCAGCGAGATCAAGTTCGACGGCTACCGGCTGCTGTGCTGGAACGATCGCGGCAAGGCCCGGCTCGTCACACGCAACGGCAATGACTGGACCGACCGGCTGCCCGCTCTCACCAAGGCGATCGCCGCGCTGGACGTGGAAACCGCATTGCTCGACGGCGAGCTGGTCGCGCTGGACAAGCACGGCATCAGCAGTTTCCCCGCCCTGCAGGCCGCGCTGTCCAACGGCCGGGACGACAGCCTGTTCTTCTACGTCTTTGACCTGCTTTACCTCGACGGCTGGGACCTGCGGCCCTGCGCCTTGCTGGACCGCAAGCGCGTGCTGCAAGGAATCGATACCTGGCGCGGCATGCTGCGCTACAGCGACCATCACGACGGCGATGCCGCCGCGCTGTACCGGCACGCCTGCGAGATGAAACTCGAGGGCATCATCTGCAAGCAGGCGCAGGCGCCCTATCAGCCAGGCCGTGGCCATGGCTGGCTGAAAGTCAAATGCACCGGGCGCGAGGAATTCATCGTACTCGGCTGGACCCCGCCGCAAGGCACTCGCACCGGGCTCGGATCGCTGCATCTGGGGTATTACGACAAGCAGCACCGGCTCAATTATGCCGGCGGCGTTGGCACCGGCTTCTCGGACGACGAACTCTCGGTGTTGCGCGACAGGCTGGGCGAACTGGCCGCCGATCCGCCGCACGGCTTGCGCGTCGCCGGTGATCCGCTCGACGGCAGTCTTCATTGGGTGCGGCCCGAACTGGTGGCGGAGGTGCAATTCGCCTCCTGGTCCGGTGCGGGCCGTGTGCGCCAGGCAGTGTATCTTGGCTTGCGCGAGGACAAGCCGGCGGCCGAGGTCGTGCGCGATATCGCCGACCCGCAGGCCGAACGCCACGACGTCACCCCGAGACACCCCGCCGGCTCGAAGCACGGTCCCAGGATCGCCGTCCCACCGAAAGCCCGTGCCCATTATGCCGCCCCAGCCAGAACGAGTACCGCGATCGTGACTGCAAAAAAGCCGAAGCCGCGCAACGCCGTCCTGGACGGCATCACCATCACCCACCCGGACCGCGAGCTGTGGCCCGGCGTCACCAAACAGCAGCTCGCGGAATATTGGCATGCGGTGGCAGAGCATGCCCTGCCCGGCATCGCCCACCGGCCCCTCGCCGTGGTGCGCTGTCCCGAAGGCATCGGGGGAGAGCATTTCTTCCAGAAGCACGGCCATGGCTACCTGCCAGACGCCATCCGCACCGGCGAAGCCGGTCGCCAGTTCTATCTCGCCATCGACGACGTCCACGGGCTTATTGCCATGGCGCAAATTTCAGCCATCGAGCTGCATGCCTGGGGCGCGCCGGAAGCCGATCCGGAACGCCCGGACCGGATCGTGTTCGACCTCGATCCCGGCGAGGGCGTGGAGTTTGCGGACACCGTGCGGGCCGCAAAGGACGTTCGCGACCGCCTGGCGCAGCTTGGATTGCAATCCTTTTGCCGGACAACAGGCGGGAAGGGGTTGCATGTCGTTGTCCCCCTGGCGCCCAAGGCGGGCTGGGAGCAGGTAAAGCCGTTCTGCCGCGCCTTCGCCGAAACTCTGAGCGAGGAGCAGCCGGATCGTTTTCTGCCGACTGTCAAGAAAATCGACCGCCGCGGTCGCATCCTGCTCGACTGGTTGCGGAATGGCCTGGGAGCGACGGCGGCTGCGTCCTTCTCGCCGCGTGCGCGGCCCGGCGCGACCGTGGCGACGCCACTGGCATGGGACGAAGTGACGCCGGGGCTCGATCCGTCCCGCTTTACGCTTGCCACGGTGCCGCAGCGCCTGGCGCAACAGCGCAGCGATCCATGGGGCGATTTCGCTGCATTGCAGCAAGAGCTGCCCGCGCTTGCCACCACGCCGCCGGATCGGGCGCCACAACCGCCCAAGCCACAACCGCCAGAGCAAGGAAAGCGACCGGTTAGCAAGACTGTGATTGTCTCTGCCCGCAAGCCGAAACGGCGCGCGTAAGTGTGAGGTTGAATTTCGCCGCGGCGGTCTAATCTGGATGAGTGCGGCGGGCGGTTTCCCCGTTCGCTGCGTGACGTTTCCCCCCCAAACTTGGCGGTGCCTTCGGGCACCGCCTTTTTGTTTCTCACGCTCCTGTCAACGCATTGGTGCTCTACCTGCCCTGCGTCCGGTTCAAGAGAGCGGCGGACGACCGCGGGAGCCTGGGACAAGAGCAATGACATGGATGGCGGGACATCGGTTCATTACAAACCGGCAAGCCGTCTCGCCGATGAAGCCTTGCAAGCGGAACGCGACGGCCAATCCCGACAACCTCTCCCGCGCTGCGCTGTTCGCGCAGCGCGGGAGAGGTCGAGACGCCGGAGGCGTCGAGGGTGAGGGTGATCGGGTCGGTACCCTGTTTTCTTGTTTCTCCTCTCCCTCCGCGACACACTCAGTTACCCATGTCTCGCCCGGTTCCCACGCCGGACCATGTCGTGGTCAGCGTCCACCACCGCATCGCTACAATTCACGCAATGACATCAATCGACAAAATCCAATCCAATATCCAATACCGTCGCGCTGTGCGTGAGCCAACCCACTGACAGCAAATCGACGCCGGCAGCGGCAATGGCAGCCGCCGTGTCAGGACGGATGCGGCCCGAGGCCTCGGTGATCGCGCGGCCATCCACCATCGCCACTGCCTGGCGCAGCATTTCCGGCCCCATATTGTCGAGCAATACGGCATCGACACGAAACTGCATCGCTTCGGCCAATTGTTCCAGCGTGTCGACTTCCAGCTCGATCTTTACCAGGTGGCCGACATGGGCGCGGGCGCGCGTGACGGCCTCGCGCACGCCGCCGGCGATGGCAACGTGGTTGTCCTTGATCAGCACCGCATCATCCAGGCCGAAGCGGTGATTGGAACCGCCGCCGGCGCGCACCGCGTATTTCTGCGCGAACCGCAGGCCGGGCATGGTCTTGCGTGTGCAGCACACCTGGGCGCGTGTGCCGGCAATGGCATCGACGATGCCACGCGTCGCGGACGCGATGCCGGAGAGATGCGATAGAAAATTCAGAGCGGTGCGCTCGGCCGTGAGGATCCCGCGTGCGGGACCGCCGATCGTGGCGATGCGGTCGCCGGGGGAGAGGCGCGTGCCGTCCGGGCGATCGACGGTTGCGGTGATGGCGGGATCGATCAGGCGGAACGCGGTCAGCGCGAAGTCGAGGCCGGCGACCACGCCAGGCTGGCGTGCAACCAGCGCGGTTTCGGCGCGGACGTCGGCGGGAATGACCGCGTCAGTGGTGATGTCACCCGCGCGGCCGAGGTCTTCCAGCAGGGCGGCCCGGACAGTGGGTTCGATCATGATGGCAGGCAGGGGTGGAACATTCACGACAAGTCTCCTGTCGCTGTGAAGGATTATGACCAGATCCACGGGCGGTTTGAGTCGAAAGCGATGCCGCGTGCCGGGTCCGGGACCGCACTCATGCGAATGAAGTAGCGATCGGTGCCGTCCCAGCGCGGTGTGAAAGCGGCGCGGCGATGGATCGCGCGTTGGTTGTCGATCACCACAATGTCGCCGCGGCGGACCGGGATGCGCGTTACCATGGCATCATCGGTCAGGATGGCGCGCAGGTCATCCAGCAGCGCCGCAGCGCGCGCCGTGATGCCGGTCATGCGGCCCAGGTTGAGGCGGCCGCGTCCGTCGCTCAGGAACAAAGGCCGCGTGCGCATCACCTGGCCTCCGCGGAAAATTGCCGGCGCACGCACCGCGAATTCGGCCTGCCGGCCGCTGTGGATTTGCGCTGGCGTCAGTGCTTCCAACAGGCGGCGCAGCGGGATGAATTCCATCGGGATCGTGGGTTCGGCACGTTCCACGGCGAAGATCAGCGCGGCCGCGGACGGGGACTGGCCCGCCTCCGCCACATCGATCGGGCGATCGGCGTAATCGGTGTGGAAAGGCAGCGCCGTGTCGAAACCATGCGAGCTGGCCTCACCCCAGGCCGTACGAACCGGGCAGACGGCGTGCAGAATGGAAGCACTCTCGCCGGCATAGGCAATCGGGTGCAGCCCGAGCGCGGCGGCAACAGCGTGCAGATTGATGACCGAGCGGGACGAGGCAGCTGGATCGACGATGCCGTCATAGGGCGTGGCGGGCGGGCTGGGATCGACCGGCAGTCCGCGCACTACAATGACGGGCTGACGGTCCGTGCGGGCGTGGGCGAGCGACCGGGTCAGCGAAGGCATTGCGGCCCGTGCCGCCAGATTGGCGCGGGCCAGCCAGGGACGCGGGTTTTGGTCGGGCCCATCCTCGCCCACCATGCGCTTCATGGGCTCGCCGAGCCGGGCGAAGCGAAGCGCGGCCTGCTGCGGCACGAACGACCAATGAAGGCCTGCGTCCGATGCCGGGCGCGGCGGGACAATGGCGAAGGCAGTTTGGGACATGGCTGTCTCCATCGAAGTCGCGATCATCGGACACGACCCCACCTCTGCCGCGCGCCGGATGCGGCGGCGGCGCGGATTGGTCCCGAGCAGGTGACCGCGGCGAAGGGCGGCGCGTTAGACCGCCAGCATCCGCTCCACCGCCTGACGCGCGCGTGCGGCCACGGCGGGATCGATTGTCACTTCGTGGCGCATCTCCTCCAGCGCCGTGCGGATATTGCCCAGCGTGATGCGCTTCATGTGCGGGCACAGATTGCAGGGGCGGACGAAGTCGACCTGCGGGTGATGCACCGACACGTTGTCGGCCATGGAGCACTCGGTCAGCAGGACCACCCGCGCCGGTTGCTGCTTTGCTACGAATACCGACATGTCGGCGGTCGAACCGGTATAGTCGGACTCGGCGATCACCTCGGGCGGGCATTCCGGGTGCGCCAGAATCGTCACACCGGGATAGTCGCGGCGCAGCGCTCGCACCTGGGCGCCGGTGAAGCGCTCATGCACCTCGCAATGTCCCGCCCAGGCGATGATCTTCACGTGTGTCTGCGCTGCGACGTTCTGCGCCAGGTATTCGTCGGGCAGCATGATCACGCTGTCGCTGCCGAGTGATTCGACAATCTTCCTCGCGTTTGCCGAGGTGCAGCAGATGTCGGATTCAGCCTTCACGTCGGCAGATGAGTTCACATAGGTCACCACCGGCACGCCGGGATGTTTTTGCCGCATCAGCCGCACGTCGGCCGCGGTGATCGAGGACGCCAGAGAGCACCCGGCGCGGGTATCGGGGATCAGCACGGTCTTGGCGGGGTTCATCAGCTTGGCCGTCTCGGCCATGAAATGCACGCCGGCGAGCACGATCACGTCGGCATCCACCTTCATTGCCTCGCGGGCCAGGGCAAGGCTGTCGCCGGTGATGTCGGCGACGCAGTGGAAGATCTCCGGCGTCATGTAGTTGTGCGCCAGGATCACGGCGTTGCGGCGGCGCTTGAGGTCCAGGATGGCCTCCACGTCGTCGGCGAAGACGGGCCACTCCATGGGTGGGATGACGCGGCTGACGCGCTGGTAGAGCGGGGCGGTGCGTTCGAGCAGGGCGGTGGCGGACATTCTCGGTCCTCCGGTTGTTTATGCTCAATTTGAGCACTGACATGCCTTATACTAGGGATGAGTATTAGGATGTCAAGCGTGCGCGCCGCCCGGCGGAGGTGGGTCAGTCAGATAAACTGGCCGTGCAGGAAGCCCAGCGCCGGCAGCGGGCGCCAGGAACGGGGTAGATCGGCGCGGCGGATCGGGCGCACCGTGTAGTGTGGCGGCGGCTGGCGCGAATTGCGCAGGAACGCCGCATAGGCCCGGACCTGTTGCTCACGCCACGCCTGGTCGGCGAGTGCGGCGAGGCGGTTGGAGAAGATTTCTGCGACCCGGGTGGTGCGGCCGAAGGACGCGACGACCGCCCAAAGCGTGTCGTCGCGCAGGGGACTCACATTGGAGGGCTGGTCCATCGGGGAAAGGTGGCGGGTCTCGCGGTGGCCGGCAAGACCCGTCGTTTCGGTTACTGCATCTTGGCCCGCAAGGCGCTCAGGCTGCCGCCCATCTTCACCGAACCGGGCAGGGGATGGCCGACGATGTCCTCGGCCAGTTGTGCCACCGCGATCAGCTTGTCGAGGTCGATGCCGGTGGCGATGCCCATCTCGTCCAGCATGAACACCAGGTCTTCGGTGCAGACGTTGCCTGCGGCACCCTTGTGCGCGGCGAAGGGGCAGCCGCCGAGGCCGGCCACGGTGGAATCGTAGATCGCCACGCCCATTTCCAGCCCGGCATAGGCGTTGGCGATGCCCATGCCGCGCGTGTCGTGCAGGTGCAACGACAGCGTCATGTCGGGCCAGCGCTCGCGCACCTTGCCGACGAGGGCGCGGATCGATTGCGGGGTTGCCCAGGCCATGGTGTCGGCCAGCGAGAACACTTCCGGCTTCATGCCATGCTCCTCGCAGATATCGAGCAGCTGCTGGATCATGTCCAGGATGCGCTGATGCGGGATCTCGCCTTCGAAATTGCAGCCGAAGGCGGCCATGATGCCGGCGCGCTTCAGCGGGATGCCGTGCTGCTTGTAGAGCCGCAGCGTCTCATGCGCGCGGGCGATGTTGTCCTCCAGCGAGCTTTGCTGGTTGCGGGCGAGGAATTTCTCTGACGCCGTCAGCGAGAAGGAGCCGTCGATGTCCAGCCGGTTGCCGTGGCCCAGTGCGCGCTGCAGTCCTTTGGTGTTGAGCCAGAGCGCCGTGTAGTGGACGCCGGGTTTGCGGTTGTAGCGTTCCACCACCTCGTCGGCATCCGCCCAGCCGGGGACGCGGTTCGGATTGACGAAGGACGCGACCTGGATGTGGTTGACGCCGGTTTCCGACAGGGCGTCGATCAATTCGATCTTGCGGGCGGTGGGGATGGGGCCCTTTTCGAACTGGAAGCCTTCGCGGGGGCCTTCCTCGTTGATCTGCACGAAGTTGGGGAAGTCGGACATCGGGGTTCCTCTCTTTCGAAATGTCATTGCGAGGAGCGGAGCGACGAAGCAGCCTTGGTCATGCCGTCGCTGCGCTGCTCCATTGATCTGGGCGGCCGACGATATAGCTGCGACATGGCACCGGCAAGCTGGCAGGTTGCATTCACTGTGGCGGTTACAGTCGCGTGGGCGGTACGGCATGCAGCAAGAAGAAAGGTGGAAACCGCAGATGAACGCTGATGAACGCTGATGGTTCGGTGGCGCCTCGGCAGCGCAGCTTCCCAAGCTGGCTGCCGGGATTTGTCGCCTGACTTTTTGCGGGTTATAGCCCATCTGCATTGCCAACCCTGGCAATCGTCGCGGCGCGCGAGGAGTTTCGTACCGATCTTGGGATGACTCCGTGGCTGCCAACAGCACCGGAGCCGCTGCGTGCATCCGCCGCCATCTGCTTGCAACCGCGTTTGAATTCTTGCTTTGACGCCAACCCGACCGGCCGACCGGGTGGGGATACGGTCTGACAGTAACACTAACTATACCCGCGGCGATTGGCTTTCAACCCCAACCGGCCTACGCTGCAAGAAATAGTTGGAAGGAAACGCCATGACTCAGGCCGGCAAGCTACGCGCCCTGCTGGGCGGACCTGACATGATCATAGCCCCCGGCGCCTATGATCCACTCACCGCGATGCTGGTGGCACAGGCGGGCTTCCCGGCGGTGTACATGACAGGCGCCGGCACGTCCGTTTCCCACGGCTATCCTGATTTCGGCCTGCTGACCGGGTCCGAAATGGTCGCCAACGCGGCGCGCATGACGCGCGCCGTCGACATCCCTTTGGTTGCCGACGCGGATACCGGCTATGGCAACGAGCTGAACGCGGTGCGCACGGTGCAGGACTATGAACGCGCCGGTGTCGCGGGCATCCATATTGAAGATCAGGTTTCACCCAAGCGCTGCGGCCATCTCGATGACAAGGAGATCGTGCCGCGCGAAGACTGGCTGGCGAAAATCCGAGCGGCCGCCTTCGCCCGGCGCGATGCGGATTTCCTGGTGATCGCGCGCACCGATGCACGTGCGGTCGCCGGTTTCGATGATGCGATCGCCCGTGCCAACGCCGCATTGCAGGCGGGTGCCGACATGGCGTTCGTCGAAGCGCCGCAGACGATGGAGGAAGTCGCCGCGGTTCCCAAGCTGGTCCGTGGCCCCTGCCTGCTGAACGTGGTGCGCGGGGGCAAGACTCCGGAAGTCGATCTGCGTGAGGCGCAGACGCTTGGCTACAAGCTGGCGATCGTGCCCGGGCTGCTGCTGAAGGCGGTGATCGGTGCGTGCGATGCGATGCTGGGGCAATTGAAGGCAACGCACCGCCATCCAGTGCCGCCCACCGACATGACCGTGCGCGACGGCTTCAACCGCGTCGGGGCGCGGGAGTGGGACGCGCTGCGCACACGGTTCCGTGGCGAAGCCGCGGATCGGCGCGCTGCAGAATAGGGCCGCGAAGCTTTCATCAAAGATGGCCGGGCCTGGGCCCGGTCAGGCTCGGCGGCCTGGCAGAGTGGATCGGGCCGGGCGGGCGACGCGCGTCCCGTGATTGATGGTGGATGGCTATGGCCGGGGCAGGCGATCACACCGGCAGGTCGTAGCCGATGGCGGCTTCTACGTTGCAGGTCTGTTGCACCGCCGGGCGTGCCATCATGCGCCGATAGTGCGCCTCGAGATTGGGGAAGGTCCCGGGTGCCGGGTGCGTCGCGTGGAAGTACCGCCAGAATAACCGGAACAAGTGGATGTCGGCGATCGAGAAGCGGTCGTGGGCCCATTCGCGTGGACCCAGGCGTTGTTCCGCGATGCCGAATACCTCGTGCCAGCGCTGCACGCCCTGTCGCCGCGCCGGATGGATCGTGGCAGCGATGAACGATATCCACGATACCACATGCGCCTCCGCTTCCGGATCGCCGGAGGGCATCAATCCCGCCTCGGGGTAGCGCCGCGCAAGAAAGTACAGGATTGCGGCGACTTCGGTTAGCGGGCGGCCGTCGATCACTAACGTGGGCACTTTGCCTTCGGGATTCAATGCCAGGTAGGCCGGGGCGCGGTTTTCGTGCTTACGCAATGACAGCGGCACGGTGTCGAACGGGACGCCGACTTCGTGCAAAGCGATGTGCGGTGCCATCGAGCTTGCACCAGGCGAGAAGTACAGTGTCAGCATGGCGCGTTCCTCCGCGGGGTCGGGGACTGCGATGTGTCATTGAGAGAGAAGCGGGGCGACGATGCAATCCCGTTCCGGGGAGGCCTGTGGACCGGCCGTGCGCTAACATGACCCAGGTTGCTTCGTCGCTTCGCTCCTCGCAATGACATTGGGGTGCTCCCAGGACATGGGGCCGCTCCCGGCGCATTGGGGCGCTCCCGGCGCACCGCGCGTGGCTAAGCCCGCCGTGCCAGGATGAACAAGCGCCGGAACGGCAGCAGCGTCGCGCCGTCGGGGCGGCGCGGGTAGTGCGGGCGCAAGGCAGCGGCGTAGGCGGCGCGATAGCCGGGCCGCAGATCGGGCGGCAGCTTGTCCAGGAACGGGCGCAGGCTGCTGCCGGCGGCCCATTCCACGACGGCGTCCTCGCCGTGCAGGACATGCAGGTAGGTGGTTTCCCAGAGATCCAGCGCCGCCACATGCGGCCACAGCAAATCGTAGTAGTCCGGCGCGGTCAGGATCGCGCGGGCAAATCCGGCATCGCGCAGATGGTCCGCCCAGGGGCCGCAGGCCGCCACCTCGTTCTGCAGACGCCGCAGTGGCGCGTGGTGCATGGCCGGCATCTGGACCGCCAGCACGCCGCCCGGCGCGAGCAATCCTGCCAGACGCGGGAACAGCGTCTCGTGTCCGCCCACCCAGTGCAGCGCAGCGTTGGAATAGATCAGGTCCGGCGCGACCTCGCCCGCACCCGGGCCCCATCTCGCGAAATCCCCTTGCTCGAACCGGCAATCGGGGGCGGCGTCGCGCGCCTTGGAGAGCATCGCGGCGGAGCCATCCACGCCCAGTACGTCCGCTTGCGGGAAACGCTGGCGCAGAATGGCGGTGACGTTGCCGGCGCCGCAGCCCAGGTCCACCACGTGACGTGGCATGCTCAGCGGCACCTGCGCCAACAGGTCCAGCGCCGGGCGCAGGCGTTCATCGGAAAACCGCAGATATTGGGCGGGGTCCCAGCTTGCGGCGGCGATCGCCATCTCAGTGGTGGCTCGCGTCAACCCGGTCGAAATATTGCTTCACGCGGTAGAAGATGGCGACGACGGCGGCCGCGGCCACCAGCAAACCGATCGTGGCCTGGGTGCTGCCGGCTCCGAGCGAGGCGAACACCAGCGCGAAGATCGCGACCAGCGCCAGGAGAAACAGCACCAGCCACTCATTCAGTTCCATGTCCATCGACCGTTCCCCGCATCTGCTTGCAGCGCCCTATACGTCGGCCTTCGCGCGGGGTGCAATCCCGACCGTATCGGATTGGCTGACCTTGGGGCAGTCCTTGGGATTGTCGCCGTTCCCACTCGTGAAGAGCGCGGTGCGCAAGGTGAGGCGGAAGATCGTGCCTTCCGGGCCGGTGGCGGCGAGCTCGATCTCGCCGCCATGCGCCAATGTCAGATCGCGTGCGATGGCGAGGCCGAGGCCAGTGCCCTCGCGCCGCGTGCTGCTGGTGAACGGACGGAACAACGTGGCGCGCACGGACTCCGGCAAGCCTGGCCCATCATCGGCGACATCGATGGTGGCCATGCCATGCTCCGCGCCTGCCGATACCCGCGCACAGGTTGCGCCGGCGTCGGCGGCATTGCGCAGCAGGTTCGCGAGAACGCGGAAGAACTGGTTGCGGTCGGCGTGAACGAGCAAGTCGGGCGGGACCTGGTTGTGCACCGCGAAACTACGCCCGGGCCGGCGCGCCGTCAGGCTTGCTTCCTCGATGAGCAAGGCGAGCGAGACCGGTTCCAGGTTCAGCGGCGGTGGGCCCTCGCGGGCAAAATCCAGCGTCCGCCGCACCAGGTCGGTGGCACGATCGACTGTGCGCATCAGCACGTCGCCGGCGTGCTGCACGGTTTCGTCGGAGTGGTTCTGCAGCCGCTCGGCCAGCAGCAGCGCGGGCGCCAGCACGCCGCGCAGGTCGTGGCTGATGCGGGCGACCGCGTTGCCCAGCGCGGCCAGCCGCGCGTTGCGCCACAGCGCGTTCCGCAGTTCGCTCTGCATGGCCGAGAGTTCCCGCGCGGCCACGGCCATTTCGTCGTTGGCGAGCGGGCCGCCGCGTGGCGGATCGAGCGGCCGGCTATGCTCCGGCGCGGCGCGGAAAGCGGCGATGCTGGCGATGATCCGCCGCATCGGCCGCACCATCAGCAACCAGACGACGACGTAAACGGTGGTGCCGGTCAGGCATGCGGTGAGCAGCGATACCCAGACGAAGTCGCGTGCGAAGCGGCGCAGCGCTTCGGTTTCCCGATGGGTGCGATAGACGAACTCGATCTGCGTGCCGGGTGGCGTTGTGGTGGTGGCGAGGACCCGGGTGGCGTCATGCCGGTCATCTGCCAGCGCGCGCAGGGCGTGGACCGTGCGTATCAGCCAGCCCTCCTGGGGCAGGACGATCGTCTCGGTGGGTGCCGTGGCATCGGGCGCGGCCAGGGTCACGGGCGGATGTCCGGGCTGCTGCATTCTGATCTGAACGGCGCCGGACAGGCTGAGCAATTGGTCTGATGTGGCGGGCGCGATGGCGCGGCCGGGGTCGCTGCTTGCGGCCAGGGCGGCGATGCGGGCGTCGTCCATGCGTTCCTGCAGCCAGGCCAGGCGCTCGTGGGAGAGCTGCGGGACGAACATCAGGACTTCCACGGCCAGGACGATGCCGATCGTCAGCCGGAACAGGCGGGCGGAGAGGCTGTGGCGCGGCGGGGCGGGGGCGTCGGGCATGGCCTTCAGTCCGCCGCGGCGGCCAGGCCGCCGGTGGTGCCTGGCATGGCGGCGCGGCCGGATTCGAACAATGCCGAGAGGAATTCGGCCTCGCCGTTGAATTTGGAGGAGATTGGCAGATCCAGCAGCGCGGCGTCGGCGTCGTAGATGGTGAGGCGGATCGAGGGCGGCAATGCGGCCAGTTCCGCCGCCAGCACGTTGTGGCAGGCGATTTCGTTGAGGCGATTGGTGATTTCCATCGGCGTCGTTGGCACGCCGGGGCGGCGGGCGGGCTGGGCGCGAATCAGCACCAATTCATGCGGGAGTGTGGGCGCGAGCAGCGGGCCGAGCGGGGGGTTGCCGGCATAGCCGCCGTCCCAGAAGGCTCGGGTGCCGATGCGGACGGCCGGGAACACGAAGGGCAGGCAGGCGGAGGCGACGAGGACCTCCACGGTGATGTCGGGGTTGGAGAACAGTACGGCCTGGCCGGTTTCGACGTCCGTGGCGGCGACGGTCAGGCTCGGCGCGGAGGGGTGGGTGAGCAGGGATGGCTCCAGCAGGTCGGCCAGCAGGTGGCGCAAGGGATTGTGGCCAAATGGGTTGAGCTGGGCGGGGGAGAACAGGCGCATGGCCATTTCCCAGCCGCGCCAGAACAGGGAGTTGGACAGGTCCCAGCCGAACAGCCAGCGTTCCAGCGGGCCGTTCTGGAAGGGGCTGAGGTTGTGGGCGCGGGCGACGCGCTGCCACAGCCGGCGCATTTCCTGGCGCGCTCCGTTGGTGCCGTCGCGGACCAGACCCTGGACCAGCAGGGTGCCGAGGATGGCGCCGGAGGACACGCCACAGACGGCGCTGACGCTCAGCCCGTCCTCGAGCAAGCGGTCGAGCACGCCCCAGGTGAAGGCGCCATGTGCCCCACCTCCCTGCAAGGCGAGAGCGACTCGCGGGCGGCGGACTGTGCTCCCCGAACACGATTCCGTCATGCCGCCGAAAGTGGGGAACTCAGGCGCTCAGGGCAACGGTGATGATTGCTGCAAAAAGGGGTATGGTGCGAGTGACATACTACCGCTGAATTCTCTCCCGGGAACTGGGAGAGGTTTCCTTGGCGCGGGTGAGGCCGCTCCCCTCCTTCCTTGACAGCGCTTGGGTGGCTGGGCTTGAACCCGCGCGTTTTTGGGGCAGGTGATCCAGCGTCTCATGGCGACCACACGGACTCGGGCCAAGCGCAAGTCCAGCGCCCTGGTCGAAAACGTCAAGACCATCGTTTATGCGGGCCTGATTGCCCTGGTGGTGCGCACCTTCGCGTTCGAGCCGTTCAACATCCCGTCCGGCAGCATGCTGCCGACGCTGGATATCGGCGACTACCTGTTCGTCGCGAAATACAGCTATGGCTACTCGCGGTATTCGTTCCCGTTCGGCTGGCCCCCGTTCTCGGGGCGTATCTTCGGCAGCCTGCCGCACCGCGGCGATGTGGCGGTGTTCAAATATCCGCCCGACCCGTCCATCGACTACATCAAGCGCATCATCGGACTGCCGGGCGATACGATCCAGGTGAAGGAGGGATTGCTCTATATCAATGGGCAGCTTTGCCCGCGCCAGCCGGTGGGCGACTACACCGCCACCGAAGACGGCGTCCGCACCGTGTACCGCGAGTATATCGAGACGATGCCCAGCGGCCTGAAGCATCTGGAACTGAAGGCGACGGACGACGGGTGGGTGAACAATACGCCGGTTTATACGGTGCCGCCGGACCATGTGTTTGCGATGGGCGACAACCGCGACAACTCCGCGGACAGCCGGTTCATGAATGGCGTCGGCTATGTGCCGATGGAGAATTTGGTCGGGAAGGCCGAGATCATCTTCTTCTCGGTGAACGGCGAGGACCCCTGGTGGGAATTCTGGGAGTGGCCGTTCGAGATCCGCTGGGACCGTTTGCTGACGGTGATCCACTAAGGGAGGGCGGCTGGTGTCGGGCAGTGCGATCGAGTCGGTCCTCGGCCACCATTTCACCCGTCCCGATCTGCTGCGCGAAGCTCTGACGCACCGGTCTGCTCTGCAAGGGAGCGGCCGGGCGCGCGGGTCCAACGAACGGCTGGAGTTCGTCGGCGACCGCGTGCTGGGGCTGGTGATGGCGGAGTGGCTGGCGGAGCGGTTCCCTCGGGAGCAGGAGGGGGATCTGGGGCGGCGGCTGGCGTATCTGGTGTCGCAGCCGGTGCTGGCAGCGGTGGCGGAGGGGATTGGGCTGGCGGGGGTGATCTCGGTGGCGCCGGGGGAAGCGAAGGCGGGCGTCAAGCGGCGGGCGACGGTGCTGGCGGACGCGCTGGAGGCGGCGTTGGGGGCGGTTTACTACGACGCCGGGCTGGAGGGGGCGCGCAAGGTGGTGCGCCGGGCGTGGGAAGACACGATGGCGGCCCAGGCGGAGCCGCCGAAGGACGCCAAGACCACGCTGCAGGAATGGGCTCAGAAGCATACGCGGGACCTGCCGGTGTACCGGGTGGCCAAGCGGTCCGGGCCGCCGCATGCGCCGGAGTTCGTGGTGGAGGTGCTGGTGGGCGGCGTGCAGGGGACCGGGACCGCGGGCAGCAAGCGGTTGGCTGAGCAAGCGGCGGCGGCAGATTTGCTGCGGGCGATGGGACGGCCGGTGCCGGGGACCGCAGCGCCGGTGGCGGCCGGGCTGGAACCTTAGCAGTGTACCGGCCCGATCACCCTCACCCTCGACGCCTTCGGCGTCTCGACCTCTCCCGCGCTGCGCGAATAGCGCAGCACGGGAGAGGTTAGGGGGGCGGGAGAGGTCAGGTGGTACAGTGCGGGTTTGTTGCGATCGTGGGGGCGCCGAATGCGGGCAAGTCCACCCTGCTCAACCGGCTGACGGGGGCGAAGGTCTCCATCGTTTCGCCGAAGGCACAGACGACACGGTTCCGCGTGCTGGGTATCCTGATGCGCGGCGAGAGCCAGGTGCTGCTGGTGGATACGCCGGGTATTTTCAGGCCGCGGCGACGGCTGGACCGCGCCATGGTCGCTGCGGCATGGACCGGTGCGCACGACGCCGACCTCGCGCTGCTGCTGGTGGATGCCAAGGCCGGGGCTACCGACGAGGTGCGGGCGATTGCCGGCCGGCTGGCTGACTCCCGGCGCCGCTGCTGGCTGGTGCTGAACAAGATCGACCTGGTGCCGTCGCCGTCGCTGTTGCCTCTGACCGCTGCTCTCGCTGCACTGGCGCCGTTCGAGGCTACGTACATGGTCAGCGCCACGACCGGAGATGGACTGGACACGCTGGCGGATGCGCTGGCGTTGGCGGTGCCGGAAGGGCCGCATTTGTATCCCGACGACGATCTGACCGATTTGCCGGACCGGTTGCTCGCGGCCGAGATCGTGCGGGAACAAATCTTCCTGCAGACGCATGAAGAGGTGCCGTACGCCGCCACAGTGGAGACGGAGAACTGGCAGGAGCGGCGGGATGGCTCGGTGCGGATCGAGGCGACGGTCTACGTGCTGCGCCCGGGGCACAAGGCGATCCTGATCGGCGAGCATGGCGCGCGCATCAAGGCCATCGGGGCGCGGGCGCGGGAGGAACTTTCCGCGTTGCTGGAGCGGAAGGTGCATCTGTTCCTGAACGTGAAGCAGCGCGCGGGATGGGATGAGGAGAAGGCGCGGTTGCGGGCCATCGGGTTGGAGGAAGAACCTTGATGCCAGGCGGCGGAGCGGGAGTCCCGTCGGATTGTCCGTGTTAGGACGCAGAGTAGATCCACCACACGAAGCCACGAAGGTCTGCACGAAGGTGGGATCTGGCAATCAAAGGGCATTTGTTGATGTCATGCCGTCTGCTGCGGACCGGTCGTCGTGACCGAGTTTGTCATTTAGGTCGATTCGACGGCGCGCGAATCAGTATGGCGGGGCCAGCCGTGTGCCGGCCCCGTTGGTTGGTCTTGCAGGCTTGCGATATGGGTCAGGGCGGGCCGGTGGCCTCGGGCGCGCCTGGGGTTGCGGGCGGTGTGCCTGGCTCGCTCGGTACCGCCGGAGCGGCGGACATGACAGATACTATAACATTCAATTAGTTATAACGCGCGGGCGACGGGGTATGGGCCTGCTGGGGGCCTGCTGCTGCGGCTTGCCATCCCGTCGTCACAACAGGCATGGTTGTGCCTGGCCGAGCAGCCAACGGCTTGTCTCGGCTGGCTTCCCAGCAGCCTTGCCGGCGCCGCGCGGCCCGAGATCCGCCAAGCCGCGTCGGTGGTTTGCGCCCTGAGACCAGAGAACGCCGACGGCTACGATCCGTCGAAGGAGGAAACATGGGCGAAACAGCCCAAACCGCGACGGGTCCGTTGTCGTTTGTCCGCTCGTTCACGCGCTATCAATGGATGGTGTTCCTGGTCGTCTGGCTTGGCTGGACGCTGGATGGCACGGATTTCGGATTGTTCTCGCTGGTGCTGCGGCCGGCGCTGACCGAGCTGATGGGCGGCCATGCGACCATCGCGCAAATCGGCCGCGTTGGCGGCTTGCTGGCGATGGTCAGCCTGCTGGGCTGGGCGCTGGGCGGGTTCTTCTTTGGCGTCATCGCCGACTATATCGGCCGTGTGCGCGCGTTGGCGTTGAGTATCGCCATCGTTGCGGTGTTCACCGGATTGCAGGGTTTCGCGCAGAACACTTTTGAGTTCGGCATTCTGCGCTTCCTCACCGGCGTCGGCACGGGCGCCGAGATCGTGATTGGCATCCCGCTGGTCGCCGAGGTGTTTGCCGATGCACACCGCGCGAAGGTGCTCGGGGTGATGATGACCGGCGGCGGGCTCGGCACGCTGATCGGCGGACAGATTTACGCGCTGGTGGGGGCGTACGGCTGGCGCTACGTCATGTTCACCGGCGTGCTGCCGGCGTTGGTGCTGCTGCTGATCCGGCGCGGCATGGGGGAGCCGGTGCACTTTGAAGCCGTGCGCGCGCGGCGCCGGGCGTTGCGGGCCGCGCGGCATATCAGCGAGGACGACAAGGCGTTCCTCAGCTTCGTGCCGGCGCAGTTGTTCGGCCGCCAGCTTCGGTATTGGACGTTCGTCGGGGTGTTGTTCTGCGTCGGCACGTTGCTGGCGATCTGGACCAGCAATATCTGGCTGCCGACGATCCAGGGACAGATGCTGGCACGGCAAGGCATCACCGGCGCGGCGGCGGCGCCGCTGATCGGGTATGGCATGATGTTGTTCGGCGTGGGCGGCATCGGCGGCTACGCGGCGTTCGGGTTCATTGCCGATGTGTTCGGGCGGCGACCGACGGTGGTGTTTTATAATGTGGGCACGCTGGTGGCGGGGCTTTATTTGTATCTTGGGCTGCATGACTGGACACTTTACCCGTACGTGCTGCCGGTGTTCGGGTTCTTCGTGTTCGGCGTGTTCTCGGGCCATGCGGTGTATCTGCCGGAACTGTTCCCGACGCATGTCCGGGCAACGGCGGTGTCGTTCTGCAATGGGTCGGGGCGGGTGATTACCAGCTTCGGGCCTCTGGTCGCCGGGTTGCTGGCTGCCCCGTTCGGGGGGGATTTTGCCAAGGCGACGGCGTTCATGAGCGGGTTTGCGCTGCTGTCGATCGTGGCGATGGCGCTGGGGCGGGAGACGCGGGACGAGGAGTTGCCGCGGTGAGGTGAGGGGGCTGCTGGGCGGGAGGTAAGACTGAGCGAATCGATATCGCCCGCCGCATAGGGCACCAGCAGCCGAACTTGAATGTGGAGCTGCATGCGGGATGCCGGTGTTGACCCCAGAGGACAAACGGTGCCCCAGGGGATGCTCGTCGTGGGACCCAACTATTCGGCAGGCAAACATTCTGCATTGCGCACTGCGTGTTGTTCCTCTCGGCTTCATTCGCATGCCGGGGTTTGTTGACACGCCTGGGGAAGGCGCAGACTGTTGCTGCATTGCGATTTATGCCGCGAATCGCAGTGCACTTGCCAGGTAGAAGCGTATTGCTCTTCTGCGCGATGTCGGCCATTGGCCGCCGCGCGGTCGGGCCGGCATGGGCCACTCGACACTCACGTGGCCACGGGTGTGGCGAGTTGATCGGCTGATCCGACTCGCAAGTAAAGAAGCAAAGGCTGCCGCGGCAGATTCCGAAAAGAATCGAAACTCTTGCCCTGGGATTCGCTTCGTATCTTTTTTGAATCAAGGAATTCAATTGACCGGCTCGCGCTCAATCTTGATCGGCCTCCGGGTGAACTTGAGTCCGACTGTGATCGCCGGCGAGCGCCTGCTTGACGGCTGCGGAACCCTTCGGGACCGCGGCCCCGACCGATCGTACGGGTTCGCGGGCAACGGCCTGCGCTGTCATGCGGACGGACGCGTTGACCTCGCCGAAGCCCCGGTAACCTCGGCGCTGTACGATCTCGAAGAAGAACCTGTCGTGGAATGTGTCCGTGTAGGTGTGAAGGAATTCACCGCCCTCGTCGCAATCGTATAGCAGGTTCAACGCCGCCAGTTCCGCAACGCACCGATCATCCAGGCCGTAGCGGGCGGCGATATCGTCATAATAGTTGGCCGGGATCGGGAGCATGCGGGCACCGCGCGCAATGAGCATCCGTTGCATGGCGACGATGTCATCCGTAGCGAGGGCGATGTGGTGCACGCCGCCGCCGAAGGCGTTTACAAAGCGCCCGGTTGCTGTCCTGCGGCTTTCCGAAACGTTGAACAGCAGGCGAACGTTGCCGTCGTCACTGACCATGGCGCGGCTGCGGATCAGGCCGTGAGGATCTGGCAGTACGCACGACGGCTGCGGTTGCAGGCCGAAGAGGGCGCGATAGAAGAGTGCGAAGCCGTCCATGTGTCCCGGCGGCAATGCCTGTGTGATATGATCGACGTCGAGCGCGCCGTTGCCGCAATGGCCGGCCGGGAGCAATACAAAGTCGTCATCATAGATGCTGCGGCCCGATGGGTTGGGGCCGATCAGATGGATCAGTGTGCCGTCAGGGACGCGGATTGCGGGGATGACTTGGGCGCCTGCGCCAATCGGTTCCTGGCATTCCCAGCATTCCAACGCCTGGGCACGCGCCACCGCACGCGGCGTGTCATCGACACGAAGCCCGATGGCGCAGACGGAAGGCCCATGGAGCCGGAAGTGCTCGGCCGCAGCGGTACCCGGCTCGGCATTGAGGATCAGGTTGGCGCGGCCTTGCCGGAACAGATCGACGGATTTCGAACGATGCCGGGCGGCGTGCCGGAATCCCAGGCCACGGAGGAATGCGCCCAGATCGCACCGGGATTCCGAATCGACAGCGAACTCGATGAATTCGAGGCCGTCGAGACGCGGTGGCTCCGGCATATGCGACAGGCCCGCATTGGCCTCGTTCAGCAGGAGAGACCGGAAACCGTCGCGTGCTGTCGTTCTTGCGGGGAGTGCGCGAAACGCGTCGTTGAAGATCTCCAGAGAGAGTGCGCCGCGGTATCCGGTAGCAAGAACTGCGCGCAGGAATTCATCGACCGGCAACTGGCCCTGCCCGGGAAAGCTGCGAAAATGCCGGCTTATGGTCAGGGCATCCATGGCGAGGCGCGGAGCATCGGCGAGCTGAACGAAGAACAGTTTTTCTGCAGGTATCTCGGCAATCGATGCCGGATCATCGCCGATCATGAGTGTGTGAAAGCTGTCCACGATGAGGCCCAGGGCGTGATGATCAGCGCGCTGTACGATCGTCCAGGCATGCCGCCATCGATTGACGTGGCGCCCCCAGGCCAGCGCCTCGAATCCCACGCGAAGCCCGCGAGACGCGGCGCGGTCAGCCATTTCGGTGAGATCCGCCACCGCGCGCCCGTCATCATCGATTGCCGCGGGCGAGGTATTGCTGCAGACCAAAATCAGGTCGGTGCCGAGCCCCTGCATCACGTCGAATTTGCGTTCCGCCCGATCGAGGTTGCGGGACCGGTACGGCTCCGGCATTGCCTCGAAATCGCGGAACGGCTGATACAGTACGATCGCAATGCCGAGGTCCGTGGCGATGCGGCGGACTTCCTCCGGTGGGCCGTCGAAACCGACCAGATCGTTCTCGAAAATCTCTACCGCATCGAAGCCGATCGTGGCGGCAGCTTCGAGTTTCTCAGGAAGTGTACCGCTGAGCGAGACGGTCGCGATCGAGCGAGGGAGACACGATTGCGTGACGATGTCGAGCATTCTGCAAGCTCCAGGGGAATCGGGCATCGCACGCCGCGGTGTCGATCGGCGGCATCATGATTGCGCGGCTGAAGGACGCGGGGGCGGATAGGCAGTTGCGACGACCGTGCCAGCCGCGACGGCCGCACGGCGCAGACCGAGCACATAGATCAGAAGCGCCCCAAGCGCGCATGCGGCCATGACTCCGGTCATGGCGAGCGAGGAACGGGGATCGTAGAAGAACGGTACCAGCGCACTCACCGCGGCACCGGTTGCGATCTGCAGGCCGCGCAGTGCTGCGGAGGCCAGGCCGGCGATCGGTTGCATGGGTACGAGCGCCTCGTGAACTGCGTTTGGTCCGACAAGGCCATAGGCAGCATCGCTGAGCAGGAACAACGGCATCATTGCCAGGACGCTATCCCGCCCCGTCAGCGACAGAATGAGCAATGCAGCGGTCGCACCGGCGCCGAGCAACAGGCCGAAGAGCAATACGCGCGAGGAAGGGACGCCATGCCGGGCCAGGCGCCCTCCGATGAGCGCTGCACAGATCAGGCCGCATACAGCGCATGCGAACACGGCACTGAAGGCGGTCACGCTCAGCCCGTGCCCCTGGATCAGCACGAGCGGCGATCCGGAGATGAATGCGAACATGCAGGCGTAGCTGAGCGCATTCACCAGAGAGAAGCCGACGGTGGTACCGTGACCAAACACATGGCGGTAGGTCATAAGCAGTTGCCGCGGATCCAGGCTGCGACGGCGCTCGTGCGGCAGGGATTCGGCAACACCCAGGGCGGAAACCAGCAGGAGCAGCGCGCCGACAGCACCAATTACGAAGAAGATGGCACGCCACCCGTCGAGCAACATGACCGCGCCTCCGAGCGTCGGCGCCAGCAACGGCCCGAGGCTGAACACGAGCGTCACCTGGGAAAGCCGCGTCCTGGCGGCGGCACCTTCGAACAGGTCGCGCACGATCGCGAGCGGGAGTGCGGCCCCGATACCTGCGCCTATGCCCTGCGCAAACCGCGCGAGCAATACCCATCCGATCGACGGTGCCGGGCAACAGATAAACCCGGCACCGGCAAACAAAGCGATGCCTCCCAGCAGGACGGGACGACGCCCCAAACGATCCGACAGAGGTCCAAACACCAATGGGCCTGCCGCGTATCCGAGCAGAAAAATGCTGAGAGTTGTTCCGGCCGCTGCCGCGGATGTATGAAGACTGTGCGCGATTGCCGGCAAGCCGGGAAGGCTCATATCAATACCAAGCGGAGGCAGCGCAGACAGCGCACCTAATATAAGAGTGAAAGCAATCGACGTACGCTTGATCGGCATCGCTCTTCCGCATCCAGATGTGCGGCGTAGCTATCGTTTGGCAGGGCGTCCGGCAATTGGATTCTGCACTGGACTTCGTAACGTCTTTCGATTGCAATTTTTCGCCGTGATAGTCTGCCCCACGGTGACGTTATCGCTGTGCGTGATTGTCGTGGATGCATGCCGAGGCTAAACAGGTGATCTGGTACGGCGGCTCATAATATCGCATATACATCCTCTGGGAACGTTTCGCCGCGAGCGGTCGCGCGCGCCGGATGCGGGCGAGGATTACGCGGCCTTGGCCAAGAAATTCCTTACGCCGCCGGCCAGTGCTGGCATCGCGTTCAACGGCGATGAGGGACGGCTTTCCGAAGCGGCTTTTCTGCGCGACTTTGCCGGCGACCTGCCAGAAGCGAAGGCGAAGGTGCTCTGTGCGGTCCAGTGGCCGTTCCACAAGGCTCTGCTGACGGGCAAAACTACGCACGCGGCATGGCGATCCAAGCCCAGCTACTACGCGGTTTCGACCGGGGATCGCACGATCAATCCGGACCTCGAGCGCTTCATGGCCAAGCGCATGGGAGCCAAGACCATAGAGGTTAAGGCCAGCCACCTTTCGCTGATCTCGCGTCCTGAGGGAAATCACGCGGTTGATCCTCGAAGCCGCCGGCCAGAAAGCGTGAAGCGCAAGGCTTGACGCTGCCCCTGAAGGGCATCCCGCAAGCCGCCACACTCACAACAACGGAGTAAAAGGAACCATGAAGCGTTTTGGATCTACCAGATGGAACGGCGGTTTGCGCGACGGCCAAGGGGCAGTCTCAACCGAGAGCCGCGCCTCGAGATCGGAAAGCGCGTTCATCCGCTTGGCAGGCCAGAATGGGAGGAACCATGGCTGTCGTCTGTGCACGTGCCGGCCAGGCAGCGCGGATCGCCGGTCGGTGGACGCGCGAGCGGTCATGGAAATGTTCTCTCACCCAGCCACATTGACGACCGTGGGGCGATTCCTGCTCGCGCGGGATTGACCCAAATCCATGCCCGGGTGCAAAGCAGAGCCATACCTGATCCCCCGACCCGATGCCGAAGAATGAGCGTCTCGCGGTGGCGTAACGTCTCGATATCATTGCGACAGAGAGGCGGCCTCGATGAAACCCATGAACGACAAGCATTTCGCGATCCTCCGCCGCCACATGGTCGAGATGATCGGCATCCACACCGACCTGATGAGCGATGAGCTCGGCAAGCCGGCGTTCGACCCACGCGTGCTCGACGCCATGCTGAAGGTGCCCCGCCATCTGTTCGTCCCGCAGCCACTCATGCAGGTTGCCTACGAGGACGCGCCGCTGCCGATCGGCTTCAACAAGACGATCTCGCAGCCCTTCATCGCCGCGCTCATGACCGACTTGCTCGAACTGGAGCCGCAGGACACCGTGCTCGAGGTCGGTACCGGCCTGGGCTACCACGCCGCGGTCCTGGCGGAACTGGCAAACCGAATCTACAGCGTGGAAATCGTCGAGGAATTCGCCGCCGAAGCTGAAGCGCTATTGCAGCAGTTGGGTAATTCCACGATCGAAATTCGTGTCGGCGATGGTTCCCGCGGCTGGGCAGACCATGCACCATATGACAAGATCATGGTGACCGCGGCGGCCGACAATCCACCTTCGGCGCTTTTGCAGCAGCTCAAGCCGGGCGGGCGTATGGTGCTGCCGATGGGCGGCGAGGACGCGCAGGTTCTCGCGGCCGTGCAAAAGGATGGCCGTGGAAACCTGGAAATCCAGGAATCCATACCGGTTCGCTTCACGCGCCTTGAGACGGTTATCTGAAGCGCTCAGCGTCCGGTCGCTGCGAAGGTACTGTTCTCTCCGCGCGTCCGTGGAAAGGTTACGGCTCCAGGTCCGCCAACTCACCAAGCCACGCCTCGTATCCCCGCCACTTTCCCACCGACCGTTGGTGCACGGCTTCTCGTACCTGATAGACGCTGGCCGTGTGCACCGGCCGCGCATTCGCTTGCGGGTGCAGGCATGCGTCGTCCCACGGCAGATCGCAGAATGCGACAAGCCGCCGCGCGGCGGCGTCAGGGGCCGCGACGGTCGCCTCGTAATCGATCTCCAGGAACCGCTCCGCCGGCAGCACCGTGCGCCAATGCCGCATCAGCCGTTGATATTCGCGATAATAGAATGCCAGCCGCGCCCGGCTCGCGGCCCAGGCCTCGCCGCCGCTGAACAGGGTCATGTAGGCAGAGAGGCAGAGGTCGCGTGGATCGCGCCGGCAATGGATGATGTAGGCGCCCGGCAACACACGCCGGATCAGCCCGAGCAAGGCAAAGTTGAACGGGTTCTTGTCGGTGATCCGCGCGGCCGCGGTGCTGATGGTGTCCAGCGCCCGCGCATGCGCGTCACGGAGTTCCTCAAGGCCGGCCTCTCGCTGCTGCTGCCAGCAATGGATGCCCGTTTCACCCCAGAACTGCATTTCGCCGCCAGCCGCCACGTGCGGGTGGCTGGACAGGATTTGCTCCACCAATGTCGTGCCCGATCGCGGCATCCCGACGATGAACACCGCCCGCGTATTTTCGAGCTGACAAGGCGGCGCGTCAGGGAAGTCCGAAATCGTCCGGTCCACGTCGCGTACCAGCCGGGCGGCCTCGAACGGAAGCACCTGTGCCCGGACGAGATTGGCCCGATCGAACGCCCGCATCGCCTCAGCGCGCTTGCCGAGATCGTCGTACGCCTTCCCGAGAGCGAACCCAAGCAGCATCTGCCGCCGCGTGGGCAACGTCTCGCGCGCCAATTCCGCCTCGATCCGCGCCACCAGCCATAGATCCGCCTCGGTCACGTGACCTGAGCGCACCAGGTCGAGCAAGGTGGAGGCATCGTTCGGGCGCAGGGCCACTGCGCGGCGCATCGCGTCCCGAGCGGCCGCCAGATCGCCGGCAGCCGCCTGCGTATTGCCCAACAGGCGCCATGCCTCCGCATGGTGGGGCTGCCGCGCCAACACGGCGCGCAGTTCGGCAGCGGCCTCGGCGAGGCGGTCCATCATGCCCAGGCCCTGTGCGCGGCAGAGATGGGCCGCGACCGGATCGACGTCCGCCGCCGCGGCGGCCGCAGTCACCAACACCTGGGCGGCGCCCGTCCGGTTGCCACGACGGAGCAGGATCCCTGCCAGGTGCACCGCTGCTTCGGTCCGTCGGGGGTCAAGCTGCATAGCGCGGAGCAAAGCGGCCGCTGCCTCCTTTGCCTGGCCCGTGCGGTCCAGTGCCATGCCCAGCAGATGCTGCGCTCCGGCGTGGTCCGGCGCGGCGGCCACGGCGCGCCGCAGCAGTCCGACCGCCCGCGCAGCCTCGTCAGCTTTCAGCGCGGCATGGCCTTCCGCCAGCAGGCCGGCAAAGTCCACTGCGGGCAAGTTGTCACTCCAACGCAATATTCGCCTGCGCAAATTGCAAGCGGAACAATCGCATACGCCGCCATCCGGGGCTTGTCACATCACGGCGCCACGGGTAAAGCCGCGCCGCTGCGCCGGCCGTTTTCATGGACGGCGCGTCCTGCCAAAGCTTCCACGTCAATTGCGGTACCTCTGCGTAACGCACTCTAGCCACGGCCCGGAAGCTGGCCTAGAACGCCGCCCACGCAAACAATCCCTAAAGGAAACGCCCATGTCTGACGCGCTGCGGATCGAGGGTGAGGACGCGTGTAGCCTGGCCGCCGAACTGGTTGCCATGACGGGTGAGAGCCTCGAGTGGGTGGTGCTGACCGCCCTGCAGGAGCGGTGTGAACGGGAACGTGCCCGCCGCGCCTGGCAGGATCGGGTCATGGCGATCACCCGGG